>JAEEGH010009597.1_pt1 | contig 22532 bp, 11 predicted proteins | sample 9134181 | NCBI WGS metagenome assembly JAEEGH01 (sample SAMN16246544, study PRJNA631951) | gut metagenome | biome: gut microbiome; feature: rumen; material: DP-attached | host: Bos | place: Iran: Karaj | collected 2018-10
CCGCGGGGATTGACCCCATAAGGGCGCTGTTCAAGTGATGATCAAATACTGAAGGAGATGATATTATGAAGATTTGGGCACACAGGGGATGTTCGCAGATGTATCCTGAGAATACGCTGACAGCCTTCGAGAAGGCTATGAATATTCCGGGGCTTGCCGGCATTGAGCTGGACATTCAGCTGACCAGCGACGGCGAGCTGGTGGTAATCCACGATGAGCGCGTAGACCGTACCACTGATGGCTTTGGCTACGTACGTGATTATTCGTTAAAAGAGCTTAAGGCGCTCCACATCTACGCCGGCAGAATGAAGTCTGAGACCATCCCTACCATGAAAGAGGTCTTGGAACTCCTTGCACCTGAATTAAAAAAAGATCTTCGCCTGAATATAGAGCTGAAGACCAGTGTTTACAACTATCCCGGAATTGAGGAGAAGATTGTGAAGCTCGTGGGAGATATGGGCCTTGCGGATTCCATAGTATACTCAAGTTTCTATCCCGAATCGCTGGTGAAGGTTCATGAGCTTGAGCCTACAGCCAAACTGGGCGTTCTTGACGATCTTCTTTCCAACTGCCTGTACAAGGCAATCGGCCTTGAGTCACTCTGGGACGACATCGAGAAAGGCAGCATAGCCCTTCATCCGGGCGGAATGCATCTGGATCTTCCGATTGAGAAGCTCCAGAACCGCACAGTACGTGCATGGTTTGGAGGACATCTGTATCCGGAACAGCCTACCGAAAGGCTTATGTCTTTTGACAAATACGAAGCAGTCGGGGTTACGGATGTGTTCCTGAACGAACCGGAGAAGTATCTGAACTGAACAAACCGACAAAAATGGCAGCCTCATCGGCTGCCATTTTCTATACATGATAATGATCCAAACTGTCGTTCAACCTGCCTTTTTCAATCCGTAAACCACATTGTAAGCCTGCGATCTTGCCATCTTTTCAGCATCGGTGCGGAGTTTTTTGATCAGGCATGTGATAGTTGCTGAAATAGCAATGCCTGCAAGCGATACAACAGCCCCGAGAGCGCCGCTTCCGAGCGCTGCGCATGTGATCAGGACGATGACATCAAACAGCGCGCAGATAAGTGCGAAGATGTTAAGTGCTGTAAATGAACCTGCCAGAGGATGTGTAGTTGCCACCATAACACAGAACAGTGACAGCAGTACGCCGTTGGCAATGAACATAATACCGTGAGTGATACCAAAGAACAGAAGGCTTGATGAACCGCCGAATAAGCTGTAGCCGTTTGCCAGGCTTATCGCACTTCCTATTATCATTGTGCTGCCCAGGACCATCATCCCGATTCCCAATATAATGGTGGCCAGAGCCAGATCTGATACACAGTCGATTAAACGAATCTTATTATTTTTATAATTTCTCATACCTAATTCTCCATTTTCTTCTCGATTTCAATCGAGAGTTGAAATCTCTTTTCCAACAAAATTCCCAACACATTCACAAATAATACAAGATTTAGTATACGCGCAATAATGTACGAAAACGATTAAGAAACCATAAAATAAACGAAAAGAAATAATAACTGTTTATAAACAAATGGAAACTAACCACCACAATATCTGCGATAAAATGCCGAAATTTCCTATGTTTTTCGGAAACCAAGAACACGCTTTTCCGAAAAAAAGACAAAAAAAGTTCATAATATGATTATTAGTATGATGGGTCGTTTTTTATAATTATTTGTATGAGGGGTGACTTTATATGAAAGTAGACGATTCATTGAATAATTACAATCAAAATGTAAGCAAGAAAAAAGGCACCTTTGTCGTAAAGATTGAGTTTTGTCAACATGGTACCTGGCAAGGCCAAGTGATCTGGGCCGAGGAGAATCGGACTGAGAGGTTCAGGAGCGCACTTGAACTGCTGCGTCTTATGGACGAAGCCATGGCAAGCGGAGCACAGGTACAGGTTGATGAGGCAAAAACATCTTAAAGTTAGTTAATTCTTCTGGTAATAGTTTCTTAAGAAGAGGTAATTAACTATGTTACGTAAGTGGAACCTGAGGGGGACCCATGCCGAAAGGTGTGGGTCCTTTTTCTGTGAAAAAAATGTGTTTTAAAAAAATTTATAAATAGTATAATGAAATAAAGACACACTTTTTTCACAAATTTAACAAAAAAAATTCACAATATGATTATTGGTATGATGGGTTGTTTTTTATAATAGTATGCATGAGGGGTAATTTTGCTATGAAAACAAACGATTCAATAAACAATACCTATCATAATATTGACAGGAAAAAGGGCACCTTCGTTGTAAAGATCGAGTTCTGGCAGCGTGGTACCTGGCAGGGACAAGTTATCTGGGCCGAAGAGAACCGGACCGAGAGGTTCAGGAGTGCGCTGGAGCTGATCCGTCTGATGGACGAGGCAATGGCAAGCGGAGCGCAGATACAGGTCGACGAAGCCAAAACATCTTAATTTAGCTCATTCTACTATACTAATAGTTTATCTAATGAGGGAGGTAATATTCTATGTTACGTAAGTGGAACAGATTACTGGCAATTCTACTGGCATTCGCACTTGTAACAACTACATTCGGTAGTGATTTTGCAAGCGCAAGAGTTTACGCCGTAGAAGAAATCGAAGACGTGGAGCCTGAAGGTGGTTCAGACGAAGGTGAGGCAGAAATGTCTGATCTTTCTTTTGCTGAGCCCACAGAAGAGGTCCAAGAGGAAGCTTCTGTTGTGGCTGAAGCTGAAGAGGAGAGGAATGATGAGACTCCTGCTGATGGAGCTCCTGTAGATGGAACTCCTGCAGAGGAAACTCCTGCAGAGGAAACTCCCGCAGAGGAAACTCCCGCAGAGCCTACAGAAGAGACTCCTGCAGAGGTTGATCCTACAGCGCCTGTAGAAGACAAGACAGCTGTAGATCCTGCCAACACAGTAGTTGATCCCGATGCAGCTCCTGCAGACGGAGAAGAGATCCTGGCAGGCGAAGAGGAAGAGAAGCTTGTAAAAGTTACTTACAGTGCTACTGAAGGTGGTAGCGTTTCTTCTACTTCTGAAGAGATCAACATAAATGATGAAGAGGCCAGGTTTGAAGGCTCAACAGCAACAGCTGATGATGGCTATATCTTTGTTAACTGGACAGATGCTGATGGCAGCGAAGTATCAACTAGCGCTACATTTGTTCCATCTGGTCTTGAAGAGAATGCAAGCTTTACAGCTGTATTTGAGGCAGAGGAAGAAGAGCCTGAGCAGAAGCTTGTAAAGGTTACTTATAAGACAGAGCGTGGTGGAAAGCTTTCAGTTAATTCAGAGACAATTGATCTCCTTGATGAGACAGCTAAGTTTGAGGGTTGTACAGCAGAGGCTCTTAACGAAGCTTTCGAGTTTGTTAACTGGGTTGATAAGGACGGAAAAGAAGTATCAGCGGTTCCTACATTCGTTCCTGAGAACATCGAAGAAGATGCAACTTTCACAGCTGTATTCAAAGAGACTGAAAAGATCACAAAATTCCCTAAGATCGAGAGGACTAACGTTCACGCCGGTGGACTTATTGTATCCCTTGAAGCTGAAACAGGTGCTTTCCCTGAGGGAACAGAAGTTAAGATCAATGGTATTAGTGAGAGCCAGGCTATGTCAACAGCTCAGAGCGAGCTGGGCGATGACGTAACAGCAGCTGTCGGCGTTGATATCACTTTCTACTATACTGATGAAGATGGTAAGAAGTTTGAGATCCAGCCTGCATCAGATACGTTTGTGCATGTAAATCTTGAACTTGAAACTACTATTGAAGGAACTGAGTTTACAGTCCTTCATGATCATGGCGATAGCGTAGAGCAGATTGCTGCAGATATTTCTACTGAAGATGCAAACAGCGACCCTGAGGATGATACTAAGGTTGTTACTGCTGTAGAATTCAACGTTGATGAATTCTCAGTATTTATTGTTGCATCCAAGGATGAGGGTATTGAGCGCAAAATGATCACCTATACATTTGTATATGGTGACGATGAGGCAGTTTTCTATGAGCAGACTGTTAAGAAAGGTGACACACTCAATGACCCCGGCATACCTCCGCAGGTAGACAACAGCGTGTTTATCGCATGGTATGTTGAGGGTGAGTCAACACCTATTGAGCTTCCTATGGTTATAGAAAGCACAGATGGTTATGCAAAAGATGAAGTTAAGGTTGTTGCGCAGTATAAGAAGATATACTACGTTACATTCCATGGCGTTAACGGCGGAAGATACACATTAAAATCAGCTGAGGCAATAGGCGAAGAGATTCCTTGGGTTATCGTTGACGATGAGGAAGTAGCAGCTCCTACTAACATGCAGGCCTTCAAGGGCTGGTCAACTGTAGAGGGTGATCCTACAAAGCTGATAGTTAAAGATGAGTCCGGCCATTGCAGAGTAAACGCCAAGGAAGTAAGCGACGTTTATCCTGTTATCGTTGACGCATACTGGGTACACTTCGATGAGAACGATGATACATACATCGATGTTGAGGGACAGGATGAGCCTGTTAAGATAGGCGGTGGTGCTTCTTATACAGGACCTCAGTTCCTTGAGTATGACGACGTGTTTGGTAAGGCTAAACCTGAAAATCCTACACGTAATGGATATACATTTGCCGGATGGAGTTTTGATCCTGAAGGTAACAATATGGTAGCCGAGACTGGTGATAGATCATGGGCTTCCCTTGTTCAGAATGTTGTTGAAGAGGGATCAAATGATATCACACTTTATGCTCAGTGGACTGCTGTTGAGACTACAAAGTTCACAATCGTTGTATGGAAACAGAAAGTGACTGATCGTGTCGGTGATACAGAAAAGCACTATGATTTCTATCAGAGTGATGATACACATACCGGAAGAACCGGTGAGCAGGTTCCTGCAAGTTCTTACGCAAGTTATCAGAGACTCAACATGGAAGGCTTCTATTATGCCGGAATGTCTATAACTTCCAACAAGACAGCCGCTGCAGGAACTATTGGACCTAAGGGCGATACGGTTGTAAATATTTACTATGATCGTAAGATCATGCATATTGTTTTTGGTGGCACAAACAGTGGCACTGCAACTGAGAATTATGTAGCAACTACTAGTGAAAATGGAACTCAGTACGGATATATTAATGGTCAGTATGTTCAGCTGGAAAGAAGAGAAGAAACAACCTATATATTATGGGTCATCCCAGTAACGGAAGTTTACTGGTATTATAACGGAACAGAATATACAGGAACCAGATATACAAAACAGACTACATATGGAAGCCTGACATATACCGGATTATTTGGACAGTCACTGAAATATGCTGACGATTCGTATGATTGGCCGGAAGGGAAATGGAAAGGACAGAACGACAACGTTCATGTTACTTTCTTTAGTGATTTCCTGTTTAATGGTTGGGAACCAGATACTACAGATACTACAACTGAGTCTACATTGTATCTTACCAAAGAGACCTACAATCCCGGTTCAAGTGCTAAAACAATATATTACTATGTACAGCAGTTTGGTGGTATTGATGATTTCAACGGTTATAAACAGGTCAATAGTGTTGTAGTAAAAAATGGCACAGGCTTTACGATGAGGGGTGATTACTATACAGGATTCACACCTTACAAGTACAAAAAGGGACGAAATGGTAGTGAGGATGGCCTCCATGCTGAAACAGAAATTACAATAGATAAGGATACATACCTGTACTTTAGCCGTAACAAGTATAGTCTTACTTTCTTCTATAATCCTATAGCAGGTGAGCCTAATACCGAGTCTAAAGTGGTTTCAGATATTTACTATCAGGCAGGACTTGGCAATTATAAGGCACAGGCACCTATAAAAGATGGTGCTGAAACTGCTAAGTATGAGTTCCTTGGATGGTACGCCGATGATACTTTGACTCAGCCGTTTGACTGGAATAATACTATGCCTGCAGCTGACGTTTCCGTATATGCTAAGTGGGGCGAAAAGATATGTAATGTAAAGATTGACTTTGATGGTGGAACAGAGACTGTAAGCACTGACTTTGACGTTTCTTATGGCGAAAAAGTTAATAAGACAGCCCTTATGAACACTGTTAAAGAAGGATGGACATTAGCCGGATGGGTTTATGCTCCTGATGATACAGTTTCTCCGGGCAAGAACTATAACTTTGATGCAACAGTAAGAAATATCAGCATCAAGGCCGTTTGGAAGAGATCAGGAAATGTTCATGTAATATATGATGCTGGAGAGCACGGAACAAATCCGCCTACAGACAGCGAAGGCTACGAAGTGGGTTCAGGTGTTATCGTTGCTATTCCACCTTCAGTAAATGATGGATGGGTATTCACCGGATGGAAGCTTGGCAACAAGACATACGTTCCGGGTGAAGCGTTTACAATCACATCTTCAGTAGTAACAGACAATAAGGTAACACTTGTGGCTGTTTACGAGGAAACTATTCCATCAAGTCCTCTTGAAGAAGAGCTTACTTCTGTTTTGTTCATGTCAAATGACGGTAACGATGGAGTAAGAACTGAGTATACAGTAGATAAGGATGATGACGGAGAAGACCTTCGTGTAAACGTAGGCTTCACAGCGCCTACAGTTGAACAGGCTGGTTTTGCTAAGACTGGTTATAGATTTGTTGGTTGGGATACCGACAGCAGTGCAACCACAGCTAAAATTCCTGCAGGTAAGAAGTATGTTGCAGCAGATAACGACGGAACTGATAACGTACTGTATGCAATATGGGAAGTAGATCCTGACCAGACCTACAAGGCTAAGTACGAGTCAGCCGATGACACGATGGGTTCAGTAGATCCTACAGTGGATGCAGAGGCGAGTCAGGTACTTGGAACAGCAAATGTAAATGGATCAACAGCAACAGCAAAGACCGGATATGCATTTGATGGATGGTATAAGGGAAATACAAAGATTTCAGATGAGGAGATCCTTACAGCAGAAAAAGCACAGGAAAATGTAGACTCAACAAATGGAATCTACAGAGAGACAACCTTCACAGCACACTTCAAGGTAGATCCTGGCCAGACCTACAAGGCTAAGTACGAGTCAGCCGATGACACGATGGGTTCAGTAGATCCTACAGAAGATGCAGAGGGAAGCCAGGTACTTGGAACAGCAAATGTAAAGGGATCAAAAGCAACACCGGAGCCTGGTTATAAATTTACTGGATGGTATAAGGATGGATCAATTATTACTGATCAGCCAGTCCTTACAGATACCCTTGCACAGTCAAAGATAGATTCAGTAGATGGAATCTACCAGGAGACAATCTTTGTTGCAAAATTTGAACCAGATCCTGATCAGAAGTACAAGGCTAAGTACGAATCTGAGGATGTAGCAAAGGGAACAGTAGATCCTATAGAAGATGCAGAGTTCAGCCAGAAGCTTGGAACAGCAAACGTAAATGGATCTAAAGCAACACCAAAGAAGGGATTCAAGGTTCTTGGATGGTATAAGGACGATACAAACATTACTACAGAACCAACACTTACAGCAGACCTTGCAAAGGCAAACGTTACTAAGGAAGGAACTCTTTATCAGGAGACTACCTTCACAGCTAAGTTTGTTGAGGACGACGAACAGAAGTACAACGTAGTATACACAGCCCTTGCCGGAGGCGGTGCTAGTCCTTCCGACAACACAGGACTTCAGATTACAAAGACTACCGGAGTAACAGGTTCAGAAGCAACACCAGAGCCTGGATATATCCTGGATGGTTGGTATAAGAAGAACGGCGAAGAATTAGAACTTGTAACTAATGATGCTGTACTTACTTCTACAAAGGCAATTGAGTACCTCAACAAGGATCCTGAAACAGAAAATGGCATTGTTTGCTACCAGGATACAAACTTTGTTGCTAAGTTCATTCCAGATCCTGACGCTAAGTACACAGTAACTTATAAGTCAGAAAATACAGCGAAGGGTGGTGTAAATCCTACAGAGAACGTTGATATTCAGAAGCTTGGTACAGTTGGAATAACAGGATCAGCAGCAACACCAGAGCCTGGTTACATGTTTGACGGCTGGTACAAGGATGATGATAAGATCAGCGGAGATGCTTTACTGGATGTTACCACAGTAATTGACAAACTTAATACTGACGAAGATGAGCTTTATGATGACACAACCTTTGAGGCAAGATTTATTCCTAACCCTAATAAGACATATACTGTTAAGTATGAGTCTTCAAACGGAACAATGGGAACTGTTACACCTGAAGAGAATGCTGACATTCAGGTACTTGGAACAGTTGGAGTAACAGGATCAGAGGCAAAGGCTGAGACAGGATATAAGTTCACCGGTTGGTTTAAGGATGGCGATAAGGTAAGTGGTGATTCAGGGCTTACTTCAGCTGTAGCTATCGATAAGCTGAATAGAGATGGAGCTCTTTATGCTAATACTACTTACACAGCTACCTTTGAGGTAGATGAAAGCCAGAAGCAGACTGTAAAGTATACAGTTAAGCACATGGTAGCAGGTGTTGAGCAAGAGGCAGATACCAAGACTTATTCAAAAGAGATCTGGATAAATGCTGATGATGTAATTAAAATCGAAGAAGGATCTCTCAAGCAGAATGAGTATAAGGGTTACAGATACGACAATAAGACTCCTGCAACTGTAACAGAAGGTTCAACAGTTAAGTCCGGAACAGTTATAGAACTTAACTATGTGAAGGACGATTCACAGAATAAGACAGTAGAGTATACTGTTCAGTATGATGTGGATGGAACTATTGATGCAGCACTCAGTACAAACTACTCAAGAAAAGTTTGGGTAAATGATGATGATACAATCGAAGTAGAGGCTGGAAGTCTTGAAGAGAAGACATTCACTGGCTACAAGTTCGATTCTATCGATCCTGCAGGCGTAAGAGAGGGAGATTTGGTTGAAACCGGAACAGTTATCACTCTTAAGTACGTCAAGGATACAACACAGACCAAGGATGTAGAATATACAGTTAACCATGTGGTTGAAGGAACTGTAATGGATACAGCAAGCTACAGTGGAATAGTTTGGGTAAATGATCCTAGTGAGATTGAAGTAACACAGGCAAGCCTTGCTGCTAAGGATTACGAAGGATACGAACTGATCGATGTAGTTGTAAACCAGCCTGCAGATGGTGAAGCTACAACAGAAGACATGGTTGCATCCGGAACAGTAGTTGACCTCATCTATGGACCAAGGGCATATCAGGTTCGTTATGAGTACAGATTTGCAGGAACTGCAAGACCTGACGTATTACCAGCACTTCCTGAGCAGTTTGAGGTTAGATACAACCAGCAGTTTGATGTAATTGATGTTCCTACAATCGATGGTTACACACTTACATTCTGGGAAATGGAAAGAGATACTGAAAATGATACAGTGATCAGTCGTGTGATCGATGCATTTGAGAGATTCCTTGATATTATCACAGGAACAGTTCATTCAAGTGCAGCTAGCACAACAATGACAGCACCTGCATACAATGTAGTAATCTACACTGTAATCAGTCAGAATCCTGCACCTACACCTGGTCCTACAGATGATCCTGGAACACCAGGTACACCTACAACACCTGCAACACCTGCAGCACCTGCGGCACCCGCAGCACCTGCACCTGCAGGAGCAGTACTTGGAGCAACAAGAGAACCTGAAGCAGCAACTGACGGCGCAGCAGTTCTCGGCGCAAGACGTGGAAGAACAGAAGACGAAGCAAACAGCACAGCAAGAGTATTTGCAATCGTAGTCGCAGCTGCAGCAGCAATCGCAATGATGCTCACAGGTAAGAAGAAAGAGGAAGAAGACTAAGGCATAGGCCGATAGCTCTTTTCCCTAAACAAAACCAATAAGATGGCGGATAGTCGGTAAACCCCGGCTATCCGCCATTTCTTTTGCCAAAATGACCCCTGGGGACGGAGTTAAGGGACCATTAATGACCCCTGGGGACGGAGTCAAGGGACCAAAATGAAAAGGCGCAGCCCCGAAGGACTGCGCCTAAATTCTTCACATGATTGTACTTATGGAACGAGAGTAGCGTTCTCTGAGTCGACTTGAGCAAAGAGCTCGTCGATAGTGTCGGAATTTAAACCAAGATTTTCAATACTATCTCTTATTTTGTGATCTGGAATATTACCTGACCGAGCTAAACGTATCATTTCAAGAGCCGCTTTTTCAGTCGCTTCTGTAGCAATAGTTTTATTATGAAGTTCTTCATTATAATCCCAATATGTCATGTCGCGTACCTCTCCTCTATGCATTTCAAAAAAGGCTTTCAGGATGTTTTGATCGATGCAATCCTGAATGGCATGATTGATTGCTGCCTTGATCTCTTCCTCTTTATCGTCAGTATCTTTCGGTATCTCTTTAATATATTTTCTCACGAGGGCTACGAAAATGCTATAGCTTTTTAGTGTGTTGCAAGCCTCCATGAGTTTCAGATTATTGCCCTCATTGATGTTGAGTACCGTAACTGTCAGTTCAATATCCGGTGTATCTGTCTGCTTTTCAAACTGTTCAGACAGACAATAGATCTTTTCGTCCGGAAGAGGCTCTGTACCGTTGTAAAAGACATAGAATTTTGGAGTGGGGATCTTCACAGGCTTAGAACTGTACAGGTCATCTTCCTGAGTTATCTTCTTCAGTAATTTTGCAACATAGAACAGATCTCTTAGAGGCATGTTGGGACATGGCGTTGACTGATGTTCAAATACATTGAGCTCGTAGTTGAAAATAAAGGATACATCATTCTTCACCTTTAAGAATGTACTGTCACCGATTGTATTAATGGTGATGTCATCCGGGTTATCATGGTTTGAGCCGTTTATTGCATTGTATAGTGATAAAAGCTCTTTTTTATTATTGAAGAGCATCCTGAAGACAGAGTCTTTGTATTTAGGATTGCTTATGGAATTGGTTGGCAATTGTGAATCCTCCTTCTGTTGCCGTAATGATTTCCAACGTATGCGCATACCCGGAAGAATAGATGGCAAAGTGCCGTAGAACGTGCTAGAGAGTAGCACGAGGAAGATATTACCACATTAACCCATAGGAAGTCTTTAAGATTTGATGAAGAATTCTTAAGATTTCCTTAAGGTGCCTCCGAAAATGGTCCACTGACTCCGTCTCTGAGGGTCAAGAAGAAAAGACGCAGCCCCGAAGGACTGCGCCTAATCAAGTAGGATCTATGAAGTTAATCACTCTACTGATAGAGAGAGTGAGTTGCCGATTGAACCGCTGCCGATGCAGCCGAATTCGATAGACTGACCATTTGCGATTGTGCTGTTCCAGTCAACAGGAGTGATAACGTAGTATCCGCCTTGCTCAGCGACATTGACATTCCATGAAGAAGTCATGTTGAGCTCGCTTGTTGGAACCTTGAGTGTCCATCCGTTAACTGCATTGCCTGTGTTGTTGGCAATCTTGAAGCTTACCTGGTAGCCTGATCCCCAGCTGTTGATTGAAGCTGTTGCCTCAAGACCTGTAGTTACAGGTGTTGGCTCCGGCGCGGGAGTTGGCTCCGGCTCAGGAGTCGGCTCAGGGGTGGGTTCTGGTCCGGGGGTAGGTGTAGGCTCTGAAGAGCTGCTGTCTACCTTCTCGAAAGACCACTGCTGATTTGTGCCACCGTTGTATGTCCACTCGCAAACGTTGGTGCCGTCAGATGTCTTTTTCTCATAAACATCAAGTCCACTGGCTCCGTTAGAGCACTTGGTTGCGATTGCGTAAAGTCCGTTTGTTCCTGTCTCCTGAACAACGAATTTCTGAGGATCTCCGTCATAGCTGCTGTAAATGCCGACGTTTGTGCCGTCTGCTGCCTCACCGTAGGATACGTCAAGGCTGAAGCTGCCGATCTTGGATGTGAGTGTAACGTAGCCGTCTGCTGTGTTTGCTATATACCACTTCTGTCCGTCAACACCTGTTCCTGTGCTGATGCATACATTTGCCCAGCTTGAAGAAGGATTGCCCTCAACTGAGAGGTACTTCTGTGAAAGATTGTTCTTGACATAGTACCAGCCATCGTCGATGTGAGCTGTCTTGTTGCTCGGCTGAGGTGTAGGTGTGGGCTCAGGTGTAACGCTGCTGCCCTGGCCAAAGGTCTCTGTGTAGGCCTGGATAACCTTGCTGTAAGCCTGCTTGGGCTGTCCGGGTCTTGAGAACAGGAGAGGAGCTGAATTGCTGATCCATGTTGTCTGATCTGAAAGTCCCCACCATGTGATGCCTGTGATGTTACCGCCGTTCTTCTTGGCTGCGTTGATGCCCTTGAAGAGGTTGTAAGCGTAGCCAGCCATATCGGAATCACCCTTGTTGGTGATATCAAGCTCTGTGATCTGAACCTCGAAACCTGCCTTGAGGAAAGAATTCAGAGCGCTTAAGTAATAATCGGTTGAAGGGAAGTTTGTTCCAAGGTGAGACTGCATTCCAACGCCGGCGCAGACTTTTTTGCCCTGGTTAATGTAATTCACAAGAGTGATTACATTGTTAACCTCCATGTAAGTGTTGTAGTCGTTGTAAAAGAGCTTTACAGAGTCTGTAAGGTTGAAGTAATCAAGACAGTCATAGGCATAATTAAAAGCTTTTTTGACATAAGAAGCATTTGTCTTATTGTTGCCGTAAACTGCCTCCCAGCCTGAGTTTGAGGCGTGGATGATTTCGTTTGCAACGTCCCATGCGTAAACAACACTGCCGTAATCGCTGAGGTACACGTGATTCATAACGGTCTTAACGTACATCTCAAGACGGGCGTCCATTGTCGATGAATTGACAAAAGAGCTGTTTCCGTTAAATCCATTTCTGAAGAACCAGCTTGGAGTCTGAGAATGCCAAACAAGAGTGTGAGCTCTCATCTTGAGGCCGTTCTGGTAGCAGATCTTCATTACTTCATCAACAGTGCTGAAGTTGATCTGTGGAACATAAGATTCCTTGTAGCTGTCCGGGATGTAGTAACCCAGGTTCTTGGCTTCGTTTACGGAGATGAGCTTTGGAGAATTGCCAAGAAGCGCATCGGGCTTCATCTCGTTTTCAAGCGTAATGCTGTTGTACTGCTGTTTTAAAAGACTGAGCTGATTAGCGTCTCTCAGCTGGTAAAGATTGATGCATGTTCCTGAATATCCGAACTTCGCACCATAGGTGTTAAGAAGGGTGTTATCTGCTGCCTTGGCATCCACCTTGACTGAAAGTCCGATGGAGCAAACGAGCATCATAAGCACCATGAGCCTTGCGATGATCTTTGAAAATTTTTTCATACAGTTTTCCCCACATTATTAAGTTATGTTTTGATTGTGTCTGCAGATATCGTTCCCCCAAACAATACCGCGTCATCTAGCTAGCTCGAGCACTTTTATTGTAACAATATAAGGCCGGTGGCACTTCTCAATTAGTGCTACCGGCCTCTCATATGTTGCGAAAAAGTGTGAAAAAATTAAGAATTTTTTAATAGTATGTTAATGAATACTTTAGAATTAGGGAATCAGGTTCCGAAGACCTGATCTTTTAGTTTTTGGCCTGTGGGCGTTGTTGCGAGGCCTCCTTTTGCTGTTTCCTTCAATGTGTTTGGCAGAGCTTCGCCGACTTCACGCATGGCATCCATGCACTCATCTGCGGGTATGTGGGCCGGGATTCCGGCAAGGGCCATGTCTGCTGATGAAAAGGCAATCATAAGACTCGAGACATTTCGCTTGATGCAGGGAATCTCCACAAGACCGGCCACGGGGTCACAGACAAGTCCCATCTGATTGGAGATAGCCATGGCACAGGCATCAGAGCACTGCTGTGGTGTTCCGCCCATAACTTCCACAAGCGCTGCTGCAGCCATTGCTGATGCGCTTCCGCACTCTGCCTGACATCCGCCCTGGGCACCGGCAAGACTTGAACGGTTTGCAATCACCATACCTACAGCTCCTGCAGTAAACATGGCCATCACAATGTCTTTTTCCGGAAATCCCCTGTCTTCGTAGAGGCTTACAAGGCATCCCGGAAGGACTCCGCAGCTTCCTGCAGTTGGTGCAGCCACAATCTTGCCCATCGAGGCGTTGCAGCCGGCAACCGCCAGGGCTCTGGAGATTGCTTTGCTCATGAAGGTTCCGCTGAGGCCTCCGTCAGCTCTTTTGGCATATTCTGACATAAGGAAGCCTTCGCCACCCGTAAGACCGGAGGTGGAGCGCTGGTCCGGGCGGGATCCATCGATGACGGAATCTCTCATTATGTTAAAGTTCATTTCCATCTGTTCATATAGTTCAAGTTCCGATTTCTCAAGGCTTTTCGCCTGATCCTCAAGAACCAGTTCGCTTATCTTTATATTGCGTTTGGTGGCTTCGCCTATGAGCTCGGCCATGGATTCGTATTTAAGCATTGTTATACCCTTCTTATAAGGATTGCATTAGTGATATGTTCTATGCCGCGGATGTCGCTGATGAGTTCTTCAGGGGGATTGTTGTCTATCTCGATTGTCATGATGGCATCTCCGCCCTTTTCACTCCTTGAGAGGTGGAAGCCTGAGATATTGAGGCTTTCATACTCCCAGTGCATCAGGTTTGTGACGTTTGCGATGACTCCGGGGGTATCCCTATGCATGACAAGGATTGTATTGGTGTCACCGCTAAACTCGACGTTGAGTCCGTCTATGCGGTTAACAAGGATGTTTCCGCCGCCAATGCTCGCACCCTGCATGGAGCCTTCGCTGCCATCCTTCAGATAATAATGGATCAGAGCGGTGTTGGGATGTGCGCCTTTGATGTTTTCGGTCCTGAAGGAATACTTGATGCCAAGACTGTCTGCTATAGTCAGGGCATCTCGAATCTCCGGGGAGTAGCTCTTATATCCCATGATTCCTGCGAGCAGGGCCTTGTCTGTGCCGTGGCCCTTATAGGTTTGCGCAAAAGATCCGGATAGCGTTATCACAACTTCTTTTAGCGGGCGTTCATCAATAAGCTTGTTGACTACGCGGCCCAGGCGCACAGCGCCTGCGGTATGTGAACTTGAGGGCCCGATCATTACCGGGCCGATGATATCAAAGATGTTCATGTGTATTGTACTCCGATTATTCAATGGCATTACGCTTTGTCGCAATATCATTATACCCTTATTGGACTGGCTTTGGAATTATAGCAGATAGTCTTGAATTTTCTTGTGTACCATCTTCATGTCCAGTGCCATGTCATCTGTTTCAAGTGAGAGTATCAGGTTGTCACCGAGAATGAGTCCGTTTCTCTCATAGACCAGGAGTTTTTTGAAGTTCTTCGTGGCATAGTCGTACTCATCTGTGAGTCCCATGTGTTCCCAATAATATGTTTTCCGGTGGATTACATTAAGAAGTATGAAATCCGGATATTTACAATACCCGTTTTTTAAGACAACTTCAGGCTCATATTGATATGGAATGCCCAATTTGTAGAAAGTATCTGCGAGGATCTTCTCGCTTTTGGTTCTGACAAACTCACCTCGTTCGGTTTCAAGATCAGGCGGATCGTCGTAAGGGTTCATCCCTCCGGGATGGCTCTCCAGCCAGTCTTTTATGTACTCATCTATCGGCTCGATTATCGGAGATATGAACTGCTTTCTTGCAAATGCTGATTTCCGGTAGATCTTATCGACAAAATCATAGTCGTAATTCTTGATAAATCTCTCAAGTCGGCTCCGGTTGGCCAGGAGCGCCTTGTTCAGGCGCTCTTCGTACTGCTTTTGGATAAGCTTCTTGTATTGGCCAAGATCGCCATTGCTAACGTATGATCGATTAGTGTATATCTCTTCAGAAGTGCAGGCCTTGGCACTTGCTCGGACTTTGAACTGCGGACAGCCATGACTTGAGCTTGCTATAAGTGTTTGGTCAAGGTCTAAATCCTTGAACTTCTTGAGATTTGCACTATTGATCTTGATAAGCCGATCTAGATTATTTAGTTCTTCTTGTAGAAATTGTTTGTGTTTCATATGTTGTTGCTTTTGCTTTATTCCTTTCTTCTTATTTATTCATGGGTTGCTTATGTGGGATTCATTATTTGATTTGCATACAAGGGTTTTTTATGTTCATTGGAGCATCTGTATTGCATAAAGGATATAAATTGCCGGAAGCTACTGTCTTCTTGTGCAAATTAAAATGAGACAGTAGTGGTCTGAAGAGCTGTTTCGGGGAGACTACTGTCCTCTTGTGCAAATTAAAATGAGACAGTAGTGGTCTGGAGAGTTGTTTCGGGGAGGCTACTGTCCCCTTGTGCAAATTAAAATGAGACAGTAGTGGTCTGGAGAGCTGTTTCGGGGAGGCTACTGTCCCCTTATGCAAATTAAAATGAGACAGTAGTGGCCTGAAGAGCTGTTAGGATAAGGCTACTGTCTGTGGGGAGAAATTGCTTGAGGACAGTAGTCGACAGTTGAGTTGCCTGAGAGAGGTTACTGTCCGGAGGGAGAAATCCCTAAGAGACAGTAGATGCTAGTGAAGAGACCCAAAATGTTTACTGTCCCTGGCCAGAAACGTCTCAAGGACAGTAGCACAAGCCACGCATCATCATTCTCTCCACTTCACATCCTCCCACCACACAAGTTTAACTTGCACAAGAGGTTCATCCTGCAGCAGCGCACAACCGATCCGGCTACATTTTCATCCTCCCGCCACACAAGCTTAACTTGCACAAGAGGTTCACCCTGCATTAACGCACTACCGGTCCGCCATATTCCCATCGCCTGATCGTCACAAATGTCCTCCAATCCCATCATAAACACCCTCACATCATCATAAATCCCACCACAATTTTGTATACAAACCGCAAACCCGCATGGAATCTAGCTTAGCACAAAAATCTTAAGATTTACCGTCGAAATTTCTTAAGATTTCTTAAGAATTTATTATGCAAAATCCGGACCTGAAAACGCTGTAATCCGCGCCGGAATCGGCTGTCGCGACGACCTGACAAAATTCAGCATTTAAGCGACGTTAATCGTTTTCGCTTTTCGCAAAATTGCACAAAGGATTAAATCAAAAAGCGATCATAAAACGTTCTGCCACCAAATTTCTATGATAAATCTCGTTATGATTTCTTTATTTAGTGTTTATTTTCTTAATTACCCCTTTATCTTGATAAAGATAATTTAAGCTAAATCCACAAAAATCGAGCATTCGTATGATTATTTGTATGATTGTACTCTTTGTATCATAAAACTATACAAGTTAGACCTATTGTCAACCTAATAGGCGAAATAGCCTGGAAACATGACACGAGGTAATGGATATGAAGAACAAGAATCACCGAAAAGGAAGCAAGGGAACCTTCATTATCAAAGTGGAGGAAAGCCAGAGAGGAACCTGGCAGGGAAAAGTTGTTTGGGCAGAAGCAGAAACAACAGAGCACTTCAGAAGCGCTCTGGAATTGCTTCAACTGGTAGATGAAGCAATCAATGCAGCAAAGGGCAACATTGAATTAGCCCAAAAGGGTAGCGCATAACCCCATTTGTACCTATTAACTGGCAAAAATTCTTGTGAGGGAGGATTCCGCTATGTTGAGAAAATGGAATCGATTTTTATCATTTATTTTAGCAATTGCTCTCATCGCGACCACATTCCACAGTGATCTCGCAACAATAAGAGTATTTGCTGATGGAGACGAGCAGGACGTGCAGGTAGAAGAGCCTGTTGAGGAGCCTGTAGTAGAGGAGCCTGTAGTAGAGGAACCTGTAGTAGAGGAGCCGGTGGTAGAAGAACCGGAAGAGCCGGCACCTGCACCTGAAGAGGTGTATCAGGAGCCCGTAGAAGAGCCCGCAGCTCCTGAGGAAGTGACAACACCGGAAGAGCCCGCAGCTCCGGTAGAGCCTGCAGCACCGGAAACACCTGAGACTCAGGAACCCAAAGAGGATGAGCCTGAAACTCCCGAGGCAGAAGTAGTGGAGCCTGAAGAGGAAGAGATTGAGGTTGAACCTGAAGAGGAGACTCCTGAAAATAAGAGAACACTTTCTGACGAAGAGATCGCTGCAATCGTGGAAGGCCTTACAGAAGAAGGGCTTGCAGCTCTTGAAAGTGAATACTCCGCAGAGGACTTCGCAGCCATAAAGAGTGCTTTTGAAGCTAAGATGAAAGAGGCTGAAGAGGAAGAAGAACTTGAGGAGAAGCTTGTTACTGTATCCTATAATGCTTCACTAGGTGGTCTGGTTTCAAGATCAAGCGAGACTATCAATATTAATGATGAAGAAGCTAAGTTTGAAGGATCCACAGCAACAGCATTTAACAAGTATTATCAGTTTGTTGCATGGGTAGACGCTGATGGCAACACAGTTTGCAGCGAAGCTACTTTTGTTCCTTCTGATATAGAAGAAGATGCAACATTTACAGCAAACTTCATGAAGCTGTCAGAGATGCCGGCACAGAGCTTTGGCGGAAGCGCAGGTGGAATGAACGTTTCCGTATCAGCTGATGAGGGAATATTCCCTGAGGGCACAACAATGCACGTATCTGCAATATCAGATGACGAAGCCCTGGATGCAGCAAAAGACGCTATCGGCGAAGAAGTACAGCAGGCAAAAGGTGTAGACATTACATTCAGAAATGCAGACGGCGAAGAGATTGAGCCTGCAGATGCAAGATATGTACATGTTTCAATTTCCCTCGCGACAGAACTTGAAGGTGATTCTTTTAGTGTAGTACATAAAGATGATTCAGGAAACGCAGATGTAATCGCAGACGCAAGCGCTGACGGTGCTGAGTTTGAAGCAAATCAGTTCTCAGTTTACATCGTAGCAGGATCAGGAGATTCCTCTGCAGATACTGACCTGTCAAAGGCAACACGCACCTACATCTTCCACAACGGAGATGAAATCTTTAATACACAGGTATTAAAGAAAGGCGAGAAACTTCTTAACCCCGGAATACCTAATATGGACCCGAATCAGGAATTCCTTGGATGGTTCATAGGTAATACAGACGTTAGTCCCGACTTTGATACAGAGCTTGGCGTATTTGAAGCAGATGAAACAATCAATGTTAATGCAAGGATCAGATACACATTCTATGTAACACTTATTGGACAGGAAGGAGAGAGGGTCCAGGTTTACAAAGCAGTTGTTGTTGGTGATGAGGAAGCCAGAGTTTATCCTGTTATCGGATATCAGCCAAAGAATGAAAACCAGGCATTCAAGGGCTGGGGCCTTTCACCGGACGCAACAAAGGCAGAACCTTACGTTGATGCAAGAGATGTAGATACCCTGTATGCACTCATAGTTGATGCATACTGGATCAGATTTGACGAGAATGACGGCGGAACAGGCGGCGGAGCAAGCTATACAAAGCCTGCTTATGTAGAGATGAACAAGCCTTGTACTGAAGCAGAGCCTGATGATCCCGTAAGAGCCGGATACACATTTGACGGATGGTACACAGAAAAGGGTGCAAATCCCGGTGAAGTTGCGGGCGAGCGCTTTGATTTCGGATCTACCATCGATCACGATATCATACTTTACGCTAAGTGGAATGAGAACAGCACAGCTCCTTACACCGTAAATATCTGGAAACAGAAGGTTTCTGATGCAGTAGGTGCTTCGCAAAAGACATATGACTTCGTAGAGAGTCATGTGATTACAGGACCTACCAATGCCAACGTAAGCACAGTAGTAGGACAGTATACAAGATACAATTACACAGGATTTTCATACAGCACATACGACTCGGTTTACGGTGAAGGTAAGGATCCGACTACAGTTATCAGAGCAAAAGGCGATACTGTAATCAATGTTTACTACAACAGAAATACATATACCCTTACGTTTAAAGATGGAAACAAAACTGTAAAGACTATCACAGCTCTTTATGACCAGAATATTGCTGATAACTTCCCGATCACCGGCTATACAAATTCAAGATGGGAGGCACAGAATAGCTCTACATTTAAATATGTTCTGGTAGTAATAAACAACATGCCGGCTGAGAATGTAACATTCAAGAAGGCATCTGATGTAACTCAGACAAAGACCATGGAGTTCTGGCTTCAGAACATAGATGATGATAATTACAGTTTAAAGAAATCTATAACAGCTAAATACAATTTCATAACAGAGAAAGAGGACTTTATAGATATCCTCGGCTTTACAAAACATCATTCCGATCCTGCATTTAACAGTGAAGGAATAGCTCTTTATTTGATAGATAAAGGCACAATCAAGTTCTACTACACAAGAAACAGATATTCCATCACCTTTAAGGATAACTTCAACGGAACGACATCTGATATAGAAGGTGTAGATGCAAAATTCTCCTCAATTCCTTATGAAAAGAACCTTGCATCCTATGAAAGTGTTGCACCCGGCGGAGTAGAAAGAGAAGGATACGAATTCAAGGGATGGTACGAAGATCTCAGCGGACAGACCCCATTTAACTGGAGCAGCGAAATGCCTGCAGCCAACAAGATTCTGTACGCACACTATGAGCCTCTTTGGTATAACATTACTCTTGATACTCAGGATGGAACCCTTCCTTCAGGACAGATTGATGATTTCTGGGTTGTGTATCACGGCACAGTAAGCAGAGAGTCTATTGAAGGAACAACAAAAGACGGATACGATCTGGTTGGATGGTTCGAAGGCGATACAGCATACAGCTACGGTGAAGTTGATCACGATACACATCTTGTGGCTAGGTGGCGCAAGAAAGGCAATGCACAAATCGTATATGTTGCAGAACCTAATGGAACCGAACCTCCGACTGATGCCTACAAATATGCTACAGATTCTGCAGTTGTAGTAGCAAGACCGCCTAAGGCAAATGAAGGCTACACATTCGTTGGATGGAAGATAGTTGGCGATAGTTCAGGAACGATTTATTATCCGAACAACTGCTTCACAATCCAGTCCGGATACATTGTAAATGGTGTAGTAACTCTCAAGGCTGTATATGATGCAACAGGCCCTAACGGAGGACCTACAACTTACATTACATACTATTCAAACGATGGAACAGGACGATCCAAGAAAGTAAGCACAGTTGATGATGATCCGCTCCTTGTTAATCAGTCAGTTATAGCTCTTACAGCAGATGCGTGCGGATTCGACAGAGCAGGATACGAGTTCCTTGGCTGGAGCAGGACAAGCGGCGATTCAGCAACCGTAGAGATTGAAGCGGGAAAAGAGATTGCTGCAGATAACGATGGTATTCCAAATGCACTTTATGCAGTATGGAAGCAGATTACAGGCAGCTATATCGTTGAGTACTACAAGGGTAAGGTAACAGATTCAACTGACCTTGCACACTATCTCGGCAGCGTTGGCCCTTACACCGTAGCGGCTGACACAGTACTTACCGAAAATGATGTAAACCTCAATCTCAGAAAGCCGGATAATGGTTATCAGGATGGTGAGTTCTACGGCGACACAACAGTATATGCAGGCGATGGCAATGTCATTCGCGTACTCTATAAGCCTATCAAGGTTACAGTAACCGTAGAAGGAACTCACGAAACATACACTTACGATGGCGAGAAGCATACAGTAAGCGGTTTCAGAGTAACAGGCATAACAGCTGATACCGGATACCAGGCTTCTTATGTAACATACACCGGAGACAGCGAAGCTTACAAAACACATGTTGTTGAAGAAGGAAATGCAAATGAAAAAGCACTTGATATCAATCTCTTCAAGAACAACAGCGATCTCTTCGATAATGATTCAGTAGAATTCGTGCTTGGCAGTGTAAAGAGCAATAAAGTAACAATAACACCTGCAACTCTTACGGTTGTTACACCGAATGCTACAAAGATTTATGATGGAGAACCTCTCACAGCAGAAGGAAGCATTGACGGATATGTAAATAATGAGACAGCAACATTTACAACAACCGGAACAGTCACATATCCAAGCGAAGGCGTAGTAAATAACACCTACAGCCTGGTATTTGATAAGTCAGCAAAAGAGTCCGATTATACAGTAGACGCAACAGTTGGAAAACTTCAGGTATTTGAAAATGATAAAGTAAAGATAACAGTTACAACTGAAGGCGGCACATATACTTATGACGGACAGGAACACGGAGCAACAGTAACATATTCAGAGATTCCTGAAGGCTACACAGTAACTGAGGCAGCTTCTTCTGCAACAGCAACAAATGTATACGAAGGTACAGTAACTGCAACAGCAGATAAGTTTGTTATCAGGAACAGCAAGGGTGAAGATGTTACAGAATCCCTTGATATTGAATACGTAAACGGCAGTATTAAGATAACAGCCGCTCCGATAACAATTGCTACAGAGACTGCATCCAAGGTATATGACGGCGAAGCACTCACAGCACCGGGAAGCTTTGAAGGACTTGTTAATAATGAAACAGCTACCTTTACGGTAACCGGAAGCCAGCTGGCAGTCGGATCAAGTGACAACACCTATACACTTACATGGGACGGATCAGCCGATGAAAGGAACTACTATATCGCATCCAAGACCATCGGAACTCTTACAGTATCTAAGTATGCAGACGAGATCGTAGTTACTACGACAGGTGGTGAGTTCACATACGACGGACAGCCTCATGGAGCAACAGTATCCTATCCGGAACTTCCTACAGGCTATAGAGTGGCAGAAGCAAGATCTACAGCAACAGCTACAAACGTAT
>JAEEGH010009600.1_pt1 | contig 22521 bp, 26 predicted proteins | sample 9134181 | NCBI WGS metagenome assembly JAEEGH01 (sample SAMN16246544, study PRJNA631951) | gut metagenome | biome: gut microbiome; feature: rumen; material: DP-attached | host: Bos | place: Iran: Karaj | collected 2018-10
GAACAGCCGAGGATCTTGTCGTTGATGATAGAGGTTACATCTATATGAACGCTATGCATGATGGTGTTTACATCCTTAAGTGTCTTGTATAGTTTGTATATTACAATTATTTCTAATTTCTCTCTTAAAGAAAGCTGCCACGTGACAGCTTTCTTTTTTTTGCTATAATAGGAGCATGACTGATAAACAAATTGAATGTTTCTTAGAAACAGGTAAGTATCAAAATTTCACAAAGGCAGCCCAGAACTTATATCTGCCACAGCCTGCTGTAAGTCGCTATATTTCTGCCCTAGAACAGGAATTAGGTGTATCCCTTTTCAACAGGGAAAACAGTAGAAATATTTCACTTTCAGAGGAAGGCAAAATCTATTTCAATTTTTTCCAGCGATATTTTGCTGAGTTTAGAAACATCCGCAAAATGCTTACTAACACCAGCTCTACCCTTAGAATTGGCTACAACATTGGATGGAATGTTTCTTCATTTTTACCAGCTATAGTTGCAGAATGCCGCAAGGAGAATCCTGATTTAGTTATTTCCTTTGAATGTCTTGGATTTAGAGATTTGATTCAGGCAATAGAGGATAAGCATCTGGATGCCATCATTACCACCGATGATTATCTAGAGGGGCGAGGTGATTTTGTAAAATATCATTTCACTGACATTTCTCGAATTATCGCCTACTCTGATTTGCTTCCAAACCATGAGAACATCAAATCCCCTGAGGATTTCGAGGAATATACTTTCTTCATGATTGATGACCCTAGGGTTGGTGAGCTATGTCAGGATATTGAGCTTATGTTCCGCCCTTATGGCTTTATTCCTAAGTTTTTCGCAGTTCCTAATGTTAATTCTGTTTTTGCTTCAGTGGAAAATGGTCTGGGAGTAGCTGTACTAGATTCCTGGTATCAGGGCATTCATCATCCAGGCATGCATATTTTTGATTTGCATGAGGGACTGCCAATTTCCATCGCATGGTCTAGAAATGCTATCTCTTCACCAGTAGATATGCTTTATAAGAAAATAAATGAATTCTTTAAAAATGGGATGTAGGCTAACCTACATCCCATATATTTTATAATCCACAATCCTTTGCCAGCGCTTCAAATGCTGGCAAAGATCTTTTTATCATATCATTATCAACGCAATAAGCGATTCTAACGTATCCCGGACACCCAAATGTCTTTGTTGAGACAAGAATAATGTGATGCTTCTTTGCCAATGCTACAAATTCTGCCTCATCCTCAAATGGAGACTGCACTAATAAATAGAATGCACCTTGTGGCTTAACTACATTAAATCCCATTTTTACAAGATTTTCATATAATAGCTTTCTATTTTTGTCATAGAACTCTAAATCTACATCAACATCCAAGCATCTAGACACTACAAGTTGGAATAATGATGGAGCATTAATGTAACCAATACATCTATTGGCAACAGCCATAGCGTTAATCATTTCATCGTAGCAATCCATATTCTTTGAAAGAGCCATATATCCAATTCTCTCGCCAGGTAGTGATAAGGTCTTACTAAATGAATAGATGTAAATACTATTTTTGATAATTGAAGGGATGAAAGGCACTTCCTCATTATCATAAGCTAGCTCACGGTATGGCTCGTCGGCAAGAACATAAATAGGATGACCTACTCTCTTCTCTGCTGCCTCCATAATTTTTGCAAGCCGTTCAAGTGTCTCCTTTGGGAAAATCTTACCTGATGGATTGTTAGGATTGTTTACGATGATACACTTTGTCTTCTCGTTGATTAATGCATCCAACTCATCAAGGTTCAAATCCATATCATCCATTTTTGCAGGAACTACAACAAGATTACCACCATAATTTGCAACATAACTTCTATATTCTCCAAAGTATGGTGCAAATGCAATTACCTCATCTTCATAGCCAAGAAGCGCTCTAAACACACAGTTCATTGCACCTGCAGCACCAACGGTCATAAGAACATCCTCAGGACCATAATTCACATCAAAACGACTATTCAAGCTCTTCGCTACATTTTCTCTTACTTCATCAAAACCAGCATTTTTCATATATCCATGAATATATGAGTCTGGCTTTTCAGCCAATATATCTTTGATTGATTGAGTAACTTTCTCTGGTACTGGCGCCGCCGGATTTCCTAAGCTAAAATCGTAAACATTTTCTGCTCCAACCTCTTTTGCCAGCTGTAATCCTTCCTCGAATAGTTTTCTGATAGTTGAACTACCAGCAACTAGTGCTTCCATGTTCTTTGAGATAACCATTTTTAGTTCCTTTCATAGCATTATTCTTATTTTTTACCTAGGCTTTAACTGATTCATTTTATCTAGTAACCTAGAAATTCTTAACTCTTCCGCAATGAAAATAGCGACTGATTCAACTACTTCTTTGATGTCTATACTTATATCCGGAGACTGATTATCCACTGCCAGATAACCAATATTCTCTTCTTGATCCGATAGTTTCGCAACTATGTATCGAGAGATTTTTCCAGAAATAACTTTATCGTATACTTCTTTTTCAGTCTCTTGGATGTATGAAGTATCCTCTACAATCATTATCGTATCTTTTTGTAGCTGTTTACTCCACAACTCCATTAATTTATGTTTCTTTATATCTTTGCGGGATGGAAGTCCTTGTCCGCTTTTGCGATTAACCCATTTATATATGTCTTTTATTTCATCGTCTAACTCTTCGACAACGTAGACTCTATCGGCCCCAAGGACATCTCCTAATAATTCAACCACCTTATTTATTCCTGTCTCAATATCATTTGACGACAAAATTTTTGCACATTGAATTATTACACTATGAGATTTTGTGGCAATCTCTCTATTGGTTTCCTTACGATGCTCCGCTGTAACATCATGAATGATAAATGCACAATACCCTTTTTTATAGACTGGTACTGCCCAAAACTCGAACCATCGATTAAACTGAGTATTATATGTGCGGTTAATAACAGATTGACGCATTATTGCCGCCTGATAACTAAGTTTTAACCAATCCTCATCTCTATTAGACACTGTCGAAAAGAAATTACTACCTATAAGCTCTGCTGTGGATTTTCCTACTAAGGCAGCATACTTTTCATTTGCAAATAAAAACTGCATATCTTTTAATGTTCCGAAGGGGTCTGTGACCACTTCGAAAATGCAGCAAGCATCTGGTAAATCCCTTAACATATTTAGAATTTCACCATCGGAATAATTAGCCTGTCCACTTATACCTTCTCTTGTTTCAATCACTTTGTCCCTCCCCATTAAACATTAAATGCCCCATATTTATGTCTAATTATACTCAGATTGTACACTTTAATCATTTAAAGTGCTACATTTTTTTACACATTTTTTGATAAATTTACACTATTCTTAATCACCCTCTATTACTGCTAAAATTAAAATTCCTGCAATAACCATGAATAGGAAGAAATACTGCATTTTTGTAAGCTTCTCTTTCAAGAATATTCGAGAAAGGATTAACGATACAACACAAACTGCAGAAATAATTGGAGCCGCAATAGCGCCATTTCCACTCATAGCGTATACGTATGTAAACTGACCTGCTGTCTCACAAATTGCTGCTATAATTTTATCTTTTTGCTTTGGGATTTCATACTTTACGCCTTTTATTCTCATGAAAATCATAAGGACAATGGCACAGATAAAAAATGTTAGCTCATAGGATGTGTTAGCTACTTCTTCAATTGTCTCTTCTGTAACATTAATGAGTGGACTCGTCTGAATTTCAAGAAAATAAATATCAAGAAAACTTCCAATCGCATCAATTGTTGCATAACAAAACGGCATTGCAAATGCTACAATAGCCATCTTCTTTCCAAGCTTTTTCTTTCTATCAGTCTCACCTGTATTATCTAGAAAGCCTACACCTAAAATACCAATTACGATGATGACAATTGCAACTACTGATGCTGGTGCAATTACCTCTCCAAGTATTACTACCGCTAAAATTGTGCAAATAGCACCTGATGTATTTTCGATTGGATCTGAAATAGATTCTTCTATAAATCGCATTCCAAAAAATGAAAATGCCATCGATAGGATATAACACAATGAAACTGGTAAATATTTAATCAGATTCATTGGATCATAGTTGATATCTTTTGTAATCAGCGAAAACAGTGCGTGTATTCCCATCACAACACCAACTGTAACGCATATTTTCAAATGCGCGTACTTTTCCTGTGGGAGCGCACCTTTCTTATAAAATAATTCAGCAAGTCCCCATATAAAGGTCGTTGCTAAGGCAAAAAGTAACCACATAACTTATTCTCTCTTTCTATTTTTTTACTGAAATAATATAGCTTAATTCACAATGTTTCACAACAAAAAAAGAGGAAATGACCTTATTAGCCTTTCCCCTTAAAATCAGTTTTGAATATCAATATTTATGCTTAGGTCTATTTCGGACTTTTTAAGTTTATCTCTATTAATATTTCTTTGTGCCTCATGTAATATTTCTCTTATCTTTTCCAAGTCCTCATATGCATCATCAGACGAATATGGCCTGCTTTCATCTTCAAAATTAAAATCCATAAACTTAATCCCCGTAAAGCATCTCCCTTGGGAATTATAGTTTACCAAAATAATTTGAAGAATTAATGAAATACATTACTCAAATTGTGAGGCAACCTTCTTTAAATTTTCTCTAATTGACAAATGCTGTGGGCATATCTTTTCACACTTGCCACATTCAATACAATCACTAGCTTTTCCAAAGTTTTCAGTAAGCCTATGATAGTATTCCCCCTGTGGTGTAAATCCTTTTCCCTCATATTCCTGTTTTTCTGCATTATATAAAGAAAAATACTTTGGAATAGGAATATTTTTTGGGCAACCATCAACACAATAAGCACATGCTGTACAAGGAATTGCAACTGCCCCGTTAATAATATCCGCAGCACGTTTAACTAATGCCATCTCTTCATCATTGAGGGGCTTAAAATCCTTCATGTAACCAGTGTTGTCAGCCATCATGTCCATATTTCCCATACCTGACAGCACCATCTTTACATTTGGCTGGCTGGCTGCAAATCGGATAGCCCATGATGGAATTGAGACATTTCTATCATACTCCTTAAATAATCCTTCTACTGCTGCAGGCACATTTGCAAGCGTTCCTCCCTTTACAGGTTCCATTACAATTACTGGTTTATTATGCTTTACGCATACTTCGTAGCATTTTCTTGATTGAATAGCCTCAGAGTCCCAATCTAGATAGTTTAACTGCAACTGAACAAACTCTACCTCTGGATGTTCATTTAAAATTCTGTCAAGTAATTCAGCACCATCATGATATGAAAATCCCATATGTTTAACTAAGCCTGCTTCTTTCTTCTTAGCAAGCCATTCAAAAGCTCCAAATTTCTGGTACTTCTTGTAATGATCCTCTCCTACATCATGTATTAAGTAGTAATCAAAATAACCTGCACCTGTCTTTTCTAGCTGAGTATTAAAAATCTTATCCATTTCTTCAGCAGAATTAAAAAATCCACAATGAAGCTTTGTTGCTAATGTAAAACTATCTCTAGGGTGTCTATCAACTAAAGCTGGTTTTACAGCGTCTTCGCTTTTGAAACCACAATACATCCAAGCAGTATCAAAATATGTAAAACCTTGCTCTAAAAAATAATCCACCATTTTCTTTAAAGTTTCTATGTCAATAGAATCCTCTTTAGACGGATCAAGACGTGGTAATCGCATTAATCCAAATCCGAGTTTCTTGGTCTCATCTCTAAATACCTTTTCCATAGTGATTTTCTCCTTTTACCGAATATCAATTGTGCAAAATTAGTTTCTTTCTTGATAATACTATAGGTACTATTATGTTAGTCAATTAAAACTTATTTATTTTCATCATTTTTTTAAGCATGAAATAACGAGTGCTTATAGCACCCGTTACAATAATTAATGTTTTATTGGAAGAAGGACATCTCTTCATCAAGAACCTTTGCGATATCGTTCAATCCACTAGCCTTAGTTGATAGAATTTCCATTGTATCAGAAAGATCTTGCATAGATGCTCTAGTCTCTTCTGAACTAGCTGCATTCTCCTGAGAAATTGCTGATAGGTTGTTAATAGTATCTGATATAACATTACTTGCCTGCTCTGTCTTTTCTACATTATCAACTATCTCTCTGGTTAACGAGATTGACTTATTGATATCATCAATCAATGCATCTACCTGCTCAATAGTTCTATGGATTGTACTTCTCTGCTTACTAATTGTTTCCTGAACACTACCAGCTTCTTCCATTGTCTTATTGGAATCAGCTGCCAATCCCTTCATGGCCTCCTGAATATTTCTAGCAGCCTCGGCTGATTGATCTGCTAATTGTCTAATCTCATCAGCAACTACTGCAAAGCCTTTTCCTGCTTCACCTGCTCTAGCTGCCTCAATACTTGCATTGAGTGATAACAAATTAGTTTGCGCTGCGATAGCGTCAATAATTGTAACCGCTTCACTAATAGTTGTAACTGCAGTATTGGTGTTTCCAATTAATTCAACAATACCATCAATTGCTGCAATACTTTCTCGAGTTGACATTCTAAGTTCAGTAAGCTTCTCTTGGCTTGCTGAAGAATTTTCTTGCATCGAATCCGCTAAGCCCTGCATTGACTCAGTATTTTCAGCTATCAGCTGTACTGCATCATTAATATCGTTTACACTTTCAACAGCACTCTGTAATGATTCTGCCTGCGTAGACGCTCCTGTTGCAACCTGGCCAACTGCTGTAGTAACATTATCTGCAGTTTCAGAAATAGTTTGAACTGTTTCATACAAATATCCGGCAGAGTCATCTACCTCATTTGATGAAACTCTCGCACTACCGATTACATCACGTATCTTCTTGGCCATATCAAACAGCGCTAGTGCCATCTCTCCAAGCTCATCTTTTCTATTTATTACTTTATCACTTAATTGAATTTCCAAATCACCAGTTGCCATCTGTCTAACGGCATTAACGCATTCATATATTGCTTTTATAATTCTTAGAATATAAATCATTGAGATAACTGTAAATATTGCAATAATAATTGCGCCTAAAGATACGGTTAGCCTAATTTTCTTATTTATATACGCTGTAATATTGGATTTCTTTAATCCAACAAAGGCCATGCCATATACTTCACCATTCTCCCCAGCCAGCAATGGCTCATAAGCAACATAATATTTTTCTCCATTAATTACCACATCTGATGCCTGATAACTTTGCTTTTCATTAAGTACGGCTTGTATTACAGCTTCACCAGCTTTTGTTCCTACAACACCCTCGATACTTGAACGCTCTCTTGTATCGCCAATGAAGAATGTATAATCATAGCCTGTTTTTTCTTTCATCTCAGATTCCAAATTTGTAGAATCCGCACCAGCTGCGTAAGTATACTCCAATACCATCGCATATGATTTACACGCAGCTAAAACACCTTGCTCGACCTCATCCTCCATACCTTGTCTCAGATTAATTACACCAACAAGAGTTGATGCTGAGCCAACAAGCAATAGTGCCACCACGATTAGTCCTATGAGAACAACCTTCAGAGAAGCAACCTGACTTTTTTTATCCATAAAAAGACCTCCGTACTTTAATTCTCTCCCTTCGGTTGATCTAGCAATAATACTCAACTTAGGCGACACGACCAACTATTTGGATTATATCGTTTAAGTGAGGATATTCTGTGAAAAAATCGTTAATTCTAGTAACACTAGCAAAAGTAGGTTACTAATACTATTTGCACTATTAAAATCGCTGGCATTCCAATTACGAAATACCAATGCTTTGTTTTATGATGAAAAGCGTACATTCCGGCCCATGTACCAATACTTCCACCTAATAGACTACACATAAATAATGTTTTTTCTGGTATTCTCCACTGCTTGTTTATTGCTCTTTTCTTATCTACTGCCATTATGAAAAAACCAATTATGTTTATAATTATCAAGTATCCAACTATTATTTTTCCCATTATGCATTTCCCTTATCTGCTAGTAATAATGCTAATATATGTGACGCCTGAGGGAATTCTCCTGTTTTAATCATTTCATCAATTTCCTCGCGCTTATATAAGTGAACATTCAAAAATTCAGTTTCATCTAGGCTTTGTCCTGATACCTTCCTACAATTTTTGGCAATATATAAATTCGCATAGTTATCTGCCATTGTCGCATTTGAAGGCACTGTCAGTAAATACTCCCACTCATCACTTTCGTATCCTGTTTCCTCTAACAATTCGCGTTTTGCCGCATCAAGTGCAGCCTCAGCGTTTCCTACATCATTTCTGCTTCCGTATTCTTTACCATCTGTTCGCTCAATACCACCTGCACAAAATTCTGTAGTCACTCGCTTTATTCCATGACGATACTGTCTTACACAAATATAATTTCCTTCTATGTCAGTTGCCACTATTACCACATAGTCACGCCTGCTATAACTATAATATGGCTCAAATGTTCTTCCGTCCGGAAATTTATATTTACTCTTTCTAAAATCTATCCATTCATCATTAACAATATGTTCGCAGGATATTTCTTCCCACTCTAAATTCTCATTATTCAACTTTTTGCCTCCTTACCTTCACACTTTCATACATTCTAACACATTTGCACTCATATTCCGGATTCTCTATAATCTTTCTAGATAATTGTTTTTAATGGAGAAATATTATGAATCTTACAACTCTATGCTATATTGAAAAAGACGGTAAATATTTATTAATTAACAGAAATAAAAAATCAAATGATTTAAACCAGGGAAAATTTATTGGAGTTGGTGGACATTTAGAATTTGGAGAATCTCCTGAAGAATGTATAAAAAGAGAGGTTTTTGAAGAAACAGGACTATTACTAAATAGCTTTATACTTCGAGGATTTCTTACTTTTGAAATTGATGATTATATGGAATATGCCTTTTTATATACAAGTGATGATTTCTCTGGAAAGATTAATTATGATTGCAATGAAGGTGATCTTGTTTGGGTGGAAAAGTCGAAATTATTTGACCTCCCTCTATGGGAGGGAGATAAAATATTTCTCAAATTACTTGATACTTCCAACGAATACTTTTCTCTTAAACTTGTCTATAAAAATGATGTGTTAATTGAGTCTAATCTACTTTGATTTTGGCTCCATTAATTCCTTTATAAAAGCTGACGGCTTGTTTATATACTTGAATACCGTCAATTCGTCTCTTGCCCTTGTGATACCAACGTAGAATATTCTACGTTCTTCTTCGTAATCTTTCTTTTCTTGGGCAGTGGCTTTCTCCATATTTCTTATTACCTTATTTGGAAAAACTCCATTTATTGTATCTATCAAATATACAGAGTCATATTCTAAGCCTTTACTAGAATGTATCGTTGACAGGATAATTTTTCCACCACCAGGATTTTCATGCTCCATAAGAATTTCTCTTAACTCTGTTAATCTATTCAAAAATCCTGAAATATCCTTTTCTTTTTTGGCGAGCATCTTTAGAATAAAGAGTTTATTTGTATCAATATTATTATTTGCTAAGTACTCTCCATACCCCATAAAATTCTCAATTCTTGTAATTGCTTTATACGGACTTTCATTTGCCATATTTTTAAAATGCGTCCTAAGACTACGACAATTTCCTAATACATATGGATTCAATTCTATGTACTCTGCTGCATCTAATATCCCTATATGGTGTATTTCCGCTTGCATGCACATCTCCATAGCAACATTTTTACTAATATAGGCTTGCAGCTTGTAATATATTTTCATAAAGATTTCTTCGTCCATTGGTACAAAGGCAAATCTCAATATATTTACAACATCTAGTACAACTCTATTGCTGAAGAATATCATATCCATATTCTTTATGTTATACGAGATATTTCCTCGCTCTAATAGGTCAACAAATGGAATAATACTCTCATTATCTCGGTACAATATTGCTGTCTTCCCTATAGGATTTTTTGCAATTTCTTTTAGATAACTATACTGATTTTTTCTTTCGAGACTAACAATATTAATATCACTATTTGGTTCTTTAGTAGCGCAAATATGCTTTTTATGTCTGTCTTTATTGTTCTGAATAAAAGTATCGGCCGCTTTAACTATGTTTCCGTTGGAACGATAATTCTTATCCATAATTAGTACTTTGGCGCCTATATGTTCTCTCTCAAAAGTTAAAAGTGCATCTGGATAAGCCGCTCTAAAGCCATAAATACTCTGATCCTCATCTCCAACCATAAACAAATTACCATTCTCTCCGGCTAATAGCGAAATAATCATATGCTGTATCTTAGAAGTATCCTGAGCCTCATCAACACAAATATATTTATATTGGTCTTGAAAATAATTAAGCACTATTTTTGAATTATTCAAAATCTTGTAAGCATATACCATTTGATCATCATAATCCATTAGACTATTTGTTTTGAGGTAACTATTATACTTCTCATATATGCTTAATAGCTCTATATCTTGCTCTTTCCCGATTTTCTTTATTTCTTCAGAACCTAAACACATATTTTTACAATATGTAATTAATGTTTTAATCGTCTTAATATCACTCTCTGTTGGATAATCTCTCATAACTTGAAGGTATATGTTTGAAATAACCCTCGCCAAATCTTTTTCCTCATTGCATAATTCGAAGGCGGTCTTCCCAATCATCCTACCGTAATATGATATTATTTTTGCACATATACCATTTATTGTTCTAAACTCTAACCTATCGGCTAGTTCATTCCCAAAATAACTCTTAAATCTATCCGCCATATCTTTAGTAGCAGCAACGGTATAAGTTAGCGTTAATATCTTTTCTGGCTCAATTCCCTGAGTAAAAATCATATAACCTAATCTATTGACTAAAACAGTAGTTTTTCCACTACCGGGTACAGCCAATAGTAATACAGGCCCTTCCACTGCTTTTACGGCTTCAAGCTGCTGTGAATTAAGTTTATGACTATATTTCTCTATAAATTCTTTTTCTGTCATTAATTCCGTAAAATACCTCGATCATCAATTTCTACGTTTATCGATATTTCTTCTAGCCTATCATATAATGCTCTTTGGCTTTCGGCATCTTCTACATAGCTAGTAACGCAGTTTTGTTGTATAGCTGGAGTTATAATCACATCCATATTATTTTCATTGCCTTCTCCATAGAAATGGAGGGTTATCAGCATTGTATCTAATGTCTTTTCATTGAACCAATAATTTCCCAAGCTATAAATTATTGGAACATTATTATAATACTCAAATCCCTGTAGACAATGTGTATGTGCGCCAATAACAATATCTGCTCCAGCCTCTATATATTCATGGGCTGTCTTTATTTGCACCTGCTCTAATTCTGTTGAATACTCTGTACCCCAGTGCGGTAAGCATACCACAAAGTCTGCATTCTCATCGGCTTCTTTTATTTCGGCATCAAATAATTCAGTATCATAACATCTGAGAATTCCTGGTTCTGTTTCAGTAGCTTGAGGTGTCATTTTGTTTTTCTCCGCACGTGATGCCGCTACAAAAGCAATTATTTTCCCGTCTATCTCCACGTAATACGGTCTACTTGCTTCTTGAATATTTCTTCCCGCTCCTACGTATGGAATTTCTGCTTCTTCCAAAGTTGTAAATGTATCTAAAAGTGCATCTTTACCATAATCATAAACATGATTATTAGCTAGCCCAACTATGTCCACTCCTAGTAGCTTTAAATTATCAACTCTATCTGGATTTGCCCTAAATGTATACGCTTTTCCATCTAATGGCTGCCCTCTATCACTATAGGTAAATTCATTGTTTACCCACATGACATCTGCATCTTGCATTATTTTTACAAGCTCTGGGTCTATACAATCCAATATACCATTCTCACACTGGTTCATATACAAGGTCGTTGCCCAATTTTCATCAAAATTTATGTCTCCTGCAAAACAAAGAGTAAAATCATATTCACCATTATCTGTTTCTAGTGACTCATCAACTATTACAGCAGAATTTGATTCTATAACAGTAGTTTTGTTGCTCTCTATTATCTGTTCGCTATTAGCACTTGAAATTCCACATGATGATAGTGATAGCGCAGCGTTTATTATCACAAAAACTTTGACATATCGTTCTAGCATTTCAAACTCCTTTTCATCCTCATATAAGGATATTATAACAGTTTGAATATTTATTATTGCATATATAGTAGCAGTCACTCTGAGAAATGCTAGCCCATTTACCAGAGGATACGGCTATCGCCGTATCTCACATAAAAAGAAAAGCCAGGTCTTCTTGGAAATAAATTTCCCGAAAACCTGACTTTCCTTTTTATATGCTGCTACTGCTCGTAGCTACGCTTCTAATCCTGTACGTAAGGCATAAGTGCAACGTGACGAGCACGCTTGATAGCTACTGTAAGAGCTCTCTGGTGCTTAGCACATGTGCCTGTGATACGACGTGGAAGAATCTTTCCACGCTCAGAAATGTACTTCTTAAGCTTTGCTGTATCCTTGTAGTCGATAACGTTATCTTTACCACAGAAAACACAGACTTTCTTTCTTCTATGCATTGGTCTTCTTCTCTGCTGACCATCGCCTGTCTTATTAAAAGCCATGATTTAACCTCCTATAGATGTTAGTCAAAGCTTTCGTTGCCTTGACTTAGTTGAACGGTAATTCCTCGTCAATTCCATCAGGGATATTCATGAAGCCGTCGCCTGCATCTGAGCTTGGTGCGAAACCTGCGCCACCGTCGAAGCTGCTGTTTCCGCCGCCCTGAGAATTCTTGCTCTCTGCGAACTCAACATTCTCACATACAACATCGGTAGTGTAAACCTTCTGGCCGTCCTTGTTTGTGTAGCTGCCTGTCTGAATACGACCTTCAACTACGAACTTTGTGCCCTTGCGAGCATACTTCTCAAGGAACTCACCTGTCTTGCCAAATGCAACACAGTTAATGAAATCAGCTGTCTGCTCATCTCCATCACGCTTAAATCTACGATCAACTGCTAATGAAAATCTTGCAACAGCGCTGTTGTTTGCTCCACCGTAACGAACTTCTGGGTCTCTTGTGAGACGTCCCATAAGAATAACTTTATTCATAATTAATCTCCTTATCTTATACTATTAAGCCTCGTCAGCTCTAACGCATAAGAATCGAAGTACGTTGTCCATGATGCGAACATTCTCCTCAATCTGAGCAGGTACGCCTGGCTCAGCATCGAAGTGGATGAAGTAATAGTATCCTTCATTCATCTTCTGAATGTCATAAGCAAGTCTCTTCTTGCCCCAATCATCGACGTCTGAGATCTGTCCACCAAAGCGAGTGATATACTCCTTTGCCTTTTCAACTGTGGCAGTTCTTGCATCGTCTTCGATCTTCGCATTAACAACGAGTGCTAATTCATACTTGTTCATGCTTTCTACCTCCTTTTGGTCTATTGGCCAAACTAGCAATGCTAGCCTAGCAAGGATATAAATGTTTTATACCACGAATTAAGATAATAGCATGAAGCTGTGCGTTTTTCAAGGCTTAACTGAATTTTTATTGTATTTTTTGTATTATTTCAGGGATTTATAATTCTATTCCCTGAAGCTTTGCCAATTCTGTAAACACCTGTCCGATTCTGTCGGTAATCACCAGCGTGTTCTCTGCTCTGCGAACGGATAAATCGGTTTGGTTGATTATTACCAGGTACTTTCCTCTGAAGTAATTAACAAATGATGCTGCCGGATACACTGTAAGTGATGTTCCGCCAATTATCATCATATCTGCTTCTGAAATTGCTCTGATTGCGCCTTCCACTGCATCCTCAGGCAATCCCTCTTCGTAGAGAGTGATATCAGCTCTGACTGTGCCGCCGCAATAATCGCACTTTGGAATCTCATCCTCTGAATCGAAAATAAAATCTACTGGATAGCTGGTTCCACAGTTCATGCAGTAGTTTCGAAGTGCACTGCCGTGGATTTCATAGACTTTCTTACTGCCAGCCTTCTGGTGTAGGCCGTCGATATTTTGAGTAACCACTCCTGTGAGCTTCCCAATTTCTTCAAGCTTTGCCAGATATTTATGAGCATTGTTTGGCTCGATGTTTCTCGTATCCATCTTTTGACGATGAAATTCGAAATAAACCTTTGGCTCCCTAATCAGGCAGCTGTGGCTAAGTAAATATTCTGGCTGGTACATGTCGAATCTGACATCATGCTGATTGTACAAGCCGTCTTTGCTTCTGAAGTCTGGAATTCCACTTTCTGTGGATACTCCTGCTCCGCCAAAAAATACAATTTTCGACGAATCTTCTATCATATTTTTCAGTTCTTCAATTTTATCCAAAACATTTCCCCCCTTCTTAAATTCTATATGTTAAGGTGTAAAACAACTACAGCACAGATGATTCCGATGAGTATTCCAACAGCAATTTCTGGAATGGTGTGACCCATCTTTTCCTTAAATCTGTTGATATCAAGTGGCTGCTTGCCTTCTTCCTTACGCTCTTCGTTAAGATTGTTCAGTGCCTTGCCCTGGCGCTGTGTTTCAAATCGAACTCCTCTTGCATCATAAATAACAACTATTCCAAAGAATAATGCCATTACAAATTCAAATGAAGAAGCCCCGTAAATTGCGCCAGTCACAACCATAAGCGCTGTAACTGTGGCTGAGTGAGAGCTTGGCATTCCCCCTCCGCCGTATAGTCTCTCCTTGCAAAAACCTGATTTTACAGTATCAATAATGATTTTAATAATCTGAGCAACAAACCATCCTGCTGCAGGTGCTAAAAAAATCTTGTTTGTAAACAAATCCACGATGAAATGCATTATATTCTCCTATCTCCTATAGCAAAGCGTTGTAAATATCTCGCTTGCTGACTCCTCTATCTTTTGCCACTGCCTTCATAGCTTCCTTTTTATCCATGCCCTTGCTTAAGTACATATCCATGTGCTCTTCAATGGTCATGTCCTCAAATGCCGCTCTTGCCTCTTCTAAAACCTCTGCTTTAGATTTGCCAGCTATAACAAGAACGTACTCTCCTCTAGGCTCTTTCGTCTCGTAGGATTTTAGAGCTCCACCGATTGTGGTCTTCTCTTTTTCTTCGTGCTTCTTTGTAAGCTCCCTACAAAGAGTGATTCCTCTATCCTCACCAAGCACCTCTGCAAGCTCTTTTAATGTGCCTATCAGATGATGTGGTGCTTCGTAAATAATGACAGTTCTTGTCTCGTTTTTGGTCTCCTCTAGAACTCTACGACGTTCTTTCTTGTCTTTTGGAAGAAATGCCTCAAAAGCGAATCGTCTACAGGCCTGACCTGACATGGTAACTGCTGTGATACATGCTGCTGGTCCTGGCACTGATGTGACTTCGATTCCCTCGTCGTAACACATCCTAACAAGCTCTTCTCCTGGGTCAGATATGCCAGGTGTACCTGCGTCGGTGATGACTGCAATATTCTGACCTTCTTTTAATTTTTCTATTAGAGTTATGGCCTTCTCCACTTTATTAAACTCGTGGTAGCTAGTCATTGGTGTATCTATTTCAAAATGATTTAATAGCTTTATTGAATTTCTTGTATCTTCTGCTGCAATCAAATCCACTTCCTTTAGGATTCGGACTGCTCTAAAAGTCATATCCTCAAGGTTTCCTATTGGAGTTGCAACTAAATATACTGTTCCTGTCTGTGACATTTATAATCTCCTATCGGAAGATAATTATTTATCTAATCCGTATATCTCGTAGATTTCATCTGTGTACTGGCCAGGCTCTTTATAAACGATAAGTGGCGCTTCTATTGTGAGTTGGGCTCCGCCGCCACGCACACCTTCTATCAGAACCATGTTTGGCTCCTTGTCCACGTATGGGTAAACCAGGCGCATCCTTTTTGGCTCAAGCTTGTACTTTCTCATTGCTTCAAAGATTTCTACTATGCGTGATGGTCTATGTACAAAGTAACATCTGCCTCGCTGTCTTAAAACAGCTGCTGTTTCTCGCACCACATCATCCAGAGTGCAAAGCAGCTCATGGCGAGCTATGGCCTTTGCGTCGTTTGGATTCTTTAATCCATGATGATTTGTCATGTATGGTGGATTGCTGGTGACAACATCCATGGAAGATTTTCCAAAGATTTCACTAGCATTTTTGATGTCACCCTCTATTATATCAATTTTCTCTTCCAGATGATTAAACAATACTGAACGTCGTGCCATATCTGCACTTTCAGGCTGAATTTCTAATCCTGTGAAATGCTTTCCTTCAGTCTTGGCTTCAAGAAGAATAGGCAAAATTCCTGTGCCTGTTCCCAAATCAAGAACTCTTTCTCCTTCCTTGACGCTAGCAAAGCCCGATAGCAAGACAGCATCCATGCCAAAACAGAATTTGTCAGGATGCTGAATTATTTGATATCCATTTATTTGTAAATCATCTAGTCGCTCGTATTCCTGCAACAGATTATTCATTAATTATCCTCCAAGTCGGCAAGTTCCTTTGCCTCTTCCTTAGATACCTGTACCTTTTTCTTGCGAGGCTTGAACTTAAGAACTGATGTAGGATAATCCTTTACCTCTTTTAAATCGCCATCTTCGAAAAGAACACGGACAGTCTGACGAAGAACGTTTACCGACTGAACTGTACCTTTGATTCCTTCAGGAGTTGTGACTGCGTCATTAATTCCTGGAAGGCGGCTGTTAAGGTATTCGTATGTTTCCTGCTCGTTCTTCAAGCAGCACATAAGTCTGCCGCAAAGTCCTGAGATTTTTGTAGGGTTAAGTGAAAGGTTTTGCTCCTTTGCCATCTTGATTGATACTGGAACAAAATCTCCAAGCCAGCTCTTACAGCAAAGCTCTCTACCGCAGATTCCAATGCCACCCATAAGCTTTGTCTCGTCACGAACACCAATCTGACGAAGCTCGATACGTGTGTGGAACACTGCTGCAAGATCCTTTACTAGCTCTCTAAAGTCGATACGTCCATCTGCTGTGAAATAGAAAATAAGCTTGTTGTTGTCGAATGTGTACTCAGCGCCAACCAACTTCATTTCAAGCTCACGTTTTGCGATTTTCTCCTCGCAAATTCTCATGGCTTCTTTTTCTTTTTCTATGTTCTTTATAGCCTTTTTAGCATCTTCTTCTGTAGCCTTGCGGATGATTTTCTTGATAGGTCCTGGAACCTCATCATCAGAAATCTCTTTGTCTACAAGTAAAACTGTTCCGATTTCAACACCGCGAACTGTTTCAACAATAACCTGATCCTCACGCTTAAGCTCTATGCCGTTTGGATCGAAATAATATACTTTTCCGCCTCCTCTGAAGCGTACTCCAATAACCTTTATCATCTAGTGTCTCCTTTAGTTTTCAGGATTTCTCATCCTCTGTATAAGAAGCATAATGGTCAATTCAAAATTGACATTTGCATTAAGTCTGGCTCTAGTTTCTGAGATTGCATCGAAAATCTCGTTTAGGCCATGATATGACAGGCTCTGTGCCTGATCATGAATATCGAAGGCATCCTCTGAAAATAGCAGTAAATCATCCCTCGATGTCGATTTATATAATAGCACATCTCGATACCAAAGAGTTATTAAATCTAGCAATTGCTCAATAAATGGCTGAAATTTCTCACTATCGGTATCTTCTTTTTTATCTCTATCGTTGTCCTCTTTGATGGATTTTACTTCGTCGGCTATCTGCTGCTCATCCATTTTGCCTGCTTTTTTGCACAGAGCAACAACGCGATTTTTTACATCATTAAAGGTGACGTCTGTAGCTAACGCTATGGCTTTTCCCACATTTCCCTGGGCAAAGCTGGCCACCATCTGAGCCTGATAATCAACTGTCTCGTAATTGGTCTGCAATATCCGCTTTATGCTTTCTGTATCTACGGATTTCATTTGAATAAGAACGCATCTAGACAGGATTGTCTGAAGAAATGCATTATGATTTGCTGTAAGCAGAATGATAATCGCGTATTCAGGTGGCTCCTCTATGGTCTTTAGAATGGCGTTCTGTGCCTGAGGATTCATTCGCTCTGCTTCATCTACGATATAGATTTTGTATTTACTGCTGTATGGCTTGATATCAACATCATTTACAATCTGCTCACGTACTACATCTACGCTGATGTTATTTTTACCATCTTCTCTTCTTACGTAAATAATATCTGGGTTGTTTCTTGAAAGGGCCTGTTTGCAGGAATGACATTCCATGCAAGCATCTTCCTCAGATGGATTTTCACACTGAAGCATTGCTGCAAATGCTTCCGCAAGCATCATCTTTCCTGAGCCTTTTTCACCGCTGAAAATATAGGCATGGCTATGATTTCCTGTTTTAACTGCATTTCTTAATAGGCTCTTTGCCTCTTCCTGCCCTACTATCTGCGCAAAGCTCATCTAACAAAATTCTCCTAATCTAGGTGATTATATCAAGGAGCAATCCCCTGATTTCATCTACTCTATTTAATATATCAATGTGGTCCTTTTCATCCTGAACAAGGGCTGTTGCCAGCTCGTCCATATGCTCGTCTACAAGCTTTATCATACCATAAACTCTATGGCGACCACGTCTGTCTAAAAAGTTTTCTCGCGAAAACTTGTGGCTTCGATTTACAACCTCGTTAAGGAAATCCTTGACCAATCCACGATATCGCTTCATGTCACGAATATCCATATGCTCAGACAAGAGCTTTCCCTGAGTAGTAATATCGTTTAAAAGATTTGTGAGCTTTTCCTGAAGCTCAGCATCATCTACGGCTGCTGCAAGTGTAAATTTAAATGTGTCATCTACAGGTGCTGTGGTTTTTGCTTGGTCTGTAGGTTGAACTTGGCTCACATCATTTACTCTAATATCCATGCTAACCCCTTCTATCTTTTATAAAAGCGGCGATTCTATCGCAGGTGATTCTGCTGTCATCATCATTTTTGAAGACATTGGAAACCTGTGCTGCATCTAGATTCTCCTGGGAGAAATCCTGCTGGTCAGCCAAGAATCGTCTACACATTTCCTCGTACTTTGGATGTTCCTGACTGCGCTCTCTCTCAAGTGCTCTTGAAAGACGAACACCATCATCTACCTCTATATATATCGGCAAAACAGCGTCTTTTCCGTAATAATCACGAATCTTTACAAAGCTTTCAACTGTACCAATGATAATATAATCATTTTTCGATAAATCAATCTGACCATCATCTACAGTAAAATAAAACCATGGCCCGTGAACGGTATCGTATTTACGAATCTCAATTACCTTTCCCGCCTCAACTAATTTGTCCTTTTCTTCGATGGAAACGAAGTTGTATTCATCACCAGGCTTCTCATTACTTCTGATTGGTCTGGTTGTGTATGAAACAATTCGCTTTAAATCTAAATCCCCTTTGTCTAGCAAAAGCTTAAATATAGTGTCTTTTCCCGATGAGCTTTTGCCCATTATGCAATAAATACTTCCCATTTTGTCCTCTTTTTTCTTTCGTATCTAAAGTATAATTCAGCCAAGCCTAATTGACAACGTAGATACAGTCATTATTTATTCCCGTTACGTGTATTCCACTTTCCTTTGCCTGGCGGATTAGTTTGATTGCCTCCGCTGAAATGATTTCTCCCGGTACCACAATAGGTGCCCCCGGCGGATAAAGACAAATCTCATCCTGACATACAAGTCCCGTGGCCTGTGAAAGGTTGACCTGTCGACCTTCGCCTTTCTTGGCTTCCCATGGCTCCAGTATTTTTTCGCTATCAATCCAGACCATTGGCACATCAATATTGCCTGATTCTAGTTCTTCGTCAATTTCAAGCAATGCTTTTTTTAATCTCTCAAAACCTTCCCTGGAATCCATAATGCTTGTCATAGCAAGCAGATATGAAAAGCTTGAAAGCTCTGTTTCTATTTCGTATTTTTCCCTGAGGATTCTTGCCAGTTCCACCCCGGAGATATTTGTGTTTTTTGATATTACTACAAGCTTTCCCGGGTCTTTTGCTTCTTCGTCTTCTTCGACTAATTTTAGGTGTTTTAATTGTCCACTAATCTTGTAGAAATCCTGTAAGTTATCCACATAATCCCTAAACATATCCTCGGATTGTTCAAGAATGGCCATGCAGTGACTAATGGAATTCATCAGCACATAGCTTGGTGAACTAGTCTCGAAAATATCCAAAGCTGCTGCAATCTTTCGACTATCTACTCTATCTCCATTCACGTGAACTACTGCCGTCTGAGTAAGTGCTGGCAGAGTTTTATGAAGACTTTGAATAGTGATATCTGCTTTACCAACTGCAGATTCTTTAAATGCTTCATTAAATCCAAGATGAGCACCGTGAGCCTGATCAACTATCAGTATTATGCCTTTGGCGTGACAGTATTTTGAAATATTTTCCAGCTTACAGTGATATCCCTCATATGTAGGGCTCGTCAGAAGAATTGCTTTGGGCATACCGTATTTTTCTACTGCAGATTTAATCTCTTCTAAAGTTGCTGCCCTGTATATTCCATTTTCATCTGCCTTGGAATTAATATATCCAACCTTCAAGTGTCTTAGGATTGCACCATTATAAACACTTTTATGGGAATTCCTCTGGATTAATATCAAATCATTTTCACTGCAGCTGCTGTATATCGCAGCAAGGTTTCCAACAGTAGAGCCGCCAACCAGAATAAAGCTTTTATCTGCTCCATAAATTTTGGCTAACCTTTCTTGCTCCTCTGCTATAACCACCTCCGGGTCGTGCAAATCGTCCACTCCATCCACTTCAGTCATGTCTATTTTATATGGCCCCTCAAGCATTCTCTTATGGCCTGGCATATGGAATGGATAAATATTTGATTTTGAATAATCTTCTAATATTTTTTCTAAACTCATTTTCTAGCTTTTATTTTCTACAAAGAATCAATATAATGGATTTTATCAAAGCAAGGAGGATGTTATGAATAGGACTTTAGTTATCCTTTGCGGTGGCGATAGTTCCCGCATGGGTACAAAGAAAGCACTTTTACCCTTTGAAGATAAAACTATGGTTGAATATATCTACGATAAATTCAGTCCATTTTTTGATAAGATTTACCTTTCAGTAAATGAGCGTGGTGACCTTACTCATTTGGGCCTTGATGCTCAGGAAATCCCTGATATTTATCGAAACGCCGGCCCTGTAGGCGCCATTCTTTCCTGCCTTACAATGATTTCAGGAGATAGAGCTTTTTTCATGTCAGTGGACACTCCATTTATGGATCCACGCATTGCAGCTTATCTCTATGACCATTCATATAATTACGACATCACATCTTTTAAGTTTGATGGTGAATTTTTAGATACCATCTGTGGTGTTTATCACAAGCGTTGCATCGGCCCTCTTTTCAAAAGTATCTTTTTCAAAAAAGCTACCAAGAGTTATATCCAGGCTAGATGCTATACTAATCTTGTGGATACGGAAACTATTAAGAGCATTTCCTCTATTTCCATGGAGCAGCAGTTTTACAAAGTAAACGACAGAAAGTCTTATTACTATGCTGTTTTCTCCATTTTGAAACACAACTTTGTTTGCTAATCCTTAATCCAGGAATCGCTTAAGCTGTGGCATCCAATCTCCTAGGAAGACCATGTTCTTTTCCATGGCGTCCCAGATTGGGCTTAAGAAATTAATTAGGCAATTATTAACGTCCGACCACTGTGGCTCGGACTTCTTTTTTTGCCTCAGCTCAACCTTCCACTTTCTTTTCATGTAGGTATAATCACCGTAGCTTTTTAGCATATTAAGTCTTGTGTCATCGATGACTATATCTTTTTCTTTTACAAGCTCATTTAATCTATCCTTTACCTTTCGCCCATTTACTGGATTTGATGTAAGGATTTCATATGCACCATAATAATGATCCATGTTATTTATAAGCTCTAGTTTATCTATTATCTCAAGCAGATGCTTTGACAATTCTTCCTCTTTTGGATTGATAAGCACATCTACTTTTCTATTTCCGTATGCAATCAGTTCCAAAGTGATTTTTTCTGGTTCATGGCTTGCCCCGTGCTTTTTGAAATATAGATTTATCGGAATGTACATATCATCAATGGTTATTTTTAAAATGATTCCGGTTTCACCTACAGAACCGTTTACCACCATACCCTCTAAAGCACCCTTAGCCATTATTTCTTTTAGTATATCTCGCATGTAAAGGATTGCCATTTTATCATCAAGGTCTCTTACATACTCGTAGTAGATATTGCTAATGCAAAGATCTTTATAGACATCTGATTTAAATTCTGCGGAATTGCAAAGATATAGCTCGTTGCAGTATTTTCCATTGGCAAGCAACTCTATTACAATTTCGCATACCGCTGCTGAAAGCAGATTTTTAAAAGGAATATTCAGTTGTTCCGACTTTTCCTTTATATTGCCCTTGTTAATCATTACAACCACACACCTATCATATTCTGGACTTTTTTAAGGACCTTACGTTCCTTTGCATATTCCATAAGCTTCGCCACATCTTTTTTCTCATCCATGATGTAGGCTAATACTCCTGTTTTGAATATTTCTCTATCTATCTTTTCTTGATATTTCAGTACGTCGCAGAT
>JAEEGH010009603.1_pt1 | contig 22519 bp, 13 predicted proteins | sample 9134181 | NCBI WGS metagenome assembly JAEEGH01 (sample SAMN16246544, study PRJNA631951) | gut metagenome | biome: gut microbiome; feature: rumen; material: DP-attached | host: Bos | place: Iran: Karaj | collected 2018-10
AGTACCCCATCGAGGTAATCACCGGCCCGGAATTCATTACCGGCTCTACCCGCATGAAGTCCGGCACCACCCAGAAACTCCTCTGCGACATGATCAGCACCACGCTGATGTGCCGCCTGGGCCGCGTGGAGGGCAACCGGATGGTCAACGCCAACCTGATTAACAACAAAGTGATCGACCGCCTCACCCGCACGATGGTCGAGCGGCATCCGGGCATGACCTACGCCGAGTGCGAAGCGCTCATCAAACAGTACGGCGGCCTCAAGAAGGCCGAGGAACACCTCTCCAAGTGACTACGTAATTACAACCTAAACATAACTTTATGAAAAAATTAACCCAACTGTTTGCCGTTTCCGCTGTCCTGCTGCTGATTGCAGCCTTCAGCGCTTCGGCACAGTCCCGCAAGATTACGGGTACCGTCACCGATTCCAAGGGAGAACCCCTGATCGGCGCCGGCGTGCTCGTCAAGGGGACCAAGACAGGAGCCGCCACCGATTTCCACGGTGGTTATTCCCTCACCGTTCCCGGCCCGAACGCCATCCTGGTTTTCTCCAGCGTCGGTTATAAGAGCGTGGAGATTACCGTAGGCGACAAAACCGTCATCGACGCCACCCTGCCGGATGACGCCGAACTGATCGACGAGGTCGTCGTGGTCGGTTACGGTGTCCAGAGCAAACTGACACTCACCGGTTCCGTGACCTCCACGGCCGGTACGGAACTCACCAAGAGCTCCAGCGTCAACCTCTCGCAGGGTCTTGCCGGCCGTCTCTCCGGTGTGATCGTCAACAACCGCTCCGGTGAGCCGGGTAAAGACGACGCCGTGATGTTCATCCGTGGCCGCAGTACCCTCGGTGACAACTCCCCGCTTATCATTATCGACGGCGTGCAGGGCCGTGGCGAAGAATTCGGCCGTCTGACCGGTGATGAAATCGAGAGCGTCAACGTCTTGAAGGACGCATCTGCAGCTATCTACGGTGCCCGTTCCGCAAACGGCGTTATCCTCGTGACCACCAAACGCGGTAAGTACAAAGAGGCCCCGAAGATTAACTTCACCTATGACCTTGGTCTCCAGAGCCCTACCCGTCTGGTCAAACTCGCTGACGCAGTGCTCTATACGACAGCCTATAACAAGAGCCTCGCCATCACCGGCACAGCTCCCCGCTACACGGACGTCGAGGTCAACCACTACATCAATCAGGATGATCCCATCAACTATCCGAACACGGACTGGTTCGCAGAAATCATCAAACCTGTTTCCGCTCAGCACAAATATGGCGTGAGCATCAACGGTGGTTCCGAGAAGGCCGCATACTTCATTCAGTTTAACGGCCAGTATCAGGACGGTATTTACTACAAGAGTGCTACCAACTACAACCAGAACAACCTGCGCTCCAACCTGGATATCCAGGTGACCGACTTCCTCAAGCTCGGTGTGGACATCAACGCCCGCCAGCAGCACAAGAACTATTCGGCATTCCCTTCGGACGACTACGGTATCTTCTATATCGCAACGCGTATGCGCCCGACCGGTGCCGCTTACTTCCCTGAAGATGCGGGTGCAGATCAGGGACTGCCCGGCAAACTGCTGAAAGGCGGTACCAACCCCGCTGTCCTGGTCCAGGACCTCACCGGATACGACCGCACCACCATCAACACCGTCAACACGACCTTCACGGCTGAACTGGACCTCGGTATGATTGCCAAAGGTCTGACAGTCAATGGACATTTGGCATACGACGTGGTTAGCAAGTGGAACAAGAACTGGCAGCAGAACTGGAATTACTACTCTTACGACGAAATCACCGAACTCTTCGAGGAGCACTCCAACTCCTACTGGCCCACTCCGGTCCTCCACGAGTACCAGACACATACGACGACGACTTCCATCAACGTCAACATCAACTACGACCGCGATTTCGACGGCCACCACGTAACGGCACTGGCTGGTTTTGAACAGAGTGCTCACCGTCTGGATTACTTTAAGGCCGGTATCAACTCCTACGATTCCGACCTGCTGGATGAGTTCTTCGCCGGTACTGCTGACAAGAGCTGGTATACCATTAACGGTTATGCAAGGGAAACTGCACAGCGCTCCTTCTTCAGCCGTGTCGGTTACGACTACAAGAGCAAATATATGGTTCAGGCGCTGGTCCGCTTCGATGGTTCCGAGAACTTCCCGAAAGGCAAGCGCTGGGGTGTATTCCCCGGTGTATCAGTTGGTTGGCGTCTGAGTGAAGAGCCGTTCATCAAAGACAACTACCCGTGGGTCAAGAATCTGAAAATCCGTGCTTCCTACGGTGAGCAGGGTAACGACAAGATTGACCCGTTCCAGTATATGAACACCTACAGCTACACGTCGGCTTACTCCTACAAGACGATGTTTGGCGGCAAGGAGGTCAACTTCATCATCCCGGGTACCATTCCTAACCCGAATATCACCTGGGAGGTCGCCAAGACCTGGAACTTCGGTATCGACGGTAACATCTTCAACGGCATGCTCGGATGGGAACTGGAGGCCTTCTCCACCCAGCGCAGCAACATTCTCTGCACCCGTAACGCTTCGATTCCTTACTACACCGGCTTGACGAATAACCTGCCGGATGAGAACATCGGTATCGTCAGCAACCGCGGTATCGAGCTGCAGCTCTCTCACGAGAACAAACTTCTTGACAATGAGCTGCTCTACCACGTAACGGCCAACCTGATGTATGCCCGCAACCGAATCGTCTATATGGATGAGACCCCTTGGCCCGAAGGTCACGACTTCATGAAACTGGAAGGAATGCCGATGGGCTCCGCCCTCTACTACAAGGTAGGCGGTATCAACAAGACCCAGGAAGACCTGGACAACCACCCGCAGATGAATGGTGCCACCCTCGGTGACTTCTGGTTCGAAGACCTCGACGGCGATAACAAAATCACCAATCTGGACCGCTACCGTATGGATCGCACCACGGTGCCGCAGATGGTCTTCGGTTTGAACTTCGACCTCACCTGGAAAGGGCTGGACTTCTCCATGCTGCTTCAGGGACAGGCTATGGCCCGTTACTACTACTCTCCGCAGATGGACCCGGTTTCCAGTAACCTGGACTACTTCGCCGCTGCAAATGCGTGGACGCTCGACAACACGACATCCGATTATCCGCGTATCGGCTCCACCGTCAGCAACGGCGGCGTGAACCGTGCAGATTTCTATTCACGCAATGCTGCATTCCTGCGCTTGAAGAACATCGAGCTCGGCTACACCCTCCCGGTTGCCAAGATGAATCCCAAACTTGGCATCAAGAGCCTCCGCTTCTACGTCGCCGGTTACAACCTCCTCACCCTCTCCGAACTCAAGTTCGTAGACCCGGAGACCTCCGACGAAAGCTATCAGACCTATCCGCAGATGCGTATCATCAACACCGGTTTAAAACTCTCATTCTAAGCGACTATGAAAAAGATTACGATACTTTTGGTTTCCATCCTCGCGCTGGCATCCTGCGACGACGGTTTTCTGGACAAGAAGCCGCTTGACAAACTCAACGAAGACGCTGTTTTCAACAGTGCAGCACTTTGCGAGTCTTACGTAAATGCGCTCTACACCGTGCTGCCCGACCCCTATCAGGAAGGCAACGTAGGCTGCATCACCGATGAGGGTTACTTCCGCTACGGCGGCACCTCCACCCGCTACATCGCCTCGGGTTATATGGATCCGGACAACGTGATGTACATCAAGGAAGGCGGCCAGGCACACAATACCCGTACCACCGTTCTCAACATCTGGAACCGCACCTACGAGTGGATTTACCGAATGAACTATATGTTCGATTATATCTACGAGAAAGGTACCATCATGCCTGATGATGCCAAAGAGCGACTCCTCGGCGAAGTATATTTCCTCCGCGCATGGTCTTACTTCCTTCTGATCCAGCGTTATGCCGGCGTTCCGCTCATCAGCAACCCGCACAAGCTGGACGATGATTTCTCTACACACCGCTCCACTTTCGACGAATGTGTGGACTTTATTCTGAATGACCTCGACAGTGCCTACATGAAGGTCCCCGAGAAGGACAAATCCGTCAAAGGACGTATCAACAAGGACATCGTGCTGGCACTCCGCAGCCGCCTTACCCTGATTGCCGCTTCACTCCAGTTCAACGATCCTGCTTATCCTACGGGAGACATCTACCATGGAGCATACTCCGCAGATAAATGGCAGCGTGCATTTGATGCCGCAAAGGCCATTGTTGACCGTGCCGACGTAGACGGAGCCTACAGCCTCGACGATACCTACGATGGAATCTGGAAGGATGTGGATTCCCCGGAAATCATCTGGGCCAAGTATTTCGTGGCTACTTCCGATGCGAACGACAACTACACCAAGAAGGCGCAGCTGCTCTACACCGTGGAGTACTACAACGGCTGGGAGGCATTCCACCCGTCACAGGCTGCACAGATTGACTTCGAAATGAAGAACGGTAAGAAGTGGTTTGAGGAGGGTTCCGGCTACGATGAGAAGCATCCCTACGCCAACCGCGACCCGCGCTTCTATTACTGTATCGCAGCACCGTTCTATCCCTACGGAAGCACGAACGGTAAAGGCGAGTACAAGGAAGATCCGCTGCTGCTGTACTACCTCTACGACAATATGACCAAGGCAGACTTCCTGATGAGCAATAATCCGACCGAGCCGGGCTTTACCTCCAAAGCAAAACACACGGCCAGCGGTAACCACGGCGGTCTGGAGCTCTACAAGTGGTACATCCCTACCGCCTTCATTTCCGAGGCCCAGACCGGTAGTCTCCTCTACCCTTGGTTCCGTCTCGCCGAGATGTACCTGAACTATGCTGAGGCCGCTTACCGCACCAACCGTGAGGATATCTGTCGTCAGTACATCAACAAGATCCGTCAGCGTCCCGACGTGATGATGCCGCCCGTTACCGAATCGGGCGACGATCTCTGGGATCGTCTGGTGAACGAGCGTCGCGTGGAACTCTATGCGGAAATGTTCCGCTACTTCGACCTTCGCCGCTGGAAAATGGCTGATTTCTATGAGAATGTCCCGTTGGCAAGTGCACGCGTCATGGTGCTCCAGAAGGGTAACCAGATGGATACCATCTACCGTGTAGCTCGCCTCTATGACGCATCCAAGAACAACACCAACTACTACTGGGGGAATAACCCTGCTTGCGCTAGCTACACCTATGCAGCTCACGACGGAGTTGGTACGGACCGTTACGGCACCCCTATCCAGTATATCTTCACCTATCACTGGCTTGGCAAGGATTACACCATCGACTACGGTGACTGCATCCTGAACCAGAACCCGACCCCGAGGTGTTTCCCCAAGGACGGCCGCAACTACCTGATGCCGATCCCGCGCAACGAAATTACCAAGAGCGGATCCAACCTCGTTCAAAACCCTGGATATAACTAATTGATATTCAACTGATGAAGAGATTCTTCAGCATAGCACTCCTCTTGACGGCACTCGTCTCCTGCTCCGCCCCCGCGGAGCGGGAGGCGGTCAGCGTCATCCCGCAGCCGCAGCATCTCAGGGTGGATGAGGGCCACTTTGCCATCACACGCAACGTCCCCTTCTATCTGGATGAGAAGACGCCTGAAATGGAGCGGATTGCCGCATTCCTGAACGAACGGCTCGCTACGGCGGCCGGTTTCACGCTGAAGGTAGAAGAGGCCGACCTGCGCAACACGGAGAAGCCTGGCATCTGGTTCATGAACGCCGGGCAGTCTTCCGAGTCCTATTACTTGCAGGTCCTTCCGGAACGGATTCTCGTTGAGTATGGCGATGGAGCCGGTGCTTTCTATGCGCTCCAAACGCTGCTACAGTTGCTTCCTACGGAGATTTTCGCGGATCATCGTGTCCATGGTGTTCGCTGGGAGGTTCCCTGCTGCGACATTGAAGACGCGCCCCGTTTCCCCTACCGCGGCATGCACCTGGACTGCTGCCTCCACTTCTTTGAGATGGACTTCCTCAAGCGCTATATCGACCTCATGGCGCTCCATAAGGTCAACCGCTTCCACTGGCACCTCACCGAGGACCAGGGCTGGCGGCTCGAGATCAAGAAGTACCCGCTGCTGACCGAGAAGGGCCAGTGGCGCAAGGAGACGGTGATCGGTTCGCTCAAGTCCGGAGTTTACGACGGAATCCCTCACGGAGGCTACTACAGCCAGGAGGAAGTACGCGAACTGGTGCAGTATGCGGCCGAGCGTTACGTAACCATCATTCCGGAAATTGAGATGCCCGGCCACGCGCTGGCCGCCATCTCCTGCTATCCGGAGCTCTCCTGCGGCCTGGAAGACCACTACGAGACCGCCACCAAGTGGGGCGTTTTCAAGCAGGTCTTCTGCCCCAAGGAGGAGACCTTCAAGTTCCTGGAGGATGTGATGGATGAGGTCTTCGAGCTCTTCCCCTCCAAGCTAGTCCACATTGGCGGTGACGAGTGCCCCAAGGCAAGCTGGCAGAAATGCCCGCATTGCCAGGCTATGATCCGCAAACTGGGGCTCAAGGATGAGTTCGAGCTGCAGAGCTGGTTCATTACCCGGATGGAGAAGTACATCAACAGCAAGGGCCACCAGATCATCGGCTGGGACGAGATCCTGCAAGGCGGTCTTGCCCCCAACGCCAAGGTGATGAGCTGGTTGGGCGAAGAGGGCGGCATCAAGGCTGCCCAGCAGCACCATGAAGTGGTGATGGCGCCCTACCCCAAGTATTACCTCGACTACTGGCAAGCCGATCCGGACAGCGAACCGCTGGCCATGGACGGGCCCACCCTCCTGCGCACCATGTACGAATACGAACCAGTTCCGGCCGTCCTGACGCCGGAAGAAGCTCGTTACATAATAGGTGTGGAAGGCTGCGTTTGGACTGAATATATGCCCACGCCCGCGCGCGTGGAGTACATGGCCTGGCAGCGCATGTGCGCGATCGCCGAATCGGGCTGGAGCATCGCCCCCAAGGACTGGGACGGCTTTACCCGCCGCCTGGAGAAGCACCTGCAGCGGCTGGACAATCTCCACGTAGGCTATTGCCACGCTTTCTGGAATCCCTTCATCGAGTTCCACGACGATACGAAATATGACAAAGTGGTGACCCTGAGCGTCGATGCGCCGGATGCGGAAATCCGCTATACCCTGGACGGCAGTGAGCCGACGATGGAATCCCCGCGCTACGAACTCCCCTTTGTCATCAACCGCCAGCAGACCGTGACGGCCCGCGCCTTCCGCGACGGCCGCCCGGTCGGTGAACCAAGACACAAATCTTTTTAACGCTTTGAAAGTATGATGCAAAAAAGCACAACCATCCTGACCGTCTCGCTGCTCCTGCTCGCCGTCCTGGCTACAGGCTGCAAGGATCCCGCAGATCCCGGCAAAGAGGTGGAGCAATACGAAGGTCTGGTTATCAATGAAATTGCCGCGCACGACGAAATTACGGACGGAATTACCTGGGTGGAGATTCTCAATACCACTGACAAGGCCATTTCGCTCGAGGGAATCGGGCTCTATATCACCGACGCCTACTTCAAAAACCGCAGCATCTGGAGCGGATCCGGCTCGCTGGCCGCAGGTGCGCGCCTGATTGTTACGACGGAAGATGAGTCGCTCGTGACCGGTATCGCCTCCGACGCCCAGTTTGTCCTGAAACTGGGAACCCAGGATGCGGCTGTCGATGAATTCGACCGCGCTGCCACCTTTGCGGAGCCCAAGGCCTGCTACAAACGCGGCAGCTACCAGCGGATTCCCGATGGGTCCTCCACATGGAAAAACATGACTTATCACAGCCGCGGCGGGGAAAACGTCGTTTTCAAACTGGAAGACTACAAGCACACCGCCATCTGGACCTGGAGCGCACACGTCGCCGATCTGATGGAAAACGACGCAGCCCAGCTCAAGGAATTCAAGCGCCTGGGCTACGACCACATTCTGCTGAACTACGTTGCCTTCGGAGAGTATAACCTCAAGAGAACGCTGCCTTTCCTTGACAAATGCGACGAACTCGGCATTGCCGTTCACTGCTGGATGCAGTGCTTCTACAACGGTGGCTGGATCAATCCGATCGACGATGCCAACAATCGCTACAAAGAGGAAATCTTTGCCGATATTCGTGAGCACGCCGAGATGTATCTCGCCGATTTCGGCGTCAAGGGACTCCACCTCGACTATATCCGTTTTGGAGGAACCGCTTCCCAGCATAACCCCTCCACCACCGTCAATGCCATCGGGGCCGTCAACCGCTGCTGCCGGGAGATCCGTGAGATTGCCGACAGTTTCGATTGCGGAATCGTGACCAGCGCGGCGTTGATGCCGGAGAAGAATTCCACTGCCTATTATGGCCAGGATCCCGCCAAAATGGGACAGTACATCCATATCCTGATGCCGATGTGCTACCGCTATTCCTACGGCTGGGGCGACTCGGGTTGCAAGAATATTGTCAACTGGTTCTGCGACAACTCCGGCGGCGCACAGGTTTGGGCGGGTATCACCACCTACACCGGCAATGATTCCGGCGGTGTGAAAGGTATGACGGCGACGGAGCTTCGCAAGGATATCGACGTCTTCATGGATTCCAAGGCCAACGGCCTGGTTCTCTTCCGCTGTGGACTCGGACAGTTCCCCGATGTGAACGATTTGAAATAATAATCTAATTATCAACTATATATCCATTATTTACTCACCTTTTTTTCAAAAACAAATCATTATGAAAAAGTTTTTATGGCACTCGCTAGCAGTAATCGCCGCAGTGTTCGCCATCGCATCCTGTAAGGATCCGATCGAACCGGACGATTCGATAGCAACCCTCTCGCCTGCTGACCTCGTAACGGTCGCGGCGAACGCCTATTCCGCTTGGGAATCCGACAATGTCATTCCCGAGTCGCTGAAGGTCGGGGATGTCACGCTGACCCTGCCGCAGTATCAGTATGCGCTCTGCAAACTGCTCTCCTTTGTGGCAACCGGTGACAAGTCCGACATCAAGGTTTACAACTACAAACCGGCTGAACACCCGGACCGAGACAGCTATGACAAAGATGAAATCGCTGTCCAGAACGGTCCGAAGATCAACGAAGGTACCGAGGACATCGTGGACATCGCAAAACGTCTCATGAACGCGATGGAAGACAAGCTGCAGGTTCCTAACCAGACCCTGATTACCCGCTCCGGCAGCAGTGCCCTCGCATTCTCCACGAACCGTGCAACCGTGACGATGCTCCGTACGCTGGCCGCTTACAAGAAAGACGGCCGTCTTCCGGAAAAGGTTTCCACCGAGTACCTCTCCGCAGCTTCTTCGCTGAAGGGCTTCGCTGAGCAGTTCGTCCAGATCCTCGACATCTGGCAGAACACGGTCGGTACGGTTTCCGCCGACGGTTCCCACTGCACGGACAACAACTCCGCATGGCAGAACGTCCACTTCGTTCCTGTTCCCCACTCCGGCGGCGCTTACGCTGACGGCGTAGACCAGTACGATCCGAAGTACCAGCCGTACTTCACCGTTACCATCGACGGAACCACCTACACCTCCGCTCAGACCTGGGGTATCGCCATGCGCGGTATCATGGACCTGATCACGGTGGAAGGCTCCGCAAAACTGCAGCAGAACCGCAACCCGTTCGAGCACACGATGGGCAACGGTGCAAAACTCACCGAGCCTATCCCCGCTGTCTCCGACGTGGATATCTGGGGTCAGTATCCTTGGTATGAAAGCACGAACGACGGTCCGGCTATCAACCTCACCGAATTCACCCCGTATCTGGTTGCCCGCTGCGCTTCCTGGTTCCTTACCCGTCAGATTGCCCTGGGCAAGATTGGTAACTACCAGTACTTCTGCACGGATCCGGATGAAGGCTTCGTGGAAGAAGGCGTCTCCGGCTTCGTCTGCTCGATGCGTATGTGGCTGATCGCTGCCCGCTTCTACAAGTATCTGCTTGACAACAACATCACTGAGAACGTCTACGACGCTGTCAAGGATGTCAAGTTCGCTACTGACCTCTATGGTGTGGAAATGCCTGATGTTGAACTCAAGACCAAGAAGGTCGACCTCAAGTTTGACGGTACGGCTGTTAACGCAACCTTCACTTCCAAGAAGGAATGGACGGCAACTGCATCCGAGTCCTGGATCCACGTTGAACCGGCTTCCGGTAACGGTGGCGGTGAAGTTACGATTGCCATCTCCGCTGACGCCAACACCGGCGTAGAACGTAGCGGCAAGGTCGTCATCAAAGGCGGTAACGTCACCGAAGGCCTTGAAATCGCTGTCAACCAGGGCGCTTACGTTGCCCTCAACGGTACGCTGAAGGATTTCGCAACTGAATTCGTCAAAGGTCTTGACGTTTGGGAAGCAACCGTCGGTACGGTCGAGTCCGAAAGCGCTCACCTGATCGAAAAGGGTACCGCTTGGACGAATGTCCACTTCATCCCTGTCGGTAAGACCGGCGGTTCATACGATGACCATGCCGGTAACCAGCACGATCCTCAGTACACCCCTTGGAAACTCAACGTCAACGGCCAGGAGATCACCTCTTCCCAGGCTTGGGAAATCGCTATCCGCGGTCTGCTGAACCTGGTTACCACCGAGGGCGAAGGTTTCCTCGATGGCATGACCGACCGTAACAAGGCTTACACGCTGGGCGACAACAAGGCATTCAACACCGCAACCATTCCGAACCCGTCCTCCAACAACAAGTGGGGCGGCTATCCTTGGTATGAGGGTGAGAATACCGACCTGGTGACCTACAATGGCCAGGCTATCACCGAGGTTGACGTCAACTTCATGGTGAAGGTCGGCGCATGGCATGTGGTCCGCTCCTTCATCGCCGTGGGCAACAACAGCCCGCTCGGCAACGTCGGTAACTTCCAGCAGTTCGGCACCGAGTCCAGCACGCTGAATCTCGCAGGCTACAGCGGCCTGATTGCCCCGATGCGTGAGCTCCTTATCCTGATGCGTATCTACAAGTACATCCTCGACAACAACATCAACGAGAATGTCTACACCGCCATCAAGGACCAGAAGTTCAGCTTCGACCTCTACAACCAGGGCGCAGCACCGGTGGACAACACCCCGACCATCGCTGAATTCGCAACCGAGTTCGCAAAGGCTGCCACTACCTGGGAAAGCACGACCGGTACGGTTTCCTACACCTATGACGGCCAGAACTACAGCAAGGAGAACGTCCACTACGTTCCCGACACCTTCACCATCACCGTCAAGGGTAATACCTACGACAAGTACCAGATGCACGAAATCGCCCTCAACGCTTTCAAGACCATTGAGAACGGTGGCGCACTGACCGACAAGATCACCGCTCCGAAGTCCTACACGGCTGCTTCGGCACGCTGGCATGAGTACGGCAGCGGCCTGCAGGAGACTGTCGCAAAAGCCGACCTCCTCTCCAACTTCGCGACCCGTTGCCTCAACTACATTGCAAGCAACGGCGAATGGCCGAATGTCTGCGGTTATCCGCGTACGAGCGATCCGGTTCTTACCACCTACAACGGCTACGTCTGCCTCGAGCGTGACTTCCTGATGATGTCCCGTTTCTTCAAGTATGTGATGGACAACAACATCACCACGAACATCCCGGCCGCTGTCGCCAATGTGGAAATCAGCACGGCACTCTATGAGAAACCCGCTGCAGCTGCCACGATTAAGGATTTCGTCAAGGAGTACGTAAAGATCCTTGACGTCTGGAAGAACACCACGGGTGAGATTGTCATGCATCCGGATGTCCCGGATGAGACGGTTGCCACCGCTCACTACGTTCCTGCAACCACGACGATTACCGTTGGAGGCAAGGTTTACAACACGGCCGATATGTTCGAAACCGCCCTCCGCTGCTACTTGCTCGTCCGCGGCTACGATGGTCTGGAAACCGAGAAATACGGCAAGAACAGCATTCCTGCACTTGCTGACGGTGCCAAGGCCATGAGCACGACCGCTGTTCCTGAGACCCACGGCTATACCTGGGGATCTTCGCCTTACAACGAAACCAAAGGCAACGGCGGCCACCTCGTTATGGGCAACGATGCAAACGGCGTTCACTGCAAGGTGAAGGTCGATATCCTCGACAACTGGGCTATGCGTTCCCTGAACTACCAGCACGGCAAGGATATCACCAATCTCTGCGGTTACGCCGGTGGTCAGCTCGCCGGCTACTACGGCTGCTTCTGCTCGCAGCGCGCACTCCTCACCTATGCATTCTTCTTCAAGTACATGCTGGACAACAATCTGGAGAAAGGTACGGAAGTGTCGGATGACACCATTATCCGCAGCGAACTGCTCGGCGACGAAGGTCCCACCCTCAAGGATTTCGCAACGGAATTCGTCAAGGGTCTGGATGTATGGCAGAACACCGTGGGTATCGTCGAGTCTGAAAGCGAACACCTGATTGAGAAAAATGCTGCATGGCAGAATGCGCATTTCATTCCGATTGTTCCGAATCCGAATTGCGAGTACCTGGGCCATGAAGGCAACCAGTACGATCCCAAGTGGGCTGACAAGATTTGGAAGCTCAACATCAAGGGAACCGAGTACTCTTCCAGCCAGGCTTGGGAGATTGCTATCCGCGGTCTGCTGAACCTCGTGACTGAAGAGGGCGAAGAGTTCCTCAATGGCATGACCGACCGCAACAAGGCTTACACCCTCAAGGACAACAAGACCATGGCCAGCGAGATGCCTTCCGCATCTGCAGACAACAAGTGGGGCAAGCACCCTTGGTACGAAGGTGCAAACAGTGATTTGGTAACTTACAACGGTGCAGCTATTACCAATGTCGATGTCAACTTCATGGTGAAAGTCGGCGCATGGCATGTGGTCCGTTCCTTCATCGCGGTGGGCAACAACAGCCCGCTCGGCATGATCGGCAACTTCCAGCAGTTCGGCACCGCTTCCAGCACGCTGAAGCTCGAAGGCTACGAGGGATTGATCTCCCCGATGCGCGAACTCATGGTGCTGATGCGTATCTACAAGTACATTCTCGACAATAACATTAACGAGAATGTTTATACCGCTATCAAGGATCAAAGCTTCAGCTTCGATCTCTACGGTATCAACTAAACCATTTTCGGCCGTGGGGGCCTGACCGCCCCCACGGTTGCCAATTATCAGATCAACTGCTATGAAACGCTTTTACTCCATTCTATGCGTTTGCTTTGCCCTGGTTGCAACCTGCGCATGCCACGAAAAAGGTCCCGAACCGGAACCGGAACCCGTATTCACCCTGGACAGTTATAACGGACACTTAGCACAGGCCATCTCCGACGCCTACGACGTATTCGAAGAAACCGGTGCCCTGCCTACCAGCGTCAACGTCGAGGGAATCACCTACAACAAAGGACGTTACTTTATTGCAGCCTGCCTGCTGCTCGAGCGGATCGTCACCAGTCCCGAGACCTGGCAGGAGGGCGAAATCGACCTCTTCTCGGCCGCTTTCGGCGATGAATACCGCTGGAATACCTATGACCCGGATGTCATCGATTTTGCGCACATCCGCTACATGGCGAGCCGCATGGTGAACTATGCCCGCGACAACGGCAGCCTGCCCAACTATGTCACCTTCCCTTCCGACGATCCCCAGAACCCCGGTTATATGCCGCAGCTGACGATGGTCGTCACCAAGCACGACAACCGGATGAACCTGCGCACCGCCATGGTGGTGATGGCCCGCGTCATCCACTACTTCGTCAACAACAAGGGCACGTGGCCCGAGGAGGTTTCCGCATGGCCCGCCTCCTACCTGGATGCAACCCGCAACTGTCCGAAGGACAACGATTTGGTAAAGACCACACTGGCCGCCGCGCTGGCCAATCTGCCTGCTACTGCCACCGACCGGCAGAAAGCGGAAGCCATCTTCACCTACGCCCGTGACGAATGGGAGTGGGAGAACTACATGAATACCAGCAAGGGCGCCCTCGGAACCATCAACGCCAAGGGCGGCAACTGCTGCGATCTGACCCACGCGACGCTGGCCCTGTGCCGTGCTGCCGGCATCCCGGCCCGTTACCTGCACGGACAGTGCTACTTCACCTCCGGCGTCATCGGCCACGTGATTCCCGAAATTTATGTGGACGGAAAATGGTGGGTCTGCGATCCGTCCAACAACAGCGCCACCTTCGGTACCCCTACCTGGAAGGGAATGGAGACCTTCAACGGACGCTACAACGAACTTGAATTCTAAGCCATGAAACGAATCCTTCTTTTCGCCGTTGCCGCCCTGCTGCTGGCATCGTGCAGCCAAAAACCCAATACCAACGCCATCTGGCTCTGGTCCAAGTATATGACGGAGGTCGATCTGGATGAACTCGTCCAGAAAGACATCCGCAACGTGATTCTCCACGAGAAGGCCTTCACGGCCCACGGCGTGGACTCCACCCTCGATTTCGTGAAGCAGGCCCAAAAGAAGGGCGTCAAGGTCCATATCTGGTTCCAGTGCTTCTACAAGGAGGGCAAATGGGTCAACCCGGTGGATGACGAGAACAACCGCTACAAACAGGAGTACTTTGACGAGGTGATTGCCCGCGCCGTGCAGTACGTAGACTGGGGCGTGGACGGTATCCACCTGGATTACATCCGTTTCGGCGGCACCGCCCACGAGCACAACCCTTCCGGGGAGATTACCGCCACGGGCTGCGTGACCGAATTCTGCCGCCAGATTTCCGAGGCCTGCCGCAAGCACAACCCCAAGATTGTCCTCTCCGCGGCGCTGATGCCCGAACCGGACAGTGAGTACTACTACGGCCAGGATCCCGCCCAGATGGGCCAGTACCTGGACATCCTGATGCCGATGATCTACCGGCACAGTGGCGGCTATAAGAAGAACGACGAAGGCTGGGCGGTCCGCGTGGCCAACCATTTCGCCGAGAAGGGCGCTCCGGCCGTGGTTTGGGCCGGCACCACCACCTACCGCGACAAGGATCCGCAGGATTTCGGGCCGGAGGATGAGAATCCCGTTCCGATGACCGCCGAGGAGACCCTCGTGGACTGCCGCGACCTGACCACCTCCAAGGCAGTGGGTATCGTGCTCTTCCGCTTTGGCCTGGGCGAGATTCCCGACATGCACGGACTTTGGGACTAATTGACTTTGCGTTATGATTTTGATTGCAGACAGCGGGGCTTCCAAGACCGATTGGGCTTGCGTCTCGCGTGAGACGAAGGCCGTCATCCGGTTTGGCAGCCAGGGCTACAACCCCAACTATATCACCGGAGAGCAGATTGTGGAAGATATCCGCAAGAACCTGCCCGAGGACTTCCCTACCCTTGATGTCACCGAGATTTACTTCTATGGCGCCGGCGTCACCGAGCTTCAGTACCCCTTCATGCGGGAGACCCTGAAGAAGGTTTTCACCCAGGCGCAGAAGGTCTTCATCGCCATGGATACGCTGGCTTCCTGCCGCGCCCTGCTGCAGGCGGAGCCGGGCTTTGCCGCCATCATGGGAACCGGTTCCAACTCCTGTCTCTACGACGGCTGCAACGAGGGCCTGAACGTGGATTCCTGCGGCTTTATCCTCGGCGACGAGGGCTCGGGCGCCAACCTGGGCAAGCGGATGATTACCGATTATATCCGCCGCAACATGCCGGAGAAGGTGTACAAGGAGGTGGGCGCCGCGCTCGGCAAGAACAACGACGAGCTGCTGGATCAGATCTACACCAAGCCTTTCCCCAACCGCTACTGCGCGCAGTACGCCAAATTCATCGCACAGCACCTGGATTTCGATCCCTATTTCCCGAATCTCGTCACCGACGCCTTCCGGCAGTTCTTCCTGCTGATCGTGACCCACTATCCCGATTACCAGAAATATACATTCAACGCCGTAGGCAGCGTGGCCTACTATTTCAAGCCGCTGCTGCAGAAAGTCGTCGAAGAGTTCGGCATGAAGATGGGCGTCATCCTGCAGGCCCCGATGGAGGGTCTTATCCAGTATCACCTTAACAACTAGACGCGTATGCCCAAGAATAAATTTCTGGTTCCGCTGGCCTTTATCGGCATGATGTTCTTTACGGTGGGTTTCGCCGTAGGCATCAACGGCTACTTCGTGCCGTTCCTCGAGAACAACCTCGGCCTGAGCTCTGCACAGAGCTACCTGGTGATTGCCGCCACTTTCCTGGCCTTCCTGATTTTCAGTTTCCCGGCATCCTCGATCATCGCCCGGATCGGCTACAAGCGCACGATGTCCGTGTCGTTCTTCCTCTTTGCCGCGGCCTTTGCGCTCTTTATTCCCGCCGCGCACCTGGAGAGCTTTGCGCTCTACCTGCTGGCCTGCTTCCTGAGCGGAACGGCCAATACCGTGCTGCAGGCAGCCATCAACCCCTATGTAACGATCCTCGGTCCGATCGACAGTGCTGCCCGGCGCATCAGCATCATGGGCATCTGCAACTCGCTGGCGCTCGCCCTCCCGTCGGTCTTTATCGCCGCGGTGACGCGCAAGCCCATCGAGCAGGTCGGCCTGACGGACCTCAATACCCCGCTGCTGATCATCGTGGGCGTCATGATTGTTTTCGGCATCGCCACGATCTTCGCCCCGCTGGAGGAGATCAAGGCGCAAGGAGAAGAGAATGAGGAGGATTGCCCCTACGCAGCCGGCAAGAAGAGCATCTGGCAGTTCCCGCACCTGATTCTGGGCGCGCTCTCCATCTTCGTCTATGTGGGCGTGGAGAACCTCGCGCTGCTCACCGTGCTGGACTATGCGCAGGATCTGGGACTCTCCAATCCGGAGCGCTACACCGTCTTCCCGGGCCTCGGCATGGCCATCGGGTATATCGTGGGAATCATCTGCATCCCCAAGATCATCTCGCAGGTCCAGGCGCTGCGCATCTGCACCTGGCTGGCCGTGCTCATGTCGCTTGGCATCGTGCTGACGCCCGGACCGGTTTCGGTCTGGTTCGTGGCGCTGCTGAGCCTCGCCTGCTCGCTGATGTATCCGGCTATCTGGCCGCTGGCCATCACCGACCTGGGCAAGTTCACCAAGAAGGGCTCCTCCCTGCTGGTGGCGGCCATCGGCGGCGGCGCGCTGATTCCGGTACTCTTCGGTTTCCTGAAGGACGGCCTGGGCCCGCAGAACGCCTACTGGGTCTGCCTCCCGCTCTATCTGATTATCATGTTCTACGCTTACAAGGGCTATAAAATCCGCCGCTAAGGCACTCTGATGATGGAACTTTCCGCGCTCGCTTCCCGTTTCGCCCTGCACGGCGCCGTGACCGAGGTCCGGCCGCTGGGCGAAGGCTTTATCAACGATACCTACTGCGTTTTCGTGGACGGGGCTTCCCAGCCCGCCTACATTCTGCAGCGCAAAAACCACCTGGTCTTCCCGAACGTGCCCGCCATGATGGACAACATCGTGGCCGTGACGCGGCATATCAAGGGAAAAGTGGCTGATCCCGAGCGCGGTACGCTGACCGTCGTGCCCGCCTTGGACGGCATGTGGTATGTGCAGGATGAGGCCGGGAACTTCTGGGCCGTCTGCACCTTCATCCAGGGCAGCAAGAGCTACGAGCGGGCCGATACCCCGGAACTCGCCCGCCAGGGCGGCCTGGGGCTGGGGCTGTTCCACCGGCAGGTGGCCGATTTCACCCAGCCGCTGACCGAGATCATCAAGGGGTTCCACAACATCCGTTTCCGCTTTACCCAGTGGGACGAGGCGCTCCGGCGGGATGCCGCCGGCCGGGTGGCTTCGCTGCGCGAGGAGATCGGCTGGATCGAGTCGCGCCGCGCACGGATGCTCGCCTTCTGGGAACGCTTCGAAAAGGGAGAGATTCCCACGCGCGTGACGCATAACGACACCAAAATCAGCAACTTCCTTTTTGATGCGGCCACGGGCGAAGTGCTCTGCGCGATCGACCTCGACACGCTGATGTCCTCCACCCTGCTCAACGATGTGGGAGACGCCCTGCGCTCCTACACCAATTCCGGTGCGGAGGATGATCCGGACCTCGCAAAAGTCTCCATGTCGATGCCCTTCTTCCAGGCCTATATGGAGGGCTACCTCTCGCAGATGGCCGGCTCGCTCGCGCCCATCGAGATCGAGTACCTGGCCTTCAGCGGCCTCTACATCACCTACGAGCAGGTGCTGCGCTTCCTGATGGATTACATCGACGGCGACACCTACTACAAGATCCGCTATCCGGAGCACAATCTGGTCCGCACCCGCGCCCAGTATAAGCTGCTGACTTCCATGGAGGAGCAGCTGCCGGAGATGAATATCCTCGTCCAACGGCTGACGCGCTGACCGCCTGCCCGATTTTATCCGCCTGCCATGAAGTTCAAACTGGTCATTTTCGATATTGACGGCACGCTGATCGACTCCGAGGAGACCGGCGTCCTCTCGCTGATGCAGACCATCCGGGAACTGACCGGGCTGGAGGTGCCCTACAATGAGGCCTACCGCTGGTTCGGCATTTCGAGTGCCGATGTCTCGCGCGATGTCCATTTCGACGATGCGGTGGCCTTCGGGGAGCGCTGGGAGGAGAATTTCGTGGCACTCACCCACCTGATCAAGCCCTTTCCCGGCACGCTGGAGCTGGTGGCGGCCATCCATGAAGCCGGTTTCCGCACGGGCATCGTCACCGCCCGCAACCATTTCGAATTCGACAAGGACGTTCACATCAAGCCCTTCCTGAAGTATATCGACCATATCGTCTGCGCCGACGACACTGCCCGCTGCAAGCCCGATCCCGAGCCCATGCGGCACTGCGTGGCCATTGCCTCCGCCGCTTCGCAAGCCGCCGGCAACGCCCCGATTGCGCCTGCCGAGGCCATCTATTTCGGCGACACCATCTACGACTTCCGCTGCGCCGACGGGGCCGGCTGCGGCTTCGCCCTGGCCGACTGGCGCTCCCGCGGCCTCCAGGACATCCCCGCCCCCTTCCACTTTACCTCCGCCTCCGAAGCCCTGCAGATTCTCGGTCTTTAACCGCAGGATTTGAAAAACGTCTGTGTAAAACAGCACAAGCAAGCATTTTTTGCTATCTTTGCTTGTTAAAGCAAAGTATGGCTAAAATCGGCAAAAAAGAGGCGGCGGAGCGGATCGGGTTCCTCAGGAAGGAGCTCGAGCGGCACAACTACAACTACTATGTGCTGAACGCGCCGGTCATCTCCGACTTCGAGTTCGACCTGCTGATGCAGGAGCTGCAGGCGCTGGAGAAGCGCTGGCCGGAACTCGCTTCGGCCGATTCCCCCACCGTGCATGTAGGCAGTGACTTGGAAGACAGCGCGAAAGCCGGCTCCGGCGCTCCGGTAGCCAAGTTCGCGCAGGTGGCGCACCGCTACCCGATGCTCTCGCTGGGCAACACCTACAGCCTGGAGGAACTCCGGGAGTTCAACGCGCGTATCGCCAAGGACGTCACGGTCCCCTACACTTTCTCCTGCGAACTGAAGTTCGACGGCACGGCCATCTGCCTCACCTATCGCCACGGCAAGCTGCTGCGCGCACTCACCCGCGGCGACGGCGCCAAAGGCGACGACGTCACCCGCAACGTGGTGAACATCCCGGCCATTCCGCAGACGCTCCGCGGCACGGACATCCCCGAGGAGTTCGAGATCCGCGGCGAGATCTACATGCCTTTTGAAGCCTTCGAACGGCTCAACCGCGAACGGGAAGAGATCGGCGAGGCACCCTTCGCCAACCCGCGCAACGCCGCCTCCGGCAGCCTGAAGCTGCAGAATCCGGAGGAGATGCGCACCCGCGGCCTGGACTGCGTGCTCTACCACATGCTGGGCGAGAATCTCCCCTTCAGAACGCATATCGAAGCCATCGATGCAGCCGCCTCCTGGGGCCTGCCCGTCTCGGAGTATTCCCGCAAGGCCGGAAGCATCGACGAGGCCATCGCCTACGTGCAGGAGTGGGATACCCGCCGCAAGAAGCTTCCCTTCGCCACCGACGGCATCGTCATCAAAGTCAACGAACTGGACCTCCAGCGGCAGCTGGGTTTCACCGCCAAATCTCCGCGCTGGGCCACCGCATACAAGTTCAAACCCGAATCGGCCCTCACCCCGCTGCTGAGCGTCGATTACCAGGTGGGCCGTACGGGCGCCGTGACGCCGGTGGCCAACCTCGAACCGGTTCCCCTCTCGGGCACCGTGGTCAAGCGCGCCTCCCTGCACAACAAGGACCAGATGGACCTGCTCGACATCCATATCGGCGACTGGGTCTATGTGGAAAAGGGCGGTGAGATTATCCCCAAGATTACGGCCGTGGAGCTCTCCAAGCGCCCGGCAGATGCGCAGCGCCCGCACTTCCCGGAATGCTGTCCGGACTGCGGCACCCCGCTGGTGCGCGACGAAGACCAGGCCCGCCACTACTGTCCCAACAGCGACAGCTGCCCCGAGCAGATCAAAGGCCGCTTCATCCACTTCATCTCGCGCAAGGCCATGGACATCCTGGCCGGCGAGGCCACCATCGCGCAGCTCTACGACGCCGGCCTGATCCGCGAACTTCCCGACCTCTACGCCCTCACCCCGCTCGATCTGCTCCAGCTCGACGGCTGGCAGCAGAAGTCGGTGGAGAACTTCCTCGCAAGCCTGGAAAAATCCAAAGAAGTGCCCTTCCCGCGCGTGCTGAACGCCCTGGGCATCCGTCATATCGGCGAAACCACCGCCCGGATGCTGGCCGCCCACTTCGGCTCGCTGGACGCCCTGATGAACGCCAGCCGCGAGGAGTTGCTGCAGATTGACGAGGTCGGCGGCATCATGGCCGACGCCATCCTGGACTGGTTCGCCCAGCCGCGCCACCGCGAGATGATTGAAAAGCTGCGCGCGATCGGCCTGCAGTTCGAAATGAGCGCCGAACAGACGCGACGGATTTCCGATACGCTGGAGGGTGCAACCGTCGTCGTATCTGGCAATTTCACCCTCTCCCGCGAGGAGATGAAGGCGCTGATCGCCGCCCACGGCGGCAAGAACACCGGCAGCGTAAGCGGCAGCACCACCTACCTGCTCTCCGGCGAAAAAGCGGGCCCCGAGAAGCTCCGCAAGGCGGAAAAGCTCGGCGTCCGCGTGATTTCCGAAGAAGAATTCTATCAACTGATCCATCATACGAATCCAACGCAAAATAATACCTTGTTTTGATCATGAAAGGTGAAGATTTCATCAATGACGCCTACCTGGAATCCCTGGTACGCAATACGAAAGAAGACAAAGCGGCCATCCGCGCCATCTTTGCCAAAAGCAAGAACAAAGAGCCGCTGACCGTCGAGGAGACGGCCCAGCTGCTGGCCATCGAGTCGCCCGAAATGGAGAAGGAGCTCTTCGAGACCGCCCACGAGCTCAAGCGCTCCATCTACGGCAACCGCATCGTGCTCTTCGCCCCGCTCTATATCGGCAACTACTGCATCAACGACTGCAAGTACTGCGGTTTCCGCCGCTCGCTGCGCAGCACCGTCCGCAAGACCCTCTCCGACACCGAACTGGTGCAGGAGGTCGAGAGCCTTGAGAACCTGGGCCACAAGCGCCTGATCCTGGTTTACGGCGAGTCGCCGCTCTATTCCCCGGAATTCATCGCCCACACCGTGCGCAAGGTCTATGAGACCAAAGTCGGCAAGGGCTCCATCCGCCGCGTGAACATCAACGCCGCTCCGCTCGACGTAGAAGGATACAAGATCGTGAAGGCGGCCGGCATCGGCACTTTCCAGGTATTCCAGGAGACCTATCACAAAGAGACCTACAAGATCTACCACCCGGCCGACACCCGCAAGGGCGACTACCTCTGGCGTCTGACCGCCATGGACCGCGCCTTTGAGGGCGGAATCGACGATATGGGCATCGGCGCCCTGTTCGGACTCTACGACTGGCGCTTTGAGGTGCTCGGCCTCGTCTCGCACGCCATCCACCTGAAGGAGACCTTCGGCGTAGGCCCGCACACCATCAGCTTCCCGCGCATCCAGCCGGCCAACGGCCTGAACCGCGAGGATCTGCCCTACCTGGTGAGCGACCAGCACTTCAAACGGCTGGTGGCCATCCTGCGCCTGGCCGTCCCCTACACGGGCCTGATCATGACCGCCCGCGAGAACGAGGCGGTCCGCAACGAGGTGATGGAGTTCGGCGTTTCGCAGATCGACTCCGGCACCAAGCTTGAGATCGGCGGCTACCAGGAGAAGAAAAACGAGCAGGAACTCAAGCGCGAGCAGTTCCAGATCGGCGATACGCGCGACCTGGACGAGACCATCCGCTGGCTCATGACCCGCGACTTCATCCCCAGTTTCTGCACCGCCTGCTACCGCTCGGGACGCACCGGCGACCGCTTCATGGAACTGTGCAAATCAGGGCAGATCCAGAACTGCTGCCATCCGAACGCACTTATGACGCTGAAGGAATACCTTACGGATTATGCTTCGGAAGATACCGCGAGGCTCGGAGAGGCGCTCATAGAAAGGGAACTTCTGACGATACCCGATGAAAAGGTCAGAAATACTGCTGCCGGGTATATCAGGAATATTGAAAACGGTGAAAGGGACTTCAGGTTCTAGAAATGGAAAAACTTGACCGTACCCCGGGCGGCATGCGCGTCCAGATAGGTATTTTCGGACGTACCAATA
>JAEEGH010009606.1_pt1 | contig 22515 bp, 21 predicted proteins | sample 9134181 | NCBI WGS metagenome assembly JAEEGH01 (sample SAMN16246544, study PRJNA631951) | gut metagenome | biome: gut microbiome; feature: rumen; material: DP-attached | host: Bos | place: Iran: Karaj | collected 2018-10
TTTTCTTATTCCTTGACTTCGACTCGACTAATACTTCTCGTGAATAATCCTTATTCGTTTTCTTCGTATTAACCTTTTCTTTCTTAGTCTATTTGCTCTTTGCCTTATTGTACTTACTCTTTTTATATAAGTCTTTCTCGATCGATCTTTTTCTGATCTATCTTCTCCTATGCAGTTGTCAACCTACGGAAATTCGACTTCGGTCGAATATGAAATTTTATAAAAAAATCTCACAAAAAATGCTATCCAAAAAACGATAGCCTAATTATTCTATCACTAATAGAATTTTAAGTCAAGCGAAAAATCAAACTTTTTGCGGGATTTTCACATTTTTTCTCGACAAAAAACGCTTGCGGAAAAAAGCGACGATTTCCGCCCGAAAAACATTATTATATTATAAAAATCTTGCGTTTTCGGGTATTCCGTGATAAAATATCGTTAAGAAATCTTCGGGGGTGATAAAATGACCTTGAAAGAAGAGTGCACTTTTGCCGTTTCGGAACTTATAAAGACGGCGAAACTCAAAAAAGGCGATATTTTCGTCGTGGGGTGCTCCACGAGTGAAGTTACGGGTAGCAGGATAGGAACTAATTCCGATCCCGATATCGCCGCGGAAATTTTCGACGGGATATACGGCGTCCTTAAAAAACAGGGCGTATATCTTGCGGTACAGTGTTGCGAACACCTAAACCGCGCGATAGTAACGGAAAGATCCGCCGTTCCCTTTGCCGACGAAGTGAACGTCGTGCCGCAAAAAAAGGCAGGGGGGTCGCTCGCCACCGTGGCGTACGGGAAATTCAAAGACCCCGTGGTGGTTGAAAAGATACGCGCCGACGCGGGGATAGACATAGGCAACACGCTTATAGGCATGCACTTAAAGGAAGTCGCCGTACCCGTAAGGCTATCGGTAAGTACGATAGGCAAAGCGCCGATAGTGTGCGCAAGGACCCGCCCGAAATTTATCGGCGGCGCCCGCGCCGTTTACGACCAGGAAAAATTATGAAAATCAATTTCGTCCCCGAAGGCAAGCCTTCGGGGACGAAATTTAAATTAAAGTTATTTGCCTTTTTAAATGTTTATATCTCCGTCGGTACAGTGTACTTTGCAACTCGACGGCACGCCTGCTTTCCAGTACTCACCTTTACTGATTGCTTGCCACTGCGATTTTGTTCCGTTAAAAGTTATACTCGTTAAACTGGTACAATAAGAGAACGCACTACCTCCTATACTCGTTACACTATCGGGTATAGTTATACTCGTTAACTTGCTACAACCCAGGAACGCACCATATCCTATACTTGTAACGCTGCCCCCGATATTTACGCTCGTTAAACTGATACAACCACCGAACGCCCAATCTCCTATACTCGTAACGCTATCTGGAATAGTTACACTCGTTAAACTGCTGCAATTAGAGAACGCACCACCCCCTATACTTGTAACGCTGCCCCCGATATTTACGCTCGTTAAACTGATACAACCATAGAACGCACAATTACCTATACTCGTAACGCTATCGGGGATAGTTATACTCGTTAAACTACTGCAACCATCAAACGCACCACCTCCTATACTCGTAACACTATCGGGTATGGTTATACTCGTTAAACTGCTACAACCAGAGAACGCACCATCTCCTATACTCGCAACGCTATCGGGGATAATAAACGTCGTTGCCGTTTTGCCCGGTGCATATAGTATAAGCGTTTCCCCGTCCTTACTGTATAAATTACCGTCTATCGACTTATAATTTGCATTATTTTCGGATACGTTTATACTTGTTAAACTCCTACAACCAGAGAACGCCATTTCTCCTATACTCTTAACGCTATCGGGTATAGTTATACTCGTTAACTTGCTACAATTATAGAACGCATATTCTCCTATATTTGTTAAGCCGTCGGGGATAGTTATACTTGTTAACTTGCTACAACCTCTAAACGCCTCGTTTCCTATACTCGTAACACATTTACCTTTAAATTTGGCTGGTATAATAACATTTTCAGACACTGTTGTCTCATCTGAACCAATTATGCCGTAACTATCATCTTCTAAAAGAACAAAATAAAAGCACCCATCATGAATTATTTGCCGTGCACTGCCGTTATGGCACGCCGCAAAGCCTACTGAGCAGAAAGCGCAAAACAAACTTAAAACTAAAATCAGCCAAAGTTTTTTCATAATTATTACCTATTTATTTGTTAATCTACGGAAACGACAGTTCCTTCTCCCTTAAATATATAATGGAAGAAGAGTTCAATACTGCTTTGTTTGATTGAAGTGTTTGAATCCGACGACAGAAAAACACTTATTTCTCCTACTTGCACAAATTCCGCACCTAAAAACGTACCAAATTCCGTTTTGCCTCCTTGTTTTTTGGATATAACGTATTCTCCATTATCGTTTACTTGATAATTGATCCCCACGCCGAAAAGTTTTGTTATAGGGTTATATAGAACGACTGTGTAATAATTGCCTTTTATATGTTCCGTTTTGTCTGTCGCAACCGCTTTGGAATAAGGAAATAAAAGCACAATAGCAATAATTAACACTAAAAACATAAACCCATGTGATTTTTTTTCTCCTGATGTTCCCATAATCTTTTCTCCTTTACAACTTTTTCTTTACTGTTTCTGATTTTTAGTGTGATATGCCTGCATTTATTATTTTCTTCTAAACAAATTTTTTACGTTAGCGTTAAGGCATAAATCACAGAATTTCTTTTCGCTGTTTTTCTCGAGCAAAAAATAAATAAGTTTAGTGATAAAAAACGCTATAATTCCTGATACCGCACCGACGATAATGCCCGCCAACACGTCCGTAAAATAGTGGTGGATAAGATAAACCCTTGCAAACCCCATAAATATAACGCCTAAAAAGCCTACCCAACTCCATTTTTTACTGCAGAATATAAACAGAGATACCGCTGCGGCGGTTATAGCCGTTACGTGTCCCGACGGAAAACAGAACCCGTCTTCCGCAGGACTGCCTATGTATTCCCAAAACTCGTGAAACTGTGCGTTATGTTCGAAAGGTCTTACCCTTTCCACCACGTTCTTTAATGCGATATTCGTTACAAGCGCACCGCAAGCCACAGCCCCGAACATACATATCCCTAATTTTCTCGTTTTGGGGAAAAGCATCAAAATAACGCCCGCCAAAAAGAAAACGAGCCCCTTTTCACCGAATAACGTTATAATTTTTGAAAGCGGAGTCAATACCCCGCCCATTTTCTCCGCCATACCGTGCATAGCCGAGAACACGCCGCTGTCTAACCCGTAAAACGTAGTATTAAGCCACTCTGCCATAATGTCTCTCCTTTTGTATAAAAAAATAATTTTGTCATTATTAAATGACTTTACTCACAAAGTATATCACATATAAATTATTTTTGCAAGAACATTCGACAAAAAAGTTGATTTATAATGACTTTTGTGCGCAAAATATATAAAAAATGATTTTATGGGGGTTTTATTATGAACGTTAAAGATTTAAAATCATATATAAAACTGCATAAGATAAAATACAAAACGATATCGGAAAAAAGCGGAATACCCGTAGGAACGTTGCGGAATATATTCAGTAACAGCGATATAAATCCGCGATACGGAACGATAGAAAAAATAGAAAAGGCTTTAGGTGTCGACGGAACGCATGATTTTGTACAAAAATACTACACTAACGAAGAAGAACAACTCATAACCGATTACAGAAACCTTTCGAGAAAAGATAAACGCTTGGTTTCCGTCATAATCAAGGAAATGAACGATACAAAACCCGAAAAACACTCATAAACAAACTCCCCGCCGTGCTTACCGCACGGCGGGGAGTTGCGTTTTTAAACCTTTGTTTACCCCGCACTGCGGGGATAAAGATTTACTTGAAAATGCTTTTTTATTGTGCTATAATATCAGTATCGGTTGTAAAATATGAAAATGCGTGAAAAGACAATGCAAAAAACTTCCATACGTTTTTTTGAAGACATCCCCGTTCGTGCCGTCTGGGAAGAAGAAACTTCCAAATGGTGGTTTTGCGCTGCGGATATCGCCGAAGCGCTCACCAAAAGTAAAAATCCCCGCTCGTACTGGAATAAGATAAAAAGCCGTAAACAAGAGTTGTCGACAATTTGTCGACAACTGAAATTAAAGGCGAAAGACGGTAAATATTATAATACCGACGTCGTGGACGAAAAAAGTCTTAATACAGTTATTGCTTTAATCCCGAGCAAAAAATCGGATATTTTTGCAAAATGGCTTAAAAATATGGAAACTTCGCTCGACGAAAAGAGCAGAAAAAAGGCTTACGAACTGTTCGAGAGCGGGTTTATAGACGAGATAGAAGTCGGCACGGTAAGGGGGCTGCAACAGATACACGGATATATTTTCGGGGGGCTTTACGACTTTGCGGGACAAATAAGGACTTGCAACATTGCAAAGGACGGCTTCGCTTTTGCGCCCGCAATGTATTTAAAGGACAATCTGGCGATTATCGAAAATATGCCCGAAGACAGTTTGGAAAATATCGTTAAAAAATACGTGGAAACCAATATCGCCCACCCGTTTATGGAAGGAAACGGCAGAAGCGCAAGGATATGGCTCGACCTTATATTGAAAAAGAACTTTAAAACGTGCGTCGACTGGAGCAAAATAGATAAAAGAGAGTATCTTTCGGCGATGAAAAAAAGCGTAGTTGACAGTTCGGATATTTTTGCGCTTATTAAAAACGCATTAACGACAGAGACCGACAACCGTGAAATAATAATGAAAGGAATAGATTATTCCTATTATTACGAAGAAACGGACTAAAAACACCGAATTAAAAAACTCCCCGCCGTGCTTACCGCACGGCGGGGAAATTTATAATTTTGACTTTTATTTTTATAATTCTGACCTTTTGATAAAGCGTTTGCAGGGGTGTGGGGAGAAACTCCTACGCTACGCTACGGAGCACAAAGTGCGCAACTCCCCACGCCTTTTTGCTTTCTTTTAGGCATTGAAAAAGTAGGGATTAGTACATGCCGCCCATACCGCCCGCGGGCATCTGCGGGGGTTCGGGTTCTTTGATGTCCGCAACGACGGATTCCGTCGTTAAGAACACGCCCGCGACCGACGCCGCGTTGACGAGTGCGGAACGGGTAACTTTGGTTGGGTCGATAATGCCCGCTTCCACCATATCCACGTATTCGCCCTTTAACGCGTCGAAACCGTAGTTTAACTTATTCGCCTTTACTATTTCGTTTAAGATGACCGCCCCGTCGAGTCCGGCGTTTACGGCTATCTGTTTAAGCGGCGATTCCACCGCCTTTACGACTATTTCCGCGCCGGTCTTTTCGTCGCCCGAAAGCGTCGCCGCATACTTCTTCAGTGCGGAAAGCGTATTGATAAGCGCGATACCGCCGCCGGGAACGATACCTTCCTGCACCGCCGCCTTGGTGGCGTTGAGCGCGTCTTCTATACGGAGTTTCTTTTCCTTCATTTCCACTTCGGTCGCCGCACCGACGTTGATGACGGCTACGCCGCCCGCAAGTTTGGCAAGGCGTTCCTGCAATTTTTCCTTATCGTAATCGGAAGTGGTAACGGCTATCTGCGCCTTTATCGCCTGTTTTCTCGCTTCTATCGCTTTTGCGTCGCCCGAACCGCCGATTATCGTCGTGTTGTCCTTATCTACCTTTACGGTAGTAGCGTGCCCCAGCATATCGGGGGTGAAATCCTTGAATTCGTAGCCGAGTTCCGAAGACACCACCGTGCCGCCCGTCAATATCGCTATATCTTCGAGCATCGCCTTTCTCCTGTCGCCGAAGCCCGGGGCTTTGACGGCAACGCAGTTGAACACGCCTTTAAGTTTGTTCACGACGAGCGCGGCAAGCGCGTCGCCTTCCACTTCTTCGGCGATAATGAGAAGCCTTGCACCCTGCTGCGCAAGCGGTTCTATCACGGGCAATATCTCCTGTATGGAAGATATTTTCTTATCGGTGATGAGTATCGCGGGTGCATCAAGCACCGCTTCCATCTTGTCTGTGTTGGTAACCATGTACGCGGAAGCGTAGCCCCTGTCGAACTGCATACCTTCTACGGTTGTAAGTTCGGTCTTCATGGTCTTGGATTCTTCTATCGTGATCACGCCGTCTTTGCCGACTTTTTCCATCGCTTCGGAAATAAGTTCGCCTATTTCGGTGTCCCCCGCGGAAATGGACGCTACCTGACCTATCGCGTTCTTGTCCTTTACGGGCTTGCTTATCTTTTTAAGTTCTTCCACCGCGACGTTCACCGCACCGGAAATACCGCCCTTCAACGCTATCGGGTTGGCGCCCGCCGCGACGTTCTTTAAGCCTTCGCTTATCATAGCCTGCGCTAAAATGACCGCCGTCGTCGTGCCGTCGCCCGCCACGTCGTTGGTTTTGGTCGAAACTTCCTTCACGAGCTGCGCGCCCATATTCTCGAACGCGTCTTCGAGTTCTATTTCCTTCGCTATCGTAACGCCGTCGTTGGTTATAAGCGGCGCGCCGAATTTCTTGTCCAAAACGACGTTCCTGCCCTTGGGCCCTAACGTTATCTTTACCGTGTCGGCAAGGGTGTCAACACCCTTCTGAAGCGATTTTCTCGCGTCTTCGCCGTACTTTAACTGTTTAGCCATAATCGTCTCCTTATTATTCCACTATCGCCAAAATATCGCTCTGGCGTATTATCGTCAATTCTTTGCCGTCAACTTTGAATTCGCTGCCCGCATACTTGGAATACAACACCGTATCCCCTACTTTTACCTGCATAACTATTTCCTTGCCGTCGACCACGCCGCCGGGACCTACCGCTACTATCTTCGCCATAGCCTGCTTCTCCTGCGCCTTGGACGGAATTATAAAGCCGCTGCCGGTCTTTTCTTCCTGCTCAAGACTCTCGACTACCACTTTGTCGAATAATGGTTTAACCGTCATAAACTCGCCTCCTGTTATTTTTCTGGTTTAGCACTCTTAACCTTTAAGTGCTAAATTCAATTATATATAAATAAAAATATTTGTCAATGATTTACGACGTGATTTTAAAATTTTTTTCTACAAAAAATCGGAACGGACGGAAAACTTTTATAAAATTTTACCCCCGCAGGGGCACGCCCCTGCGGGGGTAAAGATTACTTTCAAAATCGAAGTCGGTTGATTTTTTATCTGCACTCGTCGGCTTTGCCCGCGCAACCCAAAACGTTGATAAGTTTGTGGCGGACTATTTCCTTTATGTTCGCTCTCGCAGGTTTAAGATATTCTCTGGGGTCGAACTTTTCGGGGTGCTCGTTGAAGAACTGGCGGATGGTTCCGGTCATCGCAAGGCGCAGATCGGAGTCGATATTTATCTTGCACACCGAAAGTTTAGCCGCTTCGCGAAGCTGTTCTTCGGGCACGCCGATAGCGTCGGGCATCTTGCCGCCGTTGTCGTTCACCATTTTCACGTAGTTCTGCGGAACGGAAGAAGAACCGTGCAAAACTATCGGGAAATTGGGAAGACGCTTGCTTACTTCTTTAAGTATGTCGAAACGCAGCGCCGGCGGAACTAATATGCCCTGCGCGTTTCTCGTGCACTGATCGGGTTTGAATTTGTACGCGCCGTGCGACGTGCCGATGGCGATAGCCAAAGAATCGACGCCGGTCTTCTGAACGAATTCTTCCACTTCTTCGGGACGGGTGTACGAACCGACGGCGTGGCTCACTTCGTCTTCTATTCCCGCAAGCGTGCCGAGTTCGGCTTCCACCACGACGCCGTGGTCGTGGGCGTATTCCACTACTTTTTTGGTTTCGGCGATATTTTCTTCAAAGGTGTGCGAAGAATAGTCTATCATTACCGAAGTGAATCCCCCGTCGATACAAGACTTGCAGGTCTCGAAATCGGGACCGTGGTCGAGATGCAGTACGATAGGTATTTCGGGACACTCTATAACCGCCGCTTCCACGAGTTTAACGAGATAAGTGTGATTCGCATAGGCGCGCGCGCCCTTGCTTACTTGCAGGATAACGGGGGCTTTTTCTTCCTTGCACGCTTCCGTTATGCCCTGAACTATCTCCATATTGTTGACGTTGAAAGCGCCTATCGCGTAGCCGTTCTTGTACGCCTGTTCGAACATCTTTTTAGAAGTTGTCAATGCCATAATGTATTCTCCTTGATTTTTTTGCCGATCTAAACGGTTTTATTCTACGAATATTATAGCGATTTTTTTGCCGTAATGCAAATATTTTTCGGGCGAAAACGAAAAAATACGCCGATAATAGCCGCAAAACTACCCGCGAAAAGACAAAAGCAAAAAAATTTCGGCAAAGGCGAAAAAATGGTCAAAATAAATTGACAAGCGTGCGTAAATCATATATAATACAAAGGCGTTTGAAAATGCGGTACGTTTTTTAAGAGATATGGCGGCGTAGCTTAGATGGTTAGAGCGGCCGGTTCATACCCGGCAGGTCGGCGGTTCGACTCCACCCGCCGCTACCAAACGGAACGCAAAACAAATGGCCCCTTGGTCAAGCGGTTAAGACACCACCCTTTCACGGTGGTATCATGGGTTCGATTCCCGTAGGGGTCACCAATAAAAAAAAGATGGTTTTTGCCATCTTTTTTTGTTGCTGTTCCTTATGTAGGAGCGAACCCATCGGTTCGGTGCTTGCACCATCGTAGCAAACTTGTTTGCGGAGATGCTTCCCGTAGGGGTCACCAAAACGAAAAGACAGGTCTTGTGCCTGTCTTTTTTGATTTATTCTCTGTTTATATTCCCCAGACGAGCCAGCAGAACAGATATCCGCCGGTAACGGCGATAAGGGTAAACGGCACGCCTATCTTAAAGAAGTCTTTGTTTTTCACCTTTTCCCCTTCCTTATTCAGTATTCCCATACCGACTATGTTCGCCTGCGCGCCGACGGGGGTAAGGTTACCGCCCAGCGTTGCGCCTACCAGCATACCGAAATAGAACAGGTACGGCGAAACGCCGAGCGCACCCGCCGAAAGCCCTTTTATAACGGGCAGCATGGTCGCGACGTACGGAATATTGTCTATAAACGCCGAAAACAGCACCGAACCGAACACTATCACCGTATACAAAAGGAACACGTTTTTATTGCCTATCTCGGCGAACAGTTTACTTATATCTTCTATAATGCCCACCTTTTCCACGCAGGAAATAAGAAGGAACAAAAACACTAAAAACAGTACCGTAAGATAGTCTATTTCCCGCACGGCGGCAAGGGCTTCCTTTCCCTTATCACGAAATAGCGATAGGGCGACGCCTACCGCCGCCACGGAAACGCAGATAAGCCCGTTGGTAACGGCGGGCTTTCCCGGAACGAAGGAAAAACCTATCATCAGAAGAACCGTCGAAAGCAGTAATACCGTGGGTAACGAACCCGTTACTTCGACGTTTTCCGAAACGTAGTTCAGTTTAGTATTGTGTTTTCTGAAAATAAATATAAGAAGCGGCACGGTGAGAAGCGCGCCTATCTCCGTCGCCCAGAATATAGAGAACCTGCCGTCTAAAAAGAAGAAGTCGGAAAAACTCATATCGGCGTAACTGCCGAGCATAACGCTGGTGGTATCGCCGACCAGAGTCGCCGCGCCCTGAAGGTTAGAAGATACCGCGATACTTATTATAACGGGTATGGGCGAAACGCCGGTTTTTCTCGCCACGGCAAGTCCTATCGGGGCAAGCATCAAAACGGTGGCGACGTTATCTATGAACGCCGAAATTATTCCGCTCAACACCGCTAAAAACACGAAAGCGGCGGTTGCCGTCGGCATTTTGCTTATGAGTTTGTCCGCGATAAATTCGGGCATTTTGGAACGGTTGAAAAGGCTCACCGTTACCATAAATCCCGTAAGCATCATCACGACGTTGAAGTCTATCGCTTCTATAACGAACTTAAAGTCGGCGTAACCGAACGCGATAAGCACTCCGCAGGAAATCGCCGCGAAGATACCGCAAAAAACAGTTTTTCTTTTCGGCATCGCCACGATAAGCGCGTAGGCAACGACGAAAACGACAAGAACGAAAATTTTCATAAGTACGTAAGTTCCCGAAATAAAAATAAAAAGACTTTTGCCGTAAAAAACGGTAAAAGTCTTGTTAAAACCGTAAGGTTCCGCGTCGCCGGATATAAAATCGTCCTGACGACGACGCGCACGCAAAAACTTGCGCTAACTACTCCCCTTTACTTGTTATCTTATCTCCAACGCGTCGTAAGTTGCGTTAAGTGATTTTATCTTTTCCGAAAGAAGTTCCTGTTCCTTTTCGGTTATAGGCAATTCGACGGTCTTTTTTATCCCCGAACCGCAGACGATACAGGGAACGCCCATACAAAGGTCGTTAGCGCCGTATTCGCCGTGCAGCATAGCCGAAAGCGGCAACAGGCTGTCGGTATCGGAAAGAAGCGCCTTTATAAGTTGTACCACCGACGCCGCTATGGCGTAATAGGTCGCGCCTTTAGCTTTTATCACCATAGAACCGGATTTTACCATTTCGGTATATATGTTATCGAGTTCCGCGTCGAGTTCCTTGGCGTCGACTTTCATCACCTTTTCGGCGTAATTCTTTATGGGAAGTCCCGCCACCGAACAAAGGCTCCACGGCGTCATGCACGCGTCTCCGTGTTCGCCGAGAACGTACGCCGTAACGTTGTGCGCGTCCACCTTGCAGTAGTCGGCGACGTATTTTATAAGTCTGTTGGAATCGAGAAGAGTCCCTGTGCCTATGACTCTGTTTGCGGGCAGTCCCGTGCATTTTATAGTGGCGTAAGTAAGAACGTCCACGGGATTGCTGACTATTATGTACAGCGCGTAGGGAGCGATCTTCGCCACTTCCGGCATTACCGATTTAAGTATCCCCACGTTGACTTTCGCAAGATCCAATCTCGTCTGATCGGGTTTTCTGCCGATACCGAAAGTTACCACGACTATATCGGAATCCTTTACGTCGGCGTATTCTCCCGCCCAGACCTTAACGGACGGTATGCAGGCGGCGCACTGGGAAATATCCATAGCCTCGCCTTCGGCTTTCGCCTTGTTTACGTCAACTAACACTATCTCGGAGCATATTCCCGAAAAAGCCAGCGAATACGCTATGGTCGCACCTACGTTTCCCGTTCCCAAAACGGCGATTTTTCTCTTCTCGTTTAACATTTTTGCCGATTCTCACCTATTATAATTTCTACTGTATATTGTACCCGAAAAAATCGTTTTTGGCAATAGTTTTTCGTAAACTTTTTTAAATTTTCGGCAAAAAATTATTTTTTGCGACGAAATACACGTCGCCCGCACCCAAAAACAGGATAACGCCGTAGTTTTTTACGAGTTTATCGGCAAGGCGCTTTAACGCTTTTTCGTCGCCCGCGTAAAAACAGTCGCTTTTATATACCGACTTTAACGACCCGTAAAGCGTAAAAGCGTCCCCCGATATATCGGACTTTTCCCTTGCGGGGTAAGTTTTATACACGATAACGCCGTCGGCGGCGGAAAGCGCGTTTATAAACGCAGGCATAAGTTTTTTCGTTCTCGAATAGGTGTGCGGCTGAAAAACGCACAGGGTTTTTTCGTTTCTTTCCGTAAACTCTTTAAGCGTCGCCGCTATTTCGGTTGGGTGGTGGGCGTAATCGGCGAAAACGCGCGCGTTTTTATAAACGCCCAAAAACTCAGTCCTGCGCTTTACCCCGCCGAAACCTGCAAGCCCGGACTTTATTTTTCCCAAAGGAATTTTAAGTAAGTCGCAGACGGCGATCGCCGCCAAAGCGTTGTAAACGTTGTGTCTGCCGAGAACGGGAAGGACTATCCTTTCCTTTTTCGCGCCGCGAACGTAAAGGGTAAAGGCGTAACCGCTCTCTTTTTTCGCTATTCTTTTCGCCGAATAGACGGCGGGACGGTCTATCCCGAAAGTTACCGAAGAAAGGGGCGCCGTTTTCACCGCGTTTTCGTCGTCGGCGTTTATCACCGCAAGCGAGTGTTTTGAAAAAAGCGAAAAAGCCGCTGTTTCTTCTTCCATAGAAGAATATGTGTCGGGGTGGTCGTCGTCGATATTGAGAACGACGGCTATATCGGGTGCGATATCGAGAAAATTGCGCTTGTATTCGCAGGCTTCGGCCACCGCCACGCCGCCGCCCGAACGGAAATTCCCGAAAACCTTGCTTTCCCCGCCCAAAAACACGGCGGGATCTTTCCCCGCGCCTATAAGTATCTCCGCTATCATTGCGGTGGCGGTTGTCTTGCCGTGACTTCCCGAAACGCACACGGCGGTTCCGAAACTTTTAAGTATCAAGCCAAGCACTTCGCTGCGCTTTAAAAGGGGGATACCGAGTCTTTCGGCTTCTTTTATTTCGGGGTTAGATCTATCTATCGCGGAAGTATATATCGCCGCCGTCGCGCCGCGAACGGAAATGGCTTTATGCGGTACGCTTATTTTCGCGCCGAGTTTTTTAAGTTTTTCGGTGGCAAGAGAATTTTCCCTGTCGCTACCCGAAACTTCTACGCCCCGAACCAAAAAAAACTTGGCGAGTCCGGACATGGACGCGCCGCCTATCCCGATAAAGTGCGGACGGAAATTTTCCGAAAAAATATCGACGTTTTTCATACTCTATAGTATGATTAGCGGCGAAAATTTGTAAATTTTCCGCAAAATTTTCAAAAAAACGGAAAAATTTTAAAAAACGGCTTGAAATCGCCGCGTTTATATGTTATTATAATTGTAATATTATGAGTGTCGGTTGTTGCCGATACGGTTAAGGATGGTATAATGATGACTATTTCCGACGTAAGAGTAAGGCTCGTCAAAAAGGAAGACAGTAAGCTGAAAGCGGTGGCTTCGGTTACTTTCGACGATTGTTTCGTCGTGCACGACATAAAAGTCATAAGCGGTAACGAAGGCTACTTTATCGCCATGCCCAGCAAAAAGACCAACGAAGGCGAATTCAGAGATATCGCCCACCCCATCAAGACGGAAACGCGCGAAGGTCTTATCAAAGCCGTGCTTGCGGCTTTCGAAGAAGAACTCGCCAAACCGCAGCAGGATTAGTCTTTTTCTTACAACCAGTCTCACCGGAAATTTCCCGCCCGAAATAATCGTAAAGCACCGTTTTTGCTTATACGGTGCTTTTTTGTGTCGTTTTTTATCGGTTTTAAGAACGCCCTTAATTTATTTCCTTTATATAGGTCTGGCGTTTCTTTATTATATCGTTGGCGGCGAATTTCCACTGCATCTGGATATTGTAATTCGTTTCTAACATCGGGTTGGACTCTATGTGCGATATCCTGTTTTGCACGACGTTTTTCATTATCCGCGTTATAACTATGGAATTTATACCCGTATTCTTGTATTCGGGATGCACGGCGATAAGCGCCATTTCCAACTCTTTGGGATCGTGCATGGACTTCAACACGTCGATAAACCCGAAAGGCAGTAGCCTTCCCCTGTGTTTTATAAGCGCGTCGGCAATCGACGGAAGAACTATCCCGAACGCCGCCACCCTGCCTTCCTTATCGGCGAGAATACTTATATATTTTAAGTTCACTATGGTGGCGAACTGCTTTAATACGTTATCCTGCGCCTTTCCGACGATCGGAACGTACCCGTCGAGATCTCCGTAGGCAAGGTTTAACGTATCGAAAAACGCCGAACCGTAATTTTTCAGTATCTTTTTTACCGACATTATGTCGGCAAGTTCCGTAACGTCTAATTTCTTTTTCAACTTTTCGCTTATCGCGACTATCCTTTCGTACGGCTCGTCGGGGATAACGAATTGCCTTTCTATCCACTTGGACTCGTCCTTAAAGCCGAGTTCTTTCATATGCTTGCAAAAATAGGGGTAATAGTAGTTGGTCGAATACGTGCTGCGTTTATCGAACCCGAAAGTCAGCATCCCTTCCCTGTCGGTGTCGTTGAAACCCCAGGGTCCGTGCATTATCTCCATGCCGTTTTTCTTTCCGAAATCTTTGACGGCGGAAAGGAGCGCCTTAAAAACTTCTATATCGTCTATCGCCTCGAACCGCGAAAAGCGTATGTATTTTTTGCCGGTCTTATTATTGTACGCCTTATTGATAAGCCCCGCTATCCTGCCGACGACCTTCCCGTCCTTATAACAAAGAAACCCTTTTATGTCGTTGTTTTTAAGACTGAAATTCTTTTTGGGGTCGAAGGTGGCGAGTTCGTCGGAATACAGCGACGGAACGTAATACGGGCAATCCTTATATAATTCCGTAGGGAACTTCGCAAAAGTCTTTAAGTCTTTTTTCGTTGTTACTTCTTTTATCTCTAACATATCCGCACCTAAAGATAAAATGGTTTTACCTTGGTATTGTAGCACAATTTTTCCCTAAAAGCAAAGATTTTACATAGCAACGCTTTAAAACCCTACCGTAAACGGCAAAAAAGTCGCGGTTACACCGCGACTTTTTTAGTGTTGCAATTTCCTTACCGCGACGGGCGGCTTCTCGTCTTTCAACGCCATAATATACTGCCCGTACTCTTCTTCGGTGAGTTTTTTTATTTTGGTCTTTTTTCTCTTAGACATACGATACCCCGCTTATATAAAGTAAAACTATTATCTCCTTTTTACGGGGTTTTATACGGCTACTTGCCGTCGCCCTTTATTTTTTTATAGATTTTGTCGGCGGAAAAGTCTTTCTTGCCTTTATACTCCCCGCCCAGCGCCTCTATCGCGAAACGCAATTCTTCGAAATCGGCATAATTTACGTCGCCGTCCGCCGCCGCGGACAAAAACGGTATCGCCCTTTCGTCGCCGTAACGGGCGAGAAAAGAACTGTAAAGCGGAATCTCCCCCGCGTGTTTAAAAAACCCCGCGACCAAAGCGTCGAAAACGGCGTCTTCTCTTTCCTTTACGCAGGACAGTATCTCGTAAAGCCGCGATTTTTTGTCTTCCGCCGCGTCGGAAAGGGCGGTCAGTACGGCAGATTTTGCCTTGTCCGCGTTTTTGCCGAGAAACTCCGTCGCAAGTTCACCTATCTCTTCGGGATAGTCGAAAAGCGCGAATTCGAGATACCTGCCTATCGGGATATCCCCGTTTATATCGGCAAGAAAATTCATAAGATACGCCGTGTATTCGGCGGGATTTTCTTTCAAGAGTTCGTTTTTTACCGCTTTTTCGCAGTCTTTATCGGCCGTTATCGCTTCGCAGAGAAAGTCGGATACCGAAACGCCCCGCTCTATATGTTCTTTAAGTGCGTTAAGAAGGTCTTCCGCACCGAACTTGCGGTAATACGAGTTAGGCGTCGCGCCGTCGAGTTCGGAAAGAGTTTCGTCGCCGAACTTTGCATACAGCACGGGTATCTCGTTTTCTATCTCTTCGGGCTTTACCTTGCCGACGTTTTCGTAAACGTACTTTTCTATGTACTTGTCGAAAAGTCTGTCCAGATCAATTATCTTTATCATTTATACCGCCTTTATGTTCCGAATAACGTTTGAAATATTCCGAAACGCGCTCGGGCTTTACCCCGTATATCCTGCAAATATCCGCAACGGACATCTGTTCGGGTTTGAAAGTAAGGGTTATAAGGGTAGCCGCTTCTTCGGGCAGAAACCCGTCTTCTTTCATTTCCGCGCCGTAAAGCGCGAAAAGTTTGTTGGTCGCAAAGTTTATCTTATTGAAGTCGTCCGCGCCCGAAAATATCGCCCGCACCGTCGCGATAGCGTAACCGCAGGTGAAAAATTCGTAACCCGAAACTTCTCTCGACAACAGTTTTCCGAGTTTTACCCTGACGTAGAAGTTCCCCGCCGTAACGCCGAATTTTTTACGCACGCCCGCGTTCACGACGTTGTAAACGGCGTTCTTTTTTATCTCTTCGTCGGCTTCGGGATCGAGAATAAACTTAAAAAGCGCGTTTCTTTCCCTTTCGCCGCCGTAAAAACTTATTAAGAAAGCGCAGTCTTTCGCGAGTTCTTCGCCGCCGCAGTAAAGCCCTAAAACGAGATTTTCAGCCGTTTCCCTGTCGAAACCGTTCTTCGGCACGGGGCGACCCACCAGTTTTTTGACCGCCTTTCTTATCTTTCTGTCGGCTTTTTCCGGTATTCTCTTAAAGTATTTAAGCGGCAGGTAATTTTCGGCGTCCACACCCGTTCTTAAAAGTTCCGTGCAGTATTCGTAGTAGAATTTATAGCAAAGGTTTTCGGGGTCTATCCGCCTTGCCGCGGATAAATACCTGCACCCCGCGTCGTAATTTCCGGAATTTATATGCGCTATCCCGCAGAAAAAATTCATGGTGTCGTCGAAAGGTCGTTCTTTCAATATCTCGTTAAGGCACGCCTTTACCGTTTCGTCGTCTTCCTGTTCTATCGCGCAGGTGGCGAGTTTATATTTTTCCCCGCCGTCGCCCTTTGCGGCGTCTTTTGCCATCGCGTAGTACACAGCGCTCTTTTCGTCTTCGCCTTTCGCCTTAAAAAGCGTGGAAAGATTGCAATACGCCGTCATGTTCGGTCCGAACCTGTCAAGCGATTTTTTGCAGACTTCGATAACTTCCTTATCCCTGTCCGCCAAAAACAGCGAAACGGCGTAGTCGCCGTATATCTCTTCGGTGCATTTTATTTCGGGCAGCGACCTGTAAAGATACGCCGCCGTCTTGTAATCCCCGCAGGAAAGCGAACGCTTTGCCGCCTTTATAACGTCGGAATAATCGGCGCGTTCAAACGGATACACGAGTTTATACCCCGCACGTTTCGACGACTCCGAAAAAAATTCGAGTATCTCTTCGTCCAGCCCTTCTTCGGCGATAAAGCCGTCTTCCGCCACTTTAAGGTGAAAATAATACCCTGCCGCCCACACGTTGTCCATATAAAAGAAGTTTATGGCGAGTTCTTCGTAGGCGATACTCCTTTTTTCTTTGGGCGCGATATCGAGATACCTAAACCAAAAGGCGTTGGAAAGTTCAAGTAGCCCCATATCGGCGTACGCGTCGGCTATATCCACTATTATATCCGCGTCGTCGGGAGCGTTTTTCAGCGCGGAATACAAATGCCCCAAGGCTTGCAGAAATTCCCCCGAGTCCGCCTTTTCTTCCGCTATTTTTCTTCTTACTTCGGCGTTGCCGAAACCGAGTATATTACCCATATCAGAAAAGTTTTTCCACGTCTTCTTCGGTAAAAACGTAGGTCTTACCGCAGAAATCACAGTTTATCTCTATTTTCCCCTGCGTTTTTATTATATCTTGCGCCTGACTTTTGCCGAGAGATATTATCACCCCTTCGACGTATTTTCTCGTGCAGGCGCACTTGTATTTCGGCGCGTATTCGGTAAACTCCGTCGCCCCGAAATATTTCTTTAACAGTCCTTCCGCGCCGAACTCTTTCAATTTTTTCGACACGTCAAAAAGGGATCTTATTATTTCTTCGGCTTTTACGAGAGACTCTTCCTTCGCTGCGGGCATCGCCTGAACTATCACCCCGCCGGAACTCAACGCTTTTCCCGTCTTTCCTATCAAAACCCCCAAAGCCATCGCCGTGGGCGTCTGTTCGCTTAACGTATAGTACGCCGTAAAGTCTTCCGCTATCTCGCCCGAAACCAGCCTGCTGCTACCCGAATAGGGTTCTTTTAAGCCCATACTCTTTACGACGGTTACCCTGCCGTTACCGCCGACGAACCCGCCGACGTCGAGTTTCCCGTTGCTTTTAAGGGGAAGGTCAACGTGCGGACAGTCCACCGCCCCGCGCATATTGAGATTCCCGTCGCCGCAAACGGTTATTTTGCCGCCCGCTCCGTCGCCTTTTACGGTAACGTAGAGTTTGTCGGTCGCATTTTTAAGCCCGCTCGCCATAAAGGTACACGCCGTCATGGTCCTGCCGAACGCCGCCGCCGCCACCGGCGAAAAACCGTGTATCTTTATCGCCTTGTTAAGCGCGTCGGTATTGCTTATCACCGCCGCCGAAACGTCCCCGCCGAAAACGAGCGTTTTAAGTAGCCTGTCCAACTTTTCCCACCTTATTCGTAACTGCCTTCTTCCGTCGCCGTTTTGGACAGCGGAAGCGGAGTGTCGTCCTTTTTATACAGGAGTTTTAAAAGTATCGGCGCAAGCAACGAACTTACCATCACGAGAAGCACCGTTATCGCCCGATAATCGGCGGATAAAAGCCCCCCTTCTATGCCCTTTTCGGTAACGATAAGCGCGACTTCGCCCCTTGCTATCATACCGACGCCTACCCTTACGCAGTCTTTCCACTTAAAGCCGCAGAGTTTCGCCGTGCCGCCGCAACCGATTATCTTCATTGCTATCGCGGCTATAACGAAACACGCCGCAAATAAGAGTATATGCCCGCCGAAGTTCCCGAAACCTATCTTTATGCCTATGGACGCAAAGAATATCGGGGCAAACAGCGTATAGGAGTTTATCGTAACCTTTCTGTCGACGTACTGCGCCGAAACGTGGTTAGTAGACAGCACCAACCCCGCTATGTACGCCCCCGTTATGTCGGCTACGCCGAACACCTTTTCCGCCACGAAGGCGTAAAGAAAGCACAGCGCGATGGAAAGTATGGGTATTCTTCTCGTGTGCGGAGACTTCTTTTCGATATACTTAAAGAGTTTCGAAAACCCTATCCCCGCGCCCACGGCGAAAACGAAAAAGGCGAGTATCCATAAAACCGACACGAAGGAATTTCCGTTCGGGTTTATCGCCGACAGCACGGCGTTGTCCGTTCTTCCGCCCGTAAGGCTTAAAACCACGGCGAGTATCATTATCCCCAGCACGTCGTCTATTATCGCCGCCGAAAGCACCACCGTACCTACTTTACTTTGGAGTTTACCGAGTTCCCGCAGTACTTCCACCGTGATGCCGACGCTGGTCGCCGTCATAATAACGCCTATAAACAGCCACGTCGAAAACCCTTCTTCGGGAAGAAACGCCGCGCCTAAGCCTACCCCCGCCGCCAGCGGGAGCAAAACCCCGCCCGCCGCGATAAGAAAGGAAACGATGCCCGTGTCCTTTACGTCTTTTAAGTTGGTTTCGAGCCCCGCGGTAAACATAACGAATACCACGCCCACTTCGGCGAACGCGTCGAGATACCCGCTTCTTTTTATGGGGAATATCGGGTTCGCTATTTCGCCGAAAATAACTTCCCAAATGGCGGGACCTACCAAAAGTCCCGCTATTATAAAGCCCAAGACCTGCGGAAGCCCCGCTTTCCGCATAAGTATCCCCAAAAGTTTGGTCGAAAAAAGAATTATCGCAAGTTGTCCCAAAAATTCGGGAATATCGTTCGGCATGTCTCTCCTTTTTTGTTTTCCGCTTTATTTTTATTATAGTAAAAAACGCAAACTCGCCGTTCACGTTTTTCGTATCTTTTTCCGTCTGGCTATCTGTTTTTGCGGTTTTTATTCCGCTTTTCCAGTTCTTTCTTTGCCGCGGCTATGCGGCGTTCCCTTTCTTCTTCGGCTTTTCTCGCCGCCTTTTCTTCTTCGGTCGGTAAAAATTCCGGATCGTTTTTGTGCTCTTCTATATACTTCGCGTTGTCTTCGTAAAGTCTTTCCTTGCTTTCCTGCAATTTTATTATGTCGTCCCGATTGAACGCCGCGGGAAGTTCTTCGATTTTGAGTTCGTCGTCGGTTATAGGCTTAATGGGTCTCGAATTCAGCGAAGTACGCGCCATGGCGACCTGCTGGCGGTACTGCCTTAACGCTTCCGAATTGCTTTCCTTTACCTTTTCGTAAATACCCCTGTTCTTCTTCGCGCCCGGCACTCTGTCGTTTATGAACTTATCGTACGCCCACTGGCAGAACACCGTCCACACCAGAAGGAAAAACGATACTCCCAAAAGCAAGATAAGTATTACGCCTATCGGCATAAAAAACCCGCCGATAAACATAGGTAAAAACGGTACTATTCCCGCCGCCGCGAACACTATCGTGTGCGGGAAAAGTCCCAAAGTGAATAAAAACGAGTTTCTTATGAGAGACAGGAATTTATATTCGTACGTTACCGACATAGACACCATGTGCAGAGTCATAAGGGTGAAATACACCAAAAACGAGTAGGATAAAATTTTCGACAGAACGAAAATCCATCTTCTCTCGCTTCCTACCGCGAGATAGTAGTCGGAAAGCGACACGGTGAGCTGTATGATATAGAACAACACCGAATAAAGCACCACTATCGCTATCAGTTGTTTTATATTCTGCTTTACGCCGCGCCAGAAGTCGTTTGCGACGAAAATCCCTTCCGTCCACACCATATTGCGTATGACGTAGGTCGCGCCCGAAAGCCCCACCGCGGCGATAATCATCGCTATCGGCAGGAAAACAAGGCTTACCACGTTGACGGAAAAAGCCGCCTGTTCCGCAAGCCCCGTAAAACTGTACGGCGCGCCGTAACCGACGCCGAACCCCTGCGTTACGGGCATAGCCGCACCCGAGCCCGACAGCATCATAAGCCGCAGTACCACGATCGCGAATAGCGGTATGCAGAATAAAAGCGTAAGAATATTTATGACGACCAACTTCCAGAACCTGCCCTTAAATATATCCCAGAACAGTTCCCAGCGGTTAGACGGAAGTGACGCCCTTGCGTAGCCTTCGGATTTTTCTTTTCCCAAAAGCAGTCTGTTTACAAGTCCGCCCGTTTTGCCGTTTGCCATTTACCCACCTTTCGCGCCGCGTCGGGCGCAAAACTTTCAGTACATATATTATAACTTAATTTTAAACTTTTACAAACAAAAATCGCCTTATCGCGAAAAAAAACTTTACTTTTTTTACGCTATTTGCTAAACTATAAAAAAACGCAAGGAATCGAGGCTTTTTCAAGATGCAAAAATACAACGTAGCGGTAGTCGGCGCGACCGGCATGGTGGGCAGAAAATTTCTGGAAGTGTTGACCGAAAGAAATCTGCCGGTGGAAAATTATTATCTGTTCGCTTCCGCAAGATCCGCGGGCTCGAAGATAGACTTTATGGGTAAACCCCACACCGTCATAGAACTTTCGGAAAAGAATATCGTCGACAAAAAAATAGATATCGCGCTCTTTTCGGCGGGCGGGGACGTAAGCCGCGCTTTCGCTCCGATATTTGCCGACCACGGCGCGCTGGTCATAGACAATTCCAACGCATGGAGAAGGGAAAAGGACGTTCCTTTGGTGGTTCCCGAGTGTAACGCCGACGATATTTTGTGGCATAGAAATATTATTGCAAACCCCAACTGCTCCACTATTCAGGCGGTAGTCGCGCTAAAACCCCTGCACGAAGCGTTTAAGATAAAGCGCATAGTTTATACGACTTTCCAAGCCGTTTCGGGCGCGGGGGTAAAGGGTTTCAACGACTTAAAAGGCGGTATCTGCGGCGAAAAGCCCCAGAAATTCCCCTACCCCATATTCGGCAACTGTCTGCCGCATATAGACGTCTTTTTGGACAACGGCTACACGAGAGAAGAAGACAAGATGATATTCGAGACCAAAAAGATATTAGGCGACCAAAGCCTTAAAATAACCGCGACCTGCGTGCGCGTTCCCGTATATTACGGGCACAGCGAGTCGATAAACGTCGAGTTCGAAAAGCCCTGCGACGAAAAGGACGTAAGAAAAGTTTTGTCTTCGGCGACGGGCGTTGTTGTTATGGACGATCCCGAAAACAACGTATACCCCATGCCGATAACCGCCGAAAATAAGGACGAAGTGTTCGTCGGCAGGATAAGAAAGGACGATACCGTGCCTTACGGCGTGAACCTTTGGGTCGTTGCCGACAACATAAGGAAAGGCGCGGCGACCAACGCCGTCCAGATAGCGGAATACGCTATCAGGATGGGCGCCGTTAAGGATCAGCGCAATTAAGCGGTACGAGGAGTTTTTATGAATAAAAGTATTTTCGAAGGCGTTTGCACGGCGATGACTACCCCGTTTACGGCAAACGGGATAGATTTCGACGCGTTGGGACGACAGATAGAATTTCAGATAGCGGGCGGCGTGGACGCGCTGTGTATTTTGGGAACGACGGGCGAAGCACCCACCGTTACCGAAGAAGAGTACGTAAAAGTCGCCGAATTTTCTTTCGGGAAGATAGCGGGACGCGCGAAGTTCATTTTGGGTTCGGGCAGCAACTGCACGGCGAAAGCCGTAAAAACCGGCGTGCTTGCGCAAAAACTCGGCGCGGACGGACTTCTGGTCGTAACCCCGTACTACAATAAATGTACCCAAAAGGGGCTCGTAAAATACTATAAGGACGTTTGCGAAAGCGTGGATATTCCCGTGCTTTGCTACAACGTTCCCGCAAGGACGGGCGTGAATATCCTGCCAGAAACCATGGCGGAAATAGCGGAAATAAAGAACGTAGGCGGGATAAAGGAAGCCTGCGGCAATATGGAGCAGATTTGCGAAACCGCAAGGCTCATAAACGGCAAGACTTCGCTGTACTCGGGCGACGACAACTTAAACCTTGCCATGCTAGCGATAGGAGCGAAGGGGCTTATATCGGTGGTTTCCAACGTCGTGCCGAAAGAAGTTTGCGACATATATTCGGCGTTCAAGGCGGGAGAAACGGAAAAAGCCGCCGCTTTGCAGGAAAAAATGTTGCCGCTTATAG
>JAEEGH010009607.1_pt1 | contig 22515 bp, 14 predicted proteins | sample 9134181 | NCBI WGS metagenome assembly JAEEGH01 (sample SAMN16246544, study PRJNA631951) | gut metagenome | biome: gut microbiome; feature: rumen; material: DP-attached | host: Bos | place: Iran: Karaj | collected 2018-10
CTGCCGAAGATGACGCCCGACTCAACGGTTCTGCTACGAGCATGCAGGGTACGCAGTATATCAATATGCTGCGCAACCGCGCCAATGCCGCCTCCACTACCGGTTACTCTCTCAGCGACATCTGCGACGAGTGGAGTCGCGAGATGGGCTACGAGGCCGTGCGGCGCACCACCCTTATTCGCTTCGGACGCTTTGGCGGGCAGGCAGACTATTCCTGGGCATGGAAGGGTGGCTCATACGACGGTTCAGCCTTTGATGCCGCCAAGAACACCTATCCAATTCCTGCTGTCGCAGTAGGCGGTACTCCCGAGCCCTATGCTGTGCTGAGCGACAATAATACCAAGTTGACATTCTTCTATGACGACCAGAAGGATGCACGAGGTGGTATGGGTGTTGGGCCGTTCTTGCCCGATTCAGAGCGTTGGGGTGGACATCAAGGAGAAATTGTTACTGTGGTGTTCGACACTTCATTTGCAAATTGCACAACGTTGACAAGTACAGCATCTTGGTTCGCTGGCTGTGGAAAACTTACGTCAATCTCTGACATTAGTAACCTTAAAACAGACAATGTGACGGATATGTGTTACATGTTCTCTGGCTGCTCCAGTCTGACAAGTCTTAATGTGAGTGGCTTTAAGACGGATAATGTGACTGATATGAATAGTATGTTCAATGGTTGCTCCAGTCTAACAATGTTAGATGTGGGTGGATTAAATACTGCCAATGTGACTGACATGTACGGAATGTTCGGTGGCTGTTCAACTCTGACCAGCCTTGACTTGAGCAACTTCAAGACAGATAATGTAACCAGCATGAACAGAATGTTCGATGGTTGCTCTAGTCTGACGAGTCTTGACGTTAGTAATTTCAATACTGCTAATGTGACATACATGGGTTACATGTTCTGGGGCTGTTCTAGTCTGACGAGTCTTGATGTTCGTAATTTCAAAACTGACAAAGTGACCGAGATGATACATATGTTCAGTGGCTGCTCCAACTTGACAATGTTAGACATAGCAAGTTTCAATACGGAAAATGTGGCTAGCATGTTCTATATGTTCAATGGTTGCTCTAACTTAAAAAGTATTTATGCGGGAGATGGATGGAGTACAGCTAAGGTTGAGAATGGAAATGGTATGTTCAATAATTGCACGAGCCTTGTTGGTGGAGCAGGAACCGTTTATGATGCGAACCATACAGATCATACTTATGCCCACATTGATGGAGGCGCATCGAATCCAGGCTACTTCACTGCGAATAATGAGCGTGTGATTAACGGTAATTTTGTGACGACAGACTACAGCAGCTTTGCCTATGCTCTGGAGGATAATGGAACAGTGATAGAGATAACAGACAACGATATTGTGGAAGATTCTGAGGAGCCTGGAAACCGCTGCATCAAGATTGTCTCTAAGGATAATGCCACAGAGAATTGGGACTCTCATTTTATCATTCGTATTGGTGAGCCTTTGAAGGAAGGACAAACCTACAAGTTCTCCATGAGGGCTAAGGCAAGCAGGAATGTGAGTATCAGTTCACAGGCCCGAACGACCCCTGATCAATATCTGCATTATAGAATGTTGGGCAACTTTGACCTAACAACCGGATGGCAGACTTATAATGTTGAGGGTGTAGTCGAATCTGAACAAGCGGGTTGCATGGTTATTGCTCTGCTCTTGAATGTTGACAAGAGCTCTGCAGAATACTTCTTCGACGACATCAGCTTCAGGGTGAATGAAGCTCCTTCTGCATCACCAGAGCCCTACGCCGTGCTGAGCGAGAACGATACCAAACTTACGTTCTTCTATGATACAGAAAAGGATGCACGAGGTGGTATGGACGTCGGACCATTTAGTAGCAGTAGCAGCAACGTTGTGCCGTGGTACAACCAACGGGAAAACATTACTGCAGCTGAGTTTGCCTCATCGTTTGCCAATTGCACAAGTATTACCAGTACTGCCTATTGGTTCGATGGATGTAATAACATGGTTTCTATCTCGGGTATTCAATATCTCAATACGGCCAATGTGACTAACATGCATGCCATGTTTCTAAACTGTTCCAGCCTAACAAACCTTGATGTTAGCGGATTCAACACGGCTAATGTGACGGACATGAGCTATATGTTCCATAGCTGTTCAAGCCTGACCAGCCTTAATGTTAGCCATTTTAACACGGCTAATGTGACGGACATGAGCTATATGTTCGATAGCTGTTCAAGCCTGACAAGCCTTGACGTAAGAGGATTCAGCACAACTAACGTGACGAATATGGGCGGTATGTTCTGGGGCTGTTCTGCTCTAACAAGTTTTGATGTTAGCCATTTCAATACGGCTAATGTAACGGACATGCGTTACATGTTCTCTGCCTGTTCTAGTCTGACAAGTCTTGACGTGAGCGGATTCAATACGGAAAATGTTACAGACATGAGCAGTATGTTTGAAAGATGTTTTAGCTTGACAAGTTTAGACCTGAACAACTTCAATACGGAGAATGTGACGAATATGCATTCAATGTTTGATAGTTGCTCACGTTTGGCTAGTCTTAATGTGAGCAGTTTCAATACAGCTAATGTTACGGACATGGGCTTGATGTTCTCTGCTTGTTATGAACTTACAAATCTAGACGTGAGCCATTTCAATACGGAAAATGTTACAGACATACATGGTATGTTCGGTGGCAGTTCGAGATTAACGAGCCTTGATTTGAGCCATTTCAATACGGACAAAGTAACTACAATGACCTATATGTTTGAAGGCTGTTCGGGTTTGACAAGTCTTGATTTGAGTAGTTTTAATACGGTGAATGTAACGAAGTTTACTAATATGTTTAAAGAGTGTTCTAACCTAAAAACCATCTATGTGGGAAGTGGTTGGAGTACTGCAAACGTTGCAGAAGGAACGAGTATGTTCTATGGATGTACAAACCTCGTTGGTGGCGCAGGCACGCCTTATGATGAAAACCATACAGACTACACCTATGCCCACATCGATGGAGGAACCTCGAATCCTGGTTACTTCACGTCTAAGGATGCGCCTGAGGGCAAAACAAAGGTGGAGAGTATCCGCTTCGAGCAGGACGGAGAATACCTGACGATGACTAGTCCGACGGATGGTGCTGAAATATTCTATTCGATGCACTATGTAAATTATGGTACGACGGAAACGCCCAGTGGTACTAGAGAAAACGGCTATAGGCTGTGGATGCCCTACAGCTGTACGGTGGATGCATATGCTTTGAAGGAAGGTTATGAGAATTCTGACACTACGCGCTTCGTCTATACCAAGCCTGCAGCAACCTACGAGTTCGACGGACGGGTGCTCCGTGTAAATAATGGGGGAGAAACGGGTCCTCTATGGATTCGTATGAGCGATATTCCTTATAGCGAAACCATAACGGCTATTGTGTGGAACTCAGAAGAAAAACTGACTGCCTATTATATACAGGGGATCAACAATCCCAACCTCTTGGTTTATGTCAACGATGCTTCGCTGGCACCACAGGGTGTTCAGAATGTGGTGATCAATGGGCAGGCTAGGGAGATTGTGCTGACGGATGCTCAGGATGGCAATAACGATTGGTATGCACCACAGGCCTTCGTGGCTGAGCGCATCAGCTATACGCGCAACTTTGCTCAGTCGACACAAGTAGGCGTGAGCAGAGGTTGGGAGTCGATAGCATTGCCGTTCGACGTGCAGACGATCACGCACGAGACAAAGGGCACGATAGCTCCGTTTGGCAATACGGCTAGCAACAGGCACTTCTGGTTGCGCGAGTTGGGCAGCAACGGACTGCAGTCGGCAACCAGCATCGCGGCCAACACGCCTTACGTGATCAGTATGCCTAACAGCTCGGACTATACGGACAACAATAATCTGGCAGGACGGGTGACCTTCGCAGCTGAGAACGCCACAATTCCTGTAACGGAGGTGAAGGCGTCGGCAATGGCTGATCAGAGCATCGTGATGATACCGACGATGCAGCGCCAGGAACGCTCGTCGGAGGTATGGGCGCTGAACGTGGGCGAGGTGCGCGGCCGCTATCTAGAGGGCAGCGTCTTCGAGCGCGACTATCGCGAGGTGCGTCCCTTCGAGGCTTATACCGTTCATCGTCAGGAGAACACGCAGCCTGCTCCGCGCTATGTCCCCTTGCAGGAGATTGGCGGTACGACGGGAATACATTCAGTGGAGAGTGGAGAACTGAGAACTGAGAAGTGGTACGACCTCAACGGACGTCAGTTGCAGGGTAAGCCCAGTGCAAAGGGTGTTTACATCAATAATGGACAAAAGATTGTTGTAAGATAATCATGGATATGAATGTTGACAGCTTGCTGAGTCAGCTGAACAATAGCCAACGAGAGGCCGTCGTGTATTGCGACGGCCCTCAGTTGGTGATAGCAGGCGCGGGATCGGGAAAGACGCGCGTACTGACGTATAAGATAGCGTATCTGCTGGCCCACTACGATATGGCACCTTGGAACATCCTGGCGCTGACCTTTACGAACAAGGCGGCTCGTGAGATGAAGGAACGCATAGGACGGCTGGTGGGGCAGGAGCGGGCTCAGCGGCTGCAGATGGGAACATTCCACTCGGTGTTTGCACGGATACTGCGTACGGAGGCGGAGCGCATAGGCTTCGGAGCGAACTTCACCATCTACGACCAGTCGGACTCGCGGTCGCTGGTGAAGAGCATCATCAAAGAGATGCAGCTCGACGACAAGACGTACAAGGCTAACAGTGTGGCTGACCGCATCTCGATGGCCAAGAACCACCTGCTGCTGCCGGCGCAGTACCAGACCAGTTCCTGGGCCAGGGACGACGTGCAGCGGAAACTCCCCTTAGTGGGACAGATATACAACCGATACGTCGAGCGTTGCCGTCAGGCCAATGCCATGGACTTCGACGACTTGCTGGTGCAGACCTTTGTGCTGCTGCGCAACAACGAGGAAATCCGGCAGAAGTATGTCAGCCGTTTCCAGTATGTGCTGGTGGACGAGTACCAGGATACGAACTATGCACAGCAGGAAATCGTGCTGCTGCTGACCCGTGAACACGGTCATGTATGTGTGGTGGGCGACGACGCGCAGAGCATCTACAGTTTTCGTGGTGCGAACATCGATAACATTCTGAATTTTCAGAAGATGTACGACGGCGCTAAGCTCTTTAAGTTGGAGCAGAACTACCGTTCGACACAGCTCATTGTCAAGGCTGCCAATAGTCTGATACGCAAGAACGAGCGTCAGATTCACAAGGATGTGTTCAGCGAGAACGAACAGGGAGAGCGGCTGACGTTGAAGCCTGCCTACAGCGACAAGGAGGAGGCGATGATTGTGTGCAACGACATCAGGCGCATCCGCCGTCAGGAGGGTGCTGAATACTCCGACTTTGCCATCCTGTACCGTACCAATGCCCAGAGCCGCTCGTTTGAGGAACAGATGCGCAAGGACAGCATCCCTTACAGGATATATGGCGGTCTGTCGTTCTACCAGCGCAAGGAGATTAAGGATGTCATTGCCTACTTTCGCGTTGTGGCTAATCCTGACGATGAGGAGGCACTACGGCGCATCATCAACTACCCGACACGAGGTATAGGTGACACCACGGTGGGAAAGATTACAGCAACGGCCGACCTGCATGGTGTCAGCCCGTGGAAGGTTATCCAGCAGCCCATCGTCTTCGGTCTGAAGCTGGCAGGCAGTACGATGACAAAGATAGAGGCGTTCAAGACTCTGGTGGAAGGATGGCAGCAGCGCTTGGACGGCGAGGATGCCTATGTACTGGGCCATAGCATCATCATGGAGAGCGGCATCAGCAAAGATATATACGGCTCGAAGAACCCTGAAGACCTGTCGCGGCAGGAGAACCTGGAAGAGTTCCTGGGCGGTATGCAGGACTTCGTGGAAAGCCGTCGCGAGGAAGGACGCGAACAGGAGACTTCGTTAAACGACTTTCTCCAGGAGGTGGCGTTGCTGACCGACCTTGACAGCGACGATGACAAAGACCAGCCGAAGGTGGCACTGATGACCATCCATGCCGCTAAAGGTCTGGAATTTCCGACAGTGTTTGTCGTGGGACTGGAGGAGAATATCTTCCCGTCGCCGATGAGTACTGGTTCTATGCGCGATTTAGAGGAGGAACGGCGCCTGCTGTATGTCGCCATCACGCGTGCCGAGAAGCATTGTTTCCTGACGTGTGCGCAGAACCGCTTCCGCTATGGCCGCATGGAGTGTGACACACCGTCGCGGTTTATCAAGGACATCGAACCCAGTTTGTTGCGGGTCGAGGGAGCCGGTGGGCTTGGTGGACGGCTCGGAGGGCAAAGTGGATTTAGTGGGTTCGGTGGGGACACTGAACGAAATAGGTTCGGTGGAAACTTTGGGCGAAGCGGAAGCATTGGTCGCAACGTGCAGAACCCGCGGCCGGTGGCTACGCAGTTTGTGGCTGACCCAAAGCCGCGCCTGATGCCCTTACGCCGTGAGACGCCGCTTCCACAGTCGGCTATCGGCGACATCGGACTGAAGGAGGGGAATGTCATCGAGCATCAGCGCTTCGGCATTGGCACCGTTGTCAAGGTAGAGGGTTCCGGCGAGAATACGAAGGCCACGGTGGCTTTCAAGAATGCGGGAACCAAACAGCTGTTACTGAAGTTTGCGAAATATACGATCGTGGGATAACCCATACAGCGATGGCGAACCCTTATCATAGCGCATCGTCTTCCGGACGTTCCGGAAGACGATGTGTTGTCTTGGGCAGGTGGCGCTTCTTGCGAAGGTATGCTGCCTTGCGGGCCTCATACTCCTCGTAGTGCTTTTCCAGGAAATTGTCAGCCATCAACGTTACTGGTTAACGTTATATATAATGCTGATTTGCACGGGCTCGTGGCGGTTGTCCTTGCCACCCACGAGTCTGACGCTGGTCACCCTCATCTCGTTGCTGACGCTGGCTACCGTCGTGGCCGTAGAACTCGTCGAGGATGCCGTCCTGGTCACCTGTACGGGGATGAGCACAGCCTTGTTCCAGTTCTCTGAGCGGCCTCGGTTGGCATACATGTGGTTGATGAGTCCGGAGATGTTGTTGAACGTATAGGAATTCTTCGAACTGTTATACGTCGCCAGGTATGAGTTGATGTTGGTGGGCAGGTTCCTGTGCAGGAAGAAGGCATCGATGCTGTCGCGCTCCAGCAGTAGCAGGTTTTCAGGTTCCTGCAGGACGATGTCGCTGAGGTCGTTGAGCTCGTTCATGCTGCGGAAGACAATCTTCGCCGTGGCGAGGGTGTCGTTCTCATGGCCGCGCTTGATGTCGTCTATAGGCAGCGTGACCTCGGTGAAGATGCCGTCAGGGGCTTTCAGGTAAGTCCACTCAGTCTCGGCAGCCAGCCGCTCTATCCGTTTCTTGTCCCTGGTGAAGTGGGTCGTCTGCAGCACCTCGCCCGTGCCGTTGAAGAGCGTCTTGTCAGAATACGTAATGCCGCCGTTGACGTAACGGTAGTAGACCATCAGTCGTGTCACCTCAACCTCCGTCATGACGCCTAAGCCGTCAGTGGTCTTGAAGTAGAAACCGGGACAGACGTTCTTGATGAAGGTCTGCGAGTTCTTGAAGTATTCCGGATGGTCATAGTACTGTCGGATCAGGTAGGTACCGTAGTTGTTGTAGGTCTTGCCGTTCTTGTCGGTATACTTGTCGTTGAGGGGGATGGTGATGGTCTCATACAGCGACCCTGAATGGCGCAGGTTGCGGATGCTGTCGCTCTTCGTGAGGTCGGCGACAGAGTAGACGTAGTTCATGCGCAGTCCGTCTTCGCGAATGTATCCGGCAGTCTCGGGGTCGAAGTTGGTATAGTACGGTCTGTTTTCCTCGACGGGCTTCACCAGCTCGGCCACGTTCAGCTTCATGGCAGCCAGCGAGTCGCCCATGTAGCCGTTGAGCAGAATCTCGATATGGCATGAGTCGGCAATGATGGCGCCGTCCTCACCAAAACCGGTGAGTCCTTCCTCCTTGGCAAAGATGTCGTCTGACTCGTCTTCCAGGATAGAGAACTGCGACATGTAGTCGCCGGTGATGTATGAGCCTGTTTCGGGGTCTTTGATGCAGCCCATGTAGCTGTAGGAACTGCGTGCCAGCACGGCGTCGGTAATGATGGAACGGGTAGAAACGTCAAAGGTGTCAGCCACAAAGGTAAACTTGTCTACGTCGCTTGTCAGTGTGTTACCCATGCTTGCTGTGTCCTCATCACATGAAGAGATTGCAATCATCATCATTGCAATCCCTGCCATTATCATTTTTTTCATCATTGAAATCGTTTGTAAGTCTAAGATGATAGTATCCTTTTTATCTTCGTTTATACTAAATTTTATCGTAGAACTCTTCGTAGGCGGCAGCGAAATCCTCGCCGGGATAGTCCAGCGTCAGTATGTCCTTGCTCTTGGCATATTTCATCAGCTCGGGGCTGACGTCCTTGTGGGCGGCAATGATGCCGTCGCTGTAGTCGATGGCCATCTTGCTAAGCTCGTTGAAGTCGAAGGCATCCTTGTACGCCTTCAGTACCTCTGCATTGGCATCGCGGAAGTCCACGCATGCCTTGAAGTTCGAGCCTAACTCCGAGCTGAGGGTGTTGGGGAAGAGCGACGTCACCACCTTGGTGCTGGCAAACGAAGGCTCCTCGCGGTAGGCCGTCTTGATGTACAGCGGCACCACGGCACCCATCCATCCCTGTACGTGGATGATGTCGGGAATCCAGCGCAGCTTCTTCACCGTCTCCAGCACGCCACGGGCAAAGAAGACGGCACGCTCGCCGTTGTCGGCATATTCCTCGCCGGCTTCGTTCTGAATCATCTGGCGCTTCGAGAAGTAGTCCTCGTTATCAATGAAGTACACCTGTATGCGCGTCTGCACGATGGTGGCAACCTTGATGATCAGCGGGTGGTCGGTGTCGTCGATGATAAGATTCATGCCCGAGAGACGGATGACCTCATGCAACTGGCCGCGGCGCTCATTGATGTTACCCCATTTGGGCATGAACGTGCGAATCTCGTGGCCCTTCTCAAGAATGGCCTGCGGGAGGGCTTTTCCCATCAGCGACAGGTCGCTGTCAGGAACGTAAGGAACAATCTCTTGGTTGATGAATAATATCTTTTTTGCCATGTTCTGATAGTTTAAGCACTGCAAAGGTACTAAAAAAAATCCACAAAAAGAGCCTCATCATGCATATTTAAGGAATTTTAGCCCAGAATTTGGCATATTTTCACGATATTTCTTTCTTATTTGGTAAAAATGTTGTTATTTTGCACCCCGCAAGAAGAATTGCAAAATTGAAAAATTGAAGAATTGAAGAATTGAAATAATAATGATAAAAGTTTTCAATAAGATTGTCGATCTCCAGAACCAGTTGTTCGAAGACCGCAAGCAAGGAAAGGAAATCGGTCTGGTACCTACCATGGGAGCCCTGCACGAGGGGCATGCCTCGCTGGTGCGCCGTAGTGTCAAGGAGAACGATATAACAGTGGTGTCTGTTTTCGTTAATCCGACGCAGTTCAACGACAAGAACGACCTCAAGAACTATCCGCGCACGCTGGAAGCTGACTGCCGTCTGCTCGACGCGTGCGGTGCCGACTACGTGCTGGCACCTTCCGTAGAGGAGATGTACCCCACGCCCGACCAGCGCCAGTTTGAATATCCCCCCGTGTCGACGGTGATGGAAGGTGCCCACCGCCCTGGCCACTTCAACGGTGTCTGCCAGGTGGTCAGCCGCCTGTTCTACATCGTCAAGCCCCTGCGCGCCTACTTTGGCGAAAAGGACTGGCAGCAGATAGCCGTCATCAAGGCTATGGTGCGCCACCTCGGCATTACCGTGCAGATTGTGGAGTGCGACATCGTGCGCGACGCTGACGGACTGGCCATGAGTTCCCGCAACACGCTGCTCTCGAAGGACGAGCGTGCCATCGCCCCCAACATCTACAAGGCACTGAAGGCCAGCATTGCCTATGCCAAGACCCATACCGTGCAGGAGACTCACGACAAGGTGGTCAGCGACATCAATAGCATCGACGGACTCGACGTGGAGTATTTCTCCATTGTCGACGGCAACACCCTGCTTGACATTGACAGCTGGGATGCCTCAGACAGCGTCGTCGGCTGCATCACCGTCTACTGCGGCAAGACGCCCATCCGACTCATTGACCACATTAAGTATAAAGCATAATTCATAGTTCATAGTTATGTTCATAGAAGTAATGAAGTCGAAGCTGCACTGCGTGACAGTGACAGAAGCAAACCTCAACTATATGGGTAGCATCACCATCGACGAAGACCTGATGGATGCTGCCAACCTGATTGCCGGCGAGAAGGTGCAGGTGCTCGACAACAATAACGGCGAGCGCTTCGAGACCTATATTATAAAAGGTGAGCGCGGTTCTGGTTGCATCTGCCTCAACGGTGCCGCTGCCCGCCGCGTACAGGTCGGCGACGTCGTCATCATCATCTCCTATGCCCTCATGGACTTCGAGGAGGCCAAGACTTTCAAACCTACTGTCGTATTCCCCAAGGAGGGAAATAGGGTGTAGTTTTGAGTTTTCAGTTTTGAAGTTTTAAACGATAAGCTAAAAAGAGAGCCGCTCCGCTTAACAGCAGAACGGCTCTCTTTCATCTCAATGCTCGCGCACCGGCATGGCCTAGGTGGCCTTAATTATATTTCATTTCCACTCCTGCTAGTTGAGGACACATTCCTTCATTTTCTCGGTCTGAATATGGCTCGCGTCATACTTTTCTTTGGATAAATTGATGCTCATAAAGATTTTTTTCATACCTTTGCAGCGTAGAAATTTGAAATTATAAATTTATTATTGACTATAAGCCATTTATGGGTATGGATACAAAAGAATTAGGAAGAAAGACATTCAAGGGTTGCGGATGCCTGTCGATAGGCTTCTGCACGTTTCTCATCGTCTTGGCCGTCATAGGCTATTTCGTGGATGACGATACCAAGCCCGACGACGAGAATCCGGTGCAGACCGAACAAACGGAGCAGAAAGACAGCGTCGTCGTCAACGAGCCCCTGGAGGGTGACCCCTACAAGGAACTCGACGAGCTCATCGGCCTGCAGCAGGTGAAGGACGAGGTGCGCTCGCTGGCCAATTTCGTGCGACTGCAGAAGCAGCGTGAGGCCCAGGGACTGAAAACCCCGAAGATGTCGTATCACCTGGTGTTCAACGGCAGCCCTGGTACGGGTAAGACCACCGTGGCCCGCATCGTGGCCCGCATCTACAAGGACCTGGGCGTGCTGAAGAAGGGCCATACCGTCGAGACCGACCGTTCGGGACTTGTGGCCAACTACGTCGGACAGACAGCCACCAAGACCAATGCCATCGTCGACTCTGCACTCAACGGCGTGCTGTTCATCGACGAGGCCTATGCCCTCGTTCCTGAAGGCGACAACGGACAGGACTACGGTATGGAGGCCATCTCGACGCTGCTGAAACGCATGGAGGACGACCGCGACAAGCTGGTGGTCATCATAGCCGGCTATACCAACGAGATGAAGCGCTTCATCGATGCCAACCCGGGTCTGCAGTCGCGCTTCAACCGCTACATCAACTTCCCCGACTATTCGGCTGCCGAGCTTGCTGAGATCTTCAAGATGTATATGAAGAAGAACCAGTACACGCTGGCTCCCGGTGCTGACGCCTATCTCCGCGAGCATTTCGAATATGCCGTGGCCCATAAGGACCGTAATTTCGGCAATGCACGCTATGCCCGCAACGTCTTCGAGAAGAGCATCCAGCAGCAGGCTAACCGTCTGGCCGGACAATCGAATCTCAGCACGTCGCAGTTGACGGAGCTCACCGTCGACGACCTCAAGGCTGGCTTTGAGGCGAAAACGACTATTGGCAATTAAATGTAGCGAGACATTCGAGAACTATTAAACGGTGAAACATTGATATGAAGAAACTAATGCTTGTGGCCATCTGCGCGATGGCAGTGATGTTCAGTTGCAAGAGCAAGGGCGAGACGGCTCCTGCCGATGGTGCCGACTCCATGGTGGCCGTCATCGACAGCATCATCGAAGAGAACGACACCACCCCGCTGCCCATGTTCCTCATCGGCAACGACAGGAAATACATGCAGATGCTCTACTGGACTGACATCGAAGAACCCAAGAAGGACGACGACAACGCAGAATACTTTGAGTCCTGGCACAACAGCTGGGAACTGCAGCAGATGTTTCGCCGCAATGCCGCCCAGTACACCAACCTGCTCAGGGGCGACAAGATTGTCAGGCTGAAGTTCATCGACGAGGTGCTGAAAGACCCCGACGGCGGCACCCCCAGCATTGGCGAGATTCATGGTCGCGAGGACATCCCGTCGCTCTGCGCTCGCTTCGACTATGCCGACGCCAAGGATCGTCGTGCCAAGAGCGACGAGGAGTCGGTCGTCGATGGCTGGGGACTCGTCGTCACCACTGACAGCTATATGAAGTCCCGCCGGCGCCTTGACATCAAGTCGTGCCTCGCCGAGAGCGACACCATTCCGCCCCTCTCCGCCGACATCGTCAGGCAGCTTGAGAAGGAGTATGGCATGAAAGTCGTCCGTTCCTCTAAACGCAGCATCATCGGCCAGCGCTACATCCACGCTACCGTGGAGTTTGCCGGCGAGTACAAGAATGCTCCCAAGGATAAGTACGATGCCGACTGCAAGTATGCACTCGCCCTCGAACTCATCATCGACAGCGCAAGAATCTATAAGCTCGAACAGCTCGGTTACTACGATCCGGAGTGGGGCACTACGTGGAATGCCGATGCCGACGGCTATATCTCCAACGACATCGTCGCCGCCTTCGAAGGACCGAAGGGCCTGGAACTCTGCTATACCCATGCTGCCCCCGAGAGCTATGCCGTCGGCATGCTCTTCCCCCGCGAAGGCAGTCTCGTCAAGGTCGAATACGACATCTTCCACTGCATGATTGACGAGGAGGCTCCCGTCTGGAAGAAAGACCTGGCCGCGATGCAGAAACTCTATGATGCCGACGAGACCGTCGACTACGACGTGCAGTTCACCAAGTGGGCCCATTGCCACATCGACTACACCAACGAGTGGATATGGCTGCGCGACAAGGACGACGAGAACGGCGCCTTCTTCATCCGTCAGGACGACGGCACGTTCCGGCTCATCGCCGTCGAGACACCGAAGCTCAGGGCCTCGCGCATGGAGCGTAACGGCACATACTATCTGAAGATTGCCGGTTCTGCCGGCGGCCCCTCATGGGCTCAGGAAATCCGTGCCTTCCGCAATGGCAAGCTGGTTGAGACCTTCAACGTCATCGAGGTTGAGGGCAACATCGACGGCTGCTCGCTCAATGGCAGGGATCTCAGCGCCGAGGAAGGCCGCGCCTACCTTGACAAGCTCCCCGAAGCCAAGGATATCACCGCCTTCTTCCGCGACTACGAACCGTAGAATCTCTTTTTGTATAAGAACACAGAAATTTGTAGTTCTCATAGGTGTCAATTTCATTGAAACAATGTTATTTTACCTCAAGCAAAGTCATAGTTTACTTCAAGTAAACTTTTCAGTAAGCACGAAATATCCCCGGGACTCCTATGACAGGAATCTCGGGGATGTGCTTTGTCGGTTCAGCCCGGAGGGCGTTCCCTGAGGCTGTTACTCGATAACCACCAGGTTGTCGTCTTCCATGACGCTCTGTCCTGCCTGTACCAGGATGGCAGTGACCTTACCGTCCTTCTCGGCCTCGATGTTGTTGGCCATCTTCATGGCTTCCAGCACCAGCACGGTGTCGCCAGCCTTGACCTCGTCGCCGACGCTGACCTCGATAGAGGTGATGACGCCGGGCAGGGGCGACTTGATGGCGTTGTTGGTGTTGACGTTGGCTGCATCGGCAGCGGGGGCGCTGCTGTCTGTCTGCTCTGCCTTGGGTTTGCCCAGAACGACCTTCTTCGGTTCGGGCTCAGCCTCGGGTTCCATCTCTACCTTGTATTCCTCGCCGTTGACAGTAACGGTTACCAGGTTCTCTACAATATCACCGATGGCTACCTCATACTGGTTGCCATTGATGGTGTACTTATATTCTTTCTTCATAATGTTTTACCTTTAAGCGGAAGCAAATTATTCACTTTTCACTTTAACCTATTCCCTTATCAGGGGTGTGCAGTCATAGTCAGGGCGTAGCCGTTCCACTGTGTCTGTTTCTCGGCAATCGTGATGAAGCCGGGCTCCTTGTCGTGGACGTTGTTGCCCTTGAACTCGTAAAGTGCCAATGCAATGGCGGCATATACTTCGTTCTTCATAATTATCAATTATCAATTGTCAATTATCAATTAGCGTATGCGCCTTTACATCGGAATATTACCATGCTTCTTGGCGGGCAGGGCATCGCGCTTGGTGGCCAGCTGAGCCAGTGCGCGGCAGACGCGGAAACGCGTGTTGCGCGGCTCGATGACATCGTCGATGTAACCGTACTTGGCAGCCTGATAGGGGTTAGCGAAGAGGTCGTTGTACTCCTCCTCCTTCTCGGCAATGAAGGCCTTGACGTCCTCGCCAGCTTCCTTCTTGGCTTTGGCTTCCTTGGCATAGAGCACGGCAGCGGCACCGCTGGCACCCATCACAGCAATCTCGGCTGAAGGCCATGCGTAGTTCAGGTCGGTGTGGAGCTGCTTGGAGCCCATCACGATGTGAGAACCGCCGTACGACTTACGCAGCGTGACGGTAATCTTGGGAACGGTAGCCTCGCCGTAGGCGTAGAGCAGCTGTGCACCGTGCAGGATGACGGCATTGTACTCCTGACCTGTGCCGGGCAGGAATCCGGGGACGTCGACCAGCGACACGATGGGGATATTGAAGGCGTCGCAGAAGCGCACGAAGCGGGCACCCTTACGGCTGGCATTGACATCGAGCACACCGGCGTAGCAAGAGGGCTGGTTGGCTACGATACCTACGCTCTGGCCATTGAAGCGGGCAAAGCCCACGATGATGTTCTTGGCAAACTTGGGCTGTACCTCAAAGAACTCACCGTCGTCGACGATGGCACCGATGACCTTATACATGTCGTAGGCCTCGTTGGGGTTCTCGGGGATAATCTCGTTCAGCGAGTCTTCCATACGGTCGATGGGGTCGGTACACTTCTTGCGCGGAGCCAGCTCCATGTTGTTCGAGGGAATGTAGCTCAACAGCGTCTTCAGCATCTCGACAGCCTCTTCCTCGGTCTTGGCGGTGAAGTGGGTCACACCAGACTTCGAAGCGTGTACCGATGCACCTCCGAGGTGCTCCTGGTCGATGTCCTCGCCAGTCACGGTCTTCACCACCTTCGGGCCAGTCAGGAACATGTACGACGTACCTTCCATCATCAGCGTGAAGTCGGTGAGGGCAGGGGAGTACACTGCACCACCGGCGCAGGGACCGAAGATACCTGAAATCTGAGGAATCACACCCGATGCCAGGATGTTACGCTCGAAGATTTCGGCGTAGCCTGCCAGAGCGTTGATACCTTCCTGAATACGGGCACCGCCGGAGTCGTTGATGCCAATGACGGGAGCGCCCATCTTCATGGCCATGTCCATGACCTTGCAGATCTTCTGCGACATGGTCTCAGAGAGTGAACCTGCGTGTACGGTGAAGTCCTGTGCGAAGATGAATACCAGACGGCCGTCGATGGTACCGCTACCAGCTACCACACCGTCGCCCAGGAACTGCTTCTTCTCCATGCCGAAGTTGTGGCAGCGGTGCTCCTTGAACATGTCGTACTCTTCGAATGATCCCTTGTCGAGCAGCATCTCAACGCGCTCGCGGGCTGTGTATTTGCCTTTGTCGTGCTGCTTCTGTATGGCTTTCTCGCCACCACCGAGACGGGCCTGTTCGCGCTTCTCGATGAGCTTCTTGATTTTCTCTAATTGTTTACTCATTGTTCTATTTTAAATTATCAATTTTCAATTATCCTACGAGCTTTGCTCGCTTATACCTTTAGGTGTAAGAATTGTCAATTATCCTACGAGCTTTGCTCGCTTATACCTTTAGGTGTAAGAATTGTCCATTATCAATTAGCGTATGCGCTATTATTCAGGGTGCTCGCAGAGCTCCGTCAGAATGCCGCAGGTGCTCTTCGGGTGCAGGAAGGCGATGTTAAGGCCCTCAGCACCCTTACGGGGAGCCTGGTCGATGAGGCGTACGCCCTTCTCTGAAACCTCGGCGAGTGCATTGGCTACACCATCCTCAACGCAGAAGGCTACGTGATGCACGCCCTTGTTGCCCTTGTCGAGCCACTTCTGAATGGTGCTCTCGGGTGATGTCGGCTCCAGCAGCTCCAACTTCACTTCGCCGCAGCGCAGGAAAGCAGTCTTTACTTTCTGGTCTTCTACCACTTCTGTTGCATAACACTCCAGGCCTAACACGTCAGTGAAGTACGGCAGGCTCTCTTCGATGCTCTGGACGGCAATGCCCAGATGCTCAATGTGTGAAATCTTCATATTGTTTTGATATTAGTTGTACAAATAATGTTGCAAAGATACAACATTATCGCTAAACCCACGGCATCAGACGTGGAACATTATTCTTTTTTAACGCAGAGAGTCTAAACCGTGAAGTAGTCAAAGCCTATAATGGTGTCGACAAAGCGGCTGACGTAGTCGCTGGCCGTCAGTGGCCATTGGAAGCCGTAGCGGTAAAGCACCTGCGTGGTGTAGTCGTTCTCGGCCTCTATCCACCGCATGTCGTGAGTGCTGCTGAGGTTGTAGGCCATCAGCGGACGTACCAGGGTAATCAGTTCGGGGTTCTCCATCATGCGGTCGAGTGCCTGCTGGAACTCCTCCTTCTCCACGCGGCGCAGGGTGATGCCGGCAGCGGCAAAGCCGTTGAGGATGTCGGCCAGATACTGGCGGTGGACATTATAGGGATGGAATACCGTACACTTCTTCGGAGTGGTGGACAGCAGCAGGATGGCACGGGCCACCTCGTCGATGGGCGAGAACTCGAAGACGTGGTTAAGTGCTTCGTAGGGTACCATGCCGATGACGACGTATGCACGCAGTAGGGCGAGGAAATTGTTGGTGTTGAAATTAATCTGGAACTCGCCGTCCTTCTGGCGCGCCGAGAGGTTGCCCACACGCATGATCTTGGCGTTCAGTCCGTGGTGGGCGATGGCATCGAGCACCAGTTCCTCGGCCTTGTACTTGGAGTAGACGTACTTGTTCTCGTCAATGTTCTGGCCCAGCCAGAGCTTCTGTTCGGTCAGCTTGACGTCAGCGCCGGGGACACCATCGACGCTCAGGCCTGCAATGCTGGTGGTGGAGATGTGAATGAGGCGCGAGCCGGTGCGCAGGCAGAATGTGATCAGGTGGCGCACGGACTCAATGTTGACCATCTCGATGTCGTTGCCCGCAGAGAAGTGCTTGACGTTGGCCACGCAGTTCACTACCGTGAGGGGATTACCCTCCTTGTACCGCCCGTCGTTAATCAGGCGGTCCAGGGCATTGGGCTGTGTCACCTCGGCGGCGAAGGCTTCTACGCGCCGGTCGATGCTCTCAAAAGCCGGGGTCTTACCAAAATAATAGTAGAACAGGGTCTTGAGGCGGTACATCGGGTCTTCGTCAGGCTTGGCACGCAGCGGACAGAGGATGCGTCCCTCGTAGTTGGTCAGCAGTTCGTTGAGGATGTGCATGCCCAGATAACCGGTAGCACCTGTCAGCAGCACGTCGCCGATGGGCTGCCGCTCACCCTCGCGGAAGTTGTCGAGGGTGTTCTGTGAGAGTATTGCGTTGAGCGCGTTGAGGTGATTGTCATTGGCCGGTGCTGTAGCGGTAGCCGACTGGCTTTTGTCTTCGGGTTGCCGGGCTGAACCGTCTTCACTATTCACACTTTCCCTTTCACGGATAAACGTTGCCAATGCCCTCGGCGTCTTCTGGTTGAAGAGATCGTTGAAAACAATCTGCACGCCTTGCTTGCTGGCTTCTACGATGACCTTGATGGCATTGATGCTTGTGCCGCCAATGTCGAAGAAGTTGTCGGTGGCACCGACCTGCTCGATGCCCAGCACTTCGGAGAAGATGCGGGCGAAGAGCGTCTCCGTCTCGCCTTCGGGGGCAATGTACTCCGTGGTGCGCTTCAAGTCAGGCGCAGGCAGCACCTTACGGTTAATCTTGCCGTTGGGCGTCATGGGCATCTTGTCGAGTTGCATATAGGCATCAGGCACCATATATTCTGCCAGTGAAGAGGCAGAGAGGGCGGTGCGGATGTCGTCGTCACCGATGGTGTAGCCATCAGCCACGGTGTAGTAGAGTACCAGGTGTTCATTGCCCAAGACTTTGCGTACTTCGGCTGCAGCCTGACGGATGCCGTCGATGTTCAGCGCCTTGCTTTCTATCTCGCCCAGCTCGATGCGGAAACCGCGCAGCTTCACCTGGGTGTCGATGCGTCCGAGGTATTCTATCTGTCCTTCGTCATTCCATCGGCAGAGGTCACCGGTATGGTACATGCGCACGGGACGTCCCCAGCGGTCCTCCTTGACAAACGGGCAGTTGACGAATGATGTTGCCGTGCGCTCAGGCAGACGCCAGTAGCCGCGTCCCACCTGTATGCCGGCAAAGCACAGTTCGCCAGCCACGCCCTGCGGTACAAGGTGTCCGGCGGTGTCGACAATGAAGTTCCAGTTGTTGGCCACGCTCTCGCCGATGGGGATGTTCTCAACCCTTTGGCCAGGGGCGATGCTATAGTAAGAGGTATCGTCCGTACACTCCGTGGGACCATAGACGTTGATAATCTGGATGTGGTCGCTGTATACGCCGTCCATCTTCTCGCCGCCACCCGTGGTAAAGCGGATGGGCAGGTCGTCGAAGGTGTTCAGCAGCAGGCTGGTCATGGCCGTCGAGTAGCCGCCGCCGGTAATCTGGTGGTCGAAGAGGAACTGGCGGATGGCATGGAGATCCTTGCGGATTTCCGTCGGCATGATGTGGAACGAGCCGCCCAGCGTCAGTACGGGGTACATGTCCTCGATATGGGCATCGAACGAGAACGAGCGGTGGCCGCTGATGCGGTCGGCAGCCGTCAGCTGCTCCATGTCGATGACCACGGCAATGAAGTTGCGCAGTCCTGCCTGGTGCAGCATGGCACCCTTGGGTTTGCCCGTGGAGCCGCTGGTATAGATCATATAGGCCAGTCCGTCGGGGGTGGACAGGTCGATAGCGTCCTCAGCGATGGACGACAGGTCGGCCATGAAGTCGTCGATGAAAAATGTCTTGGCGGCAGCGGTGTCGAAATTGCCTTCGGCCTGCTTTGCCTCCAATACGTCGTGCGAAGTGATAAGTACTTTTGACTCAGAGTTTTCCAACATATAGCTCAATCGCTCGTTGGGGTACTCGAAGTCGAGTGGCGTATAGGCAGCACCGGCTTTGTGAATGGCCAATACCGACAATGGAAACTCCTTGGTGCGGTCAAGCATGACGCACACGAAGTCGTTGGGCTGTACGCCGAAATCTATCAGTTTGTGTGCCAGCGCATTCGAGTAGCGGTCCATCTCGCCGTAGGTCAATTGACTGTCCTTGTCCACCACGGCGGGGGCATCAGGAGTGCGCTGTGCCTGTTCGGTGAAGAGGTTGGCAAAGGTCTTGCTCAGGTCTACCTCAATATCCTTACCCGTACCGATTTTGATGATACGCTCTGCTTCCTCGTCGCTGACGATGCTGATGCTGTCGATGGTTGCGTCGGGCTGCGCCATCATCTGCTCCATCGTGGCCTTGATGGCGTCGGCCATGATGCGCATCTGCTTGCGGCTGTTCATGGCCAGGCTCGACTCCATGCGGATGTCGTAGTCGTCGCCAACCAGGAAAATGTGTGCCAGCATGTCGTAGAACACATCGCCGCGGTCTTGCTGTACCAGCGGACAGTGGATGTCGCCGAAGAAATAGGCTTCTTCCCAGTCCGGCAGTGCTGAGAAGTTGAACGCGATGCCCGGCTGCACGCCCAGGTCGCGGCAGAAGTGTGAGAAGGGGTAGGCCAGTTGCGATAGTGTCGCCTTCAGCTCTGTATGTACGGCGGCAATATATTCGCGGACGGTCTGGCCCTTCTTGATTTCCATCATGAACGGGATGGTGCGCACAAACATGCCGTGGGCTTGCTTGAGGCGGGTATCGTGGCGTCCGTGATAGGCCGTGGTGTAAGCCACCTTTTCCTCTCGCAGCAGTCGTGCCAGCACATAGCTGAACGCAGCCTGGAACAACTGATAGGGGGCAAAACCGTTTTCCTTGCACCAGCCGTCAACCATAGCTCTGTTGATGTATGCCGACTCCTGGCCCATCTCGCCGACAGGATTCTCAGGATGGGTTGACAGCGTGGCCAGTTCCATGCCGCTGTACCGCTCTGCCATCGCCGCTTTGGCCATCTGGTAGTTATCGTCGCCGAGGCAGGCTGTCTCATCCTCGGCAGCCTGCAGCATACCGTATTCTTGAGTGGGCAGCGGCTGACCCTGATATGCCAATGGCAGGTCGCGCTGGGGGAAGACCTTTAAATAGACGGTACCGTCGCTCACCAGATGGTGGATGTCAAACAGCATGTAGCGTTTGCCTTCCGTCGTTGTAACCAGCTCCACACGTACCAGTGGCTCGTCGCCCATGATGTCGAAGGGACGGCAGAACCCATGATGGGCATATTGCTGGAAGTCTGCCTCCGACATCTCGCGCCGTACGATGGTCAGCTTCTTGCCGTCGTCCACATATTGTCTGGGCTCTCCCTGATCATCAATGAGAAAGCGCAGTCGTAGCTCCTGACGTGCAGCGAAGATAGCCAGCAAGGCTGCTTCCACGCGGTTCAGGTCGATGGCATCAGTTAACGGCGTGATGCTGGGGATGTTGTACTGCATCACCTGGGGAAATTTCAGGCAGTCGTAGAAGACGCCCAGCTGTGATTGGAGTAATGGATATGTCTTTGTCATGGTGGTAATAAGTGATGAGTGGTTAGAACTCCACGATAACTTTTCCGTTGATTTGTCGGCCTGTCAGGTAATTGGGAACGGCATACTGCTGTCCGGTGACGTCGGTCACCCAGTAGTATGAGTTGACGTTGGAGATGCCGAAGATGTTCAGACCGTCGATGCCTAACCACACACGAGGCTTACGGAACGACGGGCGTTGTCCGGGCTTTCCGACGGCCAGGTAGCTGAGTCCGATGTCGGCGCGCTTGTAGGCTGGTGCGCGGAACTGTTGGTATTCCAGTCCGCGGTGTGGCGCTCCGAAGGGCAGGCCGTCGGCAAAGGCGAGCTTCAGCGTCATCTTCCACCGCTCAGTGCCGGGGAAGTAGTCAGTGAAGTGCAGGTTGACGCCCCACCGCTGGTCGGTAGGCATGGGTGTGGTGACACCGTTGAGCTTCTGACGGGTCGACATCAGGCTGAAGGTCAGCCACGAGTCGGTGCCTGGCACGAATTCGCCGAACAGTTTCAGGTCGAGTCCGAAGGCATGTCCCTTGGCCAGGTTTTCACCGTAGTATACCACCTTCATGTTCTGCACGTTATAAGGCACGAGGTTGTCCATCAGCTTAAAGTATGCTTCTGCCGAGAAGCGGAAGGGTCTCTGAGCCATGCGGAAGCGGTAGTCGAAGGCACCCACGATGTGCAGCGAGCGCTGGCTCTTGATCTTTTTGTTCAGCGTGACGATAGTCTGGCCGTTGACGGTACTGGTATCTCGCAGCTCCTTGTAGAAGGGTGCCTGATAGTATAGTCCCGTTGCCAGACGGAATGTCATATCCTGGTTCCACGACGGAATCATGGCCAGCGATACACGCGGCGAAACAATGGTCTCTTTGTTGTACGACCAGTTGGCCATGCGCACGCCGTAGTTCAGTGTCCACAGCGTCGGCTGTTCCTCATTGCCTGACTGGAAACGGTAGGTGTCTTGTACATAGCCTTCAATGCGTGTCGATGACAGCTTGTTCTTGGATGCCAGCGAATAAATCAGGTCCAGCCGGTCGCCCGTGTGGGGAATGCTATAGCCCGAGGAGTCGCGCATCTCGTACTCGCGGGCATTCTCCTCTATCTTTTCCCACTTCACGGTGACGCCAGTTTCCATATCATGCCGCTGGGTCTTGTGGCTCAGCATGAGTTTGACGCTCTGTACGTTGGCAGTCAGATAGTTGCGGGCATGCTCCATGTAGGTGCCGACACCCAGCTGCTCTTGTGTCTGGGCATCGTCTAACCAATACTGTCCCTGAATGTCGTATGCCTCCTGCTCCTTGGTATGGAAGGCAGAACCTAACAAGCTCAGTTTCGTGTTGGGGGTAAAGATGCGCTGCAGGCGCAGGGTGCCGAACAGCGTGCGGAAGATGTCGCGCTCCTGACCGTCGAAATAGACCTTGAACGACTTGACGTTCTGCATGGTTCCGAAGGATGTTTCGCGGTCTGAGGGCTTGAAGTTGTAATGGTTCTCCGATATGTTGCCGATGAAGTCCATGCTCCACCGTTCGTTAGGCTGGTAGGTGATATAGGTCTGGTAGTCCAGGAAGTTAGGACGGTACTCACCCTTTGTCTCTAACGACC
>JAEEGH010009608.1_pt1 | contig 22515 bp, 14 predicted proteins | sample 9134181 | NCBI WGS metagenome assembly JAEEGH01 (sample SAMN16246544, study PRJNA631951) | gut metagenome | biome: gut microbiome; feature: rumen; material: DP-attached | host: Bos | place: Iran: Karaj | collected 2018-10
CGCAGCTTCTCAATCTTCTCCTGCAGCTCCTGCTTCTCGCTGTTGACAAAACGTTTGGCGTCGCCGCCGATATTACGCAGGCGCTCGCGGTAGGCCGTTTCCTCGGCTTCACGGGCCGATATCTTCAGCTGTTCGAAGATACGGTCAATCTCGCCGCGGAACTCCTTCTGCAGGCGCGCCTTCTCGGCCATCGGCACGAAGCCTACTTCTGCCCAGCGGCGCTGGAATTCCTTGATGGCGTTCAGGTTCTCCTCGCGGTCTTCGCCGAACTGGTGTGCTTTCAACTCGGCGATGATGGCCTCCTTGGCGGCCAGATTCTCGCTCTCCGAGGTGCGGCGCTCCTTGAAGAACTCGCCTTTCTTGGCGAAGAACTCGTCGCAGGCACCGCGGAAACGCTGCCACACCTTCTCGCTGACCTTGCGGCTGGTGGCGCCGATGGTCTTCCACTCCTGCTGCAGCTGGAGCAGCTCCTCGGTGGCTTTCTTCCAGTCTTCGCGCTTGGCGATGGCTTCTGCCTTCAAGCACAGGTCCACCTTTTTCTGGTAGTTCTGGTTCTGCTCGTCACGGATGGCGCCGAAGTATTCCTTCTTGTCCTCGTAGTGCTTGTCGATCATGCCCTTGAACTTGGACCATATCTCCTCGTTCACCTCCCGCGGCACAGGACCGATGGTCTTCCACACCTTCAGCAACTCGTCGAGGGCGGTGGTCAGGTCGTTCCACTCTTTGGTGTTCTGCGGCTCGTGCGAGGTGAGCTCGGTGGCTTTGTCAATCAGCGCCTGCTTGGCCAGCAGGTTGTTGTCGAGCTCTTCCTTGCGCTGCTCGTAGTACTCTTTGCGGCGCTCGTCAATCTGTGTGGCGGCGGCCAGGAAGCGCTGCCAGATTTCCTCGTTCTGCTCGGCGGGCACAGGGCCTATCTCTTTCCAGCGGGCGCGCAGGTCCTGCAATCCCTTGAAGGCTTTCTGGATGGAGGTCTCCATGATCAGTTCCTCGGCCTGCTCGCACAGCAGTATCTTCTGCTCCAAGTTGCGCTTCTGGTCGAGGGTGCGCAACTCACGGTTAATCTTCAGCTTGTTGAAGAACTGCTCTATCTGGAAGTGGTAGTTCTGCCACAGGTCGTTCATCTTCTCGCGCGGCACGTCGCCGATGGCTTTCCAGCGGTCCTGGATGGCATTGAATTTGTCCAGCGCCGTACGCACCTGCTCGTCTTCCGAGTCGATGAGGGTGCGCAACTCCTCGATGAGGGCCTGCTTGGCCTCGAAGTTCTTCTTCTTCTGCGCCTCGACGGCGTCGATATATTGCTGACGGCGGGTGCGGTACTGCTCGTAGAGGCGGTGGAACGCCTCGGCCACACTGTCGTCTTTCTCCTGATATTCGTCTTTGTTTCCGCCGTCGGCTAGGAAGGCGTCGAAAGCAGCCTTCTGCACTTCGCGGTTGAGCTCGTTGAAGCGGTTGCGGATAGAGGCTACGCGGTTGCGTATCTTCTGCACCTCGTCGTTCATCAGCTCCGAGAGGGCGGCGACAAGCTCTTCGCGGCTCATAGTGCTGTAATCCACCTCCGGCTCCTGTTCGGCCTTCGGTTCGGCTTCTGCCTGCGGTGCAGCCTCTTCGGGCTGTGCTACGGTCTCGGCCTGGGGCTCAGCCTCAATGGGTTCGGCGGCGACAGGCTCGGCAATGGGTTGTTCCCCGGTTTCGGGGGCGGTGTGTTGCAGTTCCTCGTTTTCAGGGGTCTGCAGGGTCTCGTTCTCTTCCATGATTAGAAGTTTTTGTTGTTTAGTACTACAGCCGGACAATACAGATAGTCGACCTATATGTCTGTCCGACAGGTTGTTTAATTCCGTGCTCCAATCTTGAAGCAAGATGCAAATATAATAAAAATAATTAACACGGTAACGATTTTGTCCGTTACCGTGCTTTTTTCATATCCAAAAACTGGACTTCCCCTCCGCTCAAATAAACATTTGGGGGCTTAAACAACCGTTGAGGTACCTTTGAGGGTGGATTGTGCTTGCTGATTGGTTGTGCGCTGGAGGCGGGAGGTGATGTCTATAAGGCGGTTGGATACGATGCGGTAGAGGCGTTGGTTGGTGCGGGGGGAGCGGAGGCCGCCGAGGTGGGCGAGATAGGGGCCGAGTTTAAGGTAGTCGAGGTTTTTGAGGTGGATGCCGGGAGCGATGAGTGAGCGACCGCTGTACCAGGCGGTGTGGAGGTTGGGAAACTGGCGGCGGATGTGCGCGAAGAGACGGTCGACTTCGGCGGGTTGTGCGTCGCCGCCCATGAGTGAGAGACAGGTGATGTCGAGTGGCCGGATGAGGGCGTCGATGGCGTCGTTGTCAAGCGGAAGACCGGTGTCGCCCCAGAGGTGCGGCGAGTGGCACCCCGGGCAATGGCAGGGACAGCCGGAGAGGTTGACAGCGAGGGTGACCTCGTCGGGGATTTCCTGGAAGACTATGTCTGTGTCGACGTAGCGGAGCATTTCTGGGTTTAAGTGTCTGAGGGTTTTAGGGTTTTAGCGGTCCTGCGTAGCATACTAGCTGCTGACCGCTAGCTGCTGACTGCTCGTTTACATCGTTGCGTAATATCTGCGTGAGGCTTCTTCCTGACGGGGTTTGCTGAAGTTGGAGACGCGGCGGAGGTAGCCGATGACGCGGGTGAGGTAATCGACGTTGTGTGAGTGGCACTTGGGGCACTCCTTGAGGTAGCGCTTGTCGATGTGGCCGCAGTCGTTGCAGATGGTGTTGGGAATATTGAAGGTGAAGTAGTTGCACCCTTCTTTGGCGGCCACCTCCAGGAGGTGCTTGTATTGCTGCTGGGTGAGGTGCTCTTCGAGGTTGCAGTGGAGGGCGGAGCCGCCGGTGAGGTGCTCGATGTAGGGGGCGCCGTGGAGGCGGAATTTGTCGAGGACGGTGAGCGAGGTGTCTTCGACGATGTAGAAGTAGGAGTTGTAGCAGTCGCGCGGCACGAAGTAGCCGTCTTCGCGGTCCCATTTGGCGTGCTTGACACCCACGTTCTCGGCGGGAATCATCTCGCAGTTGAACATGACGTCCTTGGTGCGGTATTCTTTGTTTTTCTTCTCGACAAGACCAAGGATCGTCTGGACGAATTCGCGGTACTGCGGGTTGTCGTTGATGGGAATGCCCATGAATTCGGCGGCTTCGACGAGGCCGTTGACACCGATGGTGAGGTACTGACGTGCGATGTTGATGTAGCCGGCGTCGAAGAGCGGAAGCATGCCGTGGGCCTGCAGGTCTTTGAGGTTCTCGTTGTAGGCGAGCTGCACCTTGTGACAGAGGTCGATGATGTCGAGGAGGAATTCCTTGTAGTCCTTGCCATTGTTGACGGCGTACTGTATGCAGCGGTTGAGGTTGATGGTGAGGACGCTCTTGGAACCCGTGGAGACACCGCCGGCACCGAGGGTGTAACTGAAGCCGTTGTCGGTAATCTCGTTGCGCAGACGGCAGCAGGAGCTGAGCGAGTCGGCGTTGTCGGAGATGTAGGTGAAGAAGGAGTGGCCTTCGGCGTACATCTCAGCGGTGAAGTTGGCCATGTCTTCGTCGACGAAGTGGCCCTCTTTGTCGTAGAGCAGGGCCATCGTCTCGACGGGGAAGGTGATGACGGTCTTGGTGCGCTCCTGGTTGAACCACTTCATGAAGCGCTTCTGCAGCCAGCGGAGACCCTCCCAGTCGGGTTCGCTGCCGTCGGGGAAGCGGAATTCGCCGAAGAGGCTCTTGAAGTAAGGCTCGTCATAGTAGGCGATGTTCCAGAACACCGATTGAAAGTTGCGGGCACCGGTGGGTTGGTTCAGCGAGTAGACGATCTGCTCGAAGCAGTCGGTGATCACCTTGTCCATCGTCTTCTGCTTGAGGCTGAGGTCGACGACGCGGTCGGGCTCTTTGTAGTAGTCTTTGCCGTAGTCTTTCTGGATGAAGTAGTTGAGGTACATGAGGAACTCCGGGGTGGCGCAGGCGCCGCTGAGCATCGAGCTCACCATGAAGACCATGTTGATGAAGCCGCCGCAGAAGGACTTGAGGTTGGTGGGCGCGGTCGAGTTGCCGCCGATGCTCACGGTGCCGCCGAGCAACCAGGGATACATCGTGATGGAGGCGCAGTAGTTGGCCAGCGAGGTCTCGTCGTTCTTGTAGATGAAGTGGTGGGTGAGGAGGTCGATATAGCGGTCGGCCAGCTCTTTGCCGTACATCTGTTTGATGCGGTCGGTCAGCAGACGGCGGTTCAGGCGGATGAAGTTGCTCTTGGGAAGCTCGCCGATGAGGGTGGCAATGTTCTTGTTCTCGACATTGGCGTTGGCATCGTATTTCGAACCGGTGGCGGCATTGGCGGCATCGACATAGTCGGCGAGGAACTTGAGCTTGTCCATTGTCTCGCGGTCCTCGGTGTGCTGCTGGCGATAGAGAATAAAACTTTTGGCAACGGGATAATAGCCTTCCTGCATCAGCGCCACCTCGACCTGGTTCTGTATCTCCTCGACGGTGATGCCGTTGTGGATGTCCAGTCGGGAGAGAATCTTCGAAAGCCTGCCGAGGTCGATGGGCTCGTTGAGCGAGGCGAAGGCTTTGATTATGGCGTTCATGATTTTGTCGAGCGAGAAGCGCTCGGCAGTGCCGTCACGTTTGGTAATCGTGAAAGTATTTGTCTCCATTGCTATAATGTATTATTCTTTATTCTTATTGCCTTGCTGCTCTCGTGCGCGGGCGTTGCCGGAGGCCAATGGAAACTACCCATGGGTTGGACAAGGGGCTTTTGACGCGAAAGCATTGTCGAGAGGTCTGTGTCAGGTATTCTGGCTTTCACAGTTGCGCGACAGCCCGTGATTTTCAAACGGTTCCCCTGAATCGTGCGGTGCAGCTCACAGCCTTTTTGACGATGCAAAAGTACGGAGATTTGGAAGACTGACAAAGGGTTATTTATCAACAGAGTGTTGAAAAGCGCAGCGGATGCAGACAGGCTTTGGAGCAAAAAAAATAGCCCCGGGCATCGGGGCGTCTAAGGCGTGCGGAGGTTAGTCGCAGAGGACGTACAAATCGTCGCGTGGATTGAGCAGCAGGGTCGGCAGGTTGCGCTCCAGGATGCGGCGCTCCGGAGTGGCTCTGAACCAGTCGATAAGGTGCCGCTGGCGGGGGTCGGTGGTGAGGGTGAGCAGCAGGTCGGGCGCATGATGCCCGAGGGCGTGCAGGTCGGGCGAGCCGGAGAGGGAGATGGGGGGCAGCTGCAGGGAGGTGTAGCTGATGTTGAGGGAGCCGAACAGCTTGTCGAGCGAGCGGAGGTTGTTGCTGCAACGACGCCGCAGGTCGTCGTCCTTATAGGTCGGGATGGCGACGGTGAGCGCGCTGTGAAGGTGCCGCACGAGGTAGGAGGCCCAGATGAATTTCTCCTTGCTCTCGCGGTGGTGGTCGAGGGTGAGAAGAGTGTTGAAATCGGGTTTGAGCGTGGCTTTTGCGGGAACGCAGAGATAGGCCACCTGACAGTCGCGGAAATTCCGCAGGAGGGTGCGCGGATGGGTCACGCTGCTGGTCGGAGCGTCGGGGTTGACAAGGGTGATGGCGAGAATGGCGTTGAAGGCGGTGGGAAGGCCGTCGATGGCGGTCTTCCAGTCGCCCTTAAGACCGATATAAGGGAGGCCGTAGTCTTTGATCCAGTCAGATTGTCCGTCGCGGCTGACGTTGAGAATCAGCAGCCCTTTGTGGTTGAGGCTCTCGGCGAAATGCTTGGCATAGGGCAGGAGTATGTCGGCATCGGCGGGCGATTCAAGGCAGGCAATGACAAACTGGTCTTTCTTCATCGTATCAGTGTTATGTCGCCCTTGAATTCGTTCTCTTCGTTGGCGTGGCAACGGATGTGGCAGGTATAGGTGTAGACGCCCGGCAGGCAGGGGTGGCCGCGATAGGTGCCGTCCCAGCATTGGCTGGGGTCGCTGCTCTCATAGACACGCTCGCCCCAGCGGTTGAAGATGGCGATGCTGAATTCCACGATGCCTTCGGTGGCGAAACAGAGGGCGTCGTTGATGCCGTCGGCATTGGGGGTGAAGGCGTTGGGAATGGTGAACAGCGGAGGGCCGCAGACGACCTCGGTGCAGTGGATGCAGAGGGTGTCGGTCAGGGAGCAGACGCCCGAGGTGGCGGTGAGGGTATAGCACACCAGAGTGTCTGTCGGGATGGCCAGCGGATCTGCAATCGACGGCTGGTCGAGTTGGCTGGCCGGCGCCCAGAGATATTGGTCGGGTTGCCGGTTGCCGCCACAGGAAGCATGCAGCATCACGCTCTCACCGAGGTAGATATGGTCGGTGTCGGCCCATATATGGAGGCTGTCCAAGGTGTGGTTGCGGAGGATGGTGCTGGTGTCTACGATGGGACATCCCTGCGCCGTGAGATATGTGATGTGCTCTCCCGGACAGAGGGCGGTAATCAAGGTGTCGTGCAGCGGACGCGACTGCCCCGAGGGATAGTCATAGCGGATGCGCAGCCAGCCTTCACAGCTGTCGCTGCAGAGGGCGGGGGAGGTCTCTTTCTGGTAGTAGGGAACGGGCGTGTTGGCGGGCTCCAGGTCGCTCTCCAAGGTGCATCCGTAGCCGGCGACGGTGATGTGGTAGAGTGAGAGCGGGGAGATGCTGTCGAAGGTGATGGTGCTGTCGGTGAGCGAGTAGGGGGCAGCGGGCGAGATGGCGAAGGTGAGGGAGTCGGCGTTGATGTTGTTGCCGAAGGAAAGCCTATAATGTGCGTCGGCGCTGTCGTGACAGCTGGGCGGCAGATAGGCCGAGCGCACGACGAGGTTGTAGTTCTGCACATTGAAGGTGTCTGTCTGCGTGCATCCCGCGGCGGTGGTTTGGAGGATATAGATGCCCGTTCCGGTCACCCACGGATTGGCCACAGTGGGGTCGCTGACATCTCCTTGCGTCCAGAAATAGGTGGCGCCGAAGGTGGGCTGAGGACCTATCTGTATGGGTGTGTTGCCACACGACTTGAGCCTCGGATGCATGCGTCCGCCCGAGGCAAGCACCTGGATGGTGTGCTGCTGCGTGTCGGTGACCGAACAGCCGCCCGGAAGCATGGCCACGAGGGTGACCGTATAGTCGCCCGGAGTGGCATAGGTGTGCGAGGGATTGCGCTGGGTCGAGGTGGTGCCGTCGCCGAAGTCCCACACAAAGGCTGTGCCGCGTCCTGTGTTGTTGAAGGTGAGGGTATAGGGGGCGCATCCTACGGCCGGCGGGGTGAACTCCGCCACGGGGAAGTCGTTCGTCACATTGAAGCGGAAGACGGCGTTGTTGCAGTTGTTGGAGCGGTTGGTGTCGCTCCAGGCACCCGCCGTGGTGGGAAATCCCTGGGTGTGGCTGCAGGAAGCACAGACAGATTGATAGAGCGTGGCCAGTCGGTCGAAGCGCGAGGTGCCGCCGTCCACATGGTCGCCGCCGCCGTAGCGGTTGGACGACGAGAATATGTGGGGTTCGCCGAAGAAAGTGGCATATTCGAGGCTGTTGGCGTCGGCGTCGAGCGAGATGATGTAAAAGTCCTGTCCGTCGGTGGTGTCGCAGTAGGCGTCGGGAGTGGTCTCCATGCCTGTGGTGCCGGCCGTCCGCCAGGTGATGCCGTTGTAGTTGACGAAGTCACGTCCCCATCCCGCGGCATAGACGCGGTTGCAGATGTCGGCGGTGAAGGCGGTGGGCGAGAGGTTGATGCGCCCCGAGGTGCCGAAGACGGTGCTCCACCGGCGCGCCGAGAGGTCGGGCAACAGCCGCATCAGGAGCATACCGCTCCCGTAGACGCTGTATCCCGCGTTGTAGATCATCGTGTTGCCCGTGGCTTTCGTCTGGCCGAACAGGAAGACTTCGTTCCCGCTGCCGTTGCGCACAAAGTATATCTGGTCGTAGGCGGCCGAGCCGATATAGGTCGAGGCGAGCATCTGCGTCCCGTCGGCCGAGATCTTGCAGACAAAGCCGTCGGCCGTGCCGCCGCCATAGCTGGTTTGAAGCGCCGATGGAGTCGTGGGGAAGTTGCGGCTCGAGGTGCCGCCGCAGGCGAGCAGGTTGTATTCGTCGTCGACGTCGATAGAGTAGACGGCGTCGTTGTAGGTGCCGCCGAGATAGGTCGACCAAAGCATGTTGCGCAGGTTGTAGTCGAGCTTGAAGGCGATGCCGTCCTGGCCGGCCGAGTGGGTCGTCTGTATGGCTTGCGGCGAGGTGGGGAAGTCGGTGCTCATGGTGGTCGAGCCGACATAGACATTGCCCAGGTTGTCGGTCACTATCTCTCCGCGGGCGCCGTCGCCATAGTTGTAGTAGAGCGAGTCGTTGCCGCCCATCACCGTCCCTCCTATGTTGTTGAAGTGCTGCCAGTAGTTGAGGCCGTCGTTGCCGCTGCCGCCCACGAGGGTGGACGCCTGCAACACCGTGCCGTCGCTGTTGAAGCGACTGACGAAGATGTCGCTGCCGTGGGCAAACCGCAGGTCCGCACTCTCATAGTCGACCAACGTACCTCCCGCATGGGTCGTCTGGTAGGCGCCGGGGGTGGTGGGGAAGTCGGTGCTGCCCGTGGTGCCGAAAATCAGCAGCTCGTCCAGGCGGTTGACATACATGCTGTGGGGCATATCCACCGAGGTGCCGCCCAGATAGGTGGCGAAGAGGCGCTGCGTGCCCAGGGTGTCGAACTTGAAGATGCCTATGTCCACGCCGCCGTTGAAGGTGGTGTCGTAGGCACCCAGCGAGACGGGATATCCGATGCCGAAGACCAAGCCCGCGGTATAGGTGTTTTTGTGCGAGTCATAGGCGCCGGTGGTGCCCCAGTTGTCGGCCGTCGAGCCGGTATAGGTGCTGAATATCAGCACCGGGTCGATAATTAGGTCGCGTGTGTGGTCGTAGTCGCCCAGGGCGATGCTGACCCTGTAGCCCTCCTTGCTGCGGCTCACCTGCCAGCGGCTGGTGACTTCTGTCTCTTTCCCGTCCTGACGGGTTTGGAAGGCGTAGGGCTTCATCTCCACGATGTCCCTCACCGTGTTACGGACAATCATGTTGCCTTTGCCGTTCACGCTGACGCCGTCGGTGCCTTCATATTCGAGCACTATCTCGCTGGCGTCGGCACCCGGATGCACGATGAAGTTGTATTTCATCGCCCCCGAGGCGCTGTAGAGTTCCATATCGATGCCCGGATAGAGGTCGGTGTAGCGGGCCACAGCGTATTGCCTGACGTGGGAGCGCCAGCGCGAGGGGTCGCTGCCGAGGTAGTAGTTGCTGTAACCGGGTTGCATGGCTTCGCCCACGGGCGATGTGTTGGCGCCGACGAAGTGCATCTTGTAGGCGTGGTAGGCCGCTTTGCGGCGGCTGTAAGGCGCAGGGTGGGGGATAGGGGTGCGCAGCACCACCGTCAAGCCGTCGTTCTCGAGGAAGAGGGCCGCATTGTGCAGCTGCGCCTGCAGCCTCACCCGCGCATCCCACTGGCCGAGGTTCTCCTCGAACAGCACCTGGGTGCCCACGCCGAGCGTGTCCCGCTCGCTATGGGCATAGGCCGACAGGCTTAGTGTCAGCAGAAGTATGGCCAGCACCTTTTTCATATATATAAATGAATAACGCGCGTGAAGAGGGTTTATTGTCCGCCACAACAAAAAAGAGAACACATCTCTGTGTTCTACCTGTGGTGGTGACTCCTGCAGGATTCAAACCTGCAACCTTCTGATCCGTAGTCAGATGCTCTATTCAGTTGAGCTAAGGAGCCATTGCTATTCTCTCTCGAAAGCGGGTGCAAAAGTACTAACATTTTCCATACCGGCCAAATTTTTTTTCAATCCAGGCTCTCCGGCAGGTGCTTATCCGTTGATTGACAATCGTTTCTCCGTGGCGAAAATTTTTCAACAGCCGCCCTCTCCGCCTTCGAAAACGCCCCCTCTCGCCCCCCGAAACTGCCCGTTTCGAGGGGTTACATAATCATTATCAGTACCGGCAGCGGGATAGGGCCGTCCATGCGGTAGAGGATGTCGCTGCTGTACGACGAGCGGCCGCGAAACACGCGGTTGCCGTCTTCTTAATCATTTTCTCCATCTTATCGGCTTTTTTGTGAATCTATCGCTCGCGGCGGTCGATGACTTTCTCCAAGCGGTAGCGGTCGCCGGTGGCGGGAGCGACGGCATCGATGAACTGCTGGTCGTAACCCGGCGTGTCGTAGCCCCAGCGGAGGAAGTTGCCGTTCTCATCCGTGCGGCGCACCACCTGGTCGTTGTATTTCACGATGAGGTACCGCGCCAGGCGGTCCCACCGCTGCATCATGCGGTCGGCATAGGCGATGCTTTTCTTGTTCAGGTATTCGCGCCGGTCGGCGGAGGTCATCTTGCCGACGGCGAGGAGCACGCTGTCCTGGTCGGCGAAATAGTAGTCCTCCAGCTCGCGCTGCGCCGCCCGCAGGTCGCCGATCATCATCGAATAGCGTGGATAAACCATGTTGGCCACCCAGTTGTTCATCCAGAAAGCCGACTCGAAGCTGAACTCCGTGCGCGGGTTGTTCTCCGGACGGGAACAGTCGGGCACCTGCGTGAGGCAGCAGTAGAGCGGCACATAGGCCACCATATCGGCATCGTCGCAGTTGAACCACGTGACGCCGCCCACATCGTCCGGCAGCCACGAGCGCATCTGGCAGGTCATCGTGAAACCGCTCTGCTGCGTGGCGATGGGACGCTCGCGGAAGAAGTCATTCCCCTGGCTGTCCTTGAAGTGCATCGGCAGCGGACGGATGGGCATCCCCCAGGGGCCGGCGGTCATGTCGGCCGTCATATCCAGCGGCGTGCCCTCGAAGTGGTCGCGCATATCGCGCTGCACATCCTGCAGCGAGAGCGGCGCGTCGGGCTTCACCCACAGCGGCAGCGCATCGCAGATGTCGAAATAGCCTTCGATATAAGGCAGATACTGATCCATATCCGAGCGGTGGTGGCGGAAGAAACTCCACACACGGGCGTCGGCATAGCGCACATTCTCGAAGTCGATGGGGCAGTAGGCGTCGCGGAACGAGAACTCCTTGTCGGGGCCGTTAAAAAAGCCTTTCTCGCGGGCGAAGTCGACCACATCCCAGGCATAGACACACTCCACCTGCGGCTGGCCGATATACTCCAGATGCTTGCTGCTGATGCTTTTGTAGTCTCTCGTCTTCTTGGCTTTCTGTTTGACAATAAAGCCGTTGTTCCAGCATTCACCTTCGCGTGGGAAAAAGCAGATGCGGCTCAGGTTGGCGTGGGCGCAGATGCAGTCGTCGGGGATGCGCAGCGCCACCCACACGGCCCCTTTGCGGCCGGGCCCTTTGCCGACAATCTCCATAATCCACGCCTCGTTGGGATCGCAGATAGTGATGCTCTCGCCCGTGCTGTTGTAGCCGTATTCCTCCACCAGCTCTGCCATGCAACGTATGGCCTCGCGGGCGGTGGACGAGCGCTGCAGCGCCAGCCGCATCAGGCTGAAATAGTCGAGCAGCCCCTCGCGGTTCTGCAGCTCCAGGCGCCCGTCGAAGGTGCTCTCCACGATGGTTACCTGACGCTCGTTCATCAGCCCCACGACATTGTAGGTATACTCCACCTGCTTCACGTATTGTCCCTCGCGCTGCGGGCCCCATCCGTGGATGGCCACCGGCTCGCCGGGCGTGTGGCGCCCCGCAGGGATGTAGAACAACGACCCCGCGAAGCCGAAGCCGTCGCAGTTGTAGCTGCACATCACGCTGCCGTCCTTCGAGGCCTTCTTGCCGACGATGAGGTTGGTGCACGCCTGACTACAATTAAACCATGAAAATTGAAAGCAGCAAAAGATGAGAGAAAAACAAACTAGTTTGCTTTTCCGAAGCCAAGCTGCGTTGACGAAGTCAAAAATGAAAAAAGCAAGAATCAGTCGTTTCATCTGAAAATCAAATATCTTATCTAATAATAGGTTTCTATTTATCTCTAACCGTTAACTATAGCCAACCAATCCCCTTCAAATCCATGTAGTTGTCAACATTTCGTTTAAGCAAATCTCTGTCCCATTTTCAAAATGCAAAGATACACATATTTCCCGAACCGCAGCCCCCCTGTGGATAACTTTACCGATATTCTTTTCGTCGGTACGATCCACTGCCCGACCGCCTGGTGCACCAGTCGCTGGCCATCGCTCAGAAGGTGCAGTGGACAATCCTCAACCAAAAAGGTCGCAAAGGCCTCGTAGAGAAGAAGAACAACTAAAACTTAAAACCAACTTTTGACAATTGACAGTTTGACAATCAAAAAAAAGGATACTTGACACCCCTTTATATACTATATAACTAATTAATAATTAATAATATATATAAAGAATAGGGGAGATGATACCCCTCTAAAAAAGGACTGTCAAACTGTCAACTGTCAAAAACAAACCAGTCAATTATCTCTAAAAAGCAACAACACAATGAACTACGACATCTCCAAACACACAGCACCCAAGATGCCAACCCTCGGAAACGGCACAGAATGTATCCGTCTGCTCCTCTCACAAGCATCAAAAGATATGTATGAACCCCTCGTTCCGATGTTTTTTCCCGTACTTGGCGCATACTTCAGCGGCGCTGATTTCAGTATCCGGACATTATTTGGAGGAAAAACTGTGCCAAATGACGCACCTGATTGCCGATTTGGGCATAGAAAAGGGGCAATCTTTGCACCTTGTTTCAGAGTGATGGGTAGCAGCTGAGTTGCACATGAGTAGCACATGAGTAGCACATGAGTAGCACCAGCGCTACCTGAACAACGAAGAAGCGCATCCTATCGATAGGTTGCGCTTCGCTATTTGGGGGATTATGTGCGGCGGGGTTATTCGACGCCGTAGACTTCGTGGTAGAGGAGGTGGCGGATTTCGTCGAATTCGTCGTCGTCGAGTTCGTATTTGGACATGATGATCATGTCGACCGTGCGGTTGTCGCCATGATAGGAGGGCTGCACATAGGGCTGCGGGTTCTGGAAGAAGCCCATGGAGGCGTAGAATTCGACGCGGTGGTCGGCTTCCTCGGTGTTGGGCGGCTCGACTTCGAGGACGACCTGCTCCGTCTGCTGGGAGAGGAAGTTGAGGAAGACGGCTTTGCCGAGGCCCTGGTTGCGGAGCTCTTCGGCGATGGCGAAGTGCTCGACATAGACGAGTTCGTCGAAGGTCCAGTAGGTGAGGATGCCTACCGGCTCGTCGCCGTTTTCGGCGACAAGGAAATGGAATTTGCCGGCATCACGCTGCCGGATAATACTGAAGGGGGGGCGTTCCTGTTCGGGAAACGCCTCTTCAAACAGTTCTTGCGCAAAGTGCGGATGGTCGCTCTCTTCTAATGTGTTAAAAGTGATCATGGGTTTATATAAAACTAAAGTTATTCATTTCTATGCGGATGCCGAGCATGTGGTGCCAACCCCAGCATTTGCGGTCGGCGAAGGCGATGCGGGCCTGGTAGCAGGTGTAGCCGAGTTTGACGGCGCCGATGCCGCTGAGGCGGTAGCCGGTGAGGGCGCTGATGAAGACGCCGTAGCCGATGCGGCCTTGGTTGAAGTATTCGTATTGCGCCATGTCGACGTCGGGGATGCGGCCGTCGGTGCGGTCGAGGATGGAGTAGGTGGCTCCTTCGATGACCATGGCGTTTTCCTGCACTTTGGTGTTGATGAGGCTTGCGCCGAGGTCGATTTCGAGGTCGAAGGCGCGGGTGAGGGCGACGGTCTTGGTGATGGCGAGGTCGATGTTGTAGCGGTTCTCGTTGCCGAAGACGCCGCAGGTGATGTATTGGTCGCTGCCGAGGATGCCGGCGCCGTTGTCGGTGCTGAGGTTGAAGCCGCCCTGGGCGGTCAGCTTGGCCATATCGAACCGAAGGAGCCACCCGAAGCCGGAGTCGTAGTCGTAGCGGATGCCGAGGCCTATCTGGTAGGAGAGGCGGTAGGTCATCTGCGGCGGGAATTCGACCACGGTGAGCTGACGGTAGTCGCCGATGGCCGACGGCGAGAGGCGCCCGGCGGAGACGAGATGGTCCCAGATGGCGGTGCCATACTGGTTGCTGTGCAGGATGTTGTTTATCTTGTTGAGGTTTTCGTCGCGTCCGCTGTAGAAGTCGGCGGAGGTGGCCGATGCCCAGTAGGCGCCGGCGTTGACGAAGAGGGAAAGCCCGGTACTGGGAGGCTTGCCGTCGTCGGCTTGTGCCGATGCGGCAAGCAGCAAGGCGGCCACTGTCAGTGCGATGTGTCTCACAGGATGCCTCCTTCTTTTTTGACTACGGCGGCGAGCAGCTCTTTGGCGCGCGAGAGACGTATCTTGACGGTGCCGATGGGGATGTGCAGCTGCTGCGCTATCTCGTCGTAGGAGAGGTCTTCATAGTAGCGGAGCCGTATGATCTGGCGGTAGGGCTCTTTCATCTGGTCGACGATCTGCTTGAGGGCTTCGTCGCGTTCGATGCGGATGAGGGTCTCTTCGGGGTTGGGTTGACCGGAGGGAATCTGGTATTCGATGGTGTTGCCGTCGACGGTGTGCTCGGCGTCGCTGAGGGGCACGGTGTCGAGGTGCTGGCGCCGGAGGTGGTCGATATAGGTGTTGACGCCGATGGTGTAGAGCCACGAGGCGAAGGTGCCGGTGGGGGCGTATTGACGCAGCTGGAGGAAGGCTTTGCCGAAGGTCTCGACGGTGAGGTCGGCGGCGGTGGTGGTGTTGCGGGTCATGCGGAGCAGCAGGAGGTAGAGCGGCTGACGGTAGGCGGCCATGAGGTCGGCATAGGCCTTATGGCTGCCGTTGTCGCGGGCCGCGCACACCAGTTCGTAGTCGCGCTGAAGTCGGTCGGATGTCGCTGCTGTCTCCACTATTTTTTAAACTTTCTGTTATTAGGTAACGGCAAAAGAATCAAAATAGTATTTGCGACGATGAAATAAATCTCGTAGAGGGGAGCGGCGAGGTGGACATAGCCGCCGTCGAAGCGTTTGGTGAGGCGGGAGAAGCAGACGATCTGCCAAACCCATTTCAGCGCCACCATAGCGGCGGTCACCGGCCAGGGGAGGCTGCCCTGAAGGATGAGCAGCAGGGCGACGGCATAGAAGAGGAGGTTGGCGAAGGGGGCGAGTTCTTCGTGGAGGCGGCTGCCGAGGGAGTGACGGTTGCGGGTGGCCACGCGGTGACGGCGCTCTTCGTGCCACTGGTGGAAGTCTTTCTTGGCTTCGGCGGTGAGGCAGGCGTCGTGGTCGATGCAGACGGCGGTGTTGTGCCGGTCGGCATTCTGGTAGACGAAGAGGTCGTCGGAGCCGTCGGCGACGTCGTAGTGGCGGATGAAGGCACCCTGCTTGAAGAAGAAGGAGCGGCGGTAGCTGAGGTTGCGTCCCGAGCCGGTATAGGGGTGGCCGAGGAGGGCGCTGCCGAGATACTGGGCGCTGTAGGCGAGGGTGTCGTACTGCTGGAGGCAGCCGAGGAGGGTCTTGGTGCGTTTGATGCCGCAGAAGCCGAGGACTATCTGCGTCTCTTTCTCACGGTAGCCTTTGACCATTCCGCGGAGCCAGAGCAGGTTCTTGGGGGTGCAGTCGGGGTCGGCGAGGAGGAGGATGTCGTTCTTGGCGCTCTTGATGCCGATGGAGAGGGGATATTTCTTGCCTTGGAAGAGATTGACGTCCTCTTTGAAGGGGACGACCTTCAGGTGGGGGTAGTAGTCGCAGAGGGTTTTTAAGACATAGGGGGTGTCGTCGTGGCTGAGGTAGTCGACGACGACCACTTCGAAGTCAGGATAGTCCTGCTCGAGGAGGTATACCAGGTTCTCTTTGAGCCATTCGGCGTCGTTGCGGGCGGTGAGGACGACGGAGACGGGCGGGAGGTCCTGTTTGGTGAGCGAGCCGTTGGAGGAGGGCTTCTTCTTGTTGGGCATGTACAACCCCACGCGCATGTGGTACAAGCCGTAGTAGAGAGACAGATATATCAATGCCGCCAGGAGCGTCGCCGCTAACGCAATGGCGTATGGGTCAGCCAGAAAGCGATAAAAGTTGAACATTTGCACACGTTTGTTTCAGTGCACAAAAATACATATTAATAAGCAGATGGGTGATACCCTGCGGCGGGAAAATATCAACAAGAAATCAACAGCGGCGCCCCAACTTGGGCAGCATGGCGCTCTTCCACGCGGCGTAGTCGCCGGCGAGGATGTGGCGACGGGCTTCGCCGACGAGCCAGAGGTAGAAGCGGAGGTTGATGATGGAGCAGATCTGCAGGCCCAGGATCTCTTCGGCGCGGATGAGGTGGTGGAGGTAGGCGAGGGTATAGTCTTTGTAGATGGGCTCGAAGCAGGTCTCCCACTTCTTGTTCTTGATGTTGATGGTGCCTTCGGCGGTGAAGAGGAGGCCGTTGCGGCCGTTGCGGGTGGGCATGACGCAGTCGAACATGTCGACGCCGCGCTCGATGGCTTCGAGGAGGTTCTGCGGGGTGCCTACGCCCATGAGGTAGCGCGGACGGTCTTTGGGCAGGATGGCGTTGACGACCTCGATCATCTCGTACATCTTCTCCGTCGGCTCGCCCACGGCCAAGCCGCCGATGGCGCATCCTTCGGGGTTCTTCGATGCGATATATTCGGCCGAGATGCGGCGCAGGTCGGCATACTGGCAGCCCTGCACGATGGGGAAGAGGGCTTGATGGTGGCCGTAGAGGGGTTCCGTCTCGGAGAAGCGGGCGATGCAGCGGTCGAGCCAGCGGTGGGTGAGCTCCATGGACTTCTGGGCGTAGCGGTGGTCGCTGTCGCCGGGGGCACATTCGTCGAAGGCCATCATGATGTCGGCGCCGATGACGCGCTGGATGTCCATCACGTTCTCGGGGGTGAAGAGGTGTTTGCTGCCGTCGATATGACTTCTAAATGTGCAGCCTTCCTCTTTGATTTTGCGGTTTTCGGCGAGGGAGAAGACCTGGAATCCGCCGCTGTCGGTCAGCAAGGGGCGGTCCCATGCGTTGAAGCGGTGCAATCCGCCTGCCTGCCGCAGGATGTCGCATCCCGGACGAAGGTAGAGGTGGTAGGTGTTGCCGAGGATGATCTGTGCACCGACTTCGTCTTTGAGCTCCTGCTGGTGCACGGCTTTCACCGTGCCTGCGGTGCCCACAGGCATAAAGATAGGCGTCTGGATGTCGCCGTGGTCGGTATGTATGACGCCCGCCCGAGCGTCGCCGCAGGTGGCGTTGAGGTCGAATGTGAGAGGCATCGATCTCTTTAGAGGGCTACACCTTCAATCTTGGCGCGAGCCTCGAGGACAGCCTTGTAGTCGTTCATGGCGCGCATCTGCAGGTCGTAGATGCTGCGTGGGCAGTCGGGGGTGAAGGTCAGCTTGCCGTTGTCCCACAGTTTGAGGACGGCTTCGAGGTTCTCCTTGCGGTTGAGCAGGTGATAGTACTCGCCTTTCATCCTCTCTTTGTAATCCTGCGAAAGCATCAGTTTCGTGATCGTCTGTAAATCCATGGTGTTTATTGTTTGAATGTTATTGTCTTGACCATTTTGTCGCCCACCTTCACCATATAGGCGCCGATGGGAAGATTGCTGTTTGCCACCATTCGTCCGCTCATGTCGTAAACTTGCACCTTCTCGCCGAGGGCACCTTCGACTATGATGCGACCGTTGCGGCTGTAGACTTTGAGGTTGTGGCTCTCCACATCGTCGATGGCGTTGCAGTTCTCGACGATGGTGGCGAATTGGCCCCATACAGCATGTTGGCTATAGGCTTCCTCGGTGCCACAAGGGACGATAAGTGTTACGTTGAAGTCGGGGAATGCGTTTGCTGGAACCGTGGGCGGCTCTTGGCTGCGGAGGATAAGCGTGTCCAGCGGCGTACCGTCGATGAAGAGGCTGTCGGCTATGGTGGTCAGCGAGGCCGGCAGCGTTACCTTGTGCAACTGTGTGCATCCGGCGAAAGCCTGCTCATCAATATACGTGACATTGTCGGGCACCACCAATTCCTCCAGCGCAGCGCCATAGAGAAGCCACCCCTCAACTCTGTTCAGCCGTTCCGGCAGCTTGCAGTGCTTCAGGTTGCTGCACAGCGCCAGTCCAGCGCTGCCTATTCCAATCACATTGTCGGGGAAAATCAGTGTGTCCAGTGCCGCGCAGTTGTAGAAAGCCCACGGCCCAACGGATGTAAGTGTCTGTGGCAGGTTGATGTCTTGCAGGCTGCTGCAGTTGCTGAATGCCTCTTCATATATGGCTGTCAGTCCTTCCGGCAGCGTCACCGATTGCAGCTGGGAGCAACCCTTGAAGACGCTGTTCTCCAGTGTTGTCACTCCTTGCGGAATCTCTATCGACTGCAATCCGATGCAGTTGTAGAAGACGCCGTTGTCCATGTAGCTTAACGATTCGGGCAGTGTGATGTTGATTATACTGCTGCAGTCGCTGAAAGCCAAGCTTCCGATAGAGGTGAGTCCGTTGGGCAGCTCAATGGTGGGGCCTAGCATGTTGTCGCCGTTGAATACATAGTCCTCTATAGTGGTCAGGCTGGAGGGAAAGTTTATGCTGCGCAGGTTGGTGCAGTTGTCAAATGTCGCCCATCTTATGACGTGAATACCATCGGGCAGAGTGACTGTTTGCAGTTGACTGCACATGGCAAATGCTGCCGAGTCAATCAGAACTACATTCTCGGGAATGTTTATTGTTGTCAGTGACGAACATTCTCCGAAAGCGGAATGCCCTATTTCCTGCAGCGTTGAGGGCAGCGTGATGTCCTGCATCGACGAGCAGCCAAGGAATGCGCTCATATCTATTTGTTCAATTCCGACAGGCAACGCTACGCTTGTAATCGCGTTGCAGTTGAAGAAGGCAGTGACCCCAATCCTTTTCACCGGATATGTACCGCCGTCGTATGGCACCGTGTCTGGTATTGCTACCGCGCCTGTGGGCTGTGTGTAGCCATACCAAGTGCTGTAGTCGCCGTTCGGCGCTTGGCTCATGTTGGGGTATAGCGGAGGCACCACAATTGCTTCTGCGCGTTCGTTGACGATATAATACAGTGTCGTGCCTTGGTGTGTGTAACTGAATACACTGTCCTGCGCCTTCAGGGAACCTATGGGTCCCGAGGCGAGCAACATTACTGTTGCGATAAAGAATAATTTTTTCATTGCATTTTGTTTTTAAAGGTTTGACACATATCGTCAGTCACACATCTTGTGTTAGCCCACCATCTCTTTCGCCACGGCCAGGGCTTTGTCCAGGCCGTCGGGGTTCTTGCCGCCGGCGGTTGCGAAATGGGGCTGTCCGCCGCCACCACCCTGTATCTCTTTGCCGAGGGTGCGCACCATCTGTCCGGCGTTGAGGCCGGCATCGACGCGGTTCTGACCCAGCACGATGAGCAGGGCGGGCTTTCCGGCGGTGACGCTTCCGAGCACCACAGCCATATCGGGGTTGTCGCCACGCAGCGCCATCAGGGCGTCTTTCAGCGCGTTGACGTCGCTGTCCATACGCTCCACGAGCACGGGGTTGGCTTTCAGCTTGTCGGCGATGCCTTTGGCCACGCCGGCGGCTTTCTCTTTCTGCAGCTGCTCGACGGAGGCTTTCAGTTGGGCGTTTTCTTCCTGCAGCTTGGCGATGGAACCTGCGAGGTCTTTGGTGCCCTTGAACATCTCGTTGAGTGCCATCAGCTGCTCCTGCTGCCGGTCGGCATAGTCGGTGGCGGCTTCGGCGGTGACGGCTTCGATGCGGCGCATGCCGGCAGCCACAGCACCTTCGCTGACGATGCGGAAGGAACCGATCATGCCGGTATTCTGCACGTGGGTGCCGCCGCAGAATTCGATGCTGGGGCCGTATTTCACCACACGCACGCGGTCGCCGTATTTCTCGCCGAAGAGGGCCATAGCGCCGAGTTTCTGTGCTTCGGCGATAGGCATAGCGCGGTGCTCCTCGAGGGGCAGACATTGGCGTATCATCGCATTCACGCGGCGCTCCACCTCGCGGATTTCCTCTTGCGAGAGCTTGGCGAAGTGGCTGAAGTCGAAGCGCAGACGCTGCGGGTCGACGCTTGAGCCTTTCTGCTCGACATGGTCGCCCAGCACTTGGCGCAGGGCGTAGTGCATCAGGTGGGTGGCCGAGTGGTTGCATGCCGTCGCCTGACGTTTGTCGGCATCGACGGCAGCGTGGAAGGTGGCCGAAACATCCTCGGGCAGCTGCTCGACGATATGCACGATGAGACCGTTCTCCTTTTTGGTGTTCACCACTCTCCACTCTCCGTTCTCCGCTTTCAGCACACCGGTGTCGCCTGCCTGTCCGCCGCTCTCGCCATAGAAGGGGGTGTGGTCGAACACCAGCTGGTAGAACTCTTTGTCTTTGGCTTTCACCTTGCGGTAACGGGCGATATGCACATCGGCTTCGAGGGTATCGTAGCCGATGAACTCTTCCTCGACACCGGGAAGCAGTTCCTGCCAGTCGTCGCTCTCCACCTTGGCGGCACCACGCGAGCGCTCCTTCTGCTCGGCGAGGCCCTTAGAAAAACCTTCCATATCCACCGTCCAGCCTTTCTCGGAGGCCATCAGCTGCGTGAGGTCGATGGGGAAGCCGTAGGTGTCGAAGAGTTCGAAGGCGAAGGCGCCGTCGACGACCTTGTTGCCGGCATTCTTTGCCATATAATCTTCAAAGCGCTTGATGCCGCCGGCGAGGGTACGCAGGAAGGCCTGTTCCTCTTCGAGGATGATGCGCTGGATGAGTTCCTGTTGCTTCTGGAGTTCGGGGAACTGGTGGCCCATCTGTCCCACGAGGGTGGGGACGAGGGTGTTCATGAAAGGTTCGGTGAATCCGAGGAAGGTGTAGCCATAGCGCACCGCGCGGCGCAGGATGCGGCGGATGACGTAGCCGGCCTTCACGTTGGAGGGCAGCTGTCCGTCGGCAATCGAGAAGCTCACGGCGCGGAGGTGGTCAGCACAGACACGCATGGCGATGTCGGCCTCCTCGTTCTGTCCGTAGGTCTTGCCGGCCTTGTGGGCAATCTCTTGAATCAGCGGCTGGAACACGTCGGTGTCGTAGTTCGAGCGTTTGCCCTGCATCACCATGCAGAGGCGCTCGAAGCCCATACCGGTGTCGATATGCTTGGCTTTCAGCGGCTCGAGGGTGCCGTCAGCCTTGCGGTTGAACTGCATGAACACGAGGTTCCAGATCTCGATGACCTGCGGGTTGTCCTTGTTCACAAGGTCTTTTCCGGGAATTTTGGCTTTCTCCTCGGCGGGGCGTATGTCGACGTGAATCTCCGAGCAGGGGCCGCAGGGACCTTGGTCGCCCATCTCCCAGAAGTTGTCTTTCTTCGAACCTTTCAGGATGCGGTCTTCGCTGATATGCTCCTTCCAGAAGTTGTAGGCCTCCATATCCATCTCGAGGCCTTCCTTCTCGTCGCCGCCGAAGACGGTGACGTAGAGCCAGTCTTTGTTTATCTTCATCACCTCGGTGAGGAACTCCCAGCCATAGGCGATGGCTTCCTTCTTGAAGTATGCTTTGGGGCCAGTTGTCGGCTCAGCCGACACTTCCCCGAAGCTCCAGTTGCCCAGCATCTCGAACATGGTGTGGTGGTAGGTGTCGTGTCCCACCTCCTCGAGGTCGTTGTGCTTGCCGCTCACGCGCAGGCACTTCTGGCTGTCGGTGGCGCGGGGCCACTGCCGCTGCTGGTTGCCGAGGAAGATATCCTTGAACTGGTTCATGCCGGCGTTGGTGAACATCAGCGTCGGGTCGTTCTTAATGACCATCGGTGCACTGGGCACCACATGATGATCCTTGCTTTCGAAAAAGTCTAAAAAGGCTTTGCGTATTTCGTTGCTTGTCATAGTTTTATCTTAATTCTTAATTCTTAATTCTTAACTCATAACTCATAACTCATAACTCTTAACTCTTAACTCTTAACTGCCTAAAACTCCTCTCTTTCTACCATCAGGATGCCGTTCTGAGGGACGATGAAATACTTCTTTCCGTCGTACTTCAGCTCCACGGCGTTCTTGAGCATGAAGATGGCCATGTCGCCGGCCTTCACCTGCAGCGGCAGGTAGCGTGGTTCGCGGTCGGCGGGGTTCCATTCCTCGTCGGCGCCGTCGCCGGGCAGTGGATATCCTGGACCGCATTTCACGATATAGCCGGTCTGGATTTCCTCTTTCTCCTGATAGCCAGCGGGCAGCAGCAGGCCGCCTTTGGTCTTGTGGGTGGCTACCGCCGGTTCAATAAGCACACGGTCGCCGATTACTAACAGTTTGTCTATGTTGCTGTTCGCCATTCGTTCGTATGATATATAAAAATGCAAATATACAAAAAAAAAACTTGTCAGAGCAAAAAAACATCATTACCCACCCTGCTTTTCTGCAAATACCGACGACCACCGCCCTGCTGGTGGGAAGGTTGCCGATTATGACGATACAAACGCCCGCAAGGAACGTCGTTGGCGAGTGGTCGGCGGCGGCTGGAAGATGGCGGTTAGGCAGGGAAGTTACGAAAGATAAAAACCGTTGCACCGGATGTGGTGCGTTTCCCATCCGTATCCCCTCCGTTGTTCGACGGAGGGGATACGGACATGATACGGACATGATACGGAGGGGATGCGGACAAGGGGCTGATT
>JAEEGH010009609.1_pt1 | contig 22514 bp, 22 predicted proteins | sample 9134181 | NCBI WGS metagenome assembly JAEEGH01 (sample SAMN16246544, study PRJNA631951) | gut metagenome | biome: gut microbiome; feature: rumen; material: DP-attached | host: Bos | place: Iran: Karaj | collected 2018-10
TGTCCTATATGCGGTCCACATTTAGAATTAATTGACAACAATGGGAATCAAATTCCAGGCGATGTTATCCAGAATGCATGCAAATTGTTGCACGACGGGAAAATAATCGCTGTTAAGGGTCTTGGAGGTTTTCTGCTTGCATGCAATGCACTTGATAACAATGCATGCAAACTTCTAAGAGAAAGAAAGCATCGTCCGACAAAACCATTTGCCGTTATGATGAAATCCATCGATGACATAGCTCAATATTGTAATCTTTCTGACGAAGAAAAGACTCTTCTTGAATCCTCTGCAGCACCTATTGTTCTTCTTAAACTAAAAGAACTTAATAAACTTGCTCATGAAGTTGCACCCGGTTTATCAGAACTTGGAGTTATGCTTCCGTATACTCCTTTACATCATCTGTTGCTTAGGGAAACTGACATCCCTCTTGTTATGACGAGTGGTAATATTTCCGAAGAGCCTATTGTCAGTCAAAACAGTGAAGCTATAACTGAACTTGGAAACATTGCTGATTATCTGGTCATTCATAACAGAGACATAGCCAGAAGATATGATGACAGTGTAACTGCTGTTTTTGCCGGAGAAAAAAGAATAATCAGACGTGCAAGAGGTTATGCTCCGTTCCCAGTTTCTTTGCCTTATAAAACTGATCACCAGATACTTGCCTGCGGATCAGATTTAAAGAACACGTTCTGCCTTACCAGAGATAATAATGCTTTTGTATCACAGCATATCGGTGATATGGAAAATCTAAAGAGTAATCAGTTTTTTGAAAAGACAATTGAAGACTATAAACGTATATTCCGTATTAAACCTGATGCAGTAGCCTGTGATCTTCATCCCAATTTTTTCAGCTCAGCTTTTGGCCGTGATTATTCAAAAAAAGAAAACATTAAATTATTTGAAATACAGCATCATTATGCACATATTGCCGCATGTTCCGCTGAAAACGGAATAACAGATGAAGTATTAGGTGTGGCTCTCGATGGAACCGGATATGGCACAGACGGAAAGATCTGGGGTTTTGAATTCATGAAAGCAGATTTCAGACACTTCACGAGACTTGCTCATCTCCAGTATCTTCCTCTTCCAGGTGGTGATGCAGCTATAAAGAATCCGATTAGAATAGCAATGGCTTATTTATATAAGCTGTTCGGAGAAATACCTCTTGATTTGCAGTGTTTCAAAGATTTAAATCAGAACGATATCTCCTTGTTGAAATTACAGATCGATAAACACATCAACATAGTTGATAACTCAAGCTGTGGTCGTTTGTTTGATGCTGTTTCTGCACTGCTGAATATATGCAAACATACGTCATATGAAGCAGAAGCCGCTATAGGACTGGAAGAAGCAGCAAAAAAGTGCTCTTTTAAAAAGTATGCGTCCTATTCATTTGAAAGCGTCAAGGATGAATGCGTTGTATTCAATGTCAAACAATTATTCTCTGAAATCATTGAAGATCTTAGAAGAAATGTCGAAGTTGAAGTCATCAGTTATCGTTTTCATCAGACCATAAGTGACATGATAGTATATAATAGTAAATTGTTGTTGAAAGAGCATGACCTGAAAACTGTTGCTCTATCCGGCGGTTGTTTACAGAATAAATTGCTTCTGAAAATGATACTGGATGGATTTAACAAAGATAGCATTCCTGTAATAACGAATATCAATCTTCCATCAAATGATGGTTGTATATCTTATGGTCAGGCTGTCATAGCAAATGCGTTACTGACAATTGGAGAATAATATAATGTGTGTTGCTGTTCCTGTTGAAATATTAAGTATTGATGGTACAACTGCAGTTGTGGATATGAGCGGTGTTCAAAGAAAAGTGAGTATATACCTGACACCGGAAGCCAAAGTTGGAGATTATGTTCTCTTGCATGCTGGTTTCGCAATCCAGGTCATGGATGTCGAAAGCGCCAAAGAAACTATTGAATTGCTGAGACAAGAAAATGACATCTTTTAGTGAATTCAAAGATCCTGAAATAGCCAAAGGTCTGGTTGAAAGAATTTCAAAATACAAAAAACCTGCAGTCCTGATGGAATTCTGCGGAAGCCATACAGCAGCAATATTACGATATGGTATAAGACAGCTTGTTCCTTCTACAATCAAACTGTTATCAGGCCCCGGATGTCCTGTCTGTGTGACTGCCAATGTTGATATTGATAAAGCTATTGCAATTGCAAAGCTTCCCAATGTTATCATGACTTCATTCGGAGATATGCTCCGTGTTCCCGGAAGCTATGAAAGCCTTCAGGATGCAAGAGCCATGGGAGCAGATGTCAGAATAGTATATTCATCACTGGATGCCCTTGATATTGCAAAATCGAATCCGGATAAAGAAATTGTATTTATGGGCGTCGGATTTGAAACAACTGCACCCACAATTGCTGCATCAATTGAAATGGCATCCGTACAGGATATCAAGAATTACTCGGTATTCTCTCTTGCAAAGACCTGCCCTCCTGTAATGGAAGCGATCCTTGCTGCTGGTGAAGTTAAGCTTGATGGTATTATCTGCCCTGGCCATGTAACTACGATTATCGGAACAAAACCATATTCATTTATTCCCAAGAATTATCATATTGCATGTGCTGTTTCCGGTTTTGAAGCTGTGGATATACTTCAGGCAATCGATATGATCATGGAACAAATCGAAAACGGATCTCCAAAAATGGAGATTGCATACACCCGAGGTTCTTCAGCTGATGGAAACGTAAATGCTGTAAATCTGATTGAACGTATATTTGATCATAAAGACGTTACATGGAGAGGCGTCGGTTTAGTACCTGGATCAGGATTAAAAATCAAAGACAAATATAAGCATTATGATGCTGAACAGAAGTTTGATGTCGATCCAGGACCATTAAGAGAACACAAAGGGTGTATCTGCGGAGAGATCTTACGTGGTGTCAAAACACCGTTTGATTGTCCGTTATTCGGAAAAGTCTGTACTCCCGTCAAACCTGTAGGACCATGTATGGTCAGCGGAGAAGGCGCCTGTGCAAGTTATTTCCAGTATGGCAGAGGTGATAAATGGACGAATTAATTACGATGGCACATGGTGCCGGCGGAAAAGTAAGTCATGAGATAGTTGAGCATATTACCGGTATTCTCGGTGATGTCAATGCTGTGAATTTCGATGATTCAGCTGTAATAAATCCTGAGGGAAAAAGAGTTGCATTCACTACTGACAGTTATGTTATTACCCCTATTGAATTTCCTGGCGGAAACATAGGACGAATTGCTGTCTGCGGTACTGTAAATGATCTTACGACATCAGGAGCTGTACCAAAATATTTAAGCCTTGCTCTCATCGTTGAAGAAGGACTTTCATTTGAAACATTCGACCGCATAATTAAATCTATTCATGATACTGCCGAAGAAGCAGGTATAAAGATCGTTACCGGTGACACCAAAGTTGTATTTAAAGGATCTGCAGATAAGATTTTCATCAATACAGCAGGAATCGGTTATATCAATGAAAATGTAAATATCTCCGGTGCAAATGCTAAACCGGGTGATGCCGTTATAATTACAGGTTCGATCGGTGACCATGGAATGACAATCATGAGTCAGCGTGAAGGCCTGAAATTTGAAGGCGATTTAATGAGTGACTGTGCACCGCTGAACAAAATGATTCATGCAGTAATGGATGAATGTGACGTACATGTTCTTCGTGATCCTACCAGAGGCGGTCTGGCTACAACATTGAATGAACTGGCAGCCCAGTCCAATGTTCAGATCACAATCAATGAAGCCGATATTATAGTAAAGCCTTCTGTTCAGACTATGTGCGCTGCTCTTGGTCTGGAACCCTACTATGTTGCCAATGAAGGAAAAATGATTATTATCCTTGATAATAAAGATGCTGAAAAGGCCGTAAGCATACTCAGAACTTTTGAATACGGTAAAGATGCCAGCATCATCGGTCATGTAGATGATGACTCATCATCAAAAGTAGTACTAAAAACAATCTACGGCACATACAGACTTCTTCCCGTTATGAGCGGAGACTTACTGCCACGAATCTGTTAAGGTCCTGAAAATCGATTTTATGCCGTTGGTCATTCTTTTGACTGACGGCTTTTTTATTTATCAGATCACGAAGATTTTTATTTGACAAATACTCCCTTATGAAAGATAATTTGCGAAACAGTCGCAAATTAGAGGTAAATTTTGACAATCTATAATACAAAACAGAGAAAAATTCTGTTTGATTTTTTCTCACATCATACAGACGAAGACTTTACTGCCAAGCAGATAGCTGAAGCTTTATCAAAAGATAAGATCAGTACAAGTGCTATTTACCGCAACCTTTCTTCCCTTGTTCAGGATGGCCTGATCAAGCGATCGACTATTCCCGGACGAAATGATGTCTATTATCAGTTTATTGCCACACCTGAATGCATGGAATGTATCCATCTGTTGTGTAAAGTATGCGGTAAATCATTCCACATGGATTCAGATGATTCAAATACTCTGATCAATAATATCGAAAAGAACAAAAAATTCATGATCGATAAATCTGAAACTGTCATTTACGGCATTTGCTACGATTGTCATGATCAGGAAAGATGATAAGTAAAACTATGAAAAAGCTAATTTCCATATTTTTAACTTTGACCGTTTTTGTTTCTGCCCTTTCAGGATGCAGCGGTTCAAACGAAAACAAAAAACTATCTGTTGTAACTACGATTTTCCCGGAATATGACTGGGTAATGCAGATACTCGGTAATGACTCCGAAAATATTAATGTTTCACTACTTCTAGATAACGGAGTGGATCTTCACAGTTTCCAGCCTTCTGCCGATGATATCATCAAGATTTCTTCAGCAGATTTGTTTATTTATGTTGGCGGTACATCCGATGACTGGATCCAAGATGCTCTTAAAGAAGCTAAGAATAAAAACATGATAACTATAAATCTCTTTGAAGTCCTGGAAGACAGAGTAAAGGAAGAGGAACTTGTTGAAGGCATGGAAGAAGAAGATGATGAAGACGACAGTTCAGATGTTGAATATGATGAACATGTATGGCTTTCTCTTGAAAATGCATCAAGGGTATGCACTGCAATAAAAGATGCTCTTATCAAACTGGATCCTTCAAATAGCTCAAAGTATTCTTTAAATACCGAAAACTACATAAGTAAACTGCATGATCTGGATTCAAAATATAAAGATACTGTAAACAATGCCAAGAGAAATACCATCGTTTTCGGAGACAGATTCCCGTTCAGATATCTAGTCGAAGATTATGGAATGAAGTATTATGCTGCATTTTTAGGCTGTTCGGCAGAAAGCGAAGCCAGTTTTGATACTGTCATCTTCCTGGCCAATAAAGTGGATGAACTTCAGATTCCCGTTGTTTTTACAATTGAAAATCCAAATCATACTATTGCTGAAACAATAATTAAGAATACAAAAGCAAAATCAGCAAAAGTCCTTGTCCTTGATTCGATGCAGTCCACTACTTCCAAAGATATTAAAAACGGTGTTTCATATCTTTCAATAATGGAAAAGAATCTGGAGACACTTAAGATAGCTCTAAACTAGGAGACAATCATGGAACTTCTTACCTGTTCTAATTTATGCCTTGGATATGATGGAGTTGAAATTCTTCACAGTGTTAATTTCTCTGTTAATGAAGGTGAATATCTGTGTATTGTCGGTGAAAACGGTGCCGGCAAGACACTCCTCATGAAAACACTGCTTGGTCTCCAGCCCCCTGTTGCAGGAAAGATCCTTACAGGTGACGGTTTCAAATTAAGTGAGATAGGTTATCTGCCACAGCAATCTGCCATTCAGAAAGATTTTCCTGCATCTGTATGGGAGATAGTTATATCCGGATGTCAGAACCGCTGCGGACTTCGTCCTTTTTATTCTGCAGAGGAAAAAAGAATCGCAATGAATAACATCGAAAAAATGGGCATAAAAGATATTGTCAATAAGTGTTACCGTGAATTATCCGGAGGTCAGCAGCAAAGAGTTCTGCTTGCAAGAGCTTTATGTGCCACAAAGAAGATGCTTCTTCTCGATGAACCTGTAACCGGCCTTGATCCTATTGCAACTGCTGACATGTATAAACTGTTTTCTGAGCTTCATGAATCAGGGATTACGATCATTATGATTTCACATGACATCAATGCTGCCATGAGATACGCAACACATATCCTGCATGTGGCAGAAAACCTGTTCTTCGGAACAAAGGAAGAATACTTTAACAGTGAAGTCGGACGAAATTTTATAAAGATGAGAGCTGAATAATGGATATTATTACTAAACTTATAACCTATTTTGATTATCCTTTTGTCAGATATGCTGTTATTGTCGGTGTATTGATATCTCTTTGTTCATCGCTTCTGGGAGTTACTCTCGTCCTGAAGAGGTTTTCTTTCATTGGGGACGGTTTGTCTCATGTGGCATTTGGTGCAATATGTATTGCTTCAGTTCTGAAGCTTACAAATGAAATGATACTTGTTCTTCCCATCACGATCATCAGCGCTGTTTTACTTCTCAGAGTCGGTACAAATGCCAAAGTCAAAGGTGATGCTGCAATTGCGATGATCTCAGTCGGAGCTATGGCAATCGGTTATCTTTTAATGAATGTATTTCATACATCAACAAACCTTTCTGGTGATGTTTGTTCCACACTTTTCGGTTCAACTTCAATTCTTACTCTGACATCCAGTGAAGTAATTCTGAGTGCGATCCTGTCAGTTATAGTTGTTCTTGTATTTGTGTTTTTCTACAACAAAATATTCTGTGTTACATTCGATGAACCTTTTTCACAGGCTACCGGCATCAATGTTCAGTTATATAATCTTATTATTGCAATTACAATTGCTGTAATCATCGTTATTGCAATGAATCTCGTAGGATCACTTCTGATTTCCGCACTTGTGATCTTCCCGGCCCTTTCAGCAATGAGAGTCTATAAGAGTTTCAAATCAGTTACGATATGTTCTGCTGTAATAGCAGTAGTCTGTTCATTGGCCGGTATGCTTATATCAATAATTGCAGGAACCCCTGTAGGTTCCACGATCGTAGTTATTGATATCCTTATGTTCGGCATTTTCTATTTGATAGGTGCGTTATCCGGAGTCAGGCATTGTGAAAGAGATTAGACTGATCCTTATCACTTTATGTCTGATTGTTATCCCTGTAACTGCCTGCGTTCAAAGACCGACCTACAGAGATGATGTAAATTCAATCTATCAAAGCGTTGATTATGATCTGACACAGCTCAGTAATACCGTTGTGTACTCCCAGGTTTTTGATATGCTTTCAAATCCTTCAAAATACGATGGAAAGATATTCAGAGTACAAGGAATTCTGACATCGTATGTAGACGATGAAACAAACGAAACACATTACTCATGTATAGTTCCTGATGCCAGTGTTTGTTGTTCTGAAGGAATTGAGTTTGTGATAATTGAAGGTAATTCTTATTCTCTGCCGGGAACCGAAATATTTGTAACCGGAATTTTTGAAAAATATAACAGAAACGGTATCGAGACCTGCAGACTGATAAATGCTGAGATCCAGGAAGTGTAGTTAGTTTTGAAAGATCTGATTAAAAAAACTCTCTGCATATGTATCGCTGCATCAGCTTTGTTTATATCCGTTACTTCATGCAAGCAGGATAATGAATCATTGGTCATTCCTACAGATGCAACATGGCCACCTTTTGAATTTGTTGATACTCAGACAGGAGATATCATCGGATTTGATATCGATCTCTTTAATGAGATTGCTGATAGGATCGGCATAGAAGTCCGCTATGTAAATGTAGCCTGGGATGCCTTGCTGGCAGGTATTTCACAGGGAATGTATAAATGTTCTATTTCCGCCATAACGATAAAAGAATCAAGATTTGGAAAAATGGACTTTTCAATACCTTACTACACATCAGGACAGGTATTGGTTGTTAATGAAGATAATTGTGACATACAGACAGTTTCAGACTGTATAGGCAACACTGTTGGAGCTGAGACAGGAACTACTGCCAGTGACATAATAAACAGTACAGATGGAGTTACATGTGCTGCTTATGACGATCTGGGGCTTGGCTTTATAGCGTTGAAGAACAAACAGATCGTTGCAGTTCTCTGTGATAAACCTATGGCTGAAGCATATATGAATAAATATGGCGGAATGAAGATAGTCGGTAATATGCTCACTGTGGAAGATTACGGAATTGCATTTACAAAAGGATATGATCCTGAATTTCAGAACAAGGTAAATACTTGTCTGCAGGAAATGTTCAATGATGGTTCATACGATAAACTGCTTGAAAAATGGGATTTAACACAATGAAAAGATTTAAAGCAATTAAAGACCCATGGTGGTTTCTTGTCATTGTCATTGTAATTGTTATTGCAGTCCTTATATTGCGATGGCCTGATCCATACCGGGATTTCATTTCTTTTGCCTGGGATGGAGTTCTGACTACTCTGCTGGTCACCTTTATTTCTTTCATTCTTATGATTTTTTTCGGAGCAATCGGCGGTCTGGGAAGAATCAGTAGATTCGGAGTTTTCAGGTTTATTGCATCGCTTTATGTTGAAATCGTCAGGGGAATTCCCCTGCTTGTTCATTTGATTGCATGGTATTTCTGTATCCCTTATATTCTGCAGAAATTCCTACCTGCTTATCAGGTCGATCCGCTTGCCACTGCTATTTTTGCAATTGCATTTTGTTATGGTGCATATATGAGTGAAATATTCAGAGCAGGAGTAATCAGCGTACCTTCAGAACAGATCAGTTCCGGTCTTGCTCTTGGTCTTAATGACAAGCAGGTTATGAGATATGTTGTATTCCCTCAGGCTGTCAGAATCATGCTTCCTCCAACTGCCAATGAGTTCATTTCTTTGCTGAAAGATTCATCTCTTGTCAGTGTTGTAGCTGTGACCGACTTAACGAGAAAAGGCAGAGAGTTTATGGCTGCGAACATCAATCCGATTGAGACATGGCTGATGGTCGCACTGATTTATTTGCTGTTTACCCTGCTCGCCAGCAGGATCTCTTCTTATCTGGAAAAGCGATTCAGTTAATGTATGTTCTTCTTCACTTTAGATAACTCATTCTGAAACATCTTGTTGTATTTCTTAATGAATCTCTGAAGTGATGTTTTGTGTGAACAAAGCTTTTCCTGACAGTTTTCGCAACTGAGAGCTGCATTTGAAAACACTTCATATCTTTCAGGATTTCTGTTGTATTCGATTTCCCATTTGACCAGGAGTGCTAATGATGCTGCCAGGAGAGAGTAAGTGAAAAAATGAGGGATATAAATGAGCGGCAGGAACATCATTGCATAATCCCAATTATAAATCCTGCATCTGACACAGCATCTATTTTTCATGATCAGTTCCTGGAAAGGACAATAATATAGAATGCAGATCATGTCGCAGATAGCAAAAAACAAACATACAAGAAGAATAATATCTATATCGATTATTCTGAAGTAGTAAAGAACGCCAATCAGAGCTACAAGAGTAATCCAGAGAATAGCAATTATAATTGCTGATTTATTGTCTTTTTTTCTTTTTTCTATGATATCAGCTTCATCATATTCCAAAGGCATGTAATTGATCTTGAACTGTTTTTGACATCCCATACTTTCCATATTGTTTGGGAAGAAACGGGCTATCATTTCAAGCAGATATGCGATCCAGATAATGAAACAGACAATTACAAATCCTACATTGTCAAAATACAGAAATTCAGTGTCTGAAAAATGCTGGTACAAAACGATTGCCAAAAGACCTAAGAAACCTATCGATCTGAATACCAGTTTTGCCTGATGTAAAATCGATATATATGAAACCTTGTTGTCTTTATCTTCCATATGACTTTGGTGTTTTAATTATCAGTATTTGATTTGAGTATAACTTTTGGCTACAAATTTCTCAATTTGTTTTTGATTCAGTTACCTGGGTCATAGGTTTCTTTTTATATGCAGTCTGGAGAATAACTGCACCAAACAAAAGTATGCCGCCGACAATAAGCTTCCATGTAATGTGATCCATTCCCAGTATAAGGGAAAATACTGCGGCAAAGATGCATTCTGTAGCCATTATAAGTGAACCAAGAGTTGCATCAACATATCTGAGTGACCAGCCTTCAAGTAAATAACAGGCAAAAGTACAAAGAATTCCAAGATAAAGAATTGCAAACTGACCGTCATGAATCTTGATGGTTCCGATATCTCCCCCTGACATGAAGAACAGAATCGCAGACACAACTCCGGTTATGAGGAACTGAATAAATACAAGAGTTTTGTAGTCCGAAATCCTTACCATGATGGTCTGAAGTACAAGATGAATAGCAAACGAAACAGCAGATAATAAAGCCAGCATATCACCGTATCTGACGCTGAGTCCTTCATCAAAATCCAAAGAAATAATTGCTATACCTATAAAACTTATGATCGCTGCTATGAAGTTAATTTTACGCGGTCTGTTTTTTGTTATGATCCAGACAACAAACGGAACCAGTACAACATAACCTGAAGTAATCATTGCATTCATTGCCGGAGTTGAATGTTTTAAGCCAACAAGCTGAAAATAAAAACCGGCATATAAAGTAACTGACAGAATCAAACCCTGTTTAATGGATTCCCAGTTCAGATTTTTAATTATTTGTTTGTGAAATAACAGAAACATCAGCAAAGATGCAAGCAGAAACCTGCCTGCGAGGATTAGATAATGATCAACATTAGCATTTAATGCATTGTTCATTACAACATAGCTGGTACCCCAGAGCATTGTTGCAATTACCAGAAATATTTGGCCGATTCTTGATTTATTCATAATTTTTATAAAAACCATAATATAATAATACTAATCAGACAATATTTCACATTGGAGACAAATATGAATGAAGTATTAAAGAATATTGAAACCAGAAGAAGTGTCAGAAGCTACAAACCAGATATGATTCCGCAGGATATACTGGATCAGATCATTAAAGCAGGAACATATGCAGCAACCGGTAAAAATCATCAGTCACCTATCATCATTGCTGTTACAAACAAAGAAGTCCGTGACAAATTATCTAAAATCAATGCTGAAATAATGGGAACAAAAACTGATCCGTTCTACGGAGCACCTGTTGTTCTGATCGTTCTTGCAGAAAAGCAATTCCCTACTTATGTTTACGATGGAAGTCTGGTCATCGGCAACATGATGCTGGCAGCTCATTCACTTGGAATCGGAAGCTGCTGGATCCATCGAGCAAAGCAGGAATTTGAAAGAGAGGAATACAAAGATCTGCTCAAATCCCTTGGAATTGAAGGAGATTATGAAGGAATCGGACACTGTATTCTCGGATACACTGACGGTGAAGAACCTGCGCCTGCCCCGCGAAAAGACAACTATGTGTATTACATCAAGTAGCAGCAGGTTCGATACTTACCACTGTTAAATGAAAATCTGCGACTTTGAATTTGATTTCAAAACCGGCAAAAACAAAACCGTATAACCTGTCGGGATCATTCTGATAACGTGGTCTGGGATCGTGTTTAAGGATACTTATCAGAGCACTGTTTTTCTCTTCCGGAATTTTTGAAAGCAGTGCTTTGTCACATTCTACCGTTAAATCCCGTACAGCTATCTCATTCAAATATCCGTCTGTTGCTTCGGGATGTGAATCTGCATATTTGATATATGGTTTGATATCCAATACCGGAGTACCGCTTTTCATATCTGCACCGGAAATCTTCAGTTTTACATGTCCGTGACCATCATCAATGATATCAATGAGCTTTACACTTGATATGGCAATAGGATTCGGTCTGTGAGGAGCTCTTGTGGAAAAAACTCCATACCTCTTATTTCCTCCCATTCGAGGAGGTCTTATAGTCGGTGACCATTCTTTGCCATAGAAATCATCGAAAACCCAGATCAGCCATATATAATTAAAACCTTTAAGATCTTCAACTGCTGAAATATTGGAAAAACCGGGCACAAATTCAATATATGAAATCAGTTCTTCAACTAAATTTGACTGTCTGGGAATACCAAACTTGGTGGGAAAGTCATTTCTCACATATGCAACTGGCTGAAAGGTAAAATCATTCACAATGATTAAATTATAGGATCATTAACCGCATATTGCTATTAAGAGGGTTCCCAGTATCATAACAATGAGACCTGTAGTGGATCTGAAAGTCATTTTTTCCTTATACATAAGAATTCCAAATGCAACTGAAATAAGTACACTCATTCTGTCGATAGGAACAACAACGCTTAATATGCCTACTTTTGCCGCATAATAATAAAATACATTTGAAAAGCCCCATAGTGTTCCTGATACGGCAAGACAGAACATCTCATGTTTCTGTAATTGTCTTAGTTCTTTTCCTTTATTGTTCGTGACTACAGACATCCAGGCAATGATAACAATGACAAGATTTCTGATTGTAACACCGAGATTTGATTCGATATTGTTCATACCCATTTTTGCAAAGATAGACATTACACCACCGGCAATGGCAGAAAGAAGCGCAAAAATTAGCCATTTCAGACTTTTCGATTTTTCAGGATTGTCATTATCGATCAAAAGAAAAATACCTATACCAATGAGGAATGTGCTGACTACTTTTAAAGTCATGTTGTTATCTTCATGGAATATGATCATTGCTAGAAGAATCGTGATCAAAGCGCTTGATTTATAGATGGGAATAACCTTGTTGATGTTACCGATCGAAAGTGCTTTGTAATAGAAAAGACAGCATAGACCTGTACATAAACCTGATAATACAATGTAGAACATGTCTTTCAGAGGAACGGTTCTAAGTTCAGAAAATGAACCGATAAACAGTACGATTACAGTAGAAACCAGTAATACAAAAATACTTCTTACTGCATTTCCAACAATAGGGTCAGTATGCTTCAACCCGCCCTTATCAAATACCGTAGAAAGACCGTCAAAAACGGCAGAAGCAATAGCAGCTAAAATCCACATTATCTATATTAAATCCTGAAAGATAGTATTCAAAAAAACCTTATGATTATCACTCAAATAATTAAATAATACAAATCCATATGAGATGTTATTGAATTACATCAAATTGACTTAAAATGATAAAATACTGTCATAGTTAATAAAGTGAAGAGGAGTTTTAAATGGAAACTACATTTTACAAATGTAAAAAATGTGGAAAAGTCATCCATATGATCGGCAAATATCCCTGTCCTACCATGTGTTGCGGCGAAGCAATGGAAGAATTAGTACCCAACACTGTAGATGCTTCCGGTGAAAAGCATGTTCCTGTCTATGAAATAGATCGAGAAAATAAAATCGTTAATATCAAGATCGGTGCTGTTGAACATCCAATGACCGAAGAACATTACATTCAGTGGATCGCTCTCCAGACCAAGTGGAATTTCTATTTCAGATTCCTTGATCCAGGCAAACCTGCCAAGGGTACCATGGATCTCTGCTCAAAAGATGAAGTTGTTGCAGTCTATGCATATTGCAACCTTCACGGACTTTGGAAAGCATAAAGAAGAAATAATTACACTAAATTATAAGAGGGACTGGCTGCAGTCCCTCCTATTTTATATTCAGACCTTATTGAAATATCTGCGGGCTGATTCAAACATGCGGTTAAAGTATTGTCCGGGGACGTTTTTATAGAGATTGTCTCCAACCCGTTCACTGTGTCCCATCTTACCGAATACTCTTCCGTCAGGTGAAGTAATACCTTCAATTGCATCTGTTGATGAATTCGGGTTGAAATGAATATCGTATGTGGCATTCCCTTCAAGATCCACATATTGAGTAGCTATCTGTCCGTTTGATGCCAGATCTTTGATCAGTTTTTCATCAGCTATGAATCTTCCTTCACCGTGTGAAATAGGAACATCATATATTTCTCCGACATTCACCAGTGACAACCAGGGAGATTTGTTGGAACATATCCTTGTATGAACTATTTTGGACTGATGTCGCTGGATGCTGTTAAATGTCAAGGTAGGACAGTTTTCATCAGTCTCGATAATTCTTCCGTACGGGACCAAACCGAGCTTTATCAAGGCTTGGAAGCCGTTACAGATACCACAGATAAGGCCTTCTCGGTTATCAAGCAGTGAAGTGATTGCAGATTTGACTGAAGAATTCTTCATGAATGAAATAATAAACTTGGCGCTACCGTCAGGTTCATCTCCTCCTGAGAAACCGCCGGGAATAAACAGAATCTGGGAATTATTGATTCTGTCAGTGAAAGATTCTATGCTTCTTTTGATATCTTCCTTAGATCTGTTTTTAACAATAAAAATCTCTGCTTCACATCCGGCTTTTTCAACTGCCTTTGCACTGTCATATTCGCAGTTTGTCCCGGGGAACACCGGGATAAGAACATGAGGTTTTGCACATAAATACGATGGACTTAACTTATTTTCTGTATGATATTCGAAATTAATTACATTCTTATCATTAATCTCTAAATTGCAACTGAAAACAGACTCAAGTTTATCCTCATACGGTTTATAAAGATCTTTAAGTGTAATATTTTCATTACCATATGAAATGCCGGAAGAATCATTGGTGATACCAATGGTTTTGCCATCGACATCGTCCTGAACTTCAAGTATGAATGCTCCGTACTTTCTGGTAAACAAATCATTCATGGCAACTGATTCATTGAATCTGAATCCTAGACCATTACCGATACACATCTTATATATTGCTTCAGCAATACCGCCCATACCAATCGTATAGCAGCCGAAACACTTTTTGTTCTTAATCAGATCATGTACTCTTTCAAAACACTTCTTAAGTGATTCTTTAACCGGCAGTCCGTCTTTATATTCTGGTTCGATAAGTATTACTTTATGACCCGTTCCCTTGAATTCAGGTGAAACAACAGTGTCTGTATCTGATACAGTAACAGCAAATGATATCAAGGTCGGGGGCACATCAATGTTTTCATATGTACCGCTCATTGAATCCTTACCGCCGATTGCAGCTACATCCAGATCCATCTGTGCCTGGAATGCACCGAGAAGAGCGGTAAACGGCTGTCCCCACCTTGATGAATCTTTTCCAAGATGTTTGAAATACTCCTGGAACGACAGATATATATTCTTATATTCAGCGCCTGTTGCAATCAGCTTTGCAAGTGACTGAACAACAGCAAGATATGCACCATGATATGGACTCTTCTCTGTAACATACGGATCAAAACCCCAGCTCATTACTGAACAGGTAGTAGTATCACCCTTTTCAACAGGAATCTTATTGACCATTGCCTGAATTGGAGTCAGCTGGTACTTGCCGCCAAAAGGCATAAGCACACTTCCTGCTCCGATTGTAGAGTCAAATCTTTCAGATAAACCCCGCTTGGAACATACGTTGAGATCTGATACCAGATTCATATATTCTGTTCGGAAATCTTTAATCTCTTTGTTATTAAGTAATTCAGGTTTTACAGTTTTTACTGTTGTATGTTTCTGTACACCGTTCGTATCCAGAAATTCTCTGCTGATATCAACGATTATCTGGTTATTCCAGTGCATAACAAGTCGTTTTGTATCTGTTACCTTAGCTACTTCTATTGCCTGGAGATTTTCGGAATCAGCAAGTTTAATGAATTTATCCCTGTCATCTGCACTGACAACAACAGCCATTCTTTCCTGAGATTCGCTGATCGCAAGTTCAGTGCCGTCAAGACCTTCGTATTTCTTCGGAACATTGTCTAAACAAATATTAAGACCTTCAGCCAGTTCGCCTATAGCTACCGAAACTCCGCCTGCGCCGAAGTCATTGCACTTCTTTATAAGTCTGCTTGCTTCGGGATTTCTGAAAAGTCTCTGTATTTTTCTTTCTTCAGGAGCATTTCCCTTCTGAACTTCTGCCCCGCAGTTTTCAACAGAATGTGAATCATGTGATTTGGATGAACCTGTCGCACCGCCGATACCATCCCTTCCGGTATCTCCGCCCAGGAGAATTACGACATCACCATTTTGCGGTTTGCTCCTGATGACATTCTCTTCAGGAGCTGCAGCAATTACTGCACCAACTTCCATTCGTTTGGCAACATAACCCGGATGATAGAGTTCATCCACCATTCCTGTGGCCAGTCCTATCTGATTGCCGTATGATGAATAACCGTTTGCTGCCTGAATAACAATCTTCTTCTGAGGTAGTTTGCCGGGAATTGTTTCAGAAATCGGTTTCAAAGGATCAGCTGCACCGGTTAATCGCATAGCGGAATAAACATATGATCTTCCTGAAAGAGGATCTCTGATTGCTCCGCCGATACATGTTGCAGCACCGCCGAACGGTTCAATTTCAGTAGGATGATTGTGTGTTTCATTCTTAAATAACAACAGCCAAGGTTCAATCCTGCCGTTAACATCAACTTTAATCTTAACCGTACAGGCATTGATTTCATCTGATTCATCAAGGTTATTAAGCTTACCTGTTTTCTTCAGATATTTTGCAGCCAGAGTTCCGATATCCATTAACGTAACAGGTTTAGTTCTGTTGAGAAATTCTCTTGTTGAAAGATAATACTTATATGAGTTTTCAACCTGTTCATCATTGAACTGGATATCATCAATTATGGTGTTGAATGTTGTATGTCTGCAGTGATCAGACCAGTATGTATCGATCACTTTGATCTCAGTAATGGTAGGATCTCTCTTTTCGCTCTTGAAATAATCCTGACAGTATTTCAAGTCATCAAGATCCATTGCCAGACCGAGTTTTCTGATAATAGCTGTCAATCCTTCATCTGACAGATCATTGAACCCATTCAGCGTTTCAACACTTGTCGGAATAGCAAACTGTGTCTTCAGTGATTCAGGCAGTTCCAGATCTGCTTCTCTTGAATCAACCGGGTTAATGAGGTATTTCTTAATACTTGTTATATCGTTATCCGATAAATTGCCGAATAAAGCATATATCTTTGCTGATTTAACAAGCGGTTTGTCGATCTGTGAAACAAACTGAATACACTGAGCTGCAGAATCTGCTCTCTGATCAAACTGTCCGGGAAGGGCCTCGATGCTGAATACCCTTGCATTCTCCGGGATCTCGATATTCTCCCTGTAGAGAACATCTACCGGGGGCTCTGAAAAGACCGTGCTGCAGGCCTTCTCGAAAACTTCATCTGACACGTTTTCCACGTCGTATCTGATGAACATCCTGACCTCTTTGACACTTCCGATGCCGAGGTAGCCCTTGATCTCGCTCTTAAGCTCTTTTGCCTTTACCGCGAAGGGGGCTTTCTTTTCTACATAGACTCTTCTTACTGCGCTCATAATATCTCCTTCCTTACTTTTGAAAAAAGTGCTTAGGTAAGACTTAAGCACTTTTTTAATATCAGGTATTTAATTCATCGGGCACTAATCCCGCCAATGCAAACATAAACTCTTTATCAACGGCATCTTCCGTGATACCGATGGTCTTGGCAGTGACTTTAAGCCCTTCTACAACATACATAAGATTGCGAGCAAATCCGAGGGGATCCTCACAATAGAACTCTTCATTGTCAATGCCGTTTTCGATGAGTTTCTCAACGATCCTCACCGCAGTGTCAAACTGCCGCTTTAAGGGATTGTCCTGAGCGGGCACTTTATGAATGGAAAAATACTCATAGGTAGCAACTGTGAGATTGTTCTTTTTCCTGAGTATTTCTTTTTTCTGTTCTTTAAGGAAAAGAGCCAGCATATCACCGGCAGATGCGTTGCCATCAATGGCTGCAAGAACGGCCTCCTCATCATCCTCGGAAACATCTTCGGAAAGAACGTCCAGAAACAGCTCCTGCGTACTGGAAAAATAGAGATAAAGACCCCCGCGGCTTATCTCGCAGGCATCCACAATATCCTTCATGGTCACATTCTTAAAACCTTTCTCGGCAAAAACTGCCCTGGCCTTGTCAAGAATGTACTTTCTTTTCTGAATCGACTTCTCTCCCATTTAAACTCCACCCAAAAACTTAATTCCTATAGCCTTACTTCAGATCAGAGGTCTTTCAGTTTCCTGTCCCCAAAACCTCACCAGATCATCCATCTTCTTGATGACATTGTATAAAACTCCGTTGCGGACTCCCTCTCCCCAGACGGAACCCTTTGTCATGCCCTGAAGCACATATTTGGAAAGGATACCTGCCAGGTCGTCCATGTCGGTGATCTGTGCATCCTGGATGAACATGAGCTCATCCTTGGCGGTATTGATCCTGTTCCTTGAATATACATATACATAATTGCGATCCAAGAGATTCGTGGTCTGAGCAGCCTTGACGAAGGCTAAAAGATTTGAATCATACACCGGAAAAGGAATCGACTTCAGATCGCTGTTGGAATAACTCTGGGCCACCTCATTGGAGGAATTGTCCCTGAGCCAGTTGAGATATGGAACAATCTTGGAAAGCTCAGGACGATATCTCTGTACGATATCCTCAACACTGTTCTCATTGACATTCCCGTCATTTTCAAAATTCATGGGGTCCCGCGCCTTTCCTGGCATTGCGCCATATGTGATATTTCTTTTGACCGGAAGGCTTCCGCTCCCGTTTCCAAAACATTATAACAAGTACGATTTGAAAAGTACAGATGATTTAAATCATTTTATGCCGAGAGCCGAGAGCTCAGAAAGGACCTGCTCCTTTGACTCAAATACTATGCCGTTCCAGCCAAGATTCTTAGCGGTCTCAATATTAACAGCAGTGTCATCTATGAAAACCGTCTTCTTCGGAACCAGATCATAGCGCTCCATAAGAAGTTTGTAGATAGCGGGATCAGGCTTGACCACGCGGTCTCTGTAGCTTAAAATGCCGCCGTCAACTTCACTTAAGAATCCCATTGCGTCAGGACTGCCCTCGAGAGCGGCCTTGCTGAAGTTAGACAGGACCAGTACCTTATATCCCGAAGCTTTGAGACTTCTGATCCAGGGAAGTGTAGTTTCCCTCTTGGTCACAATGTCGTTAAAGTCATCAAAGGCCCTTCTTATCTCGTTTTCTATCTCAGGATCATTACTGACAAACCTGTCAATTACCTGTTCTGTGGTAAGAACACCTCTGTCAATCTCAACCCAGTCGCTGCTCTCTATGGAAGCCTTTGCGATCCTGTCGATCATGTCCTGTTCAAAGCCCTTATTCTTGAGAAATTTCTCCCAGGCAAAATCCACAAGAACATTTCCTATATCAAAGACAACGGTATCTATGTCGCTGTCGGGAATAACATTGCCAAACTTATCGTGTCTTTTGTTGCTCGTCATGGCATCCAGAGATGCGATCGTATGACGTCCTGTAATCGCACCGATGGACCAGATAAGAAGCCACAGGATAATGGGCACTGCGACAGTCGCTGCTGCGCATCCGATAAAGACATTGTAAGTATCAGGTGAACCTGTGAGGGCTTCATATAGAAGGAACAGATACATTCCCACCAGGATCACTATGCCCGCCAGGGCCAGAACACGCTTATAAAGCGGAGTAGTTGATTTACTGTTATTGTTTTTCGAAGTCATTTCTTTTTTCCTTTTCTTTTTACACCAACTTAAATCACAAAGATAATACACTAATTGAATTTGGATTTCTACAGCAAAAATGCACAGAAAAAAGCCCCCCGCGCAGGAGCATGCCTACACAAAGGGCTTACCATGCATATTATACTCATGTTTTTGCAAATAGCAAGAAAAACTTAAACGTTATCGTCCTATTGTAAACTGGCCTATAAGACTGTTCAGGCTCTCTGACCTCTCTGAGAGCTCGATGGATACTGCGCTTGACTTCTCTGCAGTAGCTGTATTGCTGCGTACTACATCAGAGAGCCTCTCGATTCCCCTGTCGATATCATCCATGTGCCTTGCCTGCTCTTCAGCCAGGTCTCCGGTCTCGATTATCATACCGGTTATCTCTTCTACACTGTGCTGCATTGCGTCAAGGGCCTCGGTTGTCTCTGCCACAACGTTATTTCCATTGTTGATCTCATCCATTGTGTCTGCGATGAGCTGATGGGTGTTCTTGGCTGCTTCGCTGGACTGGTCAGCAAGCTTTCCGATCTGATCTGCTACAACTGCGAATCCCTTTCCGGTCTCGCCCGCTCTTGCGGCCTCGATGGAGGCGTTGAGGGCAAGGAGGGAAGTCTGCTTCGCAATGGCCTCGATGGTATTCGTAACCTGCTCGATCTCTGCGGAAGCCTCTGTGATCCTGGTCATGGCATCAGTAACAAGATGCATCTTCCGTGCACTGAGTTCTGCGTTGTCCCTTACAGAAGTTGCTTTTTCCTTACTTCTCTCAGCCACTTCCGCCATAAGCCTTGTCTGCTCCGTAACAGAATCTATCGTACTGGTGAGATTCTCGATTGCTTCAGCCTGTCCCGAAGCGCCTTCTGCCAGATCCGATGCTCCGGCAGACATACTGCTGGCTCCCTGGGAAACCTGGTTGGAGGAGTTCATTACTTCCTTCAGAGTAGATGAAAGATTGTCTGATATTTCGGAAAGTGCATTTTTGATGGTCTCAAAGTCGCCCACATAGATTTTTTCGTTTCTGGAACCTCTCGAGAAATCGCCGGCTGCCATTCTTCCAAGTGTCTCTTCCACATCATTTACGATGTCCTTCATGACGGCTGCGCTCTTTGAGATATTGGATGCCATTTTCCCGATCTCATCATCAGAGCCGCCCTCCAGGGATATGTCAAGCTTTCCCTTTGCCATGGCTTCTGCCGCCTCAGAAATTCCCTCGATAGGATTAAGGAGACCTTCTTCGATATTCTTCTGGGCGCTTACGGCTGTAGTGATCGCGCTTGCAGCAAGAATGGCGCAAAGAGCCGATACAATCAGCCCGATTATACCCATTATTCCTGCGGAGCCGCCTAACACATTCAAAATAGCTATGACGCAGCCCGCTATGGATGCCACAAGTACCGCAATGAGGATTGTCTTTACTTTTCCGAAACATCCCTGCAAATATTCGTTATTCTGTGAACCGGCGTTTGCCATAGCCACCTCCATAATCGATAAAATGTACTTAAAAAATTGCCACCTGTACCTTTTATTTTATTCGAAATTTCGCTAAAAAGCTCTTAATTTTATATAAATTTTTGAAAAATAACGAAATAGTTTTACTTATTATTAAAAGTACGCTATATTATTATTCGGTAAAAAACGCTTAAATGTACCAAAGATTTTCAAAGGGAGGCTATATTTTATGGTAAAAGCTGTTGTAGGCGCCAACTGGGGAGACGAAGGAAAAGGCAAGATCACTGACTCACTTGCCGATCAGGCCGACGTTGTCATCCGTTTTCAGGGTGGTGCCAATGCAGGACACACAATCGTAAACAAATACGGCAAATTCGCTCTTCACACCATGCCCTCAGGCGTGTTCCACCAGAACATAATGAACATCATCGGCAATGGCGTGGCTTTCGATATTACAAAGTTCATGAATGAGCTTAACGAGATCACCTCAAAGGGCGTTCCGATGCCCAAGATCATGATCTCTGACAGAGTGCAGGTAATGATGCCCTACCACGTGCAGTTCGACACTTTAGAGGAAGCAAGGCTTGCGGGAAAGAGCTTTGGCTCCACCAAGTCCGGCATCGCTCCCTTCTACTCAGATAAATTCGCCAAGATCGGCTGGCAGATAAACGAGTTCTATCAGGAGGACTCCGTTATAAAGGAAAAGATCGCAAGAATTGCCGAGATCAAGGACGTACTTCTCGTAAACCTCTACCACGCAGATCCCATCGATCAGGATGCGCTCTTTAAGCAGATCGTAGAGTGGAGAGATCAGGTAAAAGAGTATATCGGAAACGTGGCTCTTTACCTCGACAAGGCAATCAAAGAAGGCAAGACAGTTCTTTTGGAAGGTCAGCTTGGAACCATGAAGGATCCCGACCACGGCATCTATCCCATGGTTACAAGTTCATCACCCCTGGCAGCTTACGGCGCCATCGGTGCAGGAATTCCTCCCTATGAGATAAAGCAGATCGTAACAGTATCAAAGGCTTATTCCTCAGCTGTAGGCGCAGGCGCTTTCGTATCCGAGCTCTTCGGAGACGAGGCAGAGGAACTGAGACGCCGCGGCGGAGACGGCGGCGAGTACGGCGCAACCACAGGCCGTCCCAGGAGAGTTGGCTGGTATGACTGCGTAGCCAGCAAGTACGGCTGCAGACTTCAGGGCACAACAGATGTTGCCTTCACCGTTCTGGATGTTCTGGGATACCTCGATGAGATCCCTGTCTGCGTAGGCTACGACATCGACGGCGAAGTCACGACAGAATTCCCTGTAACACACCTTCTTGAGAAGGCTAAGCCCGTATTCAAGACTCTTCCCGGATGGAAGTGCGATATCCGCGGTATAAAGAACTACGACGAGCTTCCCGAGAACTGCAGGAAGTACATCGAGTTCATCGAGGAGCAGATCGGCTATCCCATCACCATCGTCAGCAACGGACCTGCAAGGGAAGACATGATCTACAGAACAAGCAAGCTCAGTAAGTAATGAGTTCATAGCACAAGCAGATAAGGCCGGAAATGCCCAGGTAAAA
>JAEEGH010009615.1_pt1 | contig 22501 bp, 19 predicted proteins | sample 9134181 | NCBI WGS metagenome assembly JAEEGH01 (sample SAMN16246544, study PRJNA631951) | gut metagenome | biome: gut microbiome; feature: rumen; material: DP-attached | host: Bos | place: Iran: Karaj | collected 2018-10
GAGTGACCCTCTGTGGCCCAAGCCTTAATCACCTCGCCAGCAGCATCCCAGCAGGCCTGCATAATGCCTTTGCTAACTCCGCTGCGAAGGGCAGCCTCCTTAATCACCTTTTCCTGAGAGAGCGAGGTGTACAACTCCGGCATCATGATGTAGCGATAAGTGCCCTCATACTTGCCAATCTTCTGCAACTTTTCCTGTGCTTTAACTTTCAATGCCATAATTCTAATTTTGTTTTTGTGTTGTTGTAAATAAAAATTTAAATTAATAATGTTCAATTGTCAATCTTCAATGTTCAATGACTTTTCCGTTCACGTGAGGGAGATTTTCTTAGTGCACGTGGGAGAATCTTTTTCCTCGTGTGGGAGCATCATCTCCATCTTCATCTTGACAATGCAAAGGTACGAAATTTTCGTCATATATAAAAATGTCAACTGTTAATGAATTGTTAATTTGTACACTCGGCTACTTAGCGGTTTCAGTATTTCAGTTTCAGTTTCTTTTATGTGCTGTCAAAAACTCAATACAAAGATTAACTATTATATATATTATAATATATATAATAGTTATATTAAATAGGTTGATTTTTTGCAAATATGCATCTTGCTCACTAACAAAACTGAAACTGAAATTACTGAAATTTTTCTTTCGTGAAGTGATTATTTTTCTTGCTTAGTTCTTCTTTGTTTCATTTTTTAATGCCAGTGTACAGTCACGTCGAGAGATTATGTTGGCCATTGAACAACTTAATCCAGGAGCACCAACTTATTAGAAAAACGAAAGCCGCAGGTTCTCGACCAACGGCTTGTTTTAAATTAGAACGGTTGCGGAGCTTGATGTAATCGCGCCTATATACCGCTCGGCTTGGTTAGCCAAGACGCTCGCCTTAGCGAGAACTCTCATTCACGCTGCAAATATAGAAGCATTTTCTATAAGTTCCAAATATTTTGGGATTTTTCTTGTATATTGAATTTTTAGCCTTAATATTGTATTTTTTTCCAAAACTTTTTGTACCTTTGCAAGCAAAGACTAAAAGTAATGAACTGAAAATGACGACTATACAAGAACTGATAGCTGAATGTACGGCTTACGACTATAAAGTAGCACTCGAGGAAAGCAAACCTAAAAGCTGGCTTAAAAGTGTAAGCGCTTTTGCCAATGGCATGGGTGGCAGCTTGTTTTACGGCGTAAATAATGAGGGCATCGTAGTAGGACTAGCCGATGTGCAGCATGTGTGCGAAGCTATCAGTTGCAAGATTCGCGACTATATGGATCCTTTGCCAGATGTAGAAATGATTCCGCATAGGATAGACGGGATGGATGTACTACAGCTGAAGGTAAAGTCCGGTAATTACACACCATACTACTACGTGGGTGATGGTCAGCGCATTGCCTTTATACGTGTGGGCGACGAGAGCCTGCCAGCCACCTCCGAACAGATGCTACGTTTGGTTTTGAAAGGTACCAACAGGACTTACGACTCGCTGCTTACCGACTATAAAGTTGAGGACAACTCTTTTGCTTTCTTGGCTAATACTTTTAAAAAGCGAACCGGTCAGGAATGGGATAAAAAGTATCTTCTGTCTTTCGGACTTGTAACTGAAGAAGGTCAGCTTACCAATGCAGGTGCATTGTTTGCCGATTACAGTCCGATGTCGCAGTCGCGTCTGTATTGTACACGATGGGATGGCAAGGAGAAGGGCGATGCCATTAACGATGCTGAGTACACCGGCAACGTACTGCTATTGCTTAATGAGGCTATGAACTTTGTGAAATCTAACACCAAGCGTGGCTGGGAGAAACTGCCTGATGGTCGCAAAAACAAACCCGAGTATGCCGAGCGTGCCGTGTTAGAGGCAATGGTAAACCACTTTATCCATCGAGATTATACCGTGATGGGGTCCGAGGTACATCTGGATATTTACGACGATCGCATTGTTGTAACCTCGCCTGGCGGTATGTATAACGGCATGCTAATTCAAAATCTGAATATTGCTGATGTGTCTTCCGAGCGCCGCAACCCCATTCTTGCCAATGTGATGGCCCAGCTCGACTACATGGAGAAACGTGGAAGCGGATTAACCCGAATCTGCAACGAAACAAAAGCGCTGGAGGGCTACAGGGACGAATTGAAACCTGTATTCAAATCTACTCCCACTCAGTTCCAAACCATCATTTATGCCAATGCTGAGGAGGAAGTTGGCGTAAAAGATGTCACCAAAGATGTCGGAAAAGATGTCGTAAAAGAACTATCTGAGCGTCAGATAGTTATACTGAAAATGTTGTCTCTTAATTCCAGGATTTCAGCAAAGGCCATGTCGGAAAAGATGTCGGAAAAGAATCTTAATGTAGAAAGAACTATCGAAAGAGATTTGGCAAAGCTGAAAAAGTTGGGCATCCTAACTCGAAAAGGTGGCCGCAAGGATGGCGAATGGGTACTAACAGATTTAGGTAAATCGGTATTTGATAAGCTTACATAATAAGACACCATAAAGGTGTCTTTTTTCTTTTATATTGCATATTTTTAGCCCCATTCTTGTATTTTTCAAAACTTTTTTGTACTTTTGCCCCGCTTAACAAACTGAATAAATGAAATGATAAATTTAAATACTCCATCAGACGTTATGTGGGCCACCTTGGCCAAAGAATACGAAAAAGCTAAATACTGGATGATTAAACAGTTCGGTGGCGAAAAACGTTATGAAGCCATGCGCGACGATTTGCTGCGTAAGTGTGCTTATTCTCAGCGTCCAATGCTCTCTAAGCCAGTCTATTACACTTCGTCAGAAGGCAATCGTTGGATATGCTTCGAAAATGCCTTTTACTATCCTGATAGCTTGGCTTCTAATTGCATGCCTAATTGTTTTTGTTATTTCGAAACAGCCAGCTCTATTGGTGTTTTCATGGTAGGTTTTAACGAACTGATTCATGGTGGCGACATGAATTGTGTTCTCATTTTTACCCCTCATTTTTTTCAGCGTTATGCCGAGCGTATGGGGGTGAGTGGCGATAAGAACGAGCTCTTGATGAAATTTATTACTTCAACAAGATCGTTCACTGTTAGTCCGATGGAGCCCGATGAAAATGGTGTAGAACGCATCACGGTCCGTATCACAACCGATTGTACTGGTCATGGTATTCGTCGGTCGGGAAAAGAGAATGTCTTCGAGGTTCGTACCATCCTTACAGATGCTCAGCTATCTAAGGCACAAGCAGCCCGCACCGAACATGTTCGCTCGCTTGGTGATCTTACCCGTTTTGAACCGCTTGAGGTTACCGAACGCCGTTTAAATAATTGTGGCGATATAAAAGATGTAGCCAAGGCTTTTTATGATAAGATTGATAAGTTGGAGTCGCTGGGTGTAGATACAAGTTTCCAGACTAGAGGTTTGAAACTAAGTATGACCTTTAGCAAGATTTTTATGCAGATGGGCATCGCTACTATTTACGATTCCGATTTTTGGACTAAACTCGGCCGTGAATCCCACGCGTCTATTTTACGTTATCTGCATGGCTTAGACGAAAATGATAAAGATTTTGATCCATTTAAGGAACTTGTTAAGGTTGCGCGCGAGATTGCTGCACGTATGGGAGTAAGAAAATTTGCCTGGCGCGAATGTGCCAAACTGTTGTTAATGGATATATACCAATATAACGAAGCTACAGCTGCCGAAACCATAAGGGAATTATACCCTATGTGAGCAGAAAAAATCATAGGGACTCGACAGTACCTTTTAAACCCATCTTTTCCCATTCGTCAGCCATACGTCGTTTAGCGTTCCGCCTGATTTCAAGCGAACGCTTAAAGCGTGCTAATGCCTCTTCGTACGTAACCTTCTTTATTCCCATTTTTCTCTAAATACTTATTCTTTGTAGCAAATATAGGATTGTTTTTATTTTATTCCAAATATTTTGGGACTTTTTTGATGTATATTGCATTTTTTTAGCCCCATTCTTGTGTTTTCACAAAACTTTTTGTACCTTTGCCATCAAGTATTGGCTGATCGTTGTAACACAACGCTGCTACGGCAGGGGTGACTTGGAACGTAAATTCCTCAGTCACAGAGCCTCAGAGGAGGTGCCGGTATGATTTTTATGGGTAAAATATTAGCGTTTGCTGTTTATTAGACATTCCAAAGTTTGGTCGCAGAAGAAGTCAGAGTAAAACATGCAGACGTTCACGCTATGCGTGGGCGTTACTTGTTTCTCTGAGGGTATGACCAAACACCTGGAATGTGGATGAGTATTCGTCCACGTTTTTCGTGTTTGGTCGTATCTTAGTTGAACGAGAGCAGCGCATAAACGATAAACGCTTATGCAAGCAACTAATAATGACAATCCCGTACTGAATAACCCGTACGAGGAACCGAAGTATTATTATGATACCGACATGAATGGTAACATAGACTATCAGACCGTTATGACTGGACGACGGCCTTTTGGCTATGATGTTAATATAGTGCCTAATAAGCGAGGAAATAAGACGATATTTTCTCAGGAAGATTTTGTTACCATTGATCCTAATGCAGAGTTTATTAATGGAATCCGTAAAGAGGTGAAGACATGGCGTGAGGCAGGTTATCCCAAAGCTTCGCGTATCACCAAGGAGCTGCTGGATTTCTGGTTTAATAATAAGGAACGCAGAACGAATCTACGTTTATTCTTCTGCCAGCGTGAAGCTGTAGAAACAGCTGTATGGTTGAACGAGATTGCCGAGAAAGACCCCAATACAGGTAACTATCTTTTGAATCTTCTGACAGAACGCAGGCATACGGTTTCGGATAATGATGCAGATGTGCTCCCTCGTACTGCATTCAAAATGGCTACGGGAACGGGAAAAACGGTAGTGATGGCAATGCTCATCCTTTACAACTACCTGAACAAACGGGCCAATCCGATGGATACACACTATGTGGACCACTTTCTGCTATGTGCTCCTGGTATTACTATTCGTGACAGATTAAGTGTTCTGCAACTTGATAATAGTAGCCGAAGCAATAATTATCAACGTAATGATTATTACCATCAGCGTGGATTGATTCCTCCCCAATTTGAAAAAGAATTAGGAGGTTTGAACTCCTGTGTCACAATTGTCAACTATCAGCAATTTCTGCCTCGTGTGTTTTCTGGGAAACATGCATCTCCGCTTGACGGAAAGCAAAAGTGGGTGGATGGTCAGTTGGTGACTCAGAAAGACAAAGAAGACTATAGCGTGATGCTAAGTCGTGTCCTAGAGAAAGGCGTGAAAAGTAAACGAATTGTTGTTATCAACGACGAAGCTCACCATTGTTACTTACCAAAGGCTACCAAGGATAAACTTGACGCTGACGAAAAGTCGGAGATGAAAGATGAGAACGAAAACGCGCGAGTATGGTATGAGGGCTTAAGACAGATGAAACTGTTGGGATACAAAATTCAGCACGTTTATGATCTCTCAGCTACTCCTTATTATTTAAAGGGCTCAGGTTATCCAGAATATTCGTTATTCCCTTGGGTAGTAAGCGATTTTGGACTTGTTGATGCTATTGAAAGTGGATTGGTAAAGATTCCTTATCTGCCAGCCTATAGTGACAAAGATGGACTTGAAGAGCCAAAACTGCGCAATATTTATCAATATATAAGGGATAGTCTTCCTAAGAAGAAAGATATTGATGAAACAAAGCAGCCACATCTTCCCACGTTATTGAATCTGGCTTTAGATCAATTCGTTTCTGACTATAAGGAATACGAGAGAGGAATTAGAGCTCAGTTTGAGGAACAGGGTAGCTTGTTATCATCTCCTCCTGTAATGATTATTGTTTGCAATAATACGGCTGTTTCTCGCGAGGTTTATAGAGATATTGCTGGCTATCAGATAGGCGAGGATGAAGATGGTAACCCCAAATACAAGAGAGGACGCTTTGATGTTTTCTCTAACTACGATGCAATGGGAAATCCTCGAGATAGATTCCCTTCTTTACTTATTGACTCTTCCGCTCTTGACGATGCATCAACAAGAATAGATGAGGCCTTTAAAAGAAGCTATGCTAAGGAAATCGAAGAGTTTAAGCATGAGTATGCCAACATCCATGGTGCTGGTAGCGCTGATAAGATTACAGATGCGGATATTCTTCGAGAAGTTGTAAATACTGTTGGAAAGCCTGGTAAATTAGGCGGCGATATCAAATGTGTTGTAAGTGTATCAATGCTAACAGAAGGTTGGGATGCGAATACTGTAACGCACGTATGTGGTATACGTGCCTTTGGTAGTCAGCTATTGTGTGAGCAAGTTGTTGGTCGTGCTTTGCGTAGACAGAGTTATGATATGCTTCCTTATGATAGTCGCGACGGACATCAGATAGACAGAAAGTCGTTATCGCATTATAAACCTGAGAACATCGTATATAAGTTCCCACCAGAATATGCTCGTGTGATTGGTGTACCATTCAACACGTTCAAAAGTGGGAATACTGTCGTAACCCCACCTCAGAAGCCTAAAGCAATTGTCATGGCTTTACCTGAGCGTCAGAACTTGGAAATTGTTTTTCCTAATATTACAGGTTATCGTTCAGATAATATCGACGGTAAATTGGAGGCTGATTATACAGGTTTGAATAAGTTTGTGCTTGACTTTAACAAACTTCCGCTTGAGAATCCACTTCAAACACCAGTAAATGGCGATACGAAAATCCTGAAAACCAACTATATGGAGCTTCGAGATTCCCAGGTCGTATACTATTTTTCCAGCTTAATGATTCGAGAGTATTATTACCAGGAAGGGCGAATGTTCCAAAAGTTTGGCGATGTAAAGAAGATTGTAGAGAAATGGTATAACGAACATATTGATGTGAAAGGTGGTGATGGCAGGCCTGAGCAGAAACGTGCTGTGATGCTATGGGAGTATACTGCAGTATTATCGAGTATCAATGAAGGCATACACAAAGCCAATGAAGACAGGGAGATTGTTTCTGCTGTATTGAACTACTATAATCCCAGCAGCAGTACAAGTGTTGTCTATCGCCCCACAAATAAAACAGTGCATCCCATCACGAAGAGCCATGTAAACCTTATCATTGCCGAAGAGAATTCCTGGCAGGAAATTGCGGCTAAGAAATTAGATGCGATGGATTGTGTGGTAACTTGGGTGAAGAATACTTATTTAGGCTTCAAGATTCCCTACATTGTTTCAGATGAAAGCAAAGAATTCCTACCCACATTTATTGTTAGGGTTAAAACACCTAATGATAAGGATGTGAATTTGATAGTAGAATGCCAGGATTATGATGGTGATAAGACTGGTAATAGAGATGCAAAACGCAACTATTTGAAAGACTATTGGATACCAGCTGCCAACAATCTTAAAACGTATGGATGTTGGGATTTACTGGAAGTGAATGATATAGACCAAATTGACAAACTCATTAACGAAAAAATCAAGCAATTATGATAGACAAGATTAGACCTGTGTCGAGCATCAAACACGATGATAAGCGTGTTGCCATTCCTGATAGTGCCCATCAGGGTGAGGAACAGATGGCTATTAGCGGCCAGCCTGAAGAAAGTGAATATGATATCTTCCGCCATCAGTTAAAACGCGGTTGCGACCCTCAGCTCTATTGGTTGGGTAAATATAAGAACGATGATGACGAAAGTCCTGACTATATGCCCCAACTGCGTACCGATATTCGCAGTTTATATAAACATGAGGATATTCGCCCAGAGGCCATTATCGACAATCTCTATGAGTTGCATGAGCACAAGAGCGAGAGTGCCAAGTTACAACTCGACCTCTTTGGCGATTGGTCAGATGGCGAAGAGGATGAGTTAGAACGTTTGGCTGGTTATTACAAACATAACGACAACTGGCAGAACCGACTCATTCAAGGTGATAGCTTGCTCGTGATGAACTCCCTGCTGAATCGAGAGGGCATGAAGGGCCAAGTGCAATGTATCTACTTCGATCCTCCGTATGGAATTAAGTATGCATCCAATTGGCAATTGAAACTTAATAGTCGCGAAGTTAAAGATAATGACAATAATGTTTCTCAAGAACCAGAAATGATAAAAGCATTCAGAGATACTTGGGAATTAGGAATACATAGTTATCTCTCATATCTTCGTGACAGACTGGTAATAGCAAGAGAATTACTAGCAGAAACAGGTTCATGTTTCGTTCAAATATCAGACCAAAATGTACATCTGGTACGAAGTGTAATGGATGAGGTGTTTGGAAGCGACAATTTCTTCTCACTCATTACTTTCAAAAAGACTTCTCCATTAGGAAGCGCAGGCCTACCTGGCGTTGTAGACTATCTTATTTGGTATGCAAAGGACATTGAACACATGAAATATCGTTCTTTATTCGTAAAGAAACCGATAGGGCAGGGTACGATGTATAAGAGCATTGAATTAGAAGATGGAACCCGAAGGGGAATGACTAAAGAAGAATTACAAGATCCGAACATGATTCCAAAAGGAGCAAGGGCATATAGGTTGGATAAGTTGTCTTCTACAGGATATACGGATTCTTGTATGTATGATTTTGAATTTGAGGGCAAATTATATAAATGTGGTAAGAAAAGTTGGAGAACGAATTATAAGGGAATGATGCGGCTTATTGAAAAACGCCGTGTCGCTGCGCCATCATCAGTCCCAAACTATGTTCTTTATGCTGACGATTTCCCCATGCAGGATATAAATAATTTATGGGCTGATACTGCAGGTGCATCCAATATAGAATATGTTGTCCAAACTTCAGAAAAAGTCATCCAAAGATGTTTGTTAATGTGTACAGATCCAGGTGATTTAGTCCTCGATCCAACATGTGGCGGAGGTACAACAGCCTACGTTGCTGAACAATGGGGGCGCAGATGGATAACGATTGATACAAGTCGTATTGCTTTGAATATCGCTAAGAAGCGATTGACGACAGCTTTGTTCCCTTATTACAAGACTTACGACGAGAGCGAGAATCCCAATATCCGCAGAGGTTTCATTTATAAGAAAGTACCTCATATCACATTAAAGGCTTTGGCTAATGACCTGCCCTTTGATGAGGAGACCCTTTACGACCAGCCTGAGGAAGATAAGAAGCGTATTCGTGTGAGTGGTCCATTCACAGTAGAGACCTTGCAGAGTCTTGATGTCAGTTCGCCTGATAGCTTAAATGATAAGCAGAACGACTACGACGAATATGCTGCCTTTACAGAGCGTATCTTCAACAACCTGAAGGCTAATGGTATTCGTAATGGCGTAAAACAGCAGCAGGCTGTGATGTACTCGATGGAGCATTTGGATGAGCCTTATCTGAATGCCAAGGGCTACTATAAGGCAGAGGATGGTAAGGAACTTTGCGTTTACTTTATGATTGGTCCCAAGTTCGGAACAGTTAGCAAGTATGCAGTAAATGAGGCCATTCGTGCTTTCCGTCAGCATCTGAGTGAATCGAACTGGCTTGTGATACTTGGTTTCTCCTTCGAAGATAGCATCGAGAGTGGTGAGAACAAGGACTATAACTTTGGTACGTTCCAGGTATCCAAGGTTCGCATGAGCGACGATCTACTACAAGATGGCTTACTAAAGAAAGACAAGAAAGCAGGCTCGTTTATCATCATTGGCGAGCCTGATGTCAGCCTTGTGAATGATGGTGATGGTAACTGTCATGTGGAAATCAACGGTATGGATATGTACGACCCGATACAGGATGAGGTTAAGGCACGTAATGTAAACGACATCGCTTATTGGGAGATGGACGATAACTACACCGGTGGCCTTTTCAAAGTACGTAGCATCCACTTCTGTGGTGGTAGTAAAGATGACTTTAAAGCATGGCGTAAGGGCTTAGATACTATTGCCAAAGACTTGGCAAAGAAGAAGGCTGAACGCACGCTTAGACTGAAGTTTAACGATGAAGTATGGGATACACTTTACGACTTTAAGAGTGAACCAATACCATACGAAAAGGGCAAGAAGATTGCCGTACGTGTAGTCTCTCAGTTTGGTGAAGAATCGACAAAGGTACTTGAAATGTAGAGAATATGGATTACTGGATTGTGCCAAGTAACGATAATGTTTTCCGAATAGCCGATGCCATAAAGGCTAATAACGGAATTGTTGACTGGCGACAGTCAAACAACTTTGCTATTGGTGATATGGTGCTTATTTATAAAAGTAAACCAGAGCAAAGGGTAGCATTTCGTATGGAAGTGGTTGGCGTTGAAATCAAAGAAGAAGATGCTTTAGATCAGGAAAGATTCTGGACTGACCAAATGGCATATTTTGATGGATTGGGCCAATCTAATTATGTGAGATTTAAACTGCTGGAAGAGATACTGGATGATGCAATGTCCCTCCAGCAGTTGCATGCTCATGGTTTTAAAGGCTATATCCAGAGTGTACAGCATTGTCCTGAAGAAGCAATAGAATTCATATTGAATCCTCATGGGATGGACAGCTCCGAAGAAGATTACGATGTAGATTATCCTGCAGATAATGAGGAGTTGTATGAAGGCGCCTTAATGGAGGTTAAGGTTAACAAGTACGAACGAAACAGGAAGGCTCGTGAGAAGTGTATCGAACTGAAAGGGCGCAAATGTTTGGTATGTGGTAGAGATTTTGAAGAAACGTATGGTGATATAGGCAAAGGTTTTATTCATGTTCACCATTTGGTGCCCATTTCTTCTATTGGTAAGGAGTATCAACTTGACGTTGAGAAGGATTTGGCGCCAGTGTGCCCTAATTGCCATTATATGCTTCACCGTAAAAACCCACCTTATACAATTGAAGAACTGCAAAGAATGATGCAAGGAACTGAAGATAATCCAACTCAAATTGCTGCAGAACCAGTAGAAATCAGACCTTTGCCAAATTACTTTTACGGTTGTATACCGCTCTATAATCTTAAAGCAGCATGTAGCAGTTTTGCAGTGAACGAAATCCCAGAGGAAGAAGGTTGGATTGATGTTAGAGGATATAATTTTACCCCAGATCCTAAACGCTATTTCGCAATCCATGCAAAAGGTAATTCTATGTTTCCAAAGATTAGTGATGGCGATATCTGTGTGTTTGAGTGGTATAAAGGTGGCTCAAGAAACGGAAAAACAGTATTGATTCAATGCAATGGTATAGATCCTGATACTGAGTGTAATTACACTATTAAAGACTATCACAGCGAAAAAATCGCATCTGAGGATGGGTGGAATCAAAAGGCTATCACTTTATCACCTATAAACAAAAAATATGATGATATTCATCTAGATCCAAGTGAGCGATATGTGACAATTGGCATATTCGAGTGTAAATTAAATAAATAACCCAAATACAATAGATATGACGAAACTTGACGAGCTAAACATGAGTAAAAATCATGTATTTAAAAACGACGAAGAGCTAAACAATGCGCTCAATGAGGTTTCTGAAGCCTATAGTAAGCCACCCACAAATAGTGATTATGTATTTGTAGGTATTTTGCTTGTGTTATTGCCTATTGCTGGAATAATTGGGTACATCTATGATTGGTCCTGGCTGTTCTATATTGTTGGTGGGCTAATCACTCTGATGGAAATCATCTTCCTATTTACAGGAGCACTTCGATGTTTAGGCTCAGTACTGCTTATTATTTCTTGTGGTCTTGGTTATTTTATAACACAGTCTGTTGTCACAGGTTTGCTCTTAGGCTCATGTGTTACAGCTTCATTGTTAAGCATAGGTTTGGCTATACTTATTTGCTCCACAGGATTCTCAACAATAACTAACTTGTTTAAGAAGAATTAAGTTACTATCATAGGAGCTGATAACTGCTGAAAATAAAACGAGGAGCGAACATCACTGTTGGCTCCTCTTGGAATGACGAATGCATATAATAATATGCATTTTTAGCTGGTGCAAAGATAATGCTTTTTAGCGAATTATCTGCAATATACCGGAGAAAAGTTTGATTTCTCGAAGATTATTTGTATTAACTGCATTATATTGTCCGATAAGACAAAGAATGACCGATAAATTGTCCGAAAAAGCCTATAATGTCCGATAAACAATGTGGTCGCAAATTGCGACCACATTATTTTGATTCTATAATGAAACGGCAGCTAGATCTGCGCTCATTTTTTGGATGGCTACCAAGATTTTTTCTTTGGTCTTTTCGCCTGCATAGGCAGCACCTATCTTGTATTGGCGCATTTTACTTTCGTTGATACCTGCAAACTTGGCAAATTTGCTGATGTTAATCCATTCGAAGTAATTGAAAAAGGACTGTAGATCGTATTTGTACTCAATCTTGATTTCCTGAAGATTCTTGGGAAGACTGCCGTGTTCTTTCACGTATTCTTCCTGAGCTTCCTTCACGATAGCTGCCATGTCGGCTTTGGCTTCGTCAACACTGTTTCCATACCCACCCAAACAGAAGTTTCCAATCTGGGCATCGCATGCAATGGAGTAATAACCATTGTCTGTTCTTTCCACAATTGCTTCAACCTTCATATTATTCATTGTTTTAAACCATCTAAAAGCCCTCCAACATTACTCCGCTTCTCCTTGAAAAGGGGCAAGGGGGAGTTATATCCCCGCTTGCCTCCGAATTGCCGCAAGGGTGTTTGGGCGCACTTCCTCTGAATCGTGCCTTCCAACGGGGAACTTGTTTCCTGTTTTGGGCGAATACCAGATTTCGTGATTGCCGCCTTCGTGGTCGCAGTAGCAACCTTCCTTACGAAGCCATCTTTTCAATTCTGAATACTTCATAATGTCAAAGAGCTTTTATGCGATGCAAAAGTAACGATTTTGTTGCTAACATACAAACAAAATAGTAACAATATTGTTATTGTTATACATATTTAACATAAAATGATCGCTTGATGTCAATAATTTGCTGATTAGTTTGTCTTTAGGTCGATTTTGTAAGGTCGGAGATTGCAATTTGGGATTTGGCTAAAAATATTTTTGTTTGGTGGATTTTCTACGTTTTATTTACAAAATGTGGGTGGTTTTTGGTAGGGTGCTGCGACTCGCAGCAGGTAACTGTTGTAATATAGTGAATCAATTGGAAAAACCAAGGAAATAGACTAAAAATTTAGTGGTGCTCGCGAATAAAAAAGATTAATATTTTTGCTTTTGATTACTGGAGAAGTATTATATTTGCAGCCGAATTTTTTAACTAATAAACAACATTAAATGAATTTGAAAACGATGGAAACTATCAACAATGAGCTAGAAAGAGCTCAACTTGGGGCAGCTTCGGCTGCTGGCTGCGGAGCGCCCCTTGACTACCTGCCAAGCTTAAAAAATCACCTCAACCTTGCCAGGGAAATAGCCAGCCAATATTGCGTGGTATCTATTGAAAACAGTAGAATTAGGGCATTTATTGCTCGGTTCTTTATGCGACAACTGAAGGGTGCCGTGAAGCTACTACCGGGTTATATCGAAGACCTGAAACATGGTAAGTGCATAGAGGCTTTCTGCATCTCGTCGGGGTTACATCGCAAAGAAATGTTCTGGCTGTGGTGCGAAAGTATCTGCAGCGACATGGAAGTGGAAAGCTTTTGCGAGAGTCTGAAATGCTACATCGAAGACCTGAAAACGCTATTGGCTGAGGCTGAGAAAGCGTTGATGCATTGCGATTCTGCCATGTTTGAGAAATTCTATTTTGCCAAAAAGCAGAACTACAGTGGCGATGCGATATCGAAGAGATTTGAGAAATGGCGGTACGAGAACCTGTGTGTGACCATCGACAAGCTAAGAGATCTACAAGCCAAGGTGGTGGCCGAATCGCTAACAAAGGACATCATGAGATTTGCGCCTGTGCCGTCGCAGAAAGAACTAAACGAGGTTAGGCTCGACTATCTGAAGGGATTTCTGCCTTATGATTTTGTGATGAGTGACGATTTTTGTGTAGCATGTGCCCAGTGGCGGCAGTTTATGCATTGGAACGACACCATACTTATTATCGACTACAAGAAATATGGAAAATACATCCAAAACCATTACTACGACTTTAGCGATATGCAGCTGCAAGCCATCTTTGAACTCGACATGAAGCTGTACCTGATACACAAGGAGATGGCCCGATTGAACCCAGAACTTGTAAATGTGCTACAACCTACACAAACAGGAACGTTGGAGAACACAACCCTGTTTGCACCTTATAATACCATAACCCGGATGCTGCAGCAGGATTGGTTTGATGCGGTTTCGGTTGATAAGGAGAAATATACTACCATGTGGCGTGATGAGCTGGTGAGCAATCTGATGAAATCGGAGATAGGAAGCGTTATAGCTGACGAATGGCAAATAGCCAGCAAGCGACCCCAACTGAAGGCTGCTGTAGTGTATGGTCTGAAAAAGGCTGGCGTAATACAAGGCAGCGACTTGGGTATTGCATCGGCTATCGTGGGCGATGATAACACAGATAGTAAAACCTTTGCCGTGTATATGGGTAGGGGTAAGAAAGGGGATATTGCTGACTGGATTGTCAACTATGTGAAAGACTGATTTAAGCCTTAAAATTCAATTAGAAAGTTCTACTGGCATTCAACTGGAATGTTGGTAGAATTTTTTTTGTTTTTTTTCTTGCCTGTAAACAAAGGCGTTTGCGGGCATTTTTGTCCGTTCAACTGAAAACTCAACTGAAATTAATTTTTGAGTTGAATAGTTGAACTCTACCTTTGCCGACGTGATCCTTGACATGCTGGTACAAACTTTCACCTTCCGAATGGCGGAGGGCGATAAAATGGCGTATATATACGCACATGTGCGCACAGAGGCGCACGTACATTATTAAACAATAACAATTTAAAATTTTAAAGATTATGAATACAATTACAATTTCAAAAACAACTTCAAGTTTTACAACCCGCATGCATGCTCAGTATAACCAGCAGCACATGACGTCGCTGGAAATAGCGGAGATTTGCGGGAAACAACACAATCACGTATTGCGCGACATTAGAAGTATGGAGCCTGCGTGGGAAAAAGTTAATGGGTCCAAGTTTGGACTCATTGAGTATAAGGATTTGCGTGGACGTTTAAAGCCATGCTATTCGCTCACCAAAACCGAGTGTCTCTATGTCGCCACTAAGTATGACGATGAGATGCGAGCAAAGTTGGTGCTGCGATGGGAACAGTTGGAAATGGAACGACTGGCACAACACCAGTCGATGCGATTGCTTACCACCAAGCAAGAGGTGCTGCACGAGTCGGAAGAGATAGTAGGCGAGCAGCTGGATGAGGTGAACGAGGAGAGCGACGGCTGCTTGACGGTTTCGGAGATTGCTGCCGTTTACAACATGACAGCGCACGACCTGAACTCGTTTCTGGTTGACATGAAGATTCAACGATGGCGATGCGGACAGTACCGACTACTACCCAAGTACGAAGGTTTAGGACTGACGGCCGATCGATTGAATGTGAGTTACTCGCTGAAAGGAAAACTGAAATACGAAACCTATCTGGTTTGGACAGAGAAAGGTCGCGATTTTATAACTAACCTGATTGAAAACGGTCATGGCTGGGATTAAACGAAAAGAATATCTGCTGTATCTGGCTAACGTGAGAGCTGAGGAGCAGCAAGCGTATGATCGCGGATATCGCATTACTCGAAAAAGTATCGAGGAAATCAGAGAAGAGTTCCAAGCTAAATACGGAAGTATTTATTTGGAATTTTAAAAATGTAAAAATGATAAAATGTAACAATTTGTTTAACAATTTAAAAAGTAAAAGAATTATGAACACAATGATTTTAAGAGTAGTAAAGAGTGGTGTGATGACCACCGTAAAGAGTGACAAATCAGAAACCGGTGTGCTGAACAAGCGATCCTTAGTGTTACAGGAACTTGGTGGCAAATATGCTAACAGCTATGTGGTTACAACACTTGGTAACCTGGCCACCATAGAGTTTGCTGAAAACGAGCTGGTGGTTGCTGATTTGCGATTCCAAACTCGCGAGTACAATGGACAAGCGTTTATGGACGTTGTTGCAAATGAGATCGTTAAGATTAAACGCTGAAAAATGTAAAAATTCTTAGACGAGCTAAGCGGCAAAGCCGAGCGATAAAATGTAACAATGTAAGATTTTGAGTTGAGGTGAGGAGGATATTCTCGAGTAAATGGCCAAGGAATCCGAAACTTCTTCTCGCTTTAAAACTCAAAAACAAAATGAAAACAAATAACAAATTAAACAAGACCGTGACTGTTAACGGCATGATGGCCGTTACAAAGAGTGATTTGGAAATGGATTATGTGCAGTTCCTGCCTGATAATCCGAGTATAGGACAAGTGGAGGCTTTTCGTGGCAGGGGCTTAGGACAGCTGTTAAGAAATGGCTCGTTTGAGTTTGTGCGTACCAAGCGATTACGCCATAAGCCTGAATTTAAAGGTGATTACGCTAGTTTGTCGTTTGGCGCAGATGGCAATGATCGCGTAACATTTGTGGTACCTAACGAACTGCGCGCCCAGTTACCTACCATTCTGCGAAAGGGTATTTGCCCAATCATTAAACACCTGCAAAAGAAAGGATTCAGTAAATGATTTACCGTATCATAAATAAGGGTAAGAAGTTTGCTTATCTGGTAAAGAATCGTGAAGATTTCTTGGCGCTCAGAAACACCAAGGAGAATCTGGAGAACTTAGCTAAAGCTCGCAAAGGTGACGAGAAAGCTAAGGCCCAGTTGGTGCAGTTTGCCTACAATATCGGTGTGCTAAAAAGTTCGGCTTTGGCTGGTTGCAAGAGTATTGGTAGCTACTTTTTTCATGATGTGGATTGCTACGATGCCGAACAGAGCGCAGCAATGGCGCAGCAGATACTGGCTAAGAAGGATGAGATAGGCCTGATGATGCTGGAGAAGAGCGCGAGTGGGGGATATCATTTGGTTTGTAAACGCCAGCCTGGCTATACTATTCTTGAGAACCAGGTGCGCATTTCTACTATTTTGCAGATTGAAATGGACACCAATGTGCATGATTTGCAAAGGGTGGTCTATTCGACTAGTGGTAATGAAAAAGATTTACTTTATCTTGATGACGAGCTGTTTAGTGAACCCATGACGGTTGAGGAGTGCGAGGCGGAATATGCCCGATTGAAAGAGCGCGAACGTAAAGGTGAAGAGCAGGTGCCAGCTGGTGCTAAAAAGGCGAGGAAGCACTATAAGCCTTGGGAAGATGATTTAGCAACGGACAACAGGACTAACAGGTCTGATTCTGCTGCTGAAAATCCTACTGAAGAAAAAATCCTAAAGTCCTGTAGTCCGTTGCAAAATAAACCAATTGATGAGCGGGTGAGGTTTGTGATGGAGGCGGTGCTGAAGGCGAAGGGGCTGGAGAAGTCGGACTTTACGGATATTGGTGGTAGGCATAATGCGGTGAAGATATTCCTGAGTGGCTGTAACCAGTTATTAAGTAAGGAGGAGGCAAACGGGGCATTGGCGGAGCTGATGCCTGAACACTGGGCTGATGCGAATGTACAGAAATGCCTGAGTGATTTTTATGCCAAGTATTACAATCCTGAACGAAAACTGAATAAGGACGAGGAGGCGATATTTACGAAGAGTAGGAGGCTGGGAGATGATAAAGAATCAGAAGTGAGTGACCGTTCTGCTCCTATTCCTCCTGAGATGCCGGCAAAGCTACCGAAACTGATTAAACTGCTTACCAAGAATACCCCCAACCAATACAAAGCTGCGGTGGCGCATGCGGTGTTCCCATCGCTCGGCACACATCTAAAAGAGGTGGAATTTGAGTACACCGATTACGTGAAGCATGAGGCCACGCTGATGAACTGCTTGATGGCGCATACGGGCGCAGGTAAAGGTTGTATAGACGAGCCTATCCGTCATATTATGGCCGATATCAAAGCCCGTGATGCGGAGAACACCCGAAGAGAAGCTGAGTGGAAAAAGGATTGCCAAAAGAAGGGTGCCAATAAGGATAAGCAGGTACGACCAGAAGGACTGGTGATACAAGAGATTGATCCCGATATGACCAAGCCTGCATTGGTTACCCGTATGGACGAGGCTGAAGGCCACTTTGTGTATGTAAAGCTGAACGAGATTGACCTGTTTGAGCAGCTGAAAGGACAGACTGGCAAGCAGCATTTCCAGCTGATGTGCTTGGCTTTCGACCCAGGCGCGGAGTTCGGTCAAACTCGTATCGGTACCCAGAGCGTAACCGCAAGACCTAAGTGTAGATTCAACTGGAACGCCTGTACTACTATCCAAAAAGGTCGTCGCTTTTTCAGTCGTGTTCTCACCGATGGACCTATCAGCCGTATCAACTTCTGTACCATTCCAGAGATGGAGATTGGAGCAGAGCAGCCCATCTACGGCAAGTACGACGAGGCGTTTGATGCTGAGCTGAAAACGTATATCGACAACCTTGTGTCGGCTCATGGTGTGGTGGATTGTCCGCAGGCATTCAAACTGGCTAAAAAGCTACAGGAGGAGTGCGCTGAATTTGCCCGATTGTCGCAGGATGAAACCTACTGGAACCTGTCGCATCGTGCCATTGTGATAGCCTGGTTAAAGGCCTGTGTGCTGTATGTAGCCAACGGCTACCAATGGGAAAAGACAATTGAAGATTTTGTTCGTTGGAGTCTGCAGTACGATCTGTGGTGCAAAATGCAGTTCTTTGGTGCTGATATTGAAAAGGCAAACCATGAAGGTGAATATAGAGAGCAGCCCGGTCCTAAGAATCTGTTAGATTTGCTGCCCGATGAGTTTACGCTTAATGATGCAATGCAGGCACGTGCTAAACAAGGTCTGCAAACTGATAAGCGCAAGTGTGCCAGAATGATACATCAGTGGGTATTCAGAAAGTATGTATTACAGATTACAGATTACAGTTACAAAAAGAGCGATAAATACAAGGAAAAATGTAAAAATTAAAAAATGAGAAAATGTAAATATGGAAATAGTACCATTGAATAGTAAAACAAACCTCTCCGAGCACTTCTTGCTCGGGGAGTTCACCAGGAGTAAGTATCCTGAGGTGTATAACATCCCCAGCCATGAGGCGATTGCGAACCTCGCCAACCTCTGCACTTGGCTGGAGGTTTTGCGAGAGAAAGCCGCGCAACCGATTATCATTAACTCAGGTTATCGATCGCCGCAATTGAATCGGAAGGTTGGGGGAGCGCCCACCAGTAATCACTTAACAGGGTGTGCGGCGGATATCCGCACCAATGGTATGGAGCAGGCAATAGAATATGCAGCCATATTAATAGCCTATGCCAAAGAATCAGCACAGGACTATGACGAACTGCTGATAGAGAAGAATCGCTATGGTGCCGTTTGGGTACACTTTGCGGTGAGGCCGAAAGAACGCTCGGCGACGCAAGGAGACGCTTGCCTAAGCAAGAACAGGCGTAAGGTGGCGTTTCTGAATGCTTAGCTGTCAGGGACCTGTCCCCTGGCAGGGGGAGTCAGCCGGGGGTGGGCCTCGGCTGATTTTTTTCTTAGTGTTAACATTGTTTAATAGATGAGAGACTGAAATTTGTCGAAAAAGTATTATATTTGCACCATGTTACCTATTTGACAGTGAATTTATAACATTATAGTATTTATCTAAAACAATCTGATTATGACAAAGAAAAGTATTTCAAGACTGCTGCAGGCATCGCTGATGTGCTGCCTGGCCGTGCTCTTCACTGCTTGCGACGACATCTTCGCTGGCGAAGACAATCCCATACCGGCTTACCTCTCAATGAGCGACAAGCCTGTAACAATCAAGGTGGGCGATACCTACAGACGCAAGGCCATCTCGGTGACCACAGCCGTGGTGGAGTACAGCTCGAGCAAAACCGATGTGGCTACGGTTAACAACGAGGGCCTTGTAACCGCCAAAGCTGAGGGCACCACCACCATCACCGCCACCGCTACAGGCTACAGCAGTCAGAATGGCAAGAAAATCTACCAGCCCGCTTCGGTATCGTATGTGGTAACAGTTACGCCTGCTACTGTATATGCAACAAATCTTTCTATTGATGCAACGCTGAGATTAGATAATGTAGCCCAAACGCTTACGCCTACGGTTACACCAAGCGATGCTACTATTATCTGGACTTCGAGTGATGAGGCCGTAGCCACTGTTGATGCCAAAGGTAAGGTAACTCCTGTAGCAAAGGGTAAGGCTACTATCACCGCTACATCTGGCGACTTGAGCGCTACCAGCACTGTTTACGTTTACGACAAGATTTGGAATATCAATACTGATGGCGCTGCCGCCGTGGGTGCCGATAAGTCCTGGCTGATTGAGGGCACCGGTACAGCAGTAGACAATGCTATTTACATCGGGACTGACGCTACGGTTACTCTTAATGGTATTAATATCACACAGCAAATAGACTGCTCAGGCAATGCCACCATCATCCTGGCCGATGGTTCTACGAATACGGTGACTGTGACTACAGACCAGAAAGCTGGTATAAAAATTGGCGGTACAGGCACGCTCACCATCAATGGAGAAACCGCAGGCACTGGTATACTCAACGCTACTGGCGGAAATGATGCTGCTGGTATCGGAACGAGTAGGGATGAAACTGGTGGAAACATTGTAATTAATGGCGGTAAGGTAACCGCTACTGGTGGCGACCATGCCGCTGGTATCGGAACGGGAAATGCTGACATGAACAACAATGAGTGCGGCAGTATCACGATTAATGGCGGTACGGTAACCGCTATAGGTGTCAACGGTGCCGCTGGTATCGGAACGGGAGTAGCTAACTATGGAACCAATACATGTGGCGCTATCACGATTAATGGCGGTACGGTTACCGCTACTGGTGGCGGCAATGGTGCTGGTATCGGAACGGGATGGTCTTTCAACGCGAAAAATGAATGTGGTGCTATCACGATTGACACTGGTGTTACAAGCGTTACTGCAAAAAAGGGTACTAGCAGTCCTAATAGTATAGGTACAGGAACGGACAATGCCACTCAAATATGCGGCACGATTACTTTTGGCACTGCAGCGGTGTTCAACGGTTCAGCTTGGTCACCCACTACTATGGTGGCTGGCACCTATGGCGGTCTGAACCTCGCCATCTCTACCACAACAAATGCTAACGACACCTGGACGCTGACCCCAGCACCCTAATGATAAAAAACGATTGATTATTACAAAATAAAACGTTATCGTAATTTTAAGTTCAAGTGCCCTTCGTCGCGACGACGCGGGGCGCTTTTTGTTTTAAAATAAATGCATATTTATTTGGTGTTGTGCTCTTTTTTATCTACCTTTACATAATTCTTTCAAAAAAAGCAAGTTAGAAGAAACTTTTTTGTATCTTTGCAGCATCAAACATAAATTTGAACACTAATTAAAATTATAAACTGATGAAGAAAGCATTAAAAATTGCGCTATTCAGCGTCATGGGATTGGTTGTATTACTGGGAATTGCCGTGTGGATGGAGTTTGGACAGCTGGTTAAAGGTGCAAACTCGTGTGTGAAACTGGACGACGGATTGTACTACATGGAGTACAAGGGCGACGACGGGTTTGACGGACTGATGGCCAAGGGTGGCATAGCTAAAGCCGACGAGCTGGCCGGATATGCCATCGAATTCCTGTCGAAGGGTCATTACAAGCCCGAAATCAGTACATCGAAGCAGGCATACGGATGCTCGGCACTAACCGTAAACACGCCTGAGGGCGATATTCTGATGGGGCGCAACTTTGATTTCCCATCGGCCATTGGCGTGATAATGCATTGCATCCCCGACAAAGGCTACGAAACAATCACCACCTTTAACGTGGAATTCTACAACTTTGGCGAGAATTACAAACCCGAGGGTTTTAAGAATCAGTATATGGCGCTTACAGGACTGTTTGTGGCGCTGGACGGTATTAACGAGAAGGGACTGGCCATTGCCGACCTGATGGCGGGCGACACTGTGCAGACGCACCAGAACACCAGCAAACCCGACCTGACCACAACGGCTGCAATACCTTATATGCTGAAAAATGCTGCTACCGTTGACGAGGCGCTGAAACTGCTGGAGGGCATAGATATGCACTCGGACATAGGTTCGGCTCACCACTATGCGATGGCCGATGCTACGGGCAAAAGGGTAGTTGTGGAGTATGTGGACAATAAAATGGTGGTGGTAGAATCGCCTGCTGTGGCTAACCACTATCTGTGCGAGCAGAAGCTGAACGCGGGGTTGGAGCCTGGCGATAAGCGTTACGACATGCTATGCGAGCGATATGCCGAAAACAACGGTGTGATGAACATGGAGCAGCTTACAAACGCGATTGCATCGGTATCGCAACCACAGCGCGAAGGGTTCCTGGGCACAGCGTGGACCATGGTGATGAACCTGAAGCATCCATCGGTTACCTATTATTCGCAGCGCCACTATAACAAGCCATTCTGCTTTAGTCTGAAATCGACTGCTGAGTAAAATCCTGCATCTCTCTACATAAAAATCATTAATCGGAACAAAAATACAAAAAATTATCGATTTAATGATACTCGCTTTAAAAAAATGTACTATCTTTGCACGCAGAAACAATAGTAAACGATTAATTAACAAATTTAGAACGA
>JAEEGH010009617.1_pt1 | contig 22499 bp, 15 predicted proteins | sample 9134181 | NCBI WGS metagenome assembly JAEEGH01 (sample SAMN16246544, study PRJNA631951) | gut metagenome | biome: gut microbiome; feature: rumen; material: DP-attached | host: Bos | place: Iran: Karaj | collected 2018-10
CAGACACAGCGAGCGGAATGGCCTTGATACCGGCGGCACCGCAGTTTTCAACGAGTTTGTTCACACCAGCGACCGCACCGGACACCACGATCTGGCCCGGGCAGTTGATGTTTGCCGGAACCACGGTACCGGCATCCTTCACGGCTTCGCAAAGTTCAAGAATCTTGGCTTCGTCCTGGCCCATGATAGCAGCCATGGCACCCGGGTTCTTGGAACCGGCGCTGGCCATGAGTTCGCCGCGAGTACGCACCAAGCGGAGGCCTTCTTCGAAGCTGAAACCGCCAGCGGCGTAAATGGCAGAGTATTCACCGAGGGAGTGACCAGCCACGTAGTCAAAGTCAAAGCCTTCGGACTTGAGGAGTTCCATCACCATGGCGGACACGGTAAAGAGAGCCGGCTGGGTGTTGTCGGTGCTCTTCAGGACATCTTCGGGGCCTTCGGCCATGAGCTTGGAGAGCGAGAAACCGAGAATTTCATCGGCCTGCTGCATGAGCTTCTTGGCCGGTTCAAAAGTAGAAGCGAGCGTCTGGCCCATGCCCACGTACTGGGCACCCTGGCCGGGGAAAAGCAAAATCGTCTTAGACATTATAGATAAACCTCTGCGGCTAGACCGCATTTTATTGTTTCGCGCTACAATTTAGAAAATAAGGGCAGGCGTCATCGGACCGCCTGCCCCTGTATACAAGAAATTGTAAATGAAAGAGTTTTGACGCAATTTTATAACAAAACATCTCCCCCGCCAAAGCCCCTCCCCAAACGAAAGAAGCACTTGCAATAAAAATTGCAAGCGCTTTGGAAAGCCGTAAAAGGAGATCCCGGCTCAAGGCCGGGAAGACATTTTAGCGAGTGATTTTCACCAGTTTGTGCTGACGGAAGCTGCCGGCGGAGTAGTTCACGATGTACGCACCAGCGGGGATTGATTCCACATTCCACTGCAATGCATGGCTGCCGGCGGATTCACGGCCCGGTGCATAAAGTTTCTGGACCTTGCCCTTCACAGACACCAGCGAAATCTTTACGTTCTGTTCCGTGGGGAGCGTGTAGTTCACATCAAGCGTCACACCGTTGTTCACGACAGCCAGACGGGCATCGCCGATTTTCGCAATTTCGACAATCGCTTCCTTCGTGGAGTCGGCCTTGGTGGTATCTTTCTTGGACGTGTCTGCAGCAGATTTTTCCGGAGAAAGAAGTACGTTTGTCACAAGGAACGAAGCATTGCCGTATATAGTAGTTTCTGTAGCGGTATACTTTGCCCAATCAGAAGTCAAAGAATCGTCCAATGAACCACCCATAAGAGCACCGACCGGCGGCCTGTAATTATAAGTCACAGGAAGTTCCTCGTGCCTCTCGTAATCATAACCATTCCAACCTTCCGGATTAGAGGTGCGGTGATGGGGATGCGCCTCGTTCTTGTCACCTACGCCCATCATAAAGCAGATATCCCACTGGTTCATGCCCAGGATATAGTTCATCTTGTTTATAGCAAGCTGACGTACCTTAGCATGATTCCAAACTAAAGTATCCCCAAGCGTCTTCTTGGTTTCAATATCTTTGGCAACTTCAGCGTAAGTCAGCATATTGAGGATATTGCCAGAATCATATTGATTCACGCCCCATGCTAAGCTTACCGTAACAAACCATGGAGTCGGATAATGCAAATCACGTCCGCCAAGAAGACTTATTGCATTTTCCCCTCCATTTGCACCATCTGCAACGCCTCTAGCCATCGAATAGACCACCCTCTGGATATAATCCAGACGGACAGAATCCTGAATGCCAAATTTTTCAGCCGTAGACTTGTCGGCCAAAAGCAACTTGTAGAAGGCATACAACGTTATCGCAAATCGATTATCATAATCCGAAGGCCAGCCACCTGCATAAAAACCTCTTGCAGAGCCCAACCAACCTGCAGAGAAATACTCAAAACCATACTTGGCATTTATGTTGTCATTAATCGTCTTATCTTCAGCAGCATCGTTCAGGTAATCCATCTTCTTCGTTTTTTCGTAAGTCGCATAATGGAGGGCAATAGCCGCCATCGCAAGAACATCAACATAATTCGATGGATTGCTGCAGGGATAAAGGCTACCGACACAAACTTCCCCTTCACCATAGTGAGCCTTGGCATAGTCGTACAGTTTGATGGCGACATTCAAGCAACTATCTGCGAAAGTTTTATCATACGTTGCATATTGCACGCTCAACAGGGCTAAGCCAGCAGCAACCTGGGCAGACATACCAGGGCCAATGCCGTGCAAAACCGATCTAGGGCGCAACTGTTTCACAGATTCCATACTGTCCGCACGATTCCAATAATTATGATCCTCAGCATCGCCAATGTTTACAATCATATCCTTGATTTCGCCCTTGGCATACTCATAGGAACGCAAGAAAAACTCCGCACCGTGGCGTGCCTCGCGCAACATGTCAGGAATGCCGTCTGTCTTTACGATTTCGTTGTGGTTGAAAGCGTAATGGTCTTCGTCACGTTCCGGATGAACAGCAGAAAGCACAGAAAGCACAAAAAAGGTATAGCCCATCGTCGGAGCCATCTTCAAAAAGTCACCTGCATCGTACCAACCACCAGGAATGGTGTCGTGCACATGGCTCGGCCCATGGGACCAGGACTCCGAATCGCCACTGCGTTCACCGCCAAAGAACTTGAGGTTCGCATCGCGAACCATGGAATAGACCTTGTCGCTCACGATGAATGTCGAGGAATATTCCTTACCCACCTTGATGCGGAGGCGTTTGTCCGTGGGGAGGGCAGCCAGCTCGGCAAGTTTGCCTGCGCACAGTTTGGTTTTGGGAGTGCCCCTTTCCACCGTGTAACGCTCTTGAAGAGAATTGACATACGCCTTCACTGTTCTATTAGATTGAGCATAATCCCCAGTAGCCGTGAACTTGCCTCCCGCGGCAACTTCTTCACCTTCTAAGTCCACAACGGAATAGGTCGCCGATTCACATTCATACGAAACGTAATAAAACAGCTTTTCAGGGTCGTCCGGCAAGTAACCGGCCTGGTTCACTCGGATATTGCTGACACTGAGGCTCAAGGCATCGATGTAAGCCTGGTTCAAGGTGTCTGCGATGTAGGCGTTGGCCTTGAAATCTGCGGGCTTGGAGCCGGATTTCGGAGTACCGACTAAAGTATCCTTTTCGTTTACATTAAAAAGGGCAAAGTCATAGACCGTTCCACCATTTTCAACGATGGCCGTACTCCATTCCATCGGGTAAACCGGGCGGATCAGGTCGAACGGGGTGTCGGCGGCAAACGCGCTAACCGCTATAAACGGAATAAAGGATGCTAAACGCATAATTTCTCCTCTCTTTTGTTCTCTGTAATACAATATAGTAACTAGCACATCCATAGAAAGCGTTGCTTTCGTAATGGATGTAGCTGGGTACTGGGCCGGGAAGACATTCTAGCGTGTAATCTTCACCAGTTTATGCTGGTGGAAGCTGCCGGCGGTGTAATTCACGATGTAGGCGCCTGCGGGGATTGCCTCTACATTCCACTGCAAGGCGTGGCTACCGGCGGTCTGACGGCCCGGAGCATACAGCCTCTGGACTTTGCCCTTCACCGACACCAGCGTGATTTTCACATTCTGCTCGGTGGGGAGCGTGTAGTTCACATCCAGAGTCATGCCGCGGTTCACGATTTCAAGGCCAGCGACACCGATTTCAGGTACATTGACAATGGCATCCTTTTTGGTCGTATCTTTCTTAGACGTGTCGGCAGCGGTAGCAGCCGGAGAAAGAAGCACGTTTGCCGCAAGGAAGGTGGCATTAACGTCTATGGCCGTTTCTATTGAACCATACTTATTCCAGTCAGAAAGCAGAGTATCGCTCATCGACCCACCCAAGAGAGCGCCGACCGGCGGTCTGTAGCTATAACCCACAGGACGTTCCGCCATATTCTCCTTATCAAACCTATTCCAACCTTCCGGGTTTGCCGTACGGTTGTGGGCATGCGCTTCGTTCTTGTCGCCCACACCCACCATAAAAGACATATCCCATTGGTTAGCACCCAGAATGTAATTCATCTTGTTTATGGCAAGCTGACGAATCTCATCAGATTTTGCAACTTCTGCATACGCAAGCATATTTAATATCAAACCAGATTCATAACGAACAGGGACGTAATTAAAAAACGGCTTTACATACCATGGCGTAGCGTAATAAAAATTTTCAACTTGACGATGATCATCCGGTCCAAAATGTAGAGTCACAGAATTATCACCATCACTCCCAGCATCATTATACACATTTTTTGCAAGAGCATCCTTTAATCTGCTCGTATAGTCAATGCGTAAGGAATCCTGAATTCCATATTTAGCAGCTGTTTCCTTATCTGCCAAAAGCAACTTGTAAAAGGCATACGATGTAATCGCATAGCGTTCATCGTAAGTTGAAGTCCAACCCGCCGAAGAAAAACCAGAAGGTTTGCCAAGCCAACCACCCGCAAAACCCGACTCATATTTATGATTTTGAGAATTGTCGGATATTTTTTTGTCTTCGGCAGCATCATTCAGGTAATCCATCTTCTTTGATTTTTCGTAAGTCGCATAATGAAGCGCAATGGCCGCCATCGCAAGAACATCAACATATTTCGATGGATCGCTGCAGGAATAAAAAGCTTGGTAACAAACTTCCTCTTCACCAAAGTGTTCCTTGGCATAGGCATACAGTTTTTCAGCCACTTTAAGGCAACTATCTGCGAAAGGTTTATCATACGTTGCATAACTCACGCTCAATAGGGCAAGGCCAGCCGCAACCTGAGCAGACATGCCTGGGCCAATGCCATGTATAACCGGTCTTGGAGGCACCGGGTCAATCGATTCCATACTATCCGCACGAGTCCAATAAATATGATCAGTTTCATCACCAATGTTTACGATCATATCCTTGATTTCGCCCTTGGCGTACTCATAAGAACGCAAGTAAAATTCTGCACCATGGCGCGCTTCGCGCAGCATGTCCGGAATGCCGTCCGTCTTTACGATTTCGTTGTGGTTGAAGGCATAATGGTCTTCGTCGCGTTCCGGGTGAACTGTCGAAAGCACCGAAAGCATCATAAAGGCATAACCCATGGTCGGCGCCTCCTTCAAGAAATCGCCAGCATCATACCAACCGCCGGTAATGGTGTCGTGCACATGGCTCGGTCCGTGGAACCAGGACTCCGAATCGCCACTGCGCTGCACGCCAAAGAACTTGAGGTTCGCGTCGCGCACCATGGAATAGACCTTGTCGCTCACAATAAAGGTCGAAGAATATTGTTTGCCCACCTTGATGCGAAGGCGTTTGTCCGTGGGGAGGGCCGCCAACTCGGCAAGCTTGCCTGCACACACCTTGGCTCCGGGAGTCGTCTTTTCCACCGTATAACGCTTAAGCAACGAATTAACAAAAGCATTCACCACTCTGATGACTTGGTCAGATGTGCCATTTACCTTGAATTTGCCACCTTTAGCGACTTCTTCGCCATCCAAGTCCACAACGGAATAGGTAGCCTCTTCGCATTTATCCGAAACATAGTAGAACTGCTTTTCGGGATCATCCGTCAGGTAACCGGCCTGGTTCACGCGGATGTCACTGGGCTGCAAAATCAAGGCATCGAGGTAGGCCTGGTCCACGGTGTCTGCGATGTAGGCGTTGGCCTTGAAATCTGCGGGCTTGGAGCCGGACTTCGGCGTACCGACAAAAGTATCTTCTTCGTTTACCTTGAAATTGGCAAAATCGTAGACCGTTCCGCCTTCTTCAACGGCGGCCGTACTCCATTCCATCGGGTAAACAGGACGAAGTAGGTCAAACGGGGTTTCCGCAGCCAAGGACTGGGTTGCACCCAAGGCAACGCCGAAAGCGGCGGCAGTCTTCAGAACCGTAATCTTGGACATTCTCATCTCCTTCATAAAAAGCCTTTTTTAAAGGCAACCTATTCTATGACAATTTAAAAACTTTTTGCCACAACATGGAGCCCATGCATTTTTACGTGATTTGTCATACATAAAAAAAAAGAACCCCGAGTTATCGGGGTCCCTGAAACCTGGTTTCAATAAGCTAATTAGCGTTACTTTGCTTCGGAGGAATCGTCCTTGATTGCGAGCAGGCGTTCGTTCACATTCTTGGACACACCCTTTTCGGCGTACTTGGCAGCCACTTCCACAGCCTTTTCGATAGCGAGAGCATCGGAACGACCGTGAGCGATGATGCCGGTACCGTTCAAGCCGAGCAGCAAGGCGCCACCCGTCATGCGGTAGTCCCACATTTCGTCGAAACGACGACCATTCGGGGTATCGATGACACCGAACATCTTCTTGTGCAGTTCGTAGAAGCCTTCGAGCATCTTCAGGACAACGTTGCCTGTAAAGCCGGAGGTCACCACCACGTCGGCAACACCTTCGATAAGCGTTTCGCCTTCGATGTTACCGATGAAGTTCACCGGGGCGGACTTCAGCAACTGGTGAGCTTCCTGCAGCACAGCCGGGCCCTTGTGTTCTTCTTCGCCCATATTGAGGAGGCCAACCTTCGGCTTTTCGTAACCGAAGTAGGTCTCGGCGAAAGCGGAACCTGCAATGGCGAAATCCACCAAAGTAGCGGCGCGTTCGTCGACGTTAGCACCGGCATCGACCAAGATGATCGGGCGGTCAGCGGTCGGAATCACGCAGCCGATAGGCGGACGGCTGAATTTGTCTGTAGTACGGCCAAGAAGCATGAGGCAGCTAGCCATCATGGCGCCAGAGTTACCGGCACTCACGGAGGCATCTACCATGCCCTTCTTTTGCAAGGCGACGCAAGTCACCAAACCGGAATGGGGCTTCTTCTTGAGTACTTCGACAGGATGTTCGTCCATGGCCACAGGATCCGGTGCATCGACCACGGAAATGCCTTTGCCAGCATAGCCAAGCTTTTCGAGCTTAGCCTTGACCTCGGCCTCCGGTCCGCACAGAACCACATGCAGGTTTTCGTTCTTGTTGACGGCGTTAACCGCACCTTCAATCACTACGTCTGGGGCGAAATCGCCACCGAGAGCATCAAGAGCAACTTTTACCATGGACATCTCCTTACAACAGTAGAACCGTTAATTAGGCTTCGGCATCCTTCATGTTGATCACTTCGACACCATTGTAGTAGCCGCAAACCGGGCACACGCGGTGCGGGCGCTTCACGGAACCGCAATGATCGCAGGTAGCCATAGCGGGCACTTCCATCTTCCAGTGGGTGCGGCGCTTGTCACGACGGGCGGTCGAGGTTTTTCTTTTAGGTACTGCCATTTTTAACTCCTATTTTCCATTTTGCTCTTAAGAGCCTTGAGTTTTTCCCAACGGGGGTCCATGGGTTTTTCGCCCGATTCGCCACCGTCGGCTTGATTGTTTGTTACAAAGATAAAATCTTCGTCAGGATTTTTCACGGGTGCGACTGGTTCTTGCAATATAACCAGCTGTCGGACGCACTCGGAAACATCTACGAAGCTCTGCCCCTGGGGAATCTGGTAGGCAAAAACGTCAACATCGTCTTCGTCCAGTTCCTGTTGGGCCACCTGGGTACGCGTCACCTCGATTACGACTTCGGTCGTAAAGGGGCGGTCGAACGGCTCCAGGGTGCGGGAGCAGGTCAGAGTTTGCACTCCGGAGATAGAACCAGTCACAAGGCACTTGCTTTCGCCTTCGGGGCTTACCAACACCTCGGCTACCAGGTCGCCCTTGAGGTGCAGTTCGTCGAAGATTTCGGGGGCATCGGAACGGGACCAGACCACCCGGCGGTCTTCGGAATCAACAAGTTTTTGTGCGATATCTAATCTCAAAGTGACCCAAATTTAGTAAAAACAGGGATACAAGTCAATGTTTACTTCTTCTTTTTGCCGGGGGGCCCGGGCATGAAGGGGCTGCTTGCAGCAGACTTTTCCTTAGTAGTGCCGAGGGTTTCTTGGCTAACAACCACGGAGTCGCCCACGGAGAGTCCCTTGAGAATCTGGATGTTCACGCCATCGCTGATGCCGGTCTTGACGGGGCGCGGGGCGGCCTTGCCGTCGATGCTGACCCACACGAGGTTACCACTCGGTTTCTTGCCGTCAGCACGCTTCTTGAAGGACTTGGGAGGCATGCCGCCCATGCCGGGGGGCGGGAAATTGCCCTTTTTAAAGTCGCCTTTCGGGAAATCGCCCTTGGCAAAGGTGCTGTCGCCGGATTCGGGATGCGGCGGGCGCATGCCCTTGGGCGGTTCTGCCATCGGGGTGCCGTCAGCCGGAGTAAACTTGAGAGCTTTTACCGGGATTGCGATGGCATCGGTGATTTCTTGCGTGACGATGGTGCAGGTCGCCGTCATGCCGGGAAGCAGCTTCTGTTCCGGATTTTCGGCGGTAATCACGACGGTGTAAGTCACCACGTTGCTCGTGGTCGTCGGATTCAGGCGGACTTCCTGTACGGTGCCGTTGAAGGTATCGTTCTGGAAGGCGTCCACGGTGAAGGTAACGCGCTGGCCTTGCTTCACCTGACCGATGTCGGCTTCATCAACAGCGGCCATCACCTTCATTTGGCTCAAGTCCTTGGCGATTACAAACAAAGTAGGAGTACTCATGGAAGCGGCCACCGTCTGGCCGACTTCTACGGCACGCTTCAGAACCACGCCATCGATGGGACTCTTGATAGTCGCATAGCTCAAGTTGAGGCGAGCCTGGTTGACTTCGTTCTGGCTGCGTTCTACGGAGAGTTTTGCCGAATTCATGTTATATTCGGCGGTTTCGAGCTCCACGGCACTTGCGGAATGGCTTTCGGAAAGCTTCTTGACGCGGTTGTAGGTCGATTCCTTATACTTGTAGTCGGTTTCGGCGCTACGGAAGGCGATTTCGGCCTGCGTGAGCGTGGCCTTGAGCTTGGACTTGTCGAGTTCGGCGATAATCTGGCCTTTTTTGACCTTGGAATTGAAGTCGACGTTGATTTTGGCGATGTCCCCCGACACCTGCGTACCGACTTCCACCTGGTCTACAGGTTCCAGAGTACCCGTTGCCGAAATGGTGGTCGAAATCGTGGTCTGAACCACCTTGGCACTGACCAGGGGACCGACTGCCGCTTCGGCCTTGGCGTCAAAAAAGAAGGTTTTTACCCCAAAGGCAATACCCGCCAACACAGCGAGCACAACAAGGATTTTCAGCAACTTTTTCATACGACAGACCCAAAAATAAAAAGTTTTCTCAATGTTTTCGCGTATTTAGGTGCCCAGAAGCAAGGTTTTGTTGCAGAATTTGTTGAAAATTATTTATATTTAGGGCGTATTAAACCAAACCATCTATTTATAGATAACACATAGGGAAAAAAATGAACAAAGCGTTTTGGGGGCTTTCCATTTTGCCCATAGCTTTCTTCTCGGGCTGTGGCGACAATGATTCAAGTTCTTCTGCGGATTCCATCGTAATGCCTGATGGAGTTGTTAGGACTATTGCCGATCTCGGCAGCTGCGACCGCAGCAACGAAGGCAAAAGCCAGCAAGTCATTGCAGAAGGTGCATACTTCATCTGTTCGAATGGCGAATGGGTCAACAACGGCTGGTGGAAGGACATCCAGATTCCCTCCAGCAGTTCCTGGTACGATGAAATTTCTTCGTCGGCCAAGAGCTCCAGTTCCAGCGAAGATGACGAAGAAGAAAGTTCTTCCTCCATCGCTTCTAGTTCCTCCTCCGAAGACGAAGAACTCTCCAGCTCCAGCGAAGATGAAGAATTGAGCTCTTCCTCCGAAGACGAAGAACTCTCCAGCTCCAGCGAAGATGAAGAACTGAGCTCCTCCTCCGAAGATGAAGAACTCTCCAGTTCCAGCGAAGATGAAGAACTGAGCTCCTCCTCCGAAGATGAAGAACTCTCCAGCTCCAGTGAAGAAGAGGAATTGAGTTCTTCTTCCGAAGAAGAAGAACTCTCTAGCTCTAGCGAAGACGAAGAAGAAAGTTCTTCTTCGTTTGAAGTTGACGACAATTAATTTTCTTCGTCAATAACAAAAAGATTCCCGCCGGCTTCGACCGGCGGTTTTCTTTATACAAAAAAAAATCCTGGTTTTAAAAACCAGGATTTTTCGCTTTATAATTCTATCAAGCCTTATTAGTCATCCAAAACAGTGGAGGAAACCTTGAAGGTAACGGACTGGGCTTCTTCGATATTAGCTTCGACACCGTCTTCGTTGTAGGGCAGCACGATGAAGCTGACCTGCTTCACAGAGCTGGAGAGGTAGTACGTATCGAAACGGTAGTAGGTGCTTGTCGAAGAAACAGAAGTGTACTTCACAAAGTCCGGATTCTCATCAGTCATGTAGTAGATGTTATAACCGCCAATGTCACCCTTAGGAGCAGTCCAAGAGAGGTATGCATCGCCAACGTAGTCCGGATCTGCTTCAACAGCCAAGTTCTTGACCTGTGCAGGAGCGTCGCCGCTGGACTTTGCACCAACACTGAAGGATGTAGCCACAGTGGAGGTTGCGCCTTCGACAGAGTAGACCGTACCACGCACAGTGTAGCTGGTTTCGGTATTCCACTTGCCGGAGTACGGAGTAACCTTAACAGTGCGTCTGTCGCTGCTCAAAGACACCGTAGAAAGCACCACCGAGCCGCTGCTGTTGGTAACAGTCCAATGATCGTTCGTCACGGAATCCTTTACGAGTTCAGCTGCAAACGTCATGGAGAAGTCGGAAGAGGCAGACATTTCAGTAGCGTTGTCAGAAACCTTAACGATCGCTGCGGACAGCTTTTCAAGGTTGATGGTAGCAACGTTGACCTGGTCACCGGCCCTGTAGGATTCACCACCGATAGCCCTTGCTTCACCACCGATGTACTTCTGGGAATTGATGGATTCCTGACCCACATAGATAGCGATTTCGGTACCTTCAGGAAGGCTCTGGAAAACGTATTCACCATCGTCAGTAGTCTTGACGCTAACTTCGGACGGAACAAAATAGTTCGGAAGCTTTGCGTATACGGTAACGCCCTTGGCGGCACTTACCTTACCCTTGTCGTCGGTGTAAAGAACGATACCCTTAGCGGTGACACCGGCCTTGAACATGGGAACGACTGCAACGACATCGCCTACGCGAGCAACGTTGCCCTGGCCCTGTTCAGCGAGAGTAACCGTGGTCTGCACAGTGGCGTAGCCTTCCTTAGAAACCTGGAAAGCATGGTCACCGAGAGCACTTTCTTCCCAAGTCGAATTTCCGAGATCGTCAGAAATAACCGTCTTGTTGTCCACGACAGAGTAAACCGTCACGGAAGGCAGGGCTGCGCCGGAATGGTTGTCTACAACTCGAACAGTAATAGTACCTTCGGCCTTGGCCTCGTCGTTGATGTTGGTAACAGTGCTATCGCATGCAGCAAGAAAAGCGCCGGAAGCTAGAATAGAAACAATATGCTTAAGATGCATGTTTTCCTCCATTAGTTAATATGTAAAATATAATAAAAATTCGGCCATTTTGTTATATTTTTTACAAAATGACCCGTATCGCCAAAAAAGATGACAGTTCCGAAGTCCGCCGCGTCACATGGGTGGGCCTTGGCTGGAACGTCGCCTTATCCGTAGGCAAGTTTTTTGCCGGTTATTTTGGCGGTTCACAGGCCTTGATCGCAGACGCCATCCACAGCGCCTCGGATTTCACCACCGACATCGCCATTATTGTAGGGGCCCGTTTCTGGAACGCTCCACCCGATGCAGACCACCCTTACGGGCACCGCCGCTTCGAGACCCTGATTTCGGTCGGAATCGGCCTTGCAGTCTGCGCCGTCGGTCTCGGTCTCGGCTACAACGCCGTCGTGGCCCTCAAGAACGGGGAACAGTCCCACCCGGAATGGATAGCCGCTGTCATGGCGCTGGTTTCCATTATAATAAAAGAGGCTCTCTTCCGCTACACCCGAGCAAAGGGCCGTGCCATCCGCAGCGAGGCCGTAGAAGCCAACGCCTGGCACCACCGGAGTGACGCCTACAGTTCCATTCCGGTACTGGTGGCTGTCCTTTTCGGAATCATCGTACCGGAGCTATGGTTCGCAGACTCCGTAGGCGCCATCATCGTCTCGATTTTCATTTTGCATTCGGGTTTTGAAATCGCCTGGCCGGGCATTCACCGCGTAGCCGACGAAGGCGCCAGCGAAGAAGTCGCGCAAAAATTGAGGGAAGTCGCCCTCGCCTGCCCGAACGTGATAAGCATCCACGGGTTCCGCACCCGTTACGTAGGTTCCGACCTGCATGTAGATTTACACGTAGTCGTCCCCGCCGACATGACGCTCTTGGCCGCCCATGATTTGGCCGAAGAAGTGGAGCGCCGTATTATTGATGCGGGTGAAAACGTAGTCGATGCGCTCGTGCACATCGACCCCTACGATCCGAAGAAAGTTTAATAGATTACTTTTTCAGCAGGAAGCCTGCGACACTCTTTTCGCGGACGAAGGTTTTCTGAGCGGCGGCCTGCACATCGGCGGCAGTCACCTTATTCAGTTCATCCGCCCAGTTGAGGAAGATGCGGTAATCGTCGTACATTTCGTACCAGGCGAGCATGGTCGCTACATTTTCCATATCGGTCAGGCTGCGTACCAAGCCAGCGTAAGCATGATTCTTCACCTTCTGGAAGTCGCGTTCGCTCACGGTCTCGGTCTTCAAGCGTTCCAGTTCTTCCCACACGATTTTTTCGACTTTCGAAGGGTCTGCATCCGGACGCATGTTCACCGTCACGCCGAATTCAGACACATACTTGTTGGGCGAATTCGAAGCCTTCACACTCACAGCAAGCTTTTCTTCTTGAATCAGGCGCTTGTAAAGTCTGCCGGAACGGCCATTCAAAACACCTTCGGCAATATCCAGCGGGTACAGAATCTGGTTGCCCACTTCGGGAGTCGTAAACACCAGGGTGTAAAGATTCGGGGCATCCGGACGCTTTACGGTCAGGCGTTTTTCACCAGCCTGCTCGGGGTCGCGAATGGTCAGCGGCGGGAACGCTTCACCTGTAGGAATCGGGCCGAAATACTTCTTCACCATTTCCATAGTGGCAGTGGTATCGATGTCACCGGCCAGTACCAAAATCGCATTGCGCGGCTTGTAATACTTGCGGTAATGTTCATCGGCCATTTCGCGGGTCAAGTTCATGATATCGCTGGGCCAACCAATCGTCGGCACACGATACGGGAAGGCCTCGTAAATCATGGAGTTCAGCGTTTCGTAGAAACGACCCGTAGGCTTGTCATCGTAGCGCATGCGGCGTTCTTCGCGCACCACCATACGTTCGGAATAGAATTCGCGCAGCACGGCATTCTGCATGCGGTCCGATTCCAGCCACATGAACAGTTCCACCTTGTTCTTCGGGAGCGTCACAATGTAAGCCGTCATGAGGTCACTGGTAAAGGCGTTCAAGCCCGTACCGCCTGCGGCCTGATAAGCGCCCCAGAGTTCGTCCTTCACAAAAATCTTGCGGTGTTCATTCACTACGGAATCGTGTTCAGCAGTAAGCTTCTGAACCTTCGCGGTGTCGCCAGCCAGAATCGCTGGACGAATCAAAGCCTGCAAGCTATCTTGGGTCGCCATGAACTTGACATCGGCAATGCTATCAGAAATACCCACCTTCTTGGTGCCCTTGAAAAGTTCATGTTCCAGAATGTGAGCAAGGCCGGACTTACCCGGAACTTCGTGCACGGAACCCGTCACGTAGAACAAGCGGCAACTCACCGTAGGCGCCTGCTTGTTCGGGTGCAAAAGCACCGTGAGTCCATTCGGCAAAACTTCTTTGTGAACCACCAAGTTCACCTGTGCAAAAGACTGCGCCGTAAACATGGTGGCCGCCAGGGCAACACCCCACGAAATTTTCTTGAACCAATTCATTATGTCGACTGTCCCCCGCTACTTTTTTCTTTAGCGTACTTGACAATTTCTTGTGCAATCTCGTTTGCCTTCTGCGTATCTTCGTTGTAGATGGCATCGATTTTTTGGCAACCCAGTTCCAGAATGCGGCGAGCCAGCGCGGAATCTTTTTGACTGCGCAAGTCGCGAATGGCCAAGTCAATCAGCTTGATATCGGCCTGAGCCGGGTAGCCCTTCATAAAGTCGTAAAATAGTTTGATTTGTTCGTCGTACTGGGCATCAGTTTCTAGAGCCAGCAAAAACGGAATCACACGCACGTTTAAAAGCTTGCCCAAGTCACCCACGAAAGTATTCAGCGTGAGTCCCTTCGGGAACAATTCTTCGGTATCGTTCTGCAAGTCTTCGGTATCCAGGAACTCGCCCGATTCAATCTGCGTGAGAGCTTCGTTCAAGAAGTCCATTTCTTTTTTGCGAGCCTGTTCACGGAACCTTGCCTGGTAATAAATCGGGAGCGTCGTGAGGCAGAAATGAGCCTGACCCGCACCGATGAATTCTCCAATGTAATAGATATCGGCATCTTCGGCGAGGATATCTTCTTCGCGAGTAAAATTGCCAATCTTTGCAGGAATCGGGATCACTTCCATACTCGAAAGTTCATGCAGACGGTCCCGCATTTTTTCGACATCCATATCGGGCGGAAGATCCACGCCGTCAGCCTGCATCGATTCCAGCATGTCGTTGATTTTATCATCCACGGCACGGTCAATCGCCTTTTTGCTAGGTACGCGCGGCGAGAACATGCGGAAATCGCCTTCCAATGCCAAAAGACCGTTCTTGATCATGTCATCGAACGGAGTGCCGCTATCCCGTTCATCGGGGTTCGGCAAAATCTTGGCGTAGGCAATTATGCGTCCGCACAGGTTGTCATCGTTACCTTTTTTCTGCTCAATACCTAACATACGAGTGTGAATATAGAAAAAAGGAATTAAGAAGGTCATCCTGGAGCGTGTCATCCTCGGAGCAAGGCGGAGGGGAGACGGGATCCAGTACTGGATTCTCCCCATTCGGGGATCATGCGCACTAAGGCAACAAGTTGCCAAGTGCTGTCCGACCTCCCTTCGGTCGAGAATGACCGAGTCGAAGAATCCAGGGATGAGCACTATTTCACGCGGATGATTTGCTGGCGGAGTAAGGTGCCGTCGCCGCGCTGCAGCAAGTACAAGCCCGGAGCAAGATTTTCCGTTTCCAAAGAAGAACTTTCGCGCAACAACTGTCCCGTCAAAGTAAACAGGCGCACGCGAGTTGTCGGGACAATCTGCTGGTGCAGCGTCGCAAGCCCGCGAAGCGATGTGGTTTCGTCGGCCTTGATCAGCGTAAATTCCAGCTGATCCAAGTTCGGACCGTCGTTACCGCCAATCGTCGCAAAGGTAAAGTAACCGACACCTTGAGGCAATTTCGCTTTCATCGAAATCGTTTCCCAAGTAGTCCAATTCTCTGTTGCGTCAAACGTCAAGGTTTCAGCGCCTTTGCAGCCATCAATGCCGGCAGGACATACGCCAGGAGCCGCGGCCGCCAAGCTACGGGCCTTGCCGCTACCGTTGGCGTAACGGATTGCCACCTCGTACTCGCCCGCGACTTCTGCGTAAACGGGTACTTGAACCATACTCAAATCACCTGCCGCAAAATTCACGAAGGCACTTCCATTAAAGCCTGCATTGTTGCTTTCGGCAGCGGCATTCGTGATGATTCCGTCTTCCACCTGGAACACTGTCGTTCCCTTAGCGGCAAAGCTCGGAATGAGTTCGATGTCACCAGTCGCCGTGACGCTTACCTCAGCCGCACTTGCGTCAATGTCCGCAGCGCTCTTGCCGCTCCAGCCCGCAAAAGTCCAACCTTCGTTCGGTTTGGCCGAAAAAGTCGCAGTTTTGCCTTCGGCCACCTTATTGCCCGTGAACGAAGTTTCCACCTTGCCGCCGATTGCTTCGCCAAGCGAGACCTTATAGTAGGTCACATTCGCTTCGACCGTCACAACTTCGTTGGAATAGGCGCCGAGACCGCCCATGCTGTTGGCGGCGCGCACCGTAATCTTGGAACCCGTGGCCACGTCATCGAGCAAGAAACTCGGCGCAATCACGTTCGCCTTGTACTTGCCATTCACAAACACCACCCAGGCGCGAGCGTTATCGTCATCGGCCCATACGATTTCGGCCCCTTCCTGTTCGATTTTTGGAGCATTCACTTGAACCGTCAACTTGGTCGGATCCCAGTTATCGCTACCCTTGAGCACGTTCGAAAGCGTGTACTTGGCCGCATCGCTTGCACTCCACACGGTCTTGAGCGTGGTCGCCGTCGAAGCATCTTTGCCGCCATCAAAACGGGTCTTGCGCTGGCTGGTATTCACCGCATTTCCGTTGCCGTCCTTGCTGTTGTATTCGCCAAAGACCTGCGGAGCGGAATTCATGTCGGGGCCCCAGCCCTCGCCCTTGGGCTGCGCAATCATTTTAGTGTTCAAGAATACCGTCTTCGCGCGTCCCCAGGAACGCCCTAGATAGAATGTTCCGTTGAAACTGTTGTTGCTCACCGTAATGGTCGCATTGTTGAATACATAGCCCCAGTCACCCGGATTCTGGGAAGCGGTAATGTAGCCACCGTTTCGCGTCATCACGAGTTTGGTGCCTTCGAAGAATACATCGCCGCCACCACAGATAAAGTCCACCGTTCCATTGATTTCACCGCCTTCCCAATAGGTGCGGCCCTTCTTGGTGTAGTAGGTATCCTGGCCACTCAACAAGCGCACATTCTTGTAGATGAACTTGTCACCTTCGTTCTGCTGCAGCGCCACCTGGCGTGCCGCATTGGATGAACTGACTGAGCTCCTATTCTGCAGGGTGATATCCTGCATGTACATGTTATTGTTTTTAGGGAAATAAAGCGTCGCCGTAGTACTGATACCTTCCGTATCCGTCGTATTCCAAATAACAGTCTTGTCTACCGATTGGCCGACGATAGAAACATTCGACGCAGAAAAAACTGTTTTGCCATGTTCATCACCCGTGAGTTTCGTGATGTCATATTCACCATCGGGAACAAAGATGACGAAGCGGTTGCTTGCAGATGCGCTCGCAGCAGCAATAGCAGCCTTGAAATCACCGTCAACGCCAAGCACGAAATCAATCTTCTTTTTTTCGACAGCGGAGACGGAGATGGAGAGTCCCAATATCGCGCAAAGAATAACTTTATTCAACATATTACCTCGCTCCGTTCACGCGGAAAATCTTGCCGTTTTTACGCTGCAGATAAACACCTGCGCTTGTGCCACCTACGCGACCAAAGTCTACGTAATAGCGATCCGTAGCCATTCCAGCCGGACGCACAGTACGCGAGCCAATCGCGGTCGTACCCGTATCAAGCTCATCGACCTTACCGGCGTACAGGTCAGCGCTCATCCAGCCAACGTAATCGATGTTTGCCATGCCGTCTTTCGAGGTGCTCACAAACTTCAACTCGTTATAGCCTTCTCCCAGCGACACCGGAATCGTCTGTGTTTCCCAAGAAGTCCAGCCGCCGGTAGAACCCATACTTGCGCCTTCAACAGTAAGCGCATCGCCCACATAGATGTTATAGCCGCGAGCGGAGCTGCCGCCGTTTGCAAAACTGATGGTCAGCGTGTACGTCCCCGCCTTCGCTGCGGTTACGCCATAGGTCACATAGCTACCCGTTTCGTTATCCACATTCGCGTAGCCCTCGCCCACATAGCCCAAGTTGGTCGATTCCTTTGCGCCCTTGATGTCTACAAAGTTCACGCCATCGATGAACGCCTTGCAAGTATCGTTCCCGCACATCACCGCCGGCGGGGGCGGTTCCACATAAGTACCATTTGCCTTTTCAAGCGCCGTCAAGTAATCGGATTCCGTCGAGAGCAAAGCCGTTCCATAATCGCCCGCCCACTGGTAACCCGTGCGACGTTCTTCGCTAATTTTGGTAAAGTCCTGCGTCTTGGTGCTGGCACCGTCGCGGTCGCAGAAGAAATAGTTGTCGTTGTTCACTTCGTAAAAGCGATACCACAGCACGTTTCCATCGCGCTTGTCAAATGTACCCGCTTTCTTGTTAAAGTAAAGCCCCGTAACCTTAGTCTTCTTGTACCAGGCAATAGCCCCCTTGACCGCCTTCTGGATTTCTTCGGTCTGTTCGGGCCAATTCATCAGGAACCACACAACGCCAGCAGATTCGCTCCCCGACTTAGATTCCAGTTCATAGGCGCGGGCCGGGCGCGGTGCATAATTTGCGGTATCATGCTGGGCGCACCAAACCGTCAAATTTCCATTGTTCACAATCTGCGCCTTGAGCAAGTATTGAATTGCCTTGTCGAGTGCAGACTTCATCTTGCTGCGTGTCGCATCGTCAATGATATCGGAATCAAAAGGCGAAGTCTTGTTAGCGATATCCATCATAGTGACCATAGCGCGCACCATGGCATTGTCGTTGAGCGTCACGTGGTCGCTGTAGTTACTGCGCTTGGGCCACACCTGCGGAAGCCCGCCCGTGGAGCGTTGCATGGTGAGAATAAAGTTCAGAGCCTTGTTAAAGCTTGTCTTAAAAGCAGCCTTGTAGTTGGAATTCGTTGTCTCCTTATACCGGAGAGCCAATAAACGCATTTCTTGGATGGTTGCATTGTTGTCGATAGTGCCTAAGTCGCCGCCATCTTTAGCTCGCCATTCCGACTTCTGCCCGCCGGAATAGGCACTCTTGTACTTGTCGGCCATGGCCTTGTAAAAACCGCCGTTGCTAATTTGCCACGTGGTCATGTTGTAGGTGTACTGGTCAATGTCCATGCCAGAAGCAGCACTCGTAAGCTCCGAATAGCCGCGGTAGCTGTTAACCTTCGAAACCGCCGTCGAAGGGGGAACGTAATCTGCCTGGGCAGCCACAAAAGACGCCCCGACCAAAAAACAAACAGTATTAAAATTCCAAACACTCATACCCCCAATCTATATTATTTATGGAACGAGCGGTAATCGGACCAGCTTATTTTTAGTCCACATTTCTGCAAAATTCATAGTTTTCGCCGCAATTCATGATAAAAATTTACAGAAATTGTAGTCAACATTTCCCCATAAACAAGAATTTCCATAGACAATAATCTTCATAACCAAAGAAAGAGGCCTTAGACAATCAAAAAAATGTGGCGAAAGTTCGACAACCCGCTATACAATACGCACCGTATCATAGATTTATAAAAATTTTAGAAAAGTTATAAAAATACAGATTTTTATTTAAAAATTCAGCATTTGTATTATGAAAAGGTGTTGCATGGAGTCATTTTTAAATCTAATTTATAGGCATGAGACCAATAACTGAATATCAAGATTATCGAAAGTACATGCGAGATTATTACGAAGAACGCAAGCGCAGTTCTTTGTTCTCCTGGCGTGAATTTTCGCGACTGGCGGGTTTCAGCTCGCCCAATTACCTCCAGCTCGTCTGCGAAGGAAAAAGCCGAGTCAGCAAGAACGGGATCGAAGGCGTCGCCGACGCCATGGGCCTCGAAGGTGTTGACCGCGACTACTTTTGCGCAATGGTGCATTTTGGAGATGCCAAAAGCGACGAGAAGAAAATGCAGGCATTCAACGAGATGCAAAAGATCGCGAAGGAAAACCGCCTGCGCGTCGTCGATGCCGAAGCGTTCAAGTATTTCGAATCGTGGGTGAATCCCGTCATTCGAGAACTGGCGCCCATCATGCCCGGCGCAAAGCCGCTGGAACTGGCGCGTCAATGCTACCCGGTGGTAAGCGCTGCCGATGTCCGTTACGCGCTGGACTTCATGACTCACGCAGATTTTTTGAAAAAGGTCGGCGAAGACACTTACGAGCAAACTGAAAAAGTAGTCACGGGATCTTCCGAAGCAATTCCACTCGCGATGCGTTCCATGAATCGACAAATGTCCAAGTTTGCAACATCCGCCATCGACGAAATCCCGCCGGAAAACCGCCATATCACGGGCGTGACCATGGGACTTTCCGAAACGACTTACCAATGGTTAGTCCAGAAGCTTGAAACGCTCCGGCAACAGGTGGTCGCCATGGCCGCCAAAGAAAAAGAATACGAAAAAGTTTACCGACTGAATTTACAATTGTTCCCACTTACCAAGGGAAAGGAGGCTTAACATGAAAACCGCATACAAAATAATCATCGCTAGCTTGGCAACACTTTGGGCGGCGTGTTCAAACGATTCGAGCACCGCCGGGGCAACTACAGAGTCAAACTCTGCACAAGCCAACAACTTGACAGAAGAGCAGATCGCCCTACTCGAAAAGTCATTCTACACTCTTGTCGATTCCGCAAAAGTGAACATAAACATCGATTCTCATTCATTCGACAGTCTTATCCATGAAATTATCGAACAACCTGGACTCACCCCCAGTCCCGAAGCTTTAGCCATCTTGAAATTATGGACACCATTCACGACAAAGGCCGACACCAGCTTTTACCATCGGAGCCGCGACAACCGTTGGACCTGTGATGTTACTGCATTCTCTCAAGAATCGGGAGCGACGCTTCGTCAGCAATACGACGCCAGTCCCTTTAATGATGCAGGCCAGCGCAATATTTCGAGCGGAAGTTTTTCCACAAGGATTGTCGAAGTCGACAGCGTTCCCGTCATCATGAGAACGGTTGGATTGAGTAGCTACTGGGGCTACGGAGTCACCTGCGCAGAATTCCTGGAACAGTTCAAGGATTCTTGCAGCGCATCCAACGGCATCTTCAAAGATTTCGGCGACGGATGTAACGGTTCTAGTTTAAATTTGGCATGTTCCATGTTCATTCCAGAAAACATGGACGTCGAGAAGGCGGCAGAAATATTTACGGATAATTTCTTGAACGAATGCAAGGAAGACTCCATCAGGTACGCACCTAACAACGACGAAAGATTCGGCTTATTCGGATGCGAAAGTCATTCGGGTCCTGATGAAAACGGTGAATACTATTTCTACACCACATGCCGTCCGGAAGATGCCGACCCCTCTTTGGATAGTCTATGTAAAGACTGGCAGCTGGGCCTGACGCAAACAATCGATGATTATCACGAACAGTTCGCTACTTTCAAAAAACTTGACGGGACTCATCTGTATACATACGAACATCCCTACTTGGAGTTTGCAGACAATTACACCTACAAATCACTCGTCGCTTACAACACATTCCCGAGCGCCGATGTTGCAAGTACATACCGCGAAGAAGGGGTCTACCATCTGCCAGATTCCCTGCTAAAGGTTTTCTTCCCCACGGTTGCAGAAAGTCCGACAGCCCTCAAGGTCCTTGAAAAGAAAAACGAGACATATTACATCATCGTCATCAAGGACATTGGTGCAAAGGGACACTTCTTGAGGAGTATTGGCGACAACAATATTCGTGTTACAGATATCGTAAAGAGCGGCGAATCCTGCCCTGAAGATACAAACGCCCACTACTCCGCCTATTTGGTTCGCGGTACTGCCAATTGGGACATTGTCGAAAAACCGATAACGAGACAAACATTCGAAAGTCCGCTCTGGAACTGCGATGACCCGGAAAGCCTCGAACAGATTGAACCATATGGCGAATGGGTTTATCCGTACGGCGTTATCTAAAATTTCTATCTTTGTATTCGTATGAATACCAAGATTTACTATACCCTTACTGACGAGTCGCCGTTCTTGGCGACTCAATCTTTGCTCCCCATCGTGCGCGGTTTTGCAAAGGCTGCCGATATCGACGTGGAAACCAAGAACATCTCCCTGCCGGGCCGCATTTTGGCCGCTTTCGGCAAGGCGAGCGACGACCTTGATTTCTTGGGCAAGCTCACGTTGGACCCGAGCGCAAACATCATCAAGCTCCCGAACATTTCGGCGTCTGTGCCGCAGCTCAAGGCCGCCATCGCCGAACTCCAGAAGAATGGTTTTGACGTGCCCGACTATCCGGACGCTCCGGCGAATGACGAAGAAAAAGCCATTCGTGCCAAGTACGACAAGGTGAAGGGCTCTGCCGTGAACCCGGTGCTTCGCCAGGGCAACTCCGATCGTCGCGCCCCCAAGGCCGTGAAGAATTACGCCCGCAACAATCCGCACAGCAACGGCGTGTGGAATGAATCGGTGAAGACGCATGTTTCGAGCATGTCCGCAAACGATTTCTACGGTAACGAAAAGTCCATTACGCTTGCGAAGGCCGACACATTCAAGATTGAATTTGAGGATGAAGCAGGTGCCGTTACGGAACTGCGTGCCGCGAAGCCGCTCCTTGAAGGCGAAATTCTCGATGCAACCGTGATGCGCATGACCGCTCTTGAAAAGTTTATCGCCGAACAGATGGCCGATGCCAAGGCGAAGGGCGTGCTGTTCTCGGTGCACCTGAAGGCCACCATGATGAAGGTCTCTGACCCGGTGCTGTTCGGTGCATTCGTGCGCGTGTTCTTCAAGGATGTTTTCGCGAAGTACGCCGACCTGTTCAAGGAACTCGGCATTGACGCGAACAACGGTCTCGGCGACTTGTACAAGCGCCTGGAAGGCAACGCCAAGGAAGCCGAAGTCAAGGCCGGTATCGACTTGGCTCTCACGACGGGTCCGGATTTGGCCATGGTCGATTCTGCCAAAGGCATCACCAACCTGCACGTGCCCAGCGACATCATCATCGACGCTTCGATGCCCGCGATGATCCC
>JAEEGH010009618.1_pt1 | contig 22498 bp, 19 predicted proteins | sample 9134181 | NCBI WGS metagenome assembly JAEEGH01 (sample SAMN16246544, study PRJNA631951) | gut metagenome | biome: gut microbiome; feature: rumen; material: DP-attached | host: Bos | place: Iran: Karaj | collected 2018-10
GTCGCCCATCTGCAGGGGAATTTCCTGCTTGTAGTGGAAGACGTTTTCGATGATGGTGATGGAAGCTCCGGCCAAACCTTCAGCCCCCTCCAAACCTCCCCCCGAAGGGGAGGCTTTTTCTGCGGCAGTGGGCTTCTTAGGGGCTATTTTTATGCCGAACTGCTTGCCACACTGGTCGCACTGGAAGACCAGTGACTGGCCTTCGGTGTAACGGGTATCATCGAAGATGATGTAATTATCGCATTTGGGACAACGTACGCGCTTCACTCCTTCAACTCCTTACTACTCAACTCCTTACTCCTTACTCCTCAACTCCTTACTCCTTACTACTCAACTCCTTCACTTTGAGCACCCATGCCTCGGCGAGGTCCTGGTTCTGGTGGACTTTCTGCAGCTCGGTGTAGGCGCCGGCCTCGGTGGGGTAGCTGCCTATGATTACTCGGCGGACATCCTTATATATATTGACGCGTGCGGAGGTGTAACCCTGGGCCTTCAGCTTCTTGACGAACTCGTCGGCTCCCTTCTTGCTGACTTGGCTGGCTGCTACGATGCAGTAGGCGAGGGTGGGGGCTTCCGACTGAGAAGCGTCGGGCACTGGTGCTGGCGCTGCTGGTGAGAGGGCTGAGGGAGAGACGGAGGGACGGGGGTTGATTTCCGACGGAGATGCGTCGGGCACAGCTGCTGGTGCAGTCTCCGGTGCTGTTGCAGTCTCTGGTGCTGTTGCTGCCTCCGGTGCTGGTGCAGTCTCTGGTGCTGGTGCAGCCTCCGGTGCTATGGGAGAGGGCTGCGGAGCGGCTTCCTGCTGGATGATGGGCAGGGTGATCTTGCTCATCGAGATGCCGGTCTGGACGCCCTCTGACATGGGCTTGGTCATCAGGAGGAAGGCCAGCAGGGCTGCTGCCACTGCTACGGCATTGCGTATCCATGACATCTTGATGGTGATGGCAGCCCCCTCCTGACTGGGGGAGGCTTCTTCTGCGGATGCCTCTGCCACGAGGGTGGGTTGCGGTAGAGCTGCCTCTTTGGCTGCCTGGGCAAGTGGGGTGAACTCGAATGAGCTGAGGCCGTAGAGCTCGGGGGTGAGGATGCCTGCCTCGCAGGGGGCGAACTCCAGCCTGCCCTCAGGATTGAAGGAGAGCCGGCCAATGTCGTTCAGCTCATAGAACCCCTCGTTGTCGAGGTGCTGCTTCAGCTCGGCCACCTCAGCCTCAATGCGGCGGAGGGCTTCAGGGTAGCTGATGTCGTAGGCCTCGACATATGACTGTGCCAGCAGCGAGTCGTTGAGCTTCAGCTGCGGGTTGAAGCCCAGCGTGCGCTGTGGCGGGAGGAACATGCCGTCGTGCTCGTCATAGCCTGCCTCCCGGTGGTGGGCCATGAAGCCTCCCAGGTCGGGCACTATGACGCAGTCATTGCTCAGCAATAGTATCTCAATATGACGTTCTAATTCAATCACGTTTGCAAAAGTACGGCTTTTTTGTGAGATTTCCAAATAAAAGAAACTTAAAAATTAGATAGAATGAAAAAAAAGCAGTAACTTTGCACGAAATTACAAAAATATGGAATATAAAGAGACAGAAATCGAGGGCGTCTATGTGATTGAGCCGCTCGTGTTCAATGATGCCCGAGGCTATTTCATGGAGGCCTGGAAGGAGGGCGAGTTCACGGAACACGTAGGGCCTGTCCATTTCATTCAGGACAATGAGTCGAAGTCGGGCTATGGTGTGCTGCGCGGGCTTCACTACCAGAAGGGTGAGTACTCGCAGGCCAAGCTGGTGAGGGTGATCAAGGGTCGTGTGCTGGACGTGGCTGTCGACATCCGCAAGAGTTCACCCACTTTTGGCAAGCACGTGATGGTAGAGCTGAGCGAGGACAACAAGCGCCAGTTCTTCATTCCGCGTGGCTTTGCCCACGGATTCCTGGTGCTGAGCCAGGAGGCCATCTTTACCTATAAGGTGGACAATCCGTATGCTCCCCAGCATGAGGCAGGCATCCGCTGGAACGACCCTGAGCTGGCCATTGAGTGGCCTATCGACCCTGCGGCAGTACAGACCAGCGAGAAGGATCTGAAGCAGCCCTTGCTGCGCGATGCCGAGCTCTTTGAATAGAAAATAGAATATAAGGAGACAAGGAGTTCATGGAGTTCAAGGAGTTCAAGACGTATGTCTGTCAACACATAGGGAATCAGGTATTGTCCTGAACTCCCTGAACTACTTGAACTCCCTGTTTACAATGAGCAAGCGAGCTTGCGAAATAAAGAATTAAAAGATGAATATAGCTGTAGTAGGAACGGGCTACGTAGGACTGGTGTCGGGGTCATGCTTTGCTGAGACAGGTGCTACGGTGACTTGCGTCGATGTGGACGCTGAAAAGATAGAGCGTCTGCAGCGGGGCGAGATACCCATCTATGAGCCCGGACTCGACGAGCTGGTGAAGAAGAACGTGGCAGCAGGGCGTCTGACTTTTACCACCGACCTGGCCTCAGTGCTCGACGATGTTGAAATAGTCTTCTCAGCCGTTGGCACACCTCCTGACGAGGATGGCTCGGCCGACCTGAAGTATGTGCTGCAGGTGGCGCGCACCATAGGCCAGCACATGAGCCACTACATGGTTGTGGTGACCAAGTCGACCGTCCCTGTAGGCACGGCAGCCAAGGTGAGGCGCACCATTGAGGAAGAACTGGAGAAGCGCGGTGTGAGCATACCCTTCGACGTGGCCTCGAACCCCGAGTTCCTGAAGGAGGGCAATGCCATCAAGGACTTCATGTCGCCCGACCGCGTGGTGGTGGGCACAGAGAGCGAGCGCGCCAAGAAGGTGCTGACGCGACTCTACAAGCCCTTCCTGATCAACAACTTCCGCGTCATCTTCATGGACATCCCCTCGGCTGAAATGACCAAGTATGCTGCCAACTCGATGCTGGCCACCCGCATCTCGTTCATGAACGACATGGCCAACCTCTGTGAGCTGGTGGGTGCAGATATAAATATGGTACGCGCGGGCATTGGCTCTGACACGCGCATAGGGCGCAAGTTCCTCTATGCAGGCTGTGGCTACGGCGGTTCGTGCTTCCCCAAGGACGTGAAGGCCCTCATCAAGACAGCCGACCAGCAGGGCTACTCGATGGAGGTGCTCAAGGCCGTGGAGCGTGTGAATGACCGCCAGAAGAGTGTGCTGTTCCAGAAGCTGCAGCGGGCCTTTGAGGGGCAGTCGCTGGCCGGGCTCACCATTGCCCTGTGGGGCCTGTCGTTCAAGCCTGAGACTGACGACATGCGTGAGTCGACGGCCCTGGTGATGATCAGCAAGCTGCTGGATGCTGGCTGCACGGTGCGCGTGTACGACCCTGTGGCTATGGATGAGTGCCGCCGCAGGATTGGTGACCGCGTGGTGTACTGCCGCGACAAGTATGATGCTGTGCTCGATGCCGATGCCCTGCTGCTGCTGACGGAGTGGAAGGAGTTCAGGCTGCCTACGTGGGGCGTCATCCACAAGGCCATGAATCGCCCACTGGTGATTGACGGACGTAACATCTTTGACGCAGAGGAACTTGAGGAGAATGGATTTGACTATTACTGCATAGGCCGATGAAGCGAATTCTGTTGCTGATAAGTATGACTGCCGGCTTGGCACTGTGGACAGCCTGCTCGTCGAAGCCCGAGGCCTCCAAGCAAGAGGAGGCTCCCCGGGAAGAGAAGGAGAGCAAGGAGGCCAAGGCCATGCTGCAAGGCATCTGGGTGGACGATGAGACCGAGGAAGTGTCGTTCCGCGCCGTAGGTGATACCATCTACTATCCCGACACCATCAGCCAGCCCACATACTTTAAGATTGTCAAGGATTCGCTGGTGCTTGATGCCGTGGGCACCCGTTACCCCATTGTGAAGCAGATGGAGCACGTGTTCTGGTTCAAGAATCAGAATGGCGACGTGCTCAGGCTGCGCAAGAGCGACGACCCGATACATGTGTTTGCCTTTGTGCACGACAAGCCCAAGGTGATGACCTATACCGAGGTGGTCAAGCGCGACTCAGTGGTGTTCTACAACGGTGAGCGCTACCACTGGTATATTGCCATCAACCCCACGAAGTATAAGGTACACACCACGAGCTACAGCAATGACGGCGTCGAGGTTGACAATGTATACTACGACAACATCATGCATGTCAGCGTGTTCAGCGGTGCCCGAAAGCTCTTTTCTACTGACTTCAAGAAGCAGCTCTATGCCCAGCAGATTCCCCACCAGTTTCTGGAACAGTCGGTGCTGAGCAATATGGAGTTTACGGGTGTCGATGGCAAGGGCTTCCACTTTGTGGCCACCATCTGCATTCCCGATGGTGCTTCGTGCTATAAGGCTGAGAATGTAGTATCGTTCGGTGGCGAGCTGACCACGTCGTTATTAGAGTATTAAAGATGAATCTTGCGGTGATGAAACGGTTATTGATAGTGATGGCGGCTGGGCTGGTGGTTGCTGGCTGTGGGCAGTCATACAAGGAGAAGCGTGAGATTTCGCGCCAGAAGATGGTGCAGCAGCACCGTGAGGACTCAGCAGCCCTGAAGGTGGCCGTGATGCCCACGATGGACTGTCTGCCCCTGTTTGTAGCCAGCGAGCGGGGCATGTTTGGCAAGACCGACGTCAGGCTGAGGCTGTTTACGGCCCAGATGGACTGTGATACGGCAGTTGCCGGTGGCAGTGTTCAGGGCACAGTGACTGACCTGGTGCGGGCTGAACGGCTGATGCAGAAAGGCACGCCGCTGAAATACATCACTACGACCAATGCCTACTGGCAGCTGTTCACCAACCGCACGGCACGCATCAAGACCCTGAAGCAGCTGGATGACAAGATGGTGGCTATGGCGCGCTACTCAGTGACTGACCTGCTGGCCGACCGCGTCAGAGACAGTGCCAAGCTTGACAGGGAGCGCCTGTTCAAGATTCAGGTGAACGACGTCAACATACGCCTGAAGATGCTGCAGAACAGTGAGATAGACGCTGCCCTGCTGACCGAGCCCCAGGCCCTGCTGGCCAGGCTGGCACGCCACACCCAGCTGATGGACACGCGGAAGCTGAACCTGACGATGGGTGCCATTGCCTTCCGCGAGAAGGACCTGGAGGCCAAGAAGCGCCAGCAGCAGCTTGAGGACTTCAAGAAGGGCTACAACATGGCCTGCGACTCGCTGACCAAGCTTGGCATTGCCCAGTATCGTGACATCGTTGTGAAATACTGCGGCCTGGGGGCCAATCAGGTGGACTCGCTGCCGCGCGACCTGAAGTTCCGCCACATTGAACTGCCTGCACAGTCTGACATTGAGCGTGCTCAGAAATGGTTAAAGGAGCAATAAGCCTATGGTCAATAACGAAGCGCTGAATACGATTGTTGACGATGTGCTGCATCGGCAGTTGGGCAAGGCCATAGCCCATCTTGAGAACTACCTGTACACCTTTGTCCAGCCCCAGGCCCAGGAGCAGCTGCAGCAGATCAAGAGCGACTACCAGCTGATGACCGACTACTGGCAGCAGGGCTATGACGACCCTGACCGCGAGGTGGTCTACGACAAGCTGCTGCGCCGGATGTATGTGCTGGCCACCAATGTCTACATACGCTACTACCTGCGCAACAGTGCCTATGCATCAGGTGTTCACCACAGGGTGCGCAACAATGGCCGCCAGGAGTGGACTCCGGCCTCACTGCGCCGCGACATGGAGGCCTTTGTGGCTGATGTGGCCATGCTTGAGCTGGAGCCTGAGCACGTCAGGAAGTCGCGCCAGCAGGCTGTCTATGATGAGCACCAGCGGCTGATGACCGACCTCTTTGACTACATCTGGACCTCGCGCCTATGGAATGACAGTGTGACAGAAGCCTTCAGCGAGATGCTGCTGTCGCCCACCATCGACAGCAATGACCAGCAGATGATTGTCAGCGCCATCACGCTCTCAACGCTCAACTTCTTCGGCATCAATAAGTTCCGCCTGCTGATGGATGCCTACATGAAGTCCACTGACGAGCGTGTGCGCCAGCGTGCCTTGATAGGGTGGGTGCTCTGTCTTGACGCGGCTGCTGCTGAGCTGTATACTGAGGTTCATGAGATGCTGAGGCAGGCTACTGCTGACGAGCGCTGCCGCAATGACCTGGCTGAGCTGCAGATGCAGATGGTCTACTGTCTGAGGGCTGAGACCGACAACCGCATCATCCAGAGCGAGATAATTCCAGAACTGCTGAAGAACAACAACATACGCGTGACCCGCAAAGGCATTGAGGAAGTGGAGGATGACCCGATGGAGGACATTCTGCACCCCGAGATTTCAGAGCAGCGCATGGAGAAGCTTGAGGAGTCGGTGCGCAGGATGGCTGACATGCAGAAGCAGGGGTCGGACATCTACTTCGGCGGCTTCTCACAGATGAAGCGCTTCCCCTTCTTCAACATGGTGGGCAACTGGTTTGTGCCCTACTATCAGCAGCATCCCGTCATCGGCGGACTGCTGGAGAGGGTGAGGGCAGGGAAGTTCCTGCGCCGCATGCTTGACAACAGTCCCTTCTGCGACAGCGACAAGTACTCGTTTGCCATTGGCTTTGAGATGGCCGTCAGCAAGCTGCCTGAGAACCTGATGCAGATGCTCGACCGAGGTGAGGCCACGCTGGCTGGGGTTGAGGCGATGGCCCAGGAGGAGCTGCAGTCGGCTGCCTTCCTGCGCCGTTCCTACCTGCAGAGCCTCTACCGCTTCTTCAGGGTGTTCCCACAGCGCAGTGAGTTCTTCAATCCCTTTGAGCAGCGCGAACAGCCGCGCTACTTCTTCTTTGCCAATCCTCTGTTCCGTGAGACTCAGCTTGAGGAGCGGTTTGGCGAGATTGTGGCCTTCATGATGAAGCATAAGGTGTATGACGCCGCCATGATGACGTTGCAGAATTATAGTGAGGAGCGTCGCGACGCCCAGTTCTACTTGATGAACGGCTCTGTGCTGATGCGCACACAGACACCAGCCAATGCAGGCCTGACAGCCAAGGAGAGCTATGCCCGCTGTCTGGACTATGAGCCTGACAATGAGCGTGTATGGGCGGGCTATGCCAGGACGCTGTTCGGCTGTGGTGACTACTCCCAGGCGCTGGAGTACTATGAGAAGCTGATGGAGCGCCATCCCGACAACCGGAACTACCAGCTGAATGCCGCTGTCTGCATGACCAATATGGAGCGTTACGACGATGCCCTGAAGATTCTCTATAAGCTGAACTATGAACAGCCCGACGACAGCAACATCAACCGTGTGATGGCCTGGACGCTGGTGGGGGTCCGCAAGTATGAGCAGGCACTACGCAAGTATGAGGGGCTGGTTGAGGGTGACGAGGCGCTGCCTGACGATGTGCTGAATGCTGCCTACTGCCATTGGTTCAGCAGGGATGTGCAGGGAGCCGTTGCTCTGTTCCGCCGCTACAGCCAGTGTGAGGGCGTCACGTTTGATGCCCAACAGGAGTTCATGGTCCGTGAGTCGCAGACCATCAGCCGTCATGGCATCAGCGATGTGGAAGTCAGGCTGATGACCGACACCTTGATGTAAGTGGGGCTATAGCCAGGGGCGCAGCAGTGAGGCAAACCATCCGCGGAACTTCTGCCAGGGGGTGCGGAACTCATTCCACGTCTCCTTTGTCAGGTAGAAGCTGTCCTGCTTGTCGCGGTTGAACATATCGTCGAGTTCCTTGGTTGTCTCCGGGCTGATGATGGCAGCATTCTCCTCATAGTCAAAGCGCATGCTGCGGGCATCGAGGTTGGTGGAGCCTACCGTGCAGTAGCGGCCATCAACCATCAGAATCTTTGAGTGGTGGAAGCCTGGCTCATAGAGCCACACGTGGGCACCGCACTTCTTCATCTGATAGGCATTGCGGAACACACAGTCAGGAGTCAGGGGCACGTCGCTCTTGGCCGACACCATGATCTCGACTCTCACACCGCGCTTGATGGCCCGCTTCAGTGCCTTCTTGACCGAGGGCACCAGCGTGAAGTAGGGGTTGACGAGCTTCACGGAGTCCTGGGCAGCATCAAGGGCACGGATGTAGAGCTGGCGCACGGCATCATTCTTGCCTGCCACAAAGCCATCGTGGGTATAGACGGCTCCAGGCTCACGGTTGACAATGCCAATAATCTTGTCGCCAGCAGGCTGCCCCCGGAAGTACTGGGGCTTGAGCAGGTTCTCACCAGTCACCTTCTCCCAGATGCGGCAGAAGATGTGCTGCAGCTCGTTCACGGCAGGTCCCTCAATGCGGCAGTGCATGTCGCGCCAGGAGCCTACCTGTTCAGTGCCTTTGATGTAGTAGTCGGCCACATTCATGCCGCCTGTGTAGGCTATGTGTCCGTCGATGACCACAATCTTACGATGGTCGCGGGGCCAGATGTGGTTGACCCAGGGGAAGCGGATAGGGTCGAACTCATAGATGCTGACACTGTCATCGCGCAGGGCCTTCAGGTGGTGCTTCTTCAGCGGCTGGTTGTTGGAGTCGTTGCCAAAACCGTCGAAGAGAGCCCTCACCTCAACACCCTCACGGCGCTTCTCGCGCAGGATGTCAAATAGCAGCGAGGCTATGGAGTCGTTGCGGAAGTTGAAGTACTCCAGGTGTACACTGCTCTTGGCCTGGCGGATGTAGTGGAACATGTCGTCGAACTTCTCCTGGCCGCTCTTCAGCAGCTTCACCTCATTGCCCTCAGTGAAACGTATGCCATACGCCGTCATCTGATGACGGAATATGGAGTCGCTGGTCTGCTGTGCTGATGCTATTGTCGGTAAGCAGGCAAGGATGGCCAGCACCATCCTCGCCCATTTGGTGTTGTTCTTCACTGTCGTTTATATCATACACGAGTAGTGGTCGACCACGCCGAGCAGCCGTTGCTCCTTGTCTACCACCAGCACGCTGTGTATCTTGTATTTGTTCATGATTCGCTGAATCTCAGTAATCTTGGTCTGGGCTGTCACGGTCTTTGGCGTGCGGGTCATGATGTCACCCACCGTATGGTCAAAGAACTGGGCCTGCCACTTCTCCATAGCCCGGCGTATGTCACCATCGGTGATAAGTCCCACCACACGGCCATCCTCCTCGGCAACGCCAAGTCCCAGCTTGCCCCTGCTCACCTCAATAACGGCCTCGCCAAGGTGCATGTCGGGCTTGATGACGGGCATGTCAACAGTCCGCATCACATCCTGGGCTGTGGTCAGAAGCCGCTTGCCCAACTCACCGCCTGGGTGGAACTGTGCAAAGTCCTGAGGCTTGAAGTTGCGCTTCTTGATGAGGGCCACAGCCAAGGCGTCGCCCATAGCCATCTGGGCTATCGAACTGCTGGTGGGGGCCAGGTCCAGCGGGTCAGCCTCATGGCGCACACTGACGTTCAGGTGGCAGTAGGCATACTTGGCCAGCAGCGATTCCGGGTTGCCGCTCATGGCCACAATGGGTATCTGCATCTGCAGCACCAGGGGGATGAAGCGCAGCAGTTCGTCGGTCTGACCTGAGTTTGAGATGGCCAGCACCACATCGTCGCTGGTCATGACTCCCAGGTCGCCGTGAAACACGTCCAAGGGATTGATGAAGAATGAGGGTGTGCCTGTCGACGACAGGGTGGCAGCTATCTTGGCTCCCACGTGGCCGCTCTTGCCAACACCCGTGACAATGACCTTGCCGTGACAACGGAACATCAGCTCAACAGCGCGGTCAAACTCCTCGTCCATCTTAGGGATGAGCTCCATCAGTGCCTCAGCCTCGTCCTTAATGCACTTGATGCCATATTCTCTGACTGTCATTTTCCTTATTTGATTATTTCTTCAACGAGTTTTTCCAGTTTGTTCAATTCCAGCATGTTGGCTGCATCGCTCAGCCCGTGGTCTGGATCGGGGTGAACCTCGAAGAACCAGCCTGTAGCACCGAATGCCTTTGCAGCCAGAGCCATCTGTGGCACAAAGCGGCGGTCGCCTCCTGTCTTGCCATCACTGCCCCCAGGCCGCTGCACGGAGTGGGTGCAGTCCATGACAACCGTAGGCACCAGCTCCAGCATATCGCTGATGTTGCGGAAGTCAACCACCAGATTGTTGTAGCCCATCATATTGCCACGCTCTGTCAGCCACACGTCAGCAGCACCTGCCTCGCGGGCTTTCTCAACAGGATACTTCATGTCGCGGCCACTCAGGAACTGTGCCTTCTTGATGTTCACCGTCCGTCCTGTCTTGGCAGCAGCTACCAGCAGGTCGGTCTGGCGGCAGAGGAAGGCTGGTATCTGCAGCACGTCGCAAACCTCGGCCACAGGTGCTGCCTGCCAACTCTCATGGATGTCGGTAAGCAGTCTGAGCCCGTACTTCTGCTTCACGTCGCTGAGCATCTGCAGGCCAAGCTCCAGTCCTGGGCCTCGGAAGGAGTGGATGGAGGTGCGGTTGGCCTTGTCGAACGATGCCTTGAAGATGATGTTGGTGCCCAGTCGCTGGTTGATGCCAACCAGTTCGCAGGCTACTGTATCTAACAGCTCAGCCGACTCAATGACGCACGGCCCTGCTATGAATATCTTTTCTTTATTGTCCATTTTCAGTGTGCAAAGTTACGAATAAATAGCCGAACGGCCAAATGATTGTCTAAATTATTGTTTCATGAGCAGCTCAATGAGCTTTGTGATGTCTGTGATGTCCAGCACGCCATTCTGGTCAAAATCGGCAGTCTCTGTTTCGTAGTCATCCTCGTCAGCCTTGCCTAAGACGATGTTTATAAGGTCTATCGCATCAGTCGTTGTGATTTCACCATCGCTGTCAACGTCGCCTGGCAATGGTTCGTCCTCTTTCTCAGCGATTACATAGACTTCGTCGAGGAAGAAGCGCTTTGCAGGCGTAAAGGTAATACTGACTTCGCCTTCTCCGGTAAGTGTCAGCGTGTATTCTTTCCACTCACCTGAAACCATAGTCAAATTAGTTTCCGATAGTTCGCCGTTACCGTTTATTGAAAGTGTCAGCGTGGTGCCATCATCAACCCAGGCTGCAGCCCTAAAACAGAGGGTGGATGTACCGTTGATTGTAAACTTTGGTGTGGTTACAATTCCAGGGAGGCTGCTGTTTCCAAATTTTGCACATTGTTTGCCGCCAAAGTACTTGTCTTGATTAGCCCGCCATCCATCATTGTCTGGAATAAAATCGGACATTGCTACACTGCCACTGAACTTTCCGTCGTTCCCTCCTGTACCTTTACACTTATCAAACGTCTCAGCAAAGATGGTATCCCCAGCAGTAATAAAATTGAAGAAGGCGGTGGCAATGCTGCTTGTACGATCCTCGCCGTCAGAAGCAACAGCACGTAACATGATGCTTTCGCTAACAGTGAAAGGGCCTGTGTACTTTGTTCCGTTGGTTTTGGTGGGCGACGAACCATCTGTCGTGTAGTAAATTGAAGCAGCATCCGTTGCACAGGTGATGGACACCTCCACCTTCTGAGGTGTGGTGAATGTTCCACCGTTTGGAGAGAAGACAGGTGTAGCAACGTCAATTGTAGTGGCATGACCAGTATAGCGTGTATCGTCAATGGCTGTTGTAATAGATGTGTAGGGATCGAAGGCGACGTTGATGCTGTCGCCCCAGATGTACTCAGCCAGATATGGGTAGTCAACGAAAAGGTTGCGGTTATGCTGAATGCCAGCTACAGCTTCATTGCGGTTTACCTCCAACTCGTCTACTGGGTCGTTCTTCAGCCACTTTAGGTAGAGGGTATAGGCCCACGGCTTCAAGGTCGGCCATGCGTCGTTCTGCAACTGTTGCAGTCCTCGTTCTCCTTGCCAAGTGTATGTCTGTTGATAGCATGTAGCCATATACATATAGGAACGTGCAAAGTCGCCTTTATATTGGTCGCCAGGCTCCCAGCACCAAATGTATTGGCCGTCAATGGTGCTTTGCCCAACTTTGTCATACTTTTCAGACGATTTGGCCTTGTCTACATCCTCAACTACACTCATAGGGTAATTGCTTTTATAAGAATTTGCATCCTCATCGCTTGGGTAGAGATTGTATAGGTCACAATAGGCATTGTCACCTTTTTTACCATTCCACCAACTACGTGGGAAAGAGTGCTCAATGTTCATACCATCGATAGCTGTACCTGTGTTGTTAGAAGAGAAGTAAAACTTATCGTCGCTATAGCGGTTGACACACTCGTTGGTGCTTTCGATTCGGTCAGTCGAATAGAACCCCCACCAGGTGCAGTTTTTTCCTGGACCGTATTTTAAAGTAGTAGGTTCTCCGATCAGCTGATGCACTTGAGTTTTCAGCTCCGCCTTCTTCAGCCCATTCAGCGATTTGGCATATTCGGCAAGTTCACTCCTTGTGATGGCGCTGGCCGTCATGGAGCAGAGGATTGTTAAGCAAAGGATTGCGCGTTTCATAATGATAATAAGCGTTTATTGGTTGTTTACTAATTTCTTCAGCCGTTTGTATTCTTTCTTGGTCAGTCGCATGAACGAGCCATGCTGCGGGCCGTTGACGCCCTTGATGTCAACGGGATTCTTGAAACCCCTCAGATGCTCGTCGGCCTCACAGATACGGTAGTGCTTCGGGCGGTCGCTGTACTGTATGTAGGCCACGCGCCAAGTCTTGTCGCCAATAAGCTGGAAGGCCGAGCTGCCCTCACACTTCTTGTTGCCCTCGAACGAGACGTAGTCGTCTTCTACAGGCTCGCCCCAGCCCGAAGTCAGATGCTTGGAGGTTGCCGTATAGATGCCCGGTTTGCCGCCTTCCTTCTTGATGAGCATGTGGTACAGCCCGTCGCTGGGCAGGTAGTTGATGTCGGCATCGATGGTGGCGTAGCCCCAGTCGAAGAGCAGGCGGGGCTGCGTCAGCCGTGTAAAGCTCTTGTCGGCATACGAGTAGTACATGCGGTCGTACTTCTCCTCGGCGCGGTTCCACATCGAGTAGTAAATCATGTAGCCGCCCCGTTGGCCGTCGGGCCACACATAGGCAGGGTCCCAGAATATCTGTGGTGCCCACACGCGGTTGATGGTCGACCAGTCCTTATACACGCTCTCAGCCTCAGGGTTGCAGAATATGCTGGTGCCCTTGCGGTAGTCGAACGAGACGGAGGTCCAATGCAGCAGGTCGTCGCTGCGCAGCAGGTCGATGCCGTAGTTGTCCCAGTCGTTCTGCTTGCCCAGCGCCTTGGTCATCGCGTTGTTCATGTCGGTGGTCACCATCAGGTAGCCCCGTCCGTCGGCAGCCCGGCAGATATAGGCGTCGCGCTGGCCACCCTCAATCCGTGCATGCTCCTTGGGGTCCATAATAGGGTCGCCGCCCATCACGTCCTCATAGTTATAGCCGTCGCGGCTGATGGCATAGGCCGTCCACTGTCCTCGGTCGCTCATGTGGCAGTACAGGTAGCCGTAGCTGCCCTTCTGCAGGTTCTGTGCCGCAGCAGTCATGCTGGCGGCTATCATTGCTGTCAATAGTATCTTCTTCATCACTCTTCACTTCTCACTTCTCCACATGTATCCAGTCGGCCTCCACCCAGCCACGATCGGCATTGGCGTCGGTCTCGGCACTGATATATCCAAACTTCGCACCTATCCACTTGCCCTCCTTCATCTGGAACTCCGAGCCGCAGTCGGTGAACTTCTTCCCGTCGCTGCTGTAGGCAAAGTGCAGTTTCGAGTCGGCAACCTTCAGTCTGAGGTAGATGTCTTCGTGAATGCCGGGCTTGTATTCGGTCTTGTCTGTGGCCGTAGGCTTCAGCGTGACAATGACGTTCTCCGTCTGCTGCTTGCCCTTGTCGGCAGCCTTGCACGTCATCTGCACCAGCTGGAACGACTGCCCCATGCGGCGCACGACGAGAGCCGAGTAGTCGAGTCCCATCATGATGAGACCGCCAAACTGTCCGTCGGCCTTCGACGTGAAGCGCAGCTTCGTGGTGACGGTAAACTCGTCGGCTGGCGTCTTCTGCAGCAGCAGGTTGGGCACTTCCCAGAAGTTCTTCCATCCCTCGCTCAGCTTGTAGGTGTAGATGCGGAAGGTGCCGAAGGCTGTGGGCACGCCGAACTTCTCGTCGTAGTTGGCATGCCACTGCCACTGCAGCCCCATCGTGGGCGAGTTGAACTCATCGCTCTCAACGGGGTTGACGATGGCCACAGCGGCGGAGGCCTTAGGCTTCTGGTAGCGCGTCACCGGCTCACCCTTCTTGCCCATGATGGGCCAGCCGCTCGACCAGTCGACGGGCTGCAGGTGGACCACACGCCCGTAGGCCTCCTTGTCCTGGAAGTGCAGGAACCAGTCCTCGCCGTACTTCGTGTGTACCCAGCCGCCCTGATGGGGGCCGTTGATGCTGGTCTTGCCCTGCGCCAGCACGATCTTATGCTCGTAGGGGCCGTACGGGCTTTTACTGCGCATGGCCAGCTGGAAACCCGTGGGCACGCCGCCTGCCGGACACATGATCCAGTACCAGCCGTCGCGCTTGTAGAACTTCGGACCCTCACAGGTGCGGTTCTCTGTGCCGTTGCCGTCGAACACGATGACTGGCTGGCCGATGGCCTGTGTGCCGTCAGCACTCAGTTCGCGGACGGTCAGCACCGAAGCGAACTTAGCGCGCGAGTTGGCCCAGCCGTTCACCAAGTAGCAGCGGCCGTCGTCGTCCCAGAGTGGGGTAGTGTCGATGTAGCCCTTGCCCTCGATGACGCACAGGGGCTTCGTCCACTCGCCGGCAGGGTCCTTCGCCTTCACCATCATCACACCGTGGTCGGGGTCGCCCCAGTAGATGTAGTATTCGCCGTTGTGGTAGCGTATGGAGGGTGCCCAGATGCCGTTGCCGTGCTGAGGCCGGTCGAACTCTGACTTCGGCTCCAGTTCGCGGACGGCGTAGTTGATGATTTCCCAGTTCACCAGGTCGCGAGAGTGGAGAATGGGCAGTCCCGGTATGCACTGGAACGAGGATGCCGTCAGATAGTAGTCCTCGCCGCTGGGACCCACGCAGACGTCGGGGTCGGAGTAGTCGGCATTGATGACGGGGTTGGTGTAGGTGCCGTCGCCGTTGTCGGGGCACCACACCTTTGACTTGTACTGGGCGCTGGCCATCATCGGCAGTATTGCCACAGCCAGACAGATTAGTTTCTTCATAAGCGGTTTATTTTTAGTTTGTAGTAGTTGTCGGTATAGTCGATGCGCATGACGCGGCGCACGTCGTCGTCGTTTGGCGACAGGGCCAGTGCCACATGCCCCATCGTGCGCCTCAGGTTTATTTCCACGCAGGGGTGCAGCAGGAATCCGTCGTCGTCGTGCGAGCCGCACACCATCATGTCGACGCCAAACGGCCCGCTGTACTTGCCGTTGAAAACGGTGCTCAGCCCGCTGCAAATCTTTTCGCGAACGTCGTCTAATAAAGTCTCTGCAAGATAAGCACTTATCATGCTGCGCTTGGTGCTCTCCGTAGCCAGGATGTTGCCCGTGTAGGCACCGTTGGCCGTGTGGAAGAGCGACAGGCCGAGATAGCTGATGCCGCCCTCGCCGTCGCTGTAGAACTCCATGCCGAAGTCCTTCACCTTATTATAATAGGGCTCCACCATGACGCAGCCTTGGGCTGCCACCACATTCTGGAACCAGCGGGCCTGCATGCTGAAGGGCGTGCGCCCCACGGCGAGGAACCTCAGTCCGCGACCGCTCGACGACCAAGGTGCCTTCATCACCAACTGGCCATGTTGCTGCAACAGACTCTCTACCCGGTCGGCCTCGCGGCACTCGAAGGCTTCGCCAACCGTACCTTCCAAACGGAGTGTGGGCAGCAGTTGAGCAGCCGTCCGGCGGTGCGACAGCTCGCGGATGGTCAGCAGCTGGGGTGGGGTAGGCATCAGTTGTTCGCTGACGCCCCTTCGCAACAATTCTGCTCGCAGGGCGCTGTTCCAGCCCCACGGTTCGATGCCAGTAACCTGGTCGGAGCAAACTTGCTGTTTGGCCGGAGCAAACTGTGGGTTTAGTCGGAGCAAACTGCCGGCCCCTGTCAGGGTCTTTGCGCGGTGGACCAGTTTTCGCCATTCGCGCTGTGCCTGCTCAACATCGTCAACCAGCACGGCGTCGCCCTCGTTGGCCCAGACAGCAGGCAGGTAACCTAAGTCGTGGCGCAGCTGCCGGCCAGCGTGCGGAGCCGTGAAGTTCGACAGTCCGCTCGCCAATGCAATGTCGTGCTCGGGGTTGAAGATATGTAGTGTCATACGCTTTTTGTGTGCAAAGATACAAAAAAAGCTTGTAAAAGGTGCCGTATTTTAGAAGATTAACGCAATTCTTTGTGACAGACGACAAATGACGGTTCTAAAAACAACCGCCCATAGGGGGATATGTAGATTTCCTTCGCGCGCGCGCACACAAGAGCATAAAAACCGTTATCACTTGTCACTTTTTAGCGGTTTCTTGCTGATGTTCAGATGGTTACTAAGTGATAACGGCTTTCCAGCTTATCACTTCTGGTCACTTCTGGTCACTTCTTGTCACTTACCCCATTGTTGGCGGCACCCGGCGGGTAACTGGTCTCTACTCGGCGGGTAACTGGTCTCTACCCGGCGGGTAATGGGGCGTTAGGCGGCGGGTAAATGTTGTTCCCACGGCGTGGGACATTTGTTCCAGGGCGTGGAAACTTCCGGAATGAAGGCTTTTTTAATAAAGGTGTGTGACAAATCACGAAAAAGTGACAAGAAGTGACAAGCTGCGAGGCCGTTGTCACTTGTTAAACTACTGACTGTCAGCGTAAAACTATGAAAAAGTGATAAGTGATAAGCAAAAAACATTCCTTGTGCGCGCGCGTGCGTGTAAAAAGTGAAAAAAGCCGGAGAATATTTGGTCGTTTGCATTCAAATTCGTATCTTTGCAGAAAATTTTGAGTTATGAGAAGAATAGCACTGTTATTATTGGCATTAGCCTGTTTGGCAGCATGCCACGATGACGACAACGAAGACCCCAAGCCGGAGCTGAATACTGCACGCTCGGTGCTGGTCTATATGGCAGCCGAGAACAACCTCACGGTGAACAAGGGCAAAAGATTCATGAGGGACGACCTGAACGAGATTATCAAAGGGTCGGAGCAGATGGCGAGTAACCAACGCCTGTTTGTGTTTGTCGACAGTCTGAGCGGCTCAAGCAAGGGAGGGACGCCTGTTCTGTACGAGGTCCGCGATGGCGACACTACACTCGTTCAGCGCTTCGGGCGCGACTTCTACTCATGTGATCCCGCTGAGTTCAGGAAGATTGTGGAGTGGGTGCAGACCAACGCGCCGGCCAACGACTATGGCCTGGTGCTCTGGGGGCATGCCAGCGGATGGGTCGTCAGCAATGACACGATAGCCGGAGCAAGAGGCGTGACGCGGGCATACGGTCAGGACAACGGTCAGGACCACTTGGGAGGAAGCCTGAAATGGATGAACATCACGCAGATGGCGCGCGCCTTGGAGGGACTGCAGAAGCTGGAATTCATTTTTGCCGACTGCTGCAACATGATGTGTGCCGAGGTGGGCTACGAACTGCGCAACGTTACCAGTTACCTGATAGGTTCACCAGCCGAGATTCCTGGCGACGGTGCCCCCTACCAGAAGCTGGTGCCCCTTTTCTTCAGGTCGGGCAGCAATCAGTACAAGGCTATCATCGACACCTATTATGACTATTACCTCGATGCCTACCAGACTGACTACGAACTGAAGGGCTACAGCGTACCGTTAGCCGTCATCGATACCAAGTATATCGGCCAGCTGGCTCAGGCTACTCACGACGTGCTCGGCAAGTTCAATGGCGGATACCCTGTCTATCCTCAGTCGCCCAGTCTCAACGGCCAGGTGTTTTATTGGTACAACGATGCCCCTATCATGTACGATATGCGGTCGTTCGTCAAGAACAACACGTCGAGCGATGATTTCCTCCAGTGGGAGCAGGCCTACAGGCAGGCCGTTCCTTACTACCGTATGTCGATGATATGGATGACCATCTATCTTGACCTCGACTATGCGTTCAGCGGTTTCAACGGCGATGCGGCTGACAACGGCTGCGTAAGTATGTTTATTCCCATCAACAACTATTACTACTATAATGGTGCGTTCCACTATATGAAGACGTTCAACAACTTTGGGTGGAACCGGCTTGTTGACTGGGAACGGTTCGGATGGACCAGTAAGTCTACTTATGTTCGTTAGCAGGCTCTTCGCCGACAATGACCTTCACCTTTGAGATTCGCCGACCGTCGAGCTCCATGATTTCAAAGGTGAAGTTCTTGTATTCCAGCTTCTCGTGGACGGCAGGGAAGTCTCCCTTCAGTTCGAGAATCAGGCCGGCCAGCGTGTCGGCATCGCCGACTATCTCGTCGAACGTGTCGTCATCGATTCGCAGCACCTTGTAGAAGTCGCTGAGCAGTGTCTTGCCCTCGAAGACGTATGTGTTGGCATTGATGCGCACGTAGTTCTTCTCCTCCTCGTCGTACTCGTCGTTGATTTCGCCGACAATCTCCTCCAGGATATCTTCCAGGGTGACGAGACCGCTGGTACCGCCAAACTCGTCGACGACAATGGCAATATGCACCTTGTTGGCCTGGAACTCGCGCAGCAGGTCGTCAATCTTCTTGGTCTCTGGCACGAAGTAGGGCGGCCTGATCAGCGACTGCCAGCGGAAAGTTGCCGGTTTGCTGAGATGGGGCAGCAGGTCCTTGATATAGAGGATGCCGCGCACGTTGTCGATAGAACCCTGGTAGACGGGTATGCGTGAATAGTTGTTTTCGACGATACACTGAAGAACCTCTGTGAAAGTCGAGCGGAAATCAAGGTCGACGACGTCCTGACGGCTGGTCATGATTTCCTTGGCCGTCTCGTCGCCAAAGCGCACGATGCCTTCGAGCATGTTCTGCTCTTCCTTCAGGTCGCTTTTGTCTGTCAGCTCCAATGCCTGTTCCAAATCGTCGACACTTAGCACGTGGCTTTCTGTCTGCACAACCTTTTCGGCCAATATGCCCGACCGGATCAATACGTTCGACAACGGCCGGAATACCCGGCGCAATGCCATGATGCTGCCGGCAAACGACCGGCATACTGAGAGGGCGTGCTGCGAACAGTACACCTTGGGTATAATCTCACCAAAGAGCAGCAGCAGGAAGGTCAGCAGGACGGTGATGGTCAGGAACTGCAGCCAGACCGCATGGCCAAAGTCCACCACGTGGGCAAAGAAATAGTTGCACAGCATGATGATGGTGACGTTAACCAGGTTGTTGGTAATGAGAATGGTGGCCAAAGTGCGTTCGGAGTCGTTGCGCAGCTCCATAATCTGCCTGTCGCACTTCTCATTGCTTTCCTCCAGCTCGTTCAAGTCGGTGGGCGACAGCGAGAAGAACGCTATTTCTGACCCCGAGGCAAACCCGGAAACAAAAAGAAGAAGACACGACAGAACGCCCGAAAACACTGCTCCGGCAGTCGGAGTCAGAAGATGAACCTCTGCAAATAATTGTTGAAGATAGTCCACAGCTTATTCCTTTGATTCCTTGGGCGTGAGCATCTCCATGTTCTCGGCCCAAATCTCGGTCACATATTTACGCTGGCCCTGCTTGTCGTCATAGGTGGAATAGCGGAGGCGCCCCTCGATGTACAGCTTGTCGCCTTTATGCACGTACTTTTCGACAATCTCGGCCAGGCGCCGCCATAGCAGCACATTGTGCCAGTCGGTGTGGTCAGGTACCTGAGTGCCGTTCTGGAGAGTGTAACCCCTTTCGGTCGTAGCAAAGCGGAAGCGTGCCACAGCAACGCCCTGATCCACGTAGCGTACCTCGGGTTCGGTACCCACATTACCTATAAGCATAACCTTGTTCATTTCGCCTGACCGAGATAGAAAAACTTGAAATTCTTACCTTTGGCCGACGGAAACTGGCTGCGCTCGTCGACACGCTCCTGTAGATGCTCCACGATGCGGTTATAGCAGTCGATGCCCGATTCTGCCTTCACACGGGCTACAAAGTGGGCGTCGCGGTACTGGAACTTGCCGGTACCCGGCACCAGCAGCACGCGCTTGAAGTCTATAGCGCCCTCATACCATCCGGGGTTGATTTCGTTCAGCCGCGCAACGGCAGGAGACGCATTGCGGTCGCGACCGCCCACGTCGACAGGCCGCACGGCCTTCTTTTCCTTGAAGTCCTGCATTGTGGCCGCCTCGGTCTTGATGATGATAAAATAGATGCGGGGCCGTACCTTGTAGCGCTTGGGGTAGAACACATCGCTGGCGGCATAGTCGCGAATGTCGCTCTCCAACACAGGATTCATCCCAATCTCATCGATACCAGCTAAAAAATCTATCGCTTCGTCAACGGTGTTGACAAGCGTCTCTTGGTCAAAATATCTTAGGTATAAATTCATCTGTTAATGTGCAAATGTTTTTGTTTTTCACTAAAAATTTGTCTAATCAGAATGTGTTATTCAGGAAAAAGAGCGGAAAACGGGACTCGGACCCGCGACCCCAACCTTGGCAAGGTTGTGCTCTACCAACTGAGCTATTTCCGCAAATAAGAAACAAGTGAAGAGGAGGAGACTCGAACTCCCACGTCGCAATTGACACTACCCCCTCAAAGTAGCGCGTCTACCAATTCCGCCACCTCTCCAACATGTAATAACATGTTGAAAAAAAGAGTGCCCAGAACAGGACTCGAACCTGCACGCCTCGCGGCACACGCACCTGAAACGTGCGCGTCTACCAATTCCGCCACCTGGGCATTGATTAAGCACCAATTGCTAAATCTCTCTTTTGTTTCAATATGTCTGGAGCGGAAAACGGGACTCGGACCCGCGACCCCAACCTTGGCAAGGTTGTGCTCTACCAACTGAGCTATTTCCGCATTCTCTTCTTCCTGACGGAAGGCATCTCTCTTGATTGCGGGTGCAAAGGTAATGCTTTTTTCTAAACTGACAAAACTTTTGGCAACTTTTTTCTCAAAAAAATGCTAATCCATCCGGTTTTTGTAGTCTTCATAGCCATATTCGCGCAGTATTTCGAGTTTTCCGTCCCTGTGGAGCATGCCTATAGCCGGGTGCGAGATGCCGTTGAACATGTTCGTCTTCACCGTCGTATAGTGAATCATATCCTCGAAAACAACCTCCTCGCCAACCTCCAGTTCATGGTCGAACTGCCAGTAGCCCATGAAGTCGCCGCTCAGGCAGCTGTTGCCGCCGAGGCGGTAGTGGGGTTGGGTGTTGGGTGATGGGTGTTGGGTGTTGGGTGATGGGAGTTGGGGGGCTTCCACATGCACGGCCCCGCGGACATCGGGGAAATAGGGCATTTCCAGACAGTCGGGCATGTGGCAGGTAAAGCTCACGTCGAGGATGGCCGTTCTGATGCCCTTGTCCTCAACAATGTCGACCACGTGGCTCACCAGAGGGCCCGTCTGCCAGACAAACGCACTTCCCGGCTCCAGGATAATATGAAGCCACGGGTAGCGGCTGTGCAGGCCCCTTAATATATTAATAAGGTGTTCTACGTCATAATCCTTGCGCGTCATCAGGTGGCCGCCGCCTAAGTTCAGCCACTTCAGCTGTGGGAACCAGCGCGCGAACCTGTCCTCAATATGGACGAGAGTCCGCTCAAGCACGTCGGCCCCGCTTTCGCAATGACAGTGGCAGTGGAAGCCCTCAATGTCGTCAGGCAGCCGTGCAGGCAGCTTGTCAGCCGTCACGCCGAAGCGCGTCCCAGGGGCACAAGGATTATACAGAGCCGTTCCAACCTCCGAATACTCTGGGTTCACGCGGAGGCCGATGCTGACGCCCTCCCCCACCCGATGATGCAGGCGCTCGTACTGCGTCAGCGAGTTAAACGTCAGATGACTGGAGCAGCTTACAATCTCGTCGAACTCCCAGTCCGTGTAGGCCGGTGAGTAAGTGTGAGCCCTCTCGCCGAACTCCTCGAAAGCCAGTCTGGCCTCGCTCAGCGAGCTGGCCGTCGTCGAACCGATATACTCCCTGAAGATGGGGAACGTCTTCCACAGAGCGAACGCCTTGAACGCCAGGATAATTTCCACGTCGGCACGTCGCGCCACGTCGGCTATCAGCTGCAGGTTCCGTCGCAGCCGCTCTTCCTCAATAATATAAATAGGTATATTCTTCATCATTATCAGTACTGTTCGTTGGCTGAAGGGAAAAAGAAAAAGGTTGAAACTGATGTCAGTATCAACCCTTTCTGTGATTCCGGCGGGATTCAAACCCACAACCTTCTGATCCGTAGTCAGATGCTCTATTCAGTTGAGCTACGGAACCTCCGCTTTCTGATTTGCGGGTGCAAAGGTACACACTTTTTTTGAACCAACCAAATTTTTCGCCCACTTTTTTCAAAAAATCTTCAAGAATGCCCCCAACAAGCCGAAAAACACCCGATTTCAACGCAAAAACCACCCCTCCAGAGCCAATTCCCCTCCTGAGTCAGGAGCCCCCCCCAAAAATTCCCCTCCTGAGTTAGGAAAGGCTACGGGTAGGCGAGCTTGCTCGGGAATGGGGCCAGGGGAGGTCTGAAGAAGCGCAAAAGACACACGGCCGTTCAGA
>JAEEGH010009621.1_pt1 | contig 22495 bp, 14 predicted proteins | sample 9134181 | NCBI WGS metagenome assembly JAEEGH01 (sample SAMN16246544, study PRJNA631951) | gut metagenome | biome: gut microbiome; feature: rumen; material: DP-attached | host: Bos | place: Iran: Karaj | collected 2018-10
GTACTGTTCTTCGACGAATGTGATACCATCCTTGCGAAGCGTTCCGACGACGGCGGTTCCAACCAGGCTTCAGCCAACAACAAGACAGCCCTTTTGCTCCAGGAAATGGAAGCATACGACGGTGTCTGCGTTCTGGCCACCAACTACAAACACAACATTGACCCCGCTTTCTTCAGACGTATGAAATACATCGTCGAGTTCCAGTTCCCGAATGTGGACACCAGAGAGATGCTCTGGAAGACCACAATTCCCAAGGACACACCTCTGGCCGACGACGTGGATATCAGATTCCTGGCAGAGAAATTCGAGTTTGCGGGTGGTAATATCAAGAACTGCATCCTGAACGCAGCCTTCCTTGCCGCCGCCGATCCCGAAGCCGAGGGCGAGGTCCACATGAAGCACTACCTCAACGCCATCAAGTACGAATTCGTCAAGGTCGGCAAGGTCTTCACCAAGTCCGACTTCGAACCCTACGCCGAAGAAGTCGGCCTGGCATAAACAGAGACTTTTAAGAGGATATATAAGTATCTGGTATTAGCAGAGGCTTTTAAGAGGATATATAAGTATCTGATATAAGCAGAGGCTATTATGATGATATATAAGTATCTGGCATAGTCAAATGGGGCTTTGGAGGGCCCACCCGCGCCAGCCTTATGAAATGTGTTGGCTTTGAATACACGTTATCCCGCGGCTGACCCGGATGAACGCCTCCAAAGCCCGCGCATGTTCCATGCGCATTAATTCTGATCGTTCCGGCGCTGATGGGGGCAATGATTCATAGCCGCTTTTGCAAGTATAAACATGCCAGGACCTATTGCCAAGAGACTTTCGCGGCATATTCTCGCAGGCGCGAAAGAGCCTTGGCTCCAATGAGCGCTACGGCATCGTGGCATACTAAGCCGTTCCCATGCTCGCATCAGCGCCTGCTGCGATATTCCACGGTTCTCTTGACAATAGCTCCTGACATGTTTGAGGGCTGGTTAAGCGGACATGAATCAAAAGTGGCAAGCCCCACTTTTAACAACACCCTAAGAAGTACTGCGGCGGTATAAAATAGGGAAATGCTCAGTTCTACCGCCGGAAACAGGCATTTCCAGAAGCATAAAGCAAGCTTCGGCGGTATAAAATGGAAAAATGCTCAAATCTACCGCCGGAAACAGGCATTTCTAGAAGCATAAAGCAAGCTTCGGCGGTATAAGACGGAAAAATGCTCAAATCTACCGCCAGAGAGAACAATATCCAAGAGAAAAAGGCAAGCTACGGCGGTATAAAACTCGAAAATGCTCAAATCTACCGCCGGAGAGAACAATATCCAAGAGAAAAAGGCAAAATGCGGCGGTATAAGACGGAAAAATGCTCAAATCTACCGCCGGAGAGAGTTATCCCCAAATTATTAAGAATGTTGCGGCGGGTAAAAATGAGAAAAGGTTCAAATAGCCCGCCGGAAAAAGGCATTTTCAGAAGCATAAAGACAGTTGCGGCGGGCAAAAACGGGAAAATGCCCAAATAGCCCGCCGGAGACAATAAGATCCAAGAGAAAAAAGCAAAAAGCGGCGGGCAAAAATGAGAAAAGGCTCAAATAGCCCGCCGGAGACAATAAGATCCAAGAGAAAAAGCAAAAAGCGGCGGGCAAAAACGACAAAAAGCTCAAATAGCCCGCCGGGGTGAGAACCAGGTCCTGGATAAAATGAAAAGCGTCAGCCCAAAACGCGAAAACGTCTGAATAGGCCGACGGAAAGGGCCGCGCCCAGCCGAAAAAAGCCAAAAGCGTCGGCCCAAAACGCGAAAACGCCTCAACAGGCCGACGGAAAGGGTCGCACCCAGCCGAAAAAAGCGTAAAGCGTCGGCCCAAAACGCGAAAACGTCCCGACAGGCCGACGGAAAGGGCCGCACCCATCCGAAAAAAGCGTAAAGCGTCGGCCCAAAACGCGAAAACGTCCCCACAAGCCGACGGATAGGACCACATACAGTAGAAAAGCAAAAAAGTCCTGGTGCTGGATGCACCCCATTGCGGAAACATAATCCAGTTCCTTGTTGGAGGCCGGGGTCTGGGGCAGAGCCCCTGGAAAACCTTTCGGTACCAGTAGCGTAATGCAGTGTCTTTCCTGCGTATCATAGAAGTGCGATAACGGAATAACTGTATCTCATATCCAGTTCCCCGTTATCGGCACAGCCATTCCACGCAGGAAAGCGAGGCTGTCAAGGGGACCGTGGAATAAACCGCAGCAGCCGTCTAAATCCTCAAAATATTCATAACGTAAATTCGGCTGCAAGGATTTATGCCGCGAAAGCCCCTTGACAGACGAAGAACGGAATGACCCGGCAGGAATAATATCTTTCATTTGTGGAAGTTATTCGTATAAACCAATATAGGCTATTATACTCAACCGTTATTTATTAACATAAAACGTACTTTTTGCCGATATAAATATATAAGGGAAAAGTTGTTTAGTTACACGCGTGGCAGGAGCAATCGCTGACACAAAAATAGGGGAATATTATGAAGATAAAAAAACAGTTCAACAATCTGAAGGCGGGAGCAAAAAGAGTCTTTGTGGGACTACTTATCACCAGCATGCTATGTACTGCAACGGGAATAGGTTCAGTATTTACATATGCTACGGTTGAAGAGAAGCTCACATCGACAGACGAACAAATCGGAGATACCCCAACAGGTGATAACGATGATGGGGAGAAGCTTACATCAACTGAGAATCAGCTCGACAACACACCAAGTGATGACGAGCCTAATGATGATGCAATTATTGATGATGACGATAATGATGATAATGACGATGATGGAAACACAGACCCAACGGACACTGATATAGATAAGTCTTCTGACACAAAACCTGCTGATGAAACAGACCCGGATGATATATCAAATCCAGATGACATCACAAACCCTGATGACATCACAAACCCTGATGACGTAACAAACCCTGATGACGTAACAAACCCGGATAACATAACAAATCCAGATGACATCACAAACCCTGATGACGTCACAGATCCTGATGACGTCACGGATCCTGATGACGTCACAGATCCAACTGACATCACAGACCCTGATGTTGTAACAGACCCTGACGATAAGACTAACCCGGATGATTCAACAAATCCTGACGTTGAGACTGATCCCGACGATATCATAGATCTTGATGATGATACGGATAATGATGATACCGAATGCACGGAGCATGAATATGAGTATACTGACAACGGTGATGGAACCCACACCGGTGTCTGCTCAGTATGCGGTGATGAGATTGAGGAAGAGCACAGCTTCACAGATTATGAAAAGACTGATGACGGAATGCTTAAGAGGGGCTGTACACTCTGCGGTTACGAAGAAGAGATTGAAGACGATGGCACAGAGAATGTGCACACGCATCAGTATGAATATACAGACAACGGTGATGGAACCCATACCGGTGTATGTGAACTTTGCGATGAAGACGATCCTGACAGGGAAATAACAGATGATCATGAGATGGGTGATTGGCTTCCCGATGGAAAAGGCAACCACACGAGAACCTGTGCATTGTGCGACTATACTGAGAAGGAAACCTGCACGCCCGGCGAAGACGGACTTTGCACTGTTTGTGGTGGGACAAAGAAAAACGCTACAAAGAAGGCAGGCCTGCGCAGCAGTGCGTTGAGAAGCGGAGAGACTATTCCGGATAGCGTAAGGACCCATTTTTTCTCTTTTACATGGTACGGCTATCAGCTTTACTGTACAGAGTCTCATTTAGATAATCAAAGGAGCAATAGAAACTTCTTAACAATAGAGACGAAACCTGTTGAAAACACTTTTGTTTATAACAACGTTAGCTATACATATGTACCCAACACCGTGAAGCCTTATATTATTGAAGGGGATCCTGCAGGTATTGCTCCAGGTAATTATCAAATTGGTGCAAAGGCTACTTTTGATATAGGTCATTCTGGTATTGAAAAAGAGTATATTCTGGAATGGTCAGATAGTATCACTGTACTAAAAAAGGATATACATAACGATGATAATTATATAATGTCCAGCGATTCTAATAATAGGGTAGGTGTCTCAAAATATGGGCAGACTTCTTATCAGACGACGTGGGGGCCTGATACTACTGTATTTTCACTTTCTATAGAAGACTATTCAGATTCTAAGGACCTGGATTTGTATCACCAATATGGAAATAGTGGTGGATCAGGAACTCAGTATTCCAAGAAGCTGGTACGTGGACAGGATTATACTGTTTCAGTAGAGGCAGGATCTGATGATGTGCCAAAGGCTGATGGATCATCCAAATATACCTTGAAAGTTGATGGAATAGGCGATAATTATACCGGTACTGGTAAAATTTCCTTTACGCTTGCTAAACCAGCTGTAACTTATAATGGTAGTTCTGAATATCGCGGACCATATGTGGATGGTGTAGAGATTAAATCTTTATTGCCAGGCTATCAAGTATCGCTGACAAATAGTAACTATGCGGACAGTATATACTACCAGGATACAGAACATCCAAATTTCACGCTGTACATGAAAAAGACCGGATCAGACAGACCGTTTAAGGTTGAACTGACTGGCGTCGAACTTGGTAAAAGAAGTCTGGCTGACTGTGATATTTCGGCTGACAAAGATTATGGTAAAGCAGATCTCTACACGCTTACTTATACAAAAGACAGCACAACTTATACACTTCAAGCCGGCACCGATTACGACTATAAGATTACTGATTCACAGGGGAATGACTGTACTAATCTCCCGCTGGAAATTGGTAAGAGCTATACAATTAAATACACTGCAATAGAAAGTGGTTCATATACAGGTACAAAAACCCAGGATGCAGTACAAATTGAGCTGCCATCAGGACAGAAAGTTCTCTATGACGGTGGAGAAAAGACCGCTTCATATTTGGATAAGGTTACGCTATCATTTTCTGATAACGCATATAAAGTATCAAACTCACCGGATGGTCCTTTTAGCGATTCATTCGATTATGATGATATAACAAGTACAGATGTTAATCTTTACTTGAAAAAAGGTGATTCGGGAAGGGTTCTTCTTGTTCCGTTGCAAGGTGTGGTAGTTGAAAGAAGGCAGATGAGTGATGCTGATGTCTCTTCTACACCCGACTATGCAAAGAATGAATTATTCACACTTACCTATACTAAAGGGACAGAAACATCAACTCTTAAGCCGGGAGACGACTATACATATGTAATCAATGATGAAAGTGGAAAAGACTGCACTAATGAACCGCTCATAGTTGGAAATAAGTATCAGGTCGTTTTTACGGGAACAGAAAAAGTAAGGGGCTATGAAGGAACGACTGCATCCTTGATGTTTACCGTTCCGGGGTTTGCTACGTTTAATGGTGCTGCTATGGCATCACCTTATGAGTATTCTGTGATAATTGCAGGTAAAACACCCGGAGATGATGCTCTTTCGGTTGGCTATACAAAGTCTTCACTTGCAGAATCCGTTGTGCGTTACGCTCAAGAGGAAGATAATGCGTTTGACCTGTACTTCCAAAAGTCAGGTAGCAGCAGTAACCGTTTTTACAAGCAGAGTATCACCGGTCTGGTTGTAAACAAGGTGAGCATGACTTCCGATAAAATTGCAATCACACTGGATACAGACCAGTACCTTGCAAGTCCTCAGTATGAGATTAAATACAATAATACATACACACTTGTAAAGGATACAGATTTTACAGCTTTCCTTACTGTTCCCGAAAACGATAGTATTCCTGTTGCTGACGGTCAGGATGGAACAAATACAATAACATTTACTGGTAATGGCAATTTCACAGGTGCTGTAACCAAAAATGTTAAGATCACTCCTCTTACTATTACATTTAACGATGCGGCAATTAATTCTACCAAGACATATTATGGATCAGTCAGCCTGAAGGGACCGGAAGGTTTTGGTGTAAGTCTCTCAGGCGAGGGACCTTTCGGGGAATCTGTAGACTATAAAACTGAGGGGGAGAATCAGACATTTTACCTCTATCTGAAGAATAATAACGGAGTTATTGTCAAGCAGAAGATTGAGAATCTCACAATCCAGCCTCCGCCTTATAAGTTCGATGATTTCTTTACCAATGGAGGACCCAAAGCAGCACAGGACCTTGTCTATAACAGGGAGAAACAATCGCTGCTGGTAAACTGGGAGAAACCTGAAGTTCCTAAAAACGTAAAGGATGATGAGACCGTTACGGTTGAATCATACTCTGAAGCTGATTCTTTTAATCATACAGATGCCGGTTCGTACAATGATGTAACCTATACAATCACCTACACGTATAAGAAGTACAGTAATAGCAACAAGACAGGGACGCCGACAGTTGATGAGAAAGTAACTGTCGAAAAGAACTATGGCACTATAACGATTGCCGGAAAAGACATCAATGATCTTGTCTTAAAGTCATCCGCTCTTGTGCTGACTCCATCCGGTAACTATGATTATGCTACCAGTAATGTAGACTTTAAAGTTAATGCATTCACCTTTAAGTTTGGCGATTACATTCTAAAAGATACTGATTATGTCATAATGGATGCTATAAATCCTCTTCCTGATCCGGGAACTGCTGTAAATGTGGGAGAGCACTATGACCTGAATTTTGCAGGAAAGGGTAATTACACCGGCGAGTTAAAGAATACCATTGAAGTGGCCAGCGTCGATGGAATCACCTATAACGGATCTGAAAAGCTGAGCGAAAAGTACTATGATCAGGTTAAGATCGGTGCACCGGCAGGCTATAGCATCAGCCTGTCAGAAGAAGGATTCGCTGAATCCGTGGTATACGATACCATTGGCTCAAAACAGACGGTTACTGTATACCTTAAGAACAGAACTACAGGCAGAATTGTTATCCAGAAACTTACAGGAATAACAATTAGCGCGCTTCAGGTACTCTATGACGGTAAGCCCGTAATAGCAGAGAGCTACTACGAAAGCGTTAGGATCAGTGCAGATGGATTTGAAGTCAGCAATTCAAAGGATGGAACGTATTCAAACTATTATACCTGCACCAAGGCAGGAAAGGTTCCGGACTTTACTCTGTACTTCAGGGACAAGAGTTCTGATTATGTCAAAGAAGTAACTATATCCGGGCTGGTAATCCGCAAGGACATCGATCTTCCGGTTAAATATAACGGTGGTAAATATAAGGAATGGTTCAACACAGATGTCGAGATCACCTGTGAGAATGATGACGAATCAGTGAAATATAGAATATCACCTGCCGGTAAGAACAAGTTTGAAGACAGCTATACTGTTACCAAGGATGGTGTAAATGAGATAGAACTGGACTTCAAAAATGTCAAGGATTCAACGGACATCCAGACATTTACACTGATTATCAGGATTGACAGAGATGATCCTAAGGCAAGTATCGCGATAGGCGATTACAAGAGCTCCTCATTCAAGGAGTATGATACAACGGCCCTTTCTACAAATGAGGCGCTGGAAGTAACCATCACTCCTAAGAAGACAGCATCTGCCATAGACTATATTCTCTACACTACAGCGGAGAAGTATTATGGGGCGCCGGGAGATCTTTTAAAAGATATTCCGGAGAACAGTGCATACTGGAATGCCTATGATGACGATAACAAGCCTAAGATCAAGAAGAATAAGAGACATTATTACTACGCTATCATTTACGACAATGCCGGTAACAAGACATTCCTGTCAACAGGAGCTGTGATATACGACACGAAGGCTCCTGAAATGGTATCAGGTCCGACTACTGAATCAGAAGACGGCAAGTCCTTCACGGTTAAACCTACCGGAAAAGACAGTCTCAGCGGAGTAAACAGGTTTATGCTCATGTACAAGGAAAAGACCTCGGATGACATGAAAAAACCTGAGAAGGATGTGATGCTGAGCAAGGGCATTGAGATCAAGGCTTCAGAAGGTGATGATGGTATTTTCACCGGTAAGTACACTGCAAAGGGAATTAAGGCCAACAAGGAATACATGGTCTACCTGATGGCTGTTGATGAGGCCGGAAATGCCGGCAGCGTTACCCAGAAGTCTCTGAGAAGTCATTCAAGAATTGAGATTGATAATTATATCAGCACTGAGTTCAAGACATCAGACACTTTAGCTATGTATTCTCAGGAGGCAAAGAAAGCTTCAATAATATCTGAGAATGCCAAGTCCATAAAGTTCTATGTCAGCGACACGTATTATAAGACCCCGAATGAGGTTAATTCGGCCATCAAACAGAAGAGCCTGGAATGGAACGAATATTCTTCCATGTACAAGCCTGAAATAGTCAAGGATCGCAAGAATTATATCTACGCACTTATTGAGAATGATGATGGCAGTATAAAATATCTTTCAACCGGGAACATAATCTATGATACTGTTGCGCCTGAAATGACATCTAATAAAGTTGATGAGGCATCGGACAGTAAATCCTTTACAGTGACAGCTAAAGGCGAGGATGACCTGAGTGGAGTTTACAGGTTCATGCTTATGTACAAGGAAATCACCTCAGATGATATGGAGAATCCTGAGAAGGATGAGATGCTGAAGAAGGGCATTGCCATCAAGGCTTCTAAAGATGAAGACGGAACTTACTCCGGCAAGTACACAGCCAAGAATCTGGATCCGGACAAGAATTATATGATCTATCTCATGGCTGTCGATAATGCCGGCAATACCAGTAAGATAACCCAGAAATCGCTGAGAACCGATGCGAGGATCAAGATTGATGATTATGTGAGCACCAGGTTCCAGACTACTGACAAGATAATTGCGTATTCAAAGAATTCTAAGAAGGCAACCATTACAGCCAGTGATGCAGAGTCAATAAAGTTCTATGTCAGTGACACATACTATGCGACTCCTGAAGATGTAAGAACTGCAATAATGGAGAAAGACTCTGATTGGAAGAAATATTCGTCAGATTATAAACCGGAAACAGTAAAGGATCAGAAGAATTACTTCTATGCTTATATTACAGACAAGGATGGAAGTGAAATATTCCTTTCAACCGGGGCATTTATCTACGACACCATCGCTCCTAAGATGTCCATAGCAACAGTAACACCATCCGACAGCGGCGAAGGTTCCACCATCGCAACCGGCGGTACCGACGAACTCAGCGGAATCGGCAGCTTCAAGTACAAGTACTTCGTAGTGGAAGAAGGTGTGACACCTACCAAGCCTACCAAGGAAGACCTGTTCGACAACGGCACTGTAATTGATGTCAGCAAGTCAGCCGAGACCGCTGCAATGGGTACAGCAACCATTACAGGTCTCTCACCTGATAATAAGTACGACTTCTACTTCGTGGCTGTTGATAAGGCTAAGAACGTCAGTGAAGTATTCTATACTCAGATAGACGGAAAAGACGCTGTACCGGGCGGAGCAGCAGCCGGCGGAAGCGGATCCAAGGCAAATGCAGGCTCCGAGGGACTTACCCCGGCTCCTAACGGAATTGCAGGATCCGGCGACAAGCAGAAGTCGGACAAGAGCTCTACCGGAACGGGACAGAAGGAGACCAAACCTGAGACCACAGGTGAGAGCAGTGCTCCGATCAACCGCGATCCTTACATCGCAGATGCTACAGGAAACACCAGGATCGGTCTTGCACAGACCGGCGGCTGGACCAAGATTTCAGGCGAGGTAAAACAGGCTGACAAGGGTGCTGTCATCGAAGTTGAGATGAGCGGAACCAGCAATGTTTCCAGACAGCTCTTTGACGCCATGAATACCAAGGATGTCTCTGTCAAGCTCAGGATGCCCAACAATGTACAGTGGGAGATCAAGGGCGATGCAATAAACCAGAACAATATCGCCGACAGGGATATGGGCGTAAAGATTGGCAGCAGGAACATTCCTGATCAGCACCTTAATGACGTTGTCGGAAGCAACCCTCACATCGAATTCTCCATGACAAGCAAGGAGAATCCCGGATTTGAGGCCACCATCACCATTCCTGCAGACCAGACAAATGCCGGAATGAACGCAACCCTCTACAAGTACGATGCAGAGACAAAAGAGATGACAATGGTGGGAACAGCTCTCGTGGATGACAACGGAAACGTACAGTTCCCGATCACGGATTTTGCCGACTACACGGTTGTAATCAGTCCTGAGAAAGCTCTTTTGGCTACTGAGACCGCAGTATCAGAGGGAGTTATCGAAGACGAGGATCTGACCAGAGGCGGAATGATCAGGCTAACAGACATATTCGGACAAAGAGGCGGAGCTCCTATATGGCTCTTCGTAATAGCCATCATCAGCGCAGGACTTTGCATAGCAATTCTATACATGCCAACGTTCCAGGCCAAGGATGACGACGACTTCAGTAATTTCGCATAAGATTTTACAAAAAGGGGTCGGTGCCACTGGCGCCGGCCCTGTATTAATTTGATAAGAACATACTCACAAGGGGTCAACTATGAAATTCTGTCAGATTACAAGAGAAAACTATTCAGCATTTGAACCGTTTATACCCGACAAGCTCGAACACATAAGAAATGACAGGAGATGTCTTTCTCTGGGATTCTACGAGGACAAGACTCCTATCGGGGCAGTTATCCTCTATGCAAATAATGCAGTTCTGGAGGTCAGGTCTTTAGAGCATATGCCTCAGATAGAGGATGGCATCTGCGAGAAGTGGCTGGCAGATTTTGTTACTGACCAGAGCTGGCCGAATATCTACAGAATAGAATACATAGTGGGCGGCACAGAAGATTTTTTGAATGAGTATGATTTTACCATGCTTGAGATCGGCTTTATTCCCATGGAGGGAGACGTGCGCAAATTCAGCGCTCCCCTGTATGAAATAGTCAAGGCACAGGGCCAGGCGGTCAATGCCTTTAAGAAAACAAAAGACTCTAAGGACGTAGCCGAATATATTTTAGGAAAAAATCTGACCAGACATCAACTTGATTCGTATAATAATATGTACCCATACAACCGATATTACCCGGACGAAAGAAATGACGAGCTGTCCTGCTTCGTTGTAAAGGACGGGGAACCGGTGGCAGGGATAACGATGGCAGAAACCGATGATGGAAAACTTGAATTCCAGTGGATGGATGCAAGGGGCCAGTCGCCCCAGGATATAATGAAGCTGATATTCCATACCCTGGTAAACGCCCTTGGCAAATACCCAAAAGGCACCGAAGTTATCATCTGTCCCTTCACCGATGAGGTAAAGAGCCTCATATCCAAGTTTGGGTTCACGGAAACACCTGGGAATATCAGGACGAGAATCTATTCATATTATTTATGAGCTAAGAGCTTCTTAGATGGAGGTTTATTATGGGAATGTTCAAAGAGAATTTTGATGTAAAAGAAAAGCAGATCAATCAGGGCCCTGTTATTCAGAATCAGCTGGTACAAAATAAAGTGATGGAGCAGGCTCCGATCCAGGACAGAAAGCAGGAGTGCATCCTGACACTTAAAGGTGTTGAGCAGATCACCGCTGAAGATCTTGATACAAATGTTTCCATGACGAAGATCACTAATATCAATCATGAGGCTAACAGCTCTGACAGAGAGATCAGAAAAAATGCAGAGAAGAAGGCTCTTTCCACAGTTAAGATCCAGAAGATGTTAAAAGAGCTGATGGGCACCGGAATAAATTTCTCTGAGATCGTAGGGGCCAATGCTACTATCGCAAAGCTGAATAGAATGGGAGAAGGCGAAGACATTCCTGAGGATGTGCTTCAGAAGGTAAATATCCTTAAAACTCATGCACCTAAGGTTTATGAGAGACTTCTTCAGCTTGATAAATCAATGGAACTCATGGAAGAGAACGGAACCAATCAGCAGGAACTCAAAAAGAGCACAGAGGCTGAGATGGAAATGGCCCAGAGACAGTGGATATTCGTCAGGAATATGGTCAATAGGACTGCAAATGCATGACATACAAAGAAAATATAATAAGCAAAAGAAATCCCGTCTGCGCCCGGCGCAATCGGGATTATTTTTTTATATCTTTTTCTGCCATCATGTTCGGTTATTCGTATATAATAAATTTATGTAGATTGTGAGATAGGAGGTTATCCATATGCCAAAAGGTGGTCAGGGCCAGGGACAGGCTCAACTTAATGCCAATGCCAACGCCAACGCCAATGCAAATATACAGCAGGGCATAAACGTGCCGCAGCAGAATGCTCAGATGGGAAATCAGCAAAATCCTGTGAACGCAGCTAATGCTGTTGCGGTGAATGTAAATGCGGGTCCGCAGCAGATGAATGTCGTGCAGCCGGTAAATGTAGTGCAGCAGCCAAATGCAGTACAGCCTGTAAACGCCCAGCCTGCTAATGCCAATAAGAAAAAGACCAATATAAAGGAAATAACAGGCAAAAGCCAGTTTGCCCAAAGATGGGTGGATCTGTATGCGAATAATTCCGATGAACAGGATTTTAAGGATGCTGCCGAAGAGGTATCCAAGGGGCTGGTTGCAGAGTTTCATAACAGCAAGAAGGTATCTGACAAGTCTGTAGGAAGACGTCAGAAGGCCTTTGCTGAGAAGAATAAGCTAAGGACAACGGCAGAGCAGGCCTATACCCAATATAAAGTCGACCAGGCTGCAATTGAAAATGATGTTGATGACGCTTTTGAGAATAACCTGGAAGAGTTCTCCCAGAAGGTATGGGACATGATGGATGATACGACGAACTATATGGAATATAAGGATGATGAAAATTTCGTCAAGCATTATGGTGAGTCCATTGAAAGACTGACAAAAAATAGGGCCCTGTATGATGCCCTTAACAAGATAACCCGTAAAGACTATACGGAGATGAACGAGGAGCTTGAAAAGGCAAAGAAAAAGAAGCTTCCTTCTTTAGAGGATGCAAGGAAGAAGGCTCTTGACAACGTATATATCCATGATTTTTACCAGGCCAAGATCGACGTCATCAGGAATCCCTTCTACACGATCCTTAAGGAGTCCGATACACAGAAATTTACTCTGGAGGAAAAGAAAAAACTGGCGGATGATTATCAGGCCCAGGGAAACGAAAAGCTTGCTGCATATTTCAAGGCCCTCTATCGTATGGATGAGGCAGCAGCACTTGGTGCGCAGCACATAGAGGACACCAGAAGTGCAATTTACCGCTTTGGTAATTCAGGAAGGACAGGAAATAAATGGCGCATTGATTTCTTTTCTGTAAGGCATAAATTTAGTCATGTAAATTTCAATGATATCACGGATTTCAACATTCGAAATCAGCGCCTGAAAAAGGATCGGAAGAAAGAAACTGATACAGAGGATCCTGAGGTTAAGGAGCGGGGAAAATACAATTATGGTATTAATGTGGGCGTCGCCAACTACAACGTCAAGCTTAAGGGAGCTAAAGCTTCAGTTAAGAAGAAGGGCAAGTGGTGGTATACCGGAGCCAATGCCAGCCTCTTAGCCGGTAATGCCAGTTCAAGTCTTAATGCCAAAGGCGGAGTAAGGCGTGAAAATGGAGAGTGGCGTCTGGCTTCAAATCAGGGACTGTTTGGTGATGTCAAGGTAGGTGGAGCAGTAGTCCAGGGCAGAGTCAAGGCAGGACTTGACTTCGATTATTTCAAGGCACAGGTTCATGCCAAGGGCAAAGCACTGACAGCAAGTGCAACAGGATCGGCCAAGGCCGGATACATCAAGTGGACAGACAAGGATGGAAAGGTACACAAAGAGCTTGCTGCAGGCGTAATGCTCAGCGCGCAGGCTGCTGTTGTAGAAGGTGAGGTTGGAACAACATTCACAGTATTTGGAGCGAAGTTCAGCATAAGCCTTACCGGACAGGCAGGTGGTTTTGGAGGAACGATCGGCGGTGAAGTGACAGAAAGCTCTGTTAAGGCAACATTTGGAGCACTTTTTGGTCTTGGATTTAAGCTCAATTTTAAACTTGATTTTTCCGGATTTGCAAAATACTGGACGGATAAGTACAAAAAGTACAAGCTTAACGGGAAAAAGAAAGATGAATACGAGAAAAATAACAGGGGACGTGCGGTGCCTGACAGAAAGAAAGCAAATGCAAATCCATGACTTTTTGGAAGCATTAATTCGAATCGTAACATTGTGGCGCAATGATGTTGTATAATATAAAATAATAAGGAGTGAAATTATGAATTATCAGGAATTATTACCAATCGGATCAGTTGTTCTTTTAAAAGGCGCAGAAGCAAAGCTCATGATCACCGGACGTATTGTCTGCAATGAGAAGATGGATCAGATATATGATTATGTTGGGGTACTTTATCCTATTGGAGTAACCGGCAATTCGCAGCAGTACTTCTTCAACAGAGATGCCATTGAGCTTCCTTTCTTCATCGGCTATCAGGATGAGGAAGAGCTGGAATACCGCAACGATGTTCTTGCAGAGCTCGGAGAGCTTGAGATTAGAGACGGACAGATCGTACCGAAGGAATAAACACTATGAAGACAGCAGCTATCACCATTTCAAATTTCAATAAGTATACAGAATATATGCTGGACAAGAGCCGTGTCAAGGGCATCAGGCATATAGGCGTAGAGACTTCGGAAGGAGAAGTGGTGGGAACTGCCAGTTTCATCAGGTACAGGACTTATGTCCAGCTTTCATCCATATATGTAAGACCCGAATTCAGAAGGCAGGGGGCAGGCCACCTTTTGATAGCACGGATCAGGGAGGTCATAGAAGAAGCCGGATACCTGCCGATGCTTGTTGATTTTTCCGATGAGGCAGAAGGACTGAAGCAGTTTTTGGAAAATGAGGGTTTTTTTGTCTCGACCGGAGATGCTATGTATGAGTTTTTGGTTGAAGATGCCGTTTCAAAAATCTGTAAAAACGGCCAGGGTAACGATGAGAACATAAGACCCTTGTCGGATATAACTTCTCAGGAAGCTACAGAATGTGCGGATTTTATGGAATTGTCAGGATGGAGCGCAGACGATCTGCTTGATCCGAAAGTAAGGAGAGATCTGAGCTTTGCTTCATATTTTGGCGAGGATATCTGCGGGATCATAGTTGTTTCCGAGATTGAAGAAAAACGCCTGAGCATTGAAAGGATTGCCGCTGACAACAGCAGAAACATGATATTCACAGCTCTTGCCAGAGCCTCGATAGGTTCCATGAGAATGTCGGAAATGAGAGGTACTGTGACACAGTTTATCGGGGCAAGCCCAAAGCTGGTGAGCATTTGCAAGCTCATGCTGGGAGATAAGCTGCGACTTGTAAAGAGATTTTACACAGCAGCAGGATAATAATAAACACAAAAAAGCCATTGCTGTGCAATGGCTTTTTTAGCGTTTTCTAATTCCTCTTATCTTAAGAATTACTGCATCTATAAGGGCCGTTTCCCTTGCGGATGGGATTGGTGACAGTAGCTGCCGGGCCGCTTTTTGATATTGATATGGTTGTGGATGTACCGGAAGTAGGCCGGGATATTCTTATGACTATGCCGCCACCTGATACATCAGACAGTTCCTTCTCGTTCAGTTCATGCATTTCTTTAGCCTCTGACATACTTTAATCCTCCATGTGTTAATCGGGTGCAATTCTTTGTTATAATTATATATACGATAATAAATCAGTTATGTCAGCAGATTTTATAATAGTTTAATAAAAAAGGAATAAAAGATGGCAAATAACGTGGTGAATAAGTCCCATTCCCTGAAAAGAGATGCGCTCAGAGCCATATCTTTAAGTATGATCCTGATGATGCTGGCAACGATATTTGTTGGCATCAGGTTTTATATTTATACCGGAATTAAGATATATAAGAGCGAGATCAAACATCTCAGCAACTATTCTCTTTCGATGATAGACCGCGATTATTTCTTTGAACTGCTTTATAAGACAAAGGAAATCTATGATTCCATACCTGAAGAAGAGAGAAAGGATGCCTTTTCAGAGGAGTACAAGGATCATTTCCGCCCGCTCCTTGATGAAAGATATGAAAAGGCCAGGGATATCCTGTTTAAATGCAGGGAGAATTCCGACTTTTCAGACATATACATGGGATTTTATGACAAGGAGCACGAGAGACTTGTCATGGTGCTTGATGGTGATCTTAAGGATTACTATTACATCCCGGGACAGTATATTTCAAATGAAAACGGGTTTATCGAGAGCTGGGATAAGATCGAGAAGATAATGAAATCTGACTGGTACATGTCTTTTGCCCATACCAGTCTCATGGGATATGCAACCACCAACTATGATCCGATATACGACGAGGATAACAATGTCATAGGAGTTATAGGAGTTGATACCGCCGCCATAGATTTCACGGATGAGACCATGACCTATCTGGCGCTGTTCGTACCTGCGCTGGTTCTGGTGTTCATATTCCTGTTCTTTTGGATTTCCCGCGCAATTGACATGAGAATAATAAAGCATGTCAACAGTCTTGTGGAGGCAGCTAAGTCATACACGAACAGGGACAAGATCAATATGACCGGCTTCACCTCATATTTTGCCAGCGTTCATCTTCCGCATTCCAATGAGCTGACGCAGCTTAGGGACACTATGGTCGACATGGAGAGCGATATCTACAAATCCATGAAGGAGATCCGCCGTGTCAGCTCCGAGAAGGAGCGTATAGCAGCAGAGCTGGATATCGCTGCCGAGATCCAGAAATCCGCGATACCCACCAGATTCCCTGAGGATAGCAGATTTGATCTCTATGCATCCATGGATCCTGCCAAGGAAGTTGCAGGAGATTTCTATGACTTTTTCATGGTGGATGAGGAGCATCTGGCAGTGGTGATGGCGGATGTATCCGGTAAGGGTGTTCCTGCAGCTCTTTTCATGATGAAGGGAAAAGAGATGATCAAGCACCGCACTGCCAGGGGAGGAACCCCCTCAGAAATCCTTGCCTATGTCAACGACGAGCTGGCAAAGGACAACGAGCACGCAATGTTTATAACCATCTGGCTGGGGATCATGGACATCAACACCGGTGAGATCATCGCCTCCAGCGCAGGCCACGAATATCCCTTTATCATGGATAAAGACGACACCTTCAGGATGTTTGAGGATTCCCACGGTGTAGTCTGCGGAGCAATGGAAGGTATTGAATACGAGGACTACAACCTGACCATCCCTTCAGGCGGGGGCATCTTCCTCTACACCGACGGTATCCCGGAAGCGATCAATACTAAAGATGAGGCCTTTGGCCTTGAGCGCATCGAAGAAAACCTGAACGCACATCCCGGCGCTTCCTCCAGGGAGAGGATAGAATTCATGCAGAAAGCCATAGAAGACTTTTCGTCCGGTATAGAGCAGTTTGATGATATTACCATGATGTGCCTCATCAGGTGACCGGATTTAAGTGATAAAAGAGGAGGCTTTAATAACATATGGAAAAAGATCGTATTGAAGGGAAAAGAAAGAGATTATTTTCCTGCCATAATGTATTTTTATTCGTATATTAGTTATAGATACACGAAACAGTTAAAACAACAGGAGGGTTATATGACACTCGAGGATAAAGATTTGAACAAGCTTTCAGGCGAAGAGATGAACATGGTCACAGGTGGAACTGAACCCGGCTCCGGCATAATTGAGGGGGAAAAGACTTCAAAAAAGCTTATACCATCACCCGAGTATCTTAAGGGAAAAAAAGGCGGTAATGGCTGACAATCGCCAGCCCTGCAAGGGGCCTGCAGCGTTTGATGCAGTGCAGGCCGGCTGCAAAAATCTACGACCTGCCAAGGAGGCTGTCGTAGGTGACGCCGTATTTTTCAGCTATATCTCTGGCATAGGACATTCCTTCAGGCGCAGCGACCTTTACTTTATAGGAACGCTGACCCTGATCAGAGAGCACAATAAGGGAAGCTGCCCGGAAGGGCGGCTTCTTTTTAGATTCAGTTTCACTGTCAGTACCATCGGCGCTGTTTATCACATCAAGATCCATGGCGAGCTTGTGCATGTGGGTGTTATAGATTGTACGGATACCCTTATTCAGTATGGCTCTGCAGCAATCCCTTGCGATGTAGTAGCCCTCTTCGAAAGAAGTGGTGGAGAAGGTTTCGTTTAACAGAAGCAGGCTCTTTGAAGTAGCTTCACCGTAGATCTCTTTGAATCTCTTGCACTCCTCACCGAGTCTGCCAAGGTCAAGGGTCTTGTCCTCGTCAGCCGGGAAGTGGGTGAATATGGCATCCGCCGGGATATAGGAAAAGTGATCGCCCGTGACATAGATACCGCCCTGGGCCATGAAGAGGGCCTGTCCGACAGCCTGGGTGATGGTGGTCTTTCCGCCGCGGTTGGCGCCGGTGAGGATATAGAGGGTATGATCGCGGTCAAAAGAGATATCGTTTGGAACCACATCCCCGGCAGAGATGTCAGGATCCTGGAGCAGTTTCATGTTGTAAATTCCTGCAGCGTCCAGAGAAGGTGACTTACCGGTCTGAGCCTGATCACCGCACGTAACGCCCGGACAGGCGTCCGGCTTACAGAACCTGAACCCGCGCTCCTGAAGCTTCTCAATATATTCAGCCCACCTGATGTAGTAGATGAACTCCGGCATCAGGTCGGTGATGTCTGTGATCGTGAGTGTCGTGTATCTGCCCAGCACATCCCGAAGGTGCCGGACTGTCCTTGAGAGCATTTTCTCCGTGATATCATCCATATAGTTTGTGACACTGCGGATGCTGTCGTCATTTTCGGAAATATATTTGATGCTCATGAGAGCCATAGGGCTAAGCGGAGGTATCACAGGAAGAGAATTCCGCTCCAACGGAGTTTTGGCGGTAAACTCCTGGAACTTGTAGTCGCCGTCCCAGTCATTGCCGTTTTTGACATTGTCTTTTCCCGAGACTCTGTCCATGAAATTGCTTATGACACCGGACCTTGTAAAAGACTTATTGTTCAGGGAGATGATACCTATACCCACAGCTTCGAACCTCTCATTGAGGTTTACACCGAGAGTGACACTCTTTAAATTCTGAGTGTTTGCCCTAAGGAGAGAGATGTCCTTCTTAAGCTCGCCAAAACCGTTGTCGCTGAAGAGAGCATCGACATAGTTTTTGAGCGAGGTAAGTCCCTCAGAGTGGATGTCCGCATCAGCCAGGCAGGCGGTAAGCGCCTCAATGCTCTTTATATAGTCGTCCAGCTCGCCAAGCCTGTGGAGCAGATCCCAGACCTGGGGCTCGTGGTCATGATCGTGCTTAAAGCTGCCAAACTCCCTGAGGAAGTTGATCTTATCAAGAATCTCAACGATGTCATTTCGCATCTTTTTGTTCTTCAGGATGTCCTCAAACACGTCGCTTCTGAACCTGGCTGAAGATGCATCATCAGTCAGCATGCGCATGACATTGGATATATAGGTCTGCTCGGGAATTTTGGCAGAGAGTTTTAGGACAATAGCGTCCATACCAATATCATGCACGGCGGTCTCACTCATTTTTTTGAACTCAAGATTTTTATTTGGAAAAAGAATGCTTATCTTATCGGACATTTCGGTCTCCTTAAAATCGGCACAATGCGAACTTTCTTTTTTGTCATATGAAGTGGCTGATCTTACTATAGATTATAGCAGTAACAGACATGGTTTTTCGTGCCTAATAATGCGATTGGACTATTTTTTTTGGCAGAAAAGACCTTTTGAATTTCATTACAGGGTGTTATAATAGGCCAAAAGTCATCAGTGGAAGAAAGCTGAATATGGATGAATAAAGGAGTAGGTGGTATGGAACGTTACAAGGAAGAATTTATCGAGTTTATGGTGGACAGCAACGTACTTAAGTTTGGGGAATTTACTCTTAAGAGCGGACGCAAGTCTCCTTTCTTTATGAATGCCGGCGCATATGTCACCGGATCACAGCTTAAAAAACTTGGAAGTTACTATGCAAGAGCCATACACGATACCTTTGGCCTTGAGTTTGACGTGCTCTTCGGACCCGCATACAAGGGAATTCCTCTTTCCGTTGTGACGGCTGTTGCCATCAGCGAACTCTATGGTAGAGAGATCCGATACTGCTCCAACAGAAAAGAGATCAAGGATCATGGCGACAAGGGAATACTTCTTGGATCCAAACTCCGCGACGGAGACAGGGTCCTTATTATAGAAGATGTCACAACCTCAGGCAAGTCCATCGAGGAGACAGTGCCCATTATCCAGGAGCAGGCAGACTGTGACATCGTAGGCCTCATGGTATCCCTGAACAGACAGGAGAAGGGTCAGGACTCAGACATGAGCGCACTGGATGAGATCAGGGAGAGGTACGGCTTTTCTGCTCACTCCATCGTTACCATGAGCGACGTTGTATCTTATCTGTACAACAGGCCGGTGGATGGAGAAGTTCTTTTGACCAAGGATATCAAGAAGTCTATCGACGCCTACTACGCTGAGTACGGCGCTAAATAATAAGGGGGTATTTCATGGAAGAGAAAGTCTACAAACAGCTTGGAGGGTCAGGGGCTCTCAGCATCACATTTGGAATCATCTCCATAGTCGCAGGGGTAGCTATGGGTGTTCTTCTTATCATTAGTGGAGGTAAGCTCCTCTCAAGCAGGAGAAGCATGATATTCTAAAACAGGTATGAGGATCAGGATTAAGAAATTTGAACCGGTCAGAGACCGTTATATGTTTACAGATAACAGGCATCCCGAGAAGGGCGTAATGTCGGCCATCCTGGGATGCATATCTGTAGCAGCCCTGGGCTGTGCCGTTTTCTTTACATACAGGGATGGCGGCCAGGCCCAGGTGAAATATGCCGCGGCGGCAATGCTGGCGGCAGTTTTTTCTGTTGTGGGAATTGTTCTCGGAATACAGTCAAGATTTGAACGGGATATCTTCAAACTCTTTCCGAATCTGGGGATAATCCTCAACTCACTTTCGATAATATTTGTCATTTTGATTGTTGTGATAGGACTTAGCTGATATGAATAATGATGAACTGATTTTTGAATTTGAATCCGGAACGGATGTTGTAAGGGAGCGGCTTGAGCTTGCTGCTGACAGGATCAGGGAAATAGCAGATGAGGGACTTGGTACCCCGGAGTTTTCCGACTACTTTAAAAAGGTGTCGGAATTTCTTTTGCTGGTTCTTAATACCCTTTACAGGAATGAGAAAGGTGAGGGGGCTGACCTCGACCTTGCAGAGCTTAAGGCAGAGAACAAAAGACTCTTTGAGGACATTCTTCCCGAGAACTATGGCAGCAGCTACGGAAACCCAAGTGTAGCTGTCAGGAAGCTCGGAGAAGAGATGGGAAAACTCTTATCTTCTCTTTACTTTGAAATGAGGTCTCTTATTCCCTTTGCGTATGAGGGAAACGTTCAGGAGATCGTCATAAGGCTTGAGCTGTTTTTGGAAATCTACGGACTGTTTGCCGGGTGCGATGCTAAGAAAAAGCAGCCCGCCTATCAGGACCTGCGAAAGATCATGTACTGGTTCTACAGCGACTACGCCGAAGAGGAGAGAGTGGCCAGGTTTGCGTCAATTGTTGATCCCGGAGAGAATTTTGCAAGGAAACTGATCATGGAGAGTGATCTGAATGATCTGCGATACCTCTACAGGTTTGGGGAGTATATTTCGGACAATGAGCTGGGGGCTGCAAGCTACCTTAATGGATTATCAGAAGATGAGATAGACAGGCTGGCGTCTACATTCACTGAAGGATACAGGATAGGATTTGAAGTTACCGGCAAGGACATAAGTATCAAGAAGACTGTATCTATTATTTATCAGCTCGGCTTTGAGAGAATTGTCAGAAAGGCTGTGGAGAACTTCGAGAAGATCGGGCTTAAGACAACTATTTACAGGGCTGTAATGTCAGGCTTTTTCATGGGTGGAAGCGCAAGGCGAGCAGGCTACTACGGCGCTGTCCCCAACAGGCAGTTTGACTACGACCACAAGGACGATGATGCCCTGATCCTGGACGCAGCTCTTGTGAACAGAAGACTTGAGGCTGTCAGGGCAGCAGGCGAGAAGTACAAAAGCCAGGCTAAACTCTTTGGCGGACCCGCTGTCATCGAGGTCTTCGGCGAGAAGCCTTTTTCTCCGGTTCCCTGCAAGGACGCGCTTTCCTTCAGTGATGCCCAGAAGAAGATGGTCAGCGACTACAAGGTGCAGGCGTCCCTGATCCAGAAAGAATATATTATAGGAAAAGAGAGGAGCTTTACCATCATCTCTTTCCCTGTTCCCGAGATAGGTGATAACTACGCGGAGATCTTTGATGAAATAGATAAGATCAACACTCTGGACTATCAGCTTTATCAGAACATTCAGCAGAAGATCATAGATGCCCTGGATGAGGCGAAGTACTGCGAAGTCACCGGTATGGGTGACAACCACACAAGCATGAAGGTAATGCTCCATGAGCTGACGGACAGATCCGCGCAGACCAACTTTGAGAACTGCGTGGCAGATGTCAACATCCCGGTGGGCGAGGTCTTTACATCTCCAAAGCTTGCCGGAACAGAAGGCGTTCTTCATGTTACAGGAGTTTATCTTGAGGGGCTGTTCTTTAAGAACCTGGAGATCAGGTTTAAGGACGGTATGATAACCGATTACAGCTGCTCTAATTTTGAAAGCACTGAAGAGAATAA
>JAEEGH010009622.1_pt1 | contig 22494 bp, 18 predicted proteins | sample 9134181 | NCBI WGS metagenome assembly JAEEGH01 (sample SAMN16246544, study PRJNA631951) | gut metagenome | biome: gut microbiome; feature: rumen; material: DP-attached | host: Bos | place: Iran: Karaj | collected 2018-10
CACCTCAACTCTGACTGGTTGCAAAATCACCGGCAATTTCTATGGTGGTGGTAGTTTGGGTAAGGTTGATGGGCCGGTCACTTCTACCCTTGAAAATTGTATGGTTAATGGTAGTGTGTTCGGTGCTGGTTTCTCTGGTAATTTGCCCACAGTTGAAGTTGACAGTATCGGCTTTAGAGTCGAGCCTTATTATTACGAAGCTCTCGGTACTTATCGTAAGGGCGTAAAGGGTGCCACCACCACCTATACTTGGGAGAAACAACCCAATACTACTACATGGGTGGATAACGAAAATCATATCCTCTATACGGACGAAGACTTGAATACTCTCGGACAAGTAAAAAACTCAAATCTCACCATCAAGGGTTCTACCGTTGTTACGGGTGATGTCTATGGTGGCGGAGCACTGGCCAGCATGGAGGCGAGCGGTAACGCGAAGGTAAACCTGTTAGGCGGCACCATCGAAGGAGATGTCTATGGAGGCGGTCAAGGACGTTTGCCAGGGACAAAGGATGAAAAAGGTAATGATCTCCCCGAAGTAGCTGCTTTGGTTGGCAGTGCGCATGTGAACTTGAATGGTATAGAAAAGGCCGACTACGTGGCTGCTGATCATAGTGCATTACTTGAAGCTTATCCGGAAAATGCTACTGGCGAGGACATACAATACTATACTTTAAAGACTAAGGATGCCAACAATAAGCCCATCAAAGGCTGTGTGGTAAAGGGTGACATTTTTGGCTGCAACAACCTGAATGGTACGCCGAAGGGCGATGTGACGGTGAACATCTATAAGACGGAAGGCTATACTGGTCACATGAGGACTGGGTATGATGCTGAAACCGCTGAGGCCAGAGAGTCGGCTCTCGATGACATTGACGATAGCCATCACTCCTATGAGGTGAAGGCGGTCTATGGTGGTGGTAACCTTGCTGCTTATGAACCTGATGATGCTAACAACAAGCATACACAAGTTAATATCTATGGTTGCGGTGACACTAGCATCCAGCAAGTATATGGTGGAGGTAATGCGGCATCAACACCTGCCACACAGGTCGACATTCATGGCACCTACGAGATAGAAGAGGTGTTCGGTGGTGGTAATGGTAAAGATGATATATCAAGAGATGGTGGCAAAACCTATATCAAGAATCCCGGTGCCAACGTAGGTTTCAAGGACTATTGGGACTATGAGAAAGAAGAAGACATGGAGGCTTATAATACGAAAGAAAAGCGCCAAGAATCTACCTTTATCTCCAACTATGTCTATGGCAGTGGTGAGGCTCATGTAAATATCCATGGTGGCAGAACCCACCGTGTCTATGGTGGTTCGAATACCAAGGGTAATGTGAAAGAGGTGGCTGTTACTATGCTAGAGGATGTCAGTGGCTGTGACTTTAAAGTCGACGAGGCATACGGTGGTGGTAAAAGTGCTGAGATGGATGGCGCATCAAGGTTAGAGATGGCTTGTATTCCGGGCTTGAAGAATGCATACGGTGGTGCTGAGGCAGCCAACATTGAGAGTGATGTGACGCTGACCATTACCAACGGAAACTTTGACCGCGTGTTTGGCGGCAATAACGTCAGTGGCACCATCAGTGGCACCATCACGGTAAACATCGAAGAGACAGGCTGCCACCTCATAACCATCGGCCAGCTCTATGGCGGAGGTAATCAGGCAGCCTATACGGGACCATTGAAGAGTGGTTCTACAACAGAGCGTCAAGGCCCAACGGTAAATGTCAAGTCGTTCTCCAGCATTGGTGACATCTATGGCGGCGGCTATGGTAAGACCGCTACGGTGACAGGCGACACCTATGTGAATATTAATGTTTGTGATGGTAAGAATTTCGACGTCGGCCAAGCCGCAGAAGTTACTAAAGCCAATCAGCATACAGGTGAGCAGACAATCTCCTTCAGTGAATTCAGAAGAAAAGATGATGGTGGATTTGAGACAGACGATGATGGTAACAGAATCGTCGACAACCAAGAAGTCCCAGTCTACTTACCTCCATTTACCTCTGGGGAAATCGGCGGTATCAACAATGTCTATGGCGGCGGCAACGCGGCCAAGGTTGTTGGCAATACTAACGTCAATATCGGCACACTAAGCGAGGTGGAGATGGTGTCGGATAATCAAACCAAGACCGTCAAGGGTGCCAATATCGTAGGCAACGTCTATGGTGGTGGTAACAAAGCTGAGGTGACGGGTAATACTAACGTAACAATCGGTAAAACAACAGCCCAATAGCGTTGCCGATGGTGGCGCCGATGGCGTTGGCAGCCAAGTCAAGCCAGTCACCATTGCGGTGACCGAAGGTGCAGTAAGCCTGCAGCAGTTCCAGCAGGCCGCTCATTAGGATGAGACAAAGCCAGGCGTAGAAGAAGAGCTTCTCGAAGTCGGGTTTCAGGTGGTTGCGCAGGTATTCCCACCAGATGACCATCGCTGTGCCGCCATACATAACGAGGTGGGTCCACTTGTCGATAAACTCGATGCCGTCAAGGGGCGTCTCGGGGAAGAAGGGAGCGAGGGACAACACCCAGATGAGGGCGATACAGAACACGGAAAGTGGATATTTCTTGATAATTTGAATGGCTTTTTGCATATTTATTAATATTTTGCCTGCAAAATTACAAAAAACTCTATACACTAAACACTAAACTCTAAACTTTTTTGTATTTTTGCAAACGAATATGGAAAATAAGGAAATGGCAAAACTGGAAAGGGCTAACTTTGGCAGCCGTCTGGGGGTTATCCTGGCGACAGCAGGCTCAGCCGTAGGCTTGGGCAACGTGTGGCGCTTTCCGTATATGACGGGTGAGAACGGCGGTGCCGTCTTCATTATCATCTATGTGGCTTGTGTGCTGTTGTTGGGCATTCCCTGCATGGTCAGCGAATTCATCGTGGGACGTCATGGGCAGTCGAACACAGCACGGGCTTTCCGTAAGATGTCGGGTGGCAACGGATGGTCGGTCATCGGCTATATGGGCGTGCTGACAGGATTCCTTATCACGGGTTATTATGCTGTGGTGGCCGGTTGGTGTCTGCAATATATCTGGGCCTCGCTGATAGGTCACATGCAAGGGTCGCCGGAGTATTTCCAGACTTACTTTGCAGAATTGTCCAGCGACCCCGTGAAACCCGTGCTGTGGACGGTCATCATTCTCGGCCTTACCTATCTTATCATAGAGCATGGTGTCCGCGACGGCATCGAGAAGGCGTCAAAGCTGATGATGCCTACGCTGTTTATCCTGCTGCTGATTATAGTGGGTGCGGCCTGCATGCTGCCTAATGCAGAAAAAGGTGTTGAATTCATGCTGAAGCCCGACTTCACAAAAATCAATAGTGACGTATTCCTGGCTGCCCTGGGACAGTCGTTCTATTCGTTGAGCATCGCCATGGGGTGCCTGTGTACATACGCCAGCTATTTTTCGAAACAGACCAACCTGACCAATTCTGCCGTACAGATTGGTGTCATCGATTGTCTGGTGGCCATCCTGGCCGGCTTCATGATATTCCCTGCAGCCTTTTCAGTGGGTGTCAGCCCTGACAGCGGACCGTCGCTGATCTTCATCACACTGCCTAACGTGTTCCAGCAGGCCTTCTCGGCAATCCCGATGCTGGGTTATGTCATCTCACTGCTGTTCTTTGTACTGCTGTCATTGGCAGCTCTGACCTCGCTGATGTCACTGCATGAGGTGTCGACGGCATTCTTCCAGGAGGAATTGATGATAACCCGAAAGAAGGCTGCACTCATCGTCACCATCGCTACCGCCGTCATTGGAGCATTCTGCTCGTTGTCGCTGGGTGCTGTGGGTGATAGCATGACATTCTTTGGGAAAACGCTATTCGACTGGTTTGACTTTGTTACCGGACAAATCTTCCTGCCCATTGTGGGCTTCCTGACATGTATTTTTATCGGTTGGTTTGTGCCGCATAAGGTGGTGCACGACGAGTTCACCAACTGGGGTACGTTACGCGGGCGTTTCTTCCATCTCTACATCTTCCTTGTGAAGTATGTATGTCCGCTGGCCATCCTGTTTATCTTTTTGCATCAGCTCGGGCTGCTGAAATAAGGTGCTTCGCACCAAATGAGAAATGAGTAATGAGAAGTGAGAAATGACGGGCTTCGCCCTAAATGATAAATGAGAAATGAAGAGAGATGAAGGAGAGAGGTAATTTCGGAAGTAAGGTCGGCATTGTGCTGGCAACGGCAGGGTCTGCCGTAGGACTGGGAAACGTATGGCGTTTTCCCTATATGACAGGCGAGAATGGCGGTGCGGCCTTTATCCTTATATACTTAGGATGTATCCTCATACTTGGTTTGCCAGGTATGATCAGTGAGTTTATTGTGGGACGGCATGCTCAGGCTAATGCCGCCAGGGCTTACGACAAACTGTCTAATGGCCGTCCGTGGAAACTGGTAGGCTATCTGGGTATTCTCACCTCGACTATTATCCTCGGCTTCTATGCCGTTGTGGCGGGCTGGTGCCTGCAATATTTGTTTGCCTCCATCGCTGGACACATCAATGGTGATGCAGAATATGTTAAGAACTACTTCGTCACTTTCTCATCCGATCCGTTGAAACCCGTATTATGGGGTGTCGGCTTTGTATTATTAACCCACCTGGTGGTGGTGCGTGGCGTGAAGGGAGGCATTGAGCGGACTTCAAAGCTGCTCATGCCCATCTTGTTGATACTGTTGGTGATTATTGTCATTGCATCCTGTATGCTACCGGGAGCTATGGAAGGAGTCCGTTTCCTGTTTGAGCCTGACTTCACGAAACTGACCAGTAGCGTCATGCTCGAAGCCTTGGGACAGGCCTTCTTCTCGCTGTCGTTGGGTACGGCATGTCTCTGTACCTATGCCAGCTATTTCTCGAAAGACACCAACCTACTGTATTCTGCCGGACAGATTGCTATTCTCGACACCATGATAGCCATCCTTGCCGGTCTCATGATATTTCCTGCAGCAGCCAGTGTGGGTGTCAGTCCCGACAGTGGTCCGTCGCTCATCTTCATCACCTTGCCCAACGTGTTCCAGCAAGCCTTTTCGGCCATGCCTGTGGTGGGGTATGTCATAGGCGTGATGTTCTATGCATTGCTGGTGTTTGCGGCTCTGACCAGTACCATTTCGATGCATGAGATTGGTACGGCGTTCTTTACTGAAGAACTGAATCTGTCGCGTCGCAAGTCGGCATGGATTATCACCGTGGTGGCTTCTCTGCTCTGTCTGTTCTGTGCCTTGTCGGTAGGTGCCTATGACATCAAGGTCATGGGGATGGCCCTGATGGACTTCTGCGATGGTCTGACAGCCAATGTCATGCTGCCGTTAGGCGGTATGCTCACTTGTCTGTTTGTGGGCTGGTATATTCCACGGCAGGTGGCACAGGGCGAGTTTACCAATGGTGGCGTGAAGAACGGCCGTTTCTTCAACGTCTATCTGTTTGCTGTACGCTATGTCTGTCCGCTCTGCATCCTCTTGGTGTTTCTCCATCAACTTGGTATTATATGAACCGTAACGACCGTCGTATTGCCCTTGCCGCATTGATTGTAGGAGTGTTGGCTCTCGTGGGCATCTTCCTGACGGGTGGAGAGGCTGACGACTCTCAACAGTCTGGTCGTTCCAATATATCCAGGAAATCAGGTCCATCAAGAAATACAAGTCAGTCTGGTTCTTATTATGCAGTAGCTGAGTCGCCCAAACCTGAACGGTTTCCTTTTGATCCAAACACAGCAGACAGCACTCAGCTCCTACGGTTGGGTCTTCAGCCGTGGCAAGTTCGTAACATCTATAAATATAGAAGCAAAGGGGGCATCTACCGGAAGAAGGAAGACTTTGCCCGGCTTTATGGACTTACCGTCAAACAATATCGGGAGTTAGAACCTTATATCCGTATCTCCAGCGACTATCTGCCTGCCTCAACGTTGGTGGAGCGCAAGGAACGGCCGGAACGGGAGCATTACGAAAGGGACACGCTACGCTATCCTGTCAAGATTCAGGAAAACGAGCATATCGTACTGAATACTGCCGACACGGCACAGCTTAGGAAGGTGCCTGGCATTGGCTCATACTATGCCAAGGAGATTGTGCGACATGGACAATGGCTGGGTGGCTATGTCAGTGTCAATCAGTTAGACGAGATAGAGGACTTCCCCAAGGATGCCAAGAAGTATTTTGTCATTCAGAATGCGCACCCCAAGAAGTTGAACGTTAACAAGCTGTCGCTGGCCCACCTGCGTCGCCATCCCTATATCAACTACTATATGGCCAAGGCCATCACCGACTATCGCAGGCTACACGGCCCGCTTACGAGTCTTGACGACCTCCGCTTTTCCAGCGATTTTCCGCCGGAAGTCATTGAGCGTCTCAAGCCATACGTAGAATTCTAAGAAATCCCTTTATAGGCTTTGCATATCGTTGAGCTTCTTGTAGTAGCCATCGATATTAAGCAGTTCCTCATGGGTGCCGCGCTCTACAATACGCCCCTCATGGAGCACACAAATCTCGTTGGCATTCTTGATGGTCGACAGACGATGGGCGATAGCCACTGTCGTACGTGTCTTCATCAGTCGTTCCAAAGCATCCTGTACCAGTCGTTCGCTCTCAGTATCGAGGGCTGATGTCGCCTCGTCGAGAATCAGGATGGGTGGGTTCTTCAGAATGGCACGGGCAATAGAGATGCGCTGGCGCTGGCCACCGGAAAGGCGTCCGCCACGGTCACCGATATTGGTGTCAAACTGCTGTTCGCTCTGCATGATGAAGTCGTAGGCATTGGCAATCTTGGCTGCTTCGGCAATCTGCTCGTCGGAAGCGTTAGCAACCCCAAAGGAGATATTATTCCTGAAGGAATCATTAAAGAGGATAGCCTCCTGATTGACGTTGCCGATGAGCTGGCGCAAGTCCTTGATGCAGAGTTCCTTGACATTGATGCCGTCGATGAGTACCTCGCCTTCCTGTACATCGTAATAGCGCGGAATAAGGTCGACGAGCGTTGACTTGCCGGAACCAGACTGTCCCACGATGGCTATAGTCTTTCCCTTTGGAATGGTGAGGTTGATGTCTTTCAGTATCCATTGGTCGGCATACCTGAAGGACACGTTGCGGAACTCTATCTGGTGTTCGAACGAGGCGATGTGCTTGGGCTGTGCCACCTCCTTGATGCTGTTCTCAGCCAACAGGATTTTGTCGACACGCTCCATAGACGCCAAGCCCTTCGGAATGTTATAGCCTGCTTTCGAGAAGTCCTTCAGTGGGTTGATGATGGAGTAGAGCATCACCATATAATAAATGAAGATAGGACCGGAGAGTGCCTGATAGTTCAACACCAACACACCACCAAACCACAATACGACGATAATGAGGATGGTGCCCAGAAATTCCGACATGGGGTGGGCAGACGATTGGCGGATGTTTACCCGCATGATGTCATCACGATAGGCGGAGTTGATTTTGTCGAAGCGGCGGTTCATCTTGCCCTCGGCACAAAAGGCCTTGACGATGCGCAGACCGCCCAAAGTCTCCTCTACCTGACTCATGGTGTCGCTCCACAGCGACTGCGCCTTCATGCTCTGTGCCTTCAGCTTACGTCCGACATAGCCCATAAACCATCCCATGACGGGGACGATGATAAGCGTAAACAGCGTCAGTTGCCACGAGATGAAGATAAGGGCGGCAAAGTAGCTGATGATAAGGATGGGATTCTTGAACAGCATCTCGAGACTCGACATAATACTGTTTTCTATCTCCTGCACGTCGCCACTCATTCGGGCAATGATGTCGCCCTTGCGCTCCTCAGAGAAGAAGCCAAGGGGGAGAGATGTGATTTTCTGGTAGAGCTGGTTGCGGATATCGCGTACCACACCAGTTCGGATGGGGATGATGGAGGCTGCCGACAGGAAGTAGGCGCCCGTCTTAAGGAAGGTGGTAACGCCCAGGAACAGTCCGATAAACAGCAATGTCGTGGTCTGGCCGTAGTCGGCAATCAGTCCGTTAACATAGCAGTTCATATTGTTCATCAACACCTCCTGGATGTTGCCCCAATCCCAAGCCATATAGCTGGTGGCTGCCTCTGCATCACTGGTCTGGAACAGAATCTGCAGAATGGGAATGAGTGCAGCAAATGAAAAGATATTCAGTACTGCCGATAGGATGTTGAACACCACCGACATCACCAGATACTTCTTATAGGGAGGAACGAAACGCCTCAACACATTCAGAAACTCTTTCATCTAATCCTTTGAACTTTGATCTTTGAACTTTGAAATTTATGATTACAGGAGAACTCCCAAAAGTGTAGCACTGGTACTTCCAATGATTTTCACACGTACTGTCTCGCCGATATGATGGCCAGCCTTGTCGAATACTACCATCTTGTTTTGTTCCGTACGTCCACAGAGCTGTTCACGACTGCGCTTGCTGAAGCCTTCAACCAGCACGTCGAATTCCTTGCCTTCGTCTTTCTTGTTCTGCTGGGCAGAAATCTCCGTCTGCAGGGCGATAAGCTCGTTAAGGCGACGGATCTTTTCCTCCTCGGGAACATTGTCGGGCAGGTGTTTTGAGGCATAGGTGCCTGGACGTTCGGAGTATTTGAACATGAAGGCAGAGTCGTAGCCCACCTCACGCATCAGACTCAGTGAGAGCTGATGGTCCTCTTCCGTCTCACTATGATAGCCAACGAAGATGTCCGTGCTCAGCCCGCAGTCGGGAATGATACGGCGGATGGCATCCACACGTCCCATATACCATTCACGGGTATACTTACGGTTCATGAGCTTGAGGATGCGGTCAGAACCACTCTGTACGGGCAGATGGATGTGTTTGCAGACATTGGGCATCTCAGCAATGACACGTAGCGTCTCGTCACTCATGTCCTTCGGATGACTCGTGGTGAAGCGGATACGCATCTCGGGAGCCTCCTCAGCCACCCTGCGCAGCAACTGTGGGAACGAGTTCCCCTCGTTCCACTGGTAGCTGTTCACGTTCTGCCCCAGCAATGTCACCTCCTTGAAACCACGGTCTCGCAGGTCACGCACTTCACGGAGAATGCTTTCCACATCCCGGCTACGCTCCCGACCACGGGTATAGGGTACGATACAATAGTGACAGAAGTTGTTGCAGCCACGCATGATGCTGACAAAGCCGCCCAGTTTATGGCCCAATCCGATGCGCTGCGGCACAACGTCTTTGTAGGTTTCTACCGTCGACAGCTCGATATTCATGGCCTTATGGCCCGTCTCAGCCTGTGCGATGAGGTCGGGCAGGCTCAGGTAGGCATCGGGACCTGCCACCAGGTCAGCACCATGATTCTCTAACAGGTCTTGCTGAACACGTTCAGCCATACAGCCCAAGACGCCGATAATCAACGGACGCTTACGCTTTATAGCACCCAATGCCTCCAGACGGTGATAAATTTTCTGCTCGGCATTGTCACGCACAGAACAGGTGTTCAAGAACACTGCATCGGCATCGTCCAACGTTTCTGTTGCTTCGTAACCAGCCATCTGCATGATAGATGCCACAACCTCGGAGTCGGCAACGTTCATCTGACAACCGTACGTTTCTATATATAATTTCTTCATATTTCTTAGTATGTGTTATATACGCCCCGTTTCATGATAGCTGTAATAGGCGCCATCCGTGACGATGACGTGATCAAGGAAATGAATACGCATCAAGCTGCAGGCTTTTTGGATAGAGAAGGTCAGGTCGTTATCCATATTGCTGGGCCGCAGACTCCCCGAGGGGTGGTTGTGGCAAACGGCTAATATCGTGGCGTTTGCCAATACTGCTTCGCGGATGATGATGCGGACGTCGACACTCACCTCGCTGATGCCGCCTCGAGCTATACGCATCTTTTTAATCAGGCGGTGGTTCTGGTTCATCAGCAACAGCCAGAACTCTTCAACGTCACAATCCTGCAAGACAGGATGCATGTGGTTGTAGATGCGGGTGGCTGTGCCAACATCGGGGCGTTCCTCGGCAGACTCCTGCTGACGGCGTTTGCCCAGTTCACAAGCAGCCAGAATGGTGATGGCCTTGGCTTCGCCAATACCCTTGTAGTCGCAGAGTTGGCGAATGGTCATCTTGCCCAATGTGTTCAGGTTGTTGTTGCAGTCACGAAGAATGTCCTGCATGAGGTCTACAGCACTGATGCCTGGCGTACCAGAACCGATAAGAATAGCCAGGAGTTCTGCATCGCTGAGCGCTTGCGGACCTTTGTCGCGCAATTTCTCACGTGGTTGGTCGTCTTCAGACCAATGGGCAATAGTCAGGCGTTCGCTCATGATACGACATTATTTATAGAAGTTCTTCTCGAAAGCCGTAAATTCATCCTGCTTCAGGATGCAGCGCTTCCACCATGACTCGATAAAGCCGAATCCATAGCCCATCAGCTGTACAAAGGCAGCAGGAATAGAGAGCAGACCCACCCGTAAGCTTTTGTTTTTCAGTGAGGAGTCGACAAAGATGAGCAGGCAGTAGAGTAGGAGAGGCAGGAGCGATAGTCCCCATGTGAATGGTGCAGCCAATAGCAATATGATAACGCCCAATGTAAAGACCGTCGGCAACAGATGTACCAGCTTCATGGTGCCCGGATGGCGCTTCTCCAAATTGATACGGGCTATGCCGCTGTTGTAGACCTGACGGAAGAACTTTCGGAAGTCGGTACGGCGCTTGTGCCACACCCATGCATCAGGAAACAGACGAGGCGTATAACCTGCTTCTACGATACGGTATGAGAAGTCGATGTCCTCACCAAAACGCATCTTTGAGAATCCGCCCAGCTGCTGATAGACATCACGCCGGATGCCCATGTTGAACGAACGGGGATAGAACTTGTCAAGCTTGGCCTTTCCACCACGGATGCCACCCGTCGTGAAGAACGACGTCATAGAATAGCTGATAGCCTTCTGCACTGGCGTAAAAGAAGGATGAGCCGCATCAGGACCGCCCCATGCTTCGCAAAATGAGGAATGAGGAATGAGGAATGAGGAATGAAGCTGCGCGTTGACGGCAGCAAGGTAGCCATCGGGTAGTACAACGTCGGAGTCGAGCACGATAACGTACTCGCCTTTGGCACGCTCTACGCCATAGTTACGGCTCTGACCGGGGCCACTGTTCTCCTTCAGGTAATAATGCAAATCAAGGATGTCTGCGTATTTGTCGCAAACATCCTTGCAGGGTTTTTGTGAACCGTCCTCAACAATTACCACTTCGAAGTCCTTGAGGGTCTGAGAGCTCAGACTCTCAAGTAATTCGTCCACTTCGTCAGGACGATTGTATACAGGAACGATGATTGAATACTTCAACGTCATTGAATGATGAGTGTTGAATGCGGAATGTTGAATGGTCGCCTGTGGCGATGATCAATGAATAATTGAGAATTCGTTATTCAGACATCGCAGCGAAGCGAGAATAAATTCTCATTCCTCATTCCTCATTTTTTACTCCTTGGCACGAGCCAGATAAGAACCGTCGCGGGTGTCAACCTGAATCAGGTCGCCCTCGTTGATGAACAGGGGAACACGAACCTCCACACCGGTCTCCAGCGTTGCGGGCTTCAGGGTGTTGGTAGCAGTGTCACCCTTGATGCCGGGCTCAGAGTGAGTGACGCGCAGAATGGTCTTAACGGGCATTTCAGCATAGAGAATAGTACCGTCGGTGGTATCGCTGACAACAGATACAACGTCACCTTCCTTCATATACTCGTGACCGATTACCAAGTCGTTGGCAATGGGAATCTGCTCGAATGTCTCTTGGTTCATGAAGATACGTCCTTCCTGATCCTCATAGAGATACTGATAGTCGCGGTGCTCGATGACAACGTCCTCCAGTTTCTCACCGATGTTGTAACGGCGCTCTAGCACACGACCGTCGGTGACGTTCTTCAACTTGATGTTCATGATAGTGTTACCCTTACCTGGCTTACGATGCTGGAAGTCAATGCAAACCCAAATAGCGCCGTCCATGCGGATAGCGGTTCCTTTCTTAATGTCTTGTGAATTAATCATAAATCTTATATATAAGTATGTGAAATGTCTGAATTTGGGTGCAAAGGTACAACTTTTCCGTGAAAAATGAATAAATAACAAAGAAAATTTCGCTCAAAACTTGCACAATTAGAAATAATTATGTAATTTTGCAGCCCAAAACGACAATAACAACGTAAAATAAAGAATAAGAACAATGAAAAGAACATTTCAGCCGCACAATCGTCGTCGCGTGAACAAGCATGGTTTCCGTGAGCGTATGGCAACAAAGAATGGTCGTCGCGTACTGGCTTCTCGCCGCGCTAAGGGCCGTAAGAAGTTAACAGTATCTGACGAGCACCACGGAAAGTAAAATCTGGACGTCACGAATAAGAATTGGGTATGTTTTTTAAGAAATATACCCAATTTTTTTGTTGTATCAATAATTCTTTGTACTTTTGCTGTTGGAATCAGACATATAACGGTTTTCATGAACGTAAAGGAATTATTTCGCAAGCTGGGAGGCGGCTATCTTTGGGGCAATCTGATAGCGATGGCAGTGGTGCTGGTGCTATTGTTTCTGGGCGTCAAATATGGCCTGGAGCTTTATACCAACCATGGTGAGTGCATCATTGTGCCCAACGTGAAGGGGATGACTTACAATAAAGCGCATCGTCTTATCAGCGATGACGGACTGATCATCCAGGTCAGCGACTCCGGTTATAACAAAGCGATGCCCCCCGACTGCATTCTGGCGCAGACTCCTGGTTATGGTGCCAAAGTGAAGAGCAACCACGTGGTATATGTGACAGTCAACTCACCGTCATCTCCGACGTTTACCATTCCTGACATTGTTGACAACAGTAGTTTGCGTGAGGCTGAAGCCAAGTTGATGGCTATGGGCTTCCGGCTATTGCCGGCTCAGAAGGTAACGGGTGAGAAGGACTGGGTGTATGGCATCGTCTGTCGAGGACGCCGTGTGTCGAATGGCGACCGCATTCCCATTGACTACCCTCTTACATTGTTGGTGGGCAATGGCAGTATCGGTGAAATGGAAGAGGTGGAGTATGTGGAGTCGTCGTATTCTCCCGCTCTTGATGAAGTCGACGAATTTGTGGAGGTGACAGAACCGCCAGTAGGCGAATAGATAATGAAGGTATGACAGAGGACGAACTGGATGACATTGAACTGATTGACGCTGACGGTGAAGAAGACGGCCAGCTCTATGAGCATCTGCGCATGGAGGTGGATCGCGGTCAGGAGCCTGTACGTATCGACAAATATATGTCGGAACACGTACAGCACTCTTCACGCAACCGCATTCAGAAGGCTGCTGATGCCGGTTTCATCCAGGTTAACGACAAACCCGTCAAGAGCAACTACAAGGTTCGGCCGGGTGATGTCATCAAGCTGATGCTCGATCGTCCTCACTACGATACAAAGATAGAACCAGAGGATATTCCTCTCGACGTGGTTTATGAGGACGACCAGTTGATGGTGGTCAACAAACCAGCTGGGCTTGTGGTCCATCCAGGTGTGGGCAATTTCCATGGTACACTAGTGAACGCTGTTGCCTGGCATTTGCGCAATCTGCCCAGTTACGACCCCAACGATCCCAGTGTTGGACTGGTACACCGTATCGACAAAGATACCAGTGGATTGCTTGTGGTTGCGAAGACGCCTGATGCCAAAACCGAGTTAGGTGCCCAGTTCTTTAATCACGACACACATCGCTCCTACCAGGCACTGGTGTGGGGTAACTTCACTGAGGACACCGGACGTATAGAGGGCAATATCGGTCGTGACCCTCGCGATCGTCAGCGTATGGCAGTATTCCCTGCCGGCGGTGATATTGGCAAAACAGCCATCACACACTATCAGGTATTGGAGCGCTATGGTTATACGACGCTTGTGGAGTGTCGGCTGGAGACAGGGCGTACCCATCAGATCCGTGCTCACATGAAGCACATTAGCCATCCGCTGTTTGCTGACGAGCGCTATGGTGGCACAGAGATTCTGCGGGGAGAACGTACGGCTTCATACAAAGCTTATATCCAGAACTGCTTCAAGCTCTGTTCCCGTCAGGCTCTGCATGCCCGTACGCTGGGCTTCAAACATCCTGTGACCCATGAGCAGATGGATTTCACGGCACCTCTGCCTTCAGATATGGAGGCCCTGCTCGATAAATGGCGGAACTATCAGCGAGCCATCAACTCGTGACAGCGAGCCATCGTAATAACGGAATCACGTAATCACGTAATAACGTAATAACGAAATAACGAAACATCGAAACATCGAAACATCGAAATATTGAAATAACGACAAAAAAATAGAGATAATGAACAATTTGAAACGCAACATTGCCATCGTCTGTGGTGGCGACTCCTCTGAGCACGACGTATCACTACGCTCGGCCCAGGGACTTTTTTCGTTCTTCGACAAAGAACGCTACAATGTCTATATTGTCGACATCAAGGGTCAAGACTGGCATGTAGAACTGCCAGATGGTACGACGGCACAAATCGACCGCAACGACTTCTCGTTTGTGGAGAACGGCAAAGCCAAACTGTTCGACTATGCTTACATCACGATTCATGGCACACCAGGTGAGAATGGTATCCTGCAGGGCTATTTCGACTTGGTCGATATCCCATATTCCACCAGCGGTGTATTGGTTGAGGCTATGACGTTTGACAAGTTTGTTCTCAACCAGTATTTGCGTGGCTATGGTGTCAGTGTGGCTGACTCGCTGCTCATTCGTAGAGGTTTCGAACATTTGGTCAGTGAGGACGAGATAGAACAGCGTATTGGTATGCCCTGCTTCGTGAAACCTGCTACTGATGGCTCCAGCTTTGGCGTGTCGAAAGTGAAGAACAAGGATCAGCTGGCCCCTGCCCTGCGCAAGGCTATGATGGAGAGCGATGAGATTATGGTTGAGCAGTTCTTGGAGGGAACCGAAATTACGGTTGGTATCTATAAGACGCAGGAGAAGTCGGTCATCTTCCCCATCACGGAAGTGGTAACCCAGAATGAGTTCTTTGATTATGATGCCAAATACAATGGTCAGGTCCAGGAGATTACCCCTGCCCGCATCAGTGACGATATTGCTCGCCGTGTCCGTGAGATTACCAGCCACATCTACGACATCCTGCATTGCAATGGCATCATCCGCATCGACTATATCATTTCGAAGGAAGGTAAGATTACCATGCTTGAGGTGAATACGACGCCAGGCATGACCGTTACGAGCTTTATTCCCCAGCAGGTTCGTGCTGCTGGCCTCTCTATGTCCGATGTCCTCACAGACATTGTGGAAAACCAGTTCTAAAAGGGCTATTGGCGATTAGCCATTAGCAAAAAGCCAAAAGCGAACAGCAAATAGCTATAAGATGGACATCAAAGAGTTCGACGAGATACGACCATATGAACCGTCGGAAATGAAGCAGGCCTTCAATGACCTGATTAACGACCGTCAGTTTTCGTTGCTGCTCAAGGGTTTCGTCCCTTGGCTACCCAAAGGTGTGCGCAATGGTCTGCTGAAGCTGGCCTTTATCGGTGTGAAGACGCCGCTCGACTTCCAGCTGCGTTTCATGAAACCTATCGTGTGGCATATTATCCACAAGCATACTGACGGTTGCACATTCGACGACAAAGGCCTCAGCTCTCAGCTAAAAGCTAAAAGCCAAAAGCTGACAGCCCGCTACACCTTCCTCTCGAACCACCGCGACATTGTGCTCGATTCGGCTTTCCTTGACGTTTTGCTGTATAAGCACCACTATCCTACCACTGTTGAGATTGGTATTGGCGACAACCTGCTCATCTATCCCTGGATTAAGCGACTGGTACGTATGAACAAAGCCTTCACCGTCCGTCGTGGACTGACAGCCCACGAGATGATGCGCTCCTCGCAGCTGATGAGCCGCTACATCCACTATGCTGTTACACAGAAGCGTGAAAATATCTGGATTGCACAGCGTGAAGGCCGTGCCAAGGACTCTGACGACCGAACGCAAGAGTCCGTGCTGAAGATGCTGGCAATGGGTGGCGACATTGCCGAGCTGAACATCGTGCCGCTGACCATCAGCTATGAGTACGACCCCTGCGACTATCTGAAGGCACAGGAGCTCTTGCAGAAACATAACAATCCGGCATTCAAGAAGAGCAAGCAAGACGACTTGGAAAATATGCAGACGGGTATTATGGGATATAAGGGCCGTGTACATTATTGTTGTGCACGTCCCGTCAACACTTGGATTGGGGAGCTGGACGGATTGCCCAAGAAAGAGTATTATGAGGAGCTGAGCCAACGGATAGATCGCGAGCTGCACAGCCACTACACGCTGTACCCCTGCAACTATATTGCCCTCGACGAACTGGAAGGTGGCAGCCGCTTTGTCGACCAGTACACACAGAAGGATGTTGACCGTTTCAACAGCTATCTGCAGGGTCAGCTGGCCAAGATCACGATAGCAGACAAGGATGACGACTTCCTCCGTACGACTATGCTCAATATGTATGCCAATCCGTTGCGGAACTACCAAGCCGCCATAGGGACAATGTAAAAATGTAATAATTTAACAATGTAAAAATTATGAGGCGCAGACGTTTTATCATTTTGTCATTTTTAAATTTTTACATTGCCGCCATGCTCATGGCGGCCTGCGAGACCGACAGCTACGAGAAGGGTGAGGGCAAGTATTCGCTCATGCAGGCTGATATGGCAGAGCTGTCAGTCAATGGTCAGAAACGTGCGATAGGCTTCGTGACCGATGACGGCGACAGCTATCAACTCACCAATCCCTATGCAGCGAAGTGGATTCAGACTGCCGACACCACCTACCGTACTATTATATATTATAATAAGGTAGAGAGCGGACAGGCTGAGATGAAGGCTGTCAGCACGGTGGTCACCCTATGGCCCATAGCCCACTGGCGATTCAAGGAACAGTCTCAAGACCCCGTAGGCTTTGAGAGTGCATGGTTAGCCAAGAATCGCCGTTATCTGAATGTAGGATTACTGATGAAGACGGGTCGTATCGACGATGAGGAACTGCCGCATAACGTCGGCTTGGCTCAAGACACCATCATTACCCATACCAATGGGCACCGTACTGCTTACTATCGTCTGTTGCATAGCCAGAACGGTATTCCGCAGTACTATACCAACCGCCGTTACGTCAGCATCCTGCTGCCACAGCCGTTACCAGATACCATCACTCTCTCACTGCAAACCTTCGATGGTACTGTCCGACGAACCTTCGTTCCTTGATGTTCAGGATTATCCGTTCTTTTTGTTCCTATAGATAGCTACGCCTATCACAACAATTAAGACGACAGCAATAATGTGAATCCAATCCATAATCGTTTTCTTATTACTATTCTATTATTTGATGATAACCTTGCGACCGTTCCGGATATAGATACCGGGATGCAGTTGACTGTCATCCACACGAACGCCGGTTAGTGTATACGTATATCCGTCGTAGACCGGTTCAGCAGCCAGCTGGTTGATACCTGAAGGATTGGCAACTGTAACATTCAGGTTTGACAAGCCTAAATAGTAGTGAATGGTGGTTCCGCCGGCCTTCTTTGAACTGACATAGTTGGATGCGAAAATCACTTCCTTGGCCGACCCGGTCCATACATTATTATTATCTATTTCACCCACGGAGGCAACGAGTGTTTTGTTGTCGTTGTTTTGTCCGGTGACAGTCAGCTCCACTTTTGTCAGTTCGTTATTGTGGGCTGTCAGGGTCAGCGTATTGTAATTATAGAGTCGGAGCTCATTGTCGTCGGCATACTGCACTTTTCCATCCATACCATAACTATAGGTGACGGTGACGCCGTCTTGCTCGAACGTGATGGGGGTGCGTTCCCAATAGTAACGCAGGTTGTCTGATCCGCTCCAGTCGACACCGAGCGTAGCCTTGTTAAGGGCTATCTCAAAGTTGTCAGAGGTAGGCTCCTCGAGAGCCTCACCACCATAATCAAACGGAGTTTCCTTGTTATCGCCCCAAATATACTCCTCCAACCCTTCGTAGTCGACAAAGGGGTTTCGGTTGCCCTGGAACTGCCAGATGGTTTCGTTGCGAGCCCGTTCCTTGTCGCTGACAGGGTCGTCCTTGGACCATCTCATAAGCATGTCCAAAGCCCAGGGTGCAAAAGGCTGATAGGGGTCGTCACTTTCTGTGTCAAACATGTCGCTGACCCATGTGCCACAGTGACTGATGGCAAAAGAAGCAACTTCACCCGTTTTCTTTTTATCACCATCGCGGGTAGGCAGCCATGTGAAATAGTCTGGCTGATAACAAGTCACCATGTAGAAGTAGATGCGCGCCAAGTCACCCTTGTATTCGTCGTTGGGTTCGAAAACTCGGGTCTTGGTGGGGTTGGCTACCTGTTCAGCCCATCCCGGAGTAGAACAGCCCCCCTGCTTGCTCTTCTTGCTGAACCCTTCTGCTGACTGCCAGTCAACTTGTCCATCGGCTATTTCGCCATAACAGAGGTCGCTGCGGTTGTTGTTGCAGACGGCATCGGTGGGAATCAGATGCACAAGGTCGGAATACATCGGACGGACGTCATCATAGGATTTAGTACCGCTGGCAGTTGCATCTGTAGGATTAAACCATTTTTTCGGCATTGAATGTTCGCGCTGGATGCCTTTTACACCTTCCTCCTTGCCTGAGCCCGTTCCATGGGGATAGGTATAGAGCGGATAGCGTGAGATATTTGAATACATATCCCATATCACGTCCTGGCCATCGATGTTTCTGGCATCGGAAACATTGTAGGCTTCCCATAAGTCATCATATTCCACCACCGATGGATTCTTGATGATCTCGAACAACGCCGTCTTCAATTCTGCACCACATTTTCCGTGCGCCCTCTGATAATAGGTGCCCGTATTGTTTGGTCCCTGAGCCATGAGGGTCAAGCAAAGGGTGAACCCGCAGGTGATAACAAGTAGTCTTTTTTTCATAATCATTCGTTTTAGGTGCTGCAAAGTTACAAAAAACTTTGTAAAGTTGCAAAGTTTTTTGTAACTTTGCAGGCGAAACTATCAATAAGTATCAATGAAGTATACTCTTCTTTCTGTATTCCTTGTCATTGCGCTAACGGTATCAGCAGTGTCTATTGATTCCCTGCGGGGCTCCATTTCGCGTGTGGAGGGGAAAGAGAAGTCGGAAGCCTACGAACAGCTATATCACGCCCTTGACGAAGAAGGACTGGTAGAGCCCATGTTGGAATGCCTTAATGAATGGGTGGCTCATGAACAGAAGGAAGGTAACGTGAAGAACGAGGCACGTGTTCGCTGGAACAAGATAGTGGTGATGACCAACTATGTCACTGACAGTCTGTTGTTGGAGGAGGCGCCTGTCCAGATGACTTGGTTTATGCATCATAATGAGTGGGAGTATTATTACGACACCTGGGATAGTAAGGCCAATGTCTATCTTTATAGAGAACGCGTACAGACAGCTCTTCGTGAAGCTCACAACATTTTGGATGATGCCAACTCGCGCCAGAACAATTTCGGACGTGCTGTCGCCTATCAGCTGATGGGTATCATCTATGAGAGTATCGGACAGTACGAATATGCCATTGAGGTGTTTCGTCAGTGTCTGGGACAGCTGAAAGACAGCTATCGCGACAGCGAGGTCCTGACAAATGCCTATGACTATCTCTGTCAGACGCTCGACGAACGGGGGGACTATCAAGAGGAGCTGAAGATAACACAAGAACATGAGGCATGTGTACAGGAAAGGATTCGCAAGCATCCGTCTTCACGCAAAGCCTTTATCGGCAGCTATGTCGCATGTGTCTGCAACAAAGCCTCGGCACTGATAGGTCTCAAATGTACTGAAGAAGCGTCAAGAGAAATCCGGCGTGCCGAAAAACTGATGGAGGAACAGGCTACGCCATTGGCTAAATACCGTATACTGCTGGTTAAAAGCCGCCTGTCGTTAGTCAGTGGTGACGCCGTGCAGGCTATGGCCTATTTCAACGACTTGAAACGCCTTGACATCCATGCCGGAGGAGAGATAGAACTTCTGCGTGCCGATATCCTGAAAAAGATGGGGCGCACTGAAGAAGCTGCCCAGCTCTATCGCGGACTCTACTTGAGTAAGGACTCGACCTTCACCCGTGACATGCGTATTCAGCTGGATGAATTGAATACACTCTACAAAGTCGAAGAGCTGGAGATCAAAGGCAAGCTGCAGCAGTCGCTGTTTGTCATCGGCATCTGTGTCCTGCTCTTTGTCGGCTTGCTGATTTATACCATCAGCCGCTATCGCGCATCCCTGAAACTTGAAAAGGAACACCAACTGCTGGTGACCAGTAACGAGAAGCTGGAGCTGAGCTACAAGAAGCTGAAAATCGCCAACCGTCAGGCTGAAGAGTCGTTGAGGATGAAAACCAATTTCATCCAACAGATATCGCATGAAATACGTACACCGCTGAATATCCTTTCGGGATTCACACAGGTTGTGACAGCGCCCAACATGACGCTCGACGAAGATATGAAGAAGGATGTCAATGCACGCATCACCGAGAACACCAACCGCATCACCAATCTGGTGAACAAGATGCTGGCGCTGAGCGATGTCAACAGCCGTACGGTCATTGAGTGTAACGATGATGTTCCCGCAGTCCAGATTGCAGCCCAGGCCACAGACGCCTCACATATTGCCGTTAACCCAGACTTGCAATTCGAGATGCAGATAGCTCCGGAGGTGGAAAATCTGGTACTCCATACCAATGCCCAGGAGGCTACGCAGGCTCTGGTCATGCTGCTTGACAATGCCCAAAAATTCCTTCACGACAAGGTGGCTAAGGAGGTGAAGCGAGGCCATGTCAGCCTGCTATTGACGAAGCGTGGCAAGATGGTAGACTTCGTCGTCGAGGATGACGGTATTGGTATTCCCCAAAAGGATGCTGAGCGCATCTTCGACGAATTTGTCCAATTGGACGAATACTACGATGGTACTGGTATCGGACTGACGATAGCGCGCTCTATAGCCCGTCGCATGAAGGGTGATGTCATTCTCGACACATCTTACACGCAGGGTGCCCGCTTCATCCTGTCATTGCCCGCCTGACAACGACATTATGAGCACGTCCCAAACGGCAATGATATGGCAGATGCTGCCAGCCAGCACGAAGAAGTGGAAGACGGAATGCATGTAACGCTTGTTGTGGAATGTATAGAAGAGAGCGCCTGTGATATAGCAGACGCCCTCTGCTATAATCCATACCACGGCGGCTGTCGACACCGAGTCGACGAGCGGCTTGAAGGCGACAAGCACGCTCAGTCCCATAGCTATAAAGCAGGCGGTCTCCATGTTCGAATGTTCCTTCAGGCGTACAAAACTCACGATAGTACCGGCAATGGCGCACAGCCAGACAAACGAGAAAAGGCTCCACCCCCAATAACCCTGTTCACGCAAAGCCGTCAGCGTCAGTGGCGAATAGGAACCGGCTATGTGCCAGTAGATGGCCGCATGATCCCAACGGCGCAGCCGTTCCTTCCACGGTGACCTTCGTGGCATGGCGTGATAGAGCGTCGACGATACATACGACCCCAGCATGCCAAAGAGGTAGAGTCCTACACCCCACCGTGCCCACGAGCTGTCGCCCTGAAAGGTGATGACGAGAAACACAACGCCAACAGCCACAGCCAGCACGATGCCTGCTGCGTGCGACCATGAGTTCCAGAGTTCTTCACGATGGGTATATTTAATGGCCATGGACTACTTTCTATTCTGTCCATAAAACGTAATACATCTCCTGTTTATTGCCTTAGCAATCAAAAACTTACCATTCTCTTTCTATTTTGAGTGTCCCTTACGCCGGAAAGGAATGTCAGTTTGCACTTGTTCCAACGCTTGTTTCAAGTTGTTCCCATGCTGAAAACAGTTTGTTTCCTTGGGAGAAACAAGTTGTTTCTGCCAAGGAAACAAGTCGAAACTGGTATGATAATCAATGTGTTATGCCGTTTTTACCACAATAGCCCACCCTTTTCAATGAACCGTATGACGTTATAACCAGGTTCTTCACTTTCTTTCGTTTTTTATTTCGCCATTAGCGATACAGCAAAGCCACCACCAGGAGCTTCAGTCAGCTTGAGCACATCGCCCTTCTTGACCACACGCTTGCTGATGACATAAGCCTGGGGATTTGTCTCATAATGGGCATCCTTGGCATCAGAATAGATGGTGCAGTCGTACTTGCGGCCTTTGTCCAGGAAGTCGAGCCTGATGACGCTCTTGTGGCCGTTTTCGTCGCACTTGCCTCCAATGAACCAGTTGTCGGTACCCTTGGCCTTGCGGGCTACGGTGATGTAGTCAGCAGGTTCGGCCTCAAGGTAGATGCTCTCGTCCCAGTCGCAGGCCACGTCGCGGATGAACTGGAAGGCATCGTCAAACTTCTCGTAGTGCTCAGGCAGGTCGGCGGCCATCTGCAGGGGCGAATACATCGTCAGATAGAGGGCCAGCGAACCAGCCAGCGTGATGCGTGCCCATGAG
>JAEEGH010009624.1_pt1 | contig 22488 bp, 18 predicted proteins | sample 9134181 | NCBI WGS metagenome assembly JAEEGH01 (sample SAMN16246544, study PRJNA631951) | gut metagenome | biome: gut microbiome; feature: rumen; material: DP-attached | host: Bos | place: Iran: Karaj | collected 2018-10
AGTTTTTCGGCTATTCCCGCCGGTACGCGCCCGTTTACGTACAAAAGCGCCGCGCGCGTGTGCGTGACTTCGCCTTTTACGAACCGTTCGCATTTTAAGTCGGGCGTGCGGATGATTCGCCGGAGCAGGCTCACGTTTTTGTCCATATCCTCGACGAAGGCGGTCTGCGCTCCCTTGACGGTGATATGCGTTTCGGCCTTTGCCGCCGAGCGCCCGAAATAGGCGTCGGCGGAGCAGACCGCGCAGAGCAGTTTTTCGTTCTGCAGCGCCACGAACGCGCTTCCTTCGCAGAGCGAATCGAACACCTGCTGCTCGCCGTTCACTTCTTCGTACGCCGCGGTCTGCAGGATATCGCCTATTGAAGTTATCTGCGCGACGTCGCTTGCGCTCATCAGCGGGCGCAGGATCTTTTCGCTTATATAGTTCTTATCGGCAAGGCCGCTGATCGAGCATATCAGAGCGGATCCCCCTTTGAGCGCGACGCGCCGCACCGAAAGGTCGGCGCACGATTCGAAACGTCCGCGCACTGCGCGTTCGGCGGAATCTATGTTTTCAAACGTCATTCACTTATCACCCGCAAGTTATTTTTTACCGCTTTAAAAAATATATTCCATTATAAAATTATTAACTTATTATCTATTGACACGGATGATTTAGGTGGTATAATATAATTCGACAATATACAATTTTAGGATGGTCTTCGTATGAAGCTTAGGATCTTTACAATAATACTTACCGTGCTCGTCATCTCAATGACTCTCGTCTCGTGCCTCGTCACGCTGCCGCTGAACGACTCTTCTTCGGAAACCGATAAGAGTTCTTCGCCGGCGGAAAGTTCGGAGCCCGGAACGAGCGGCGACCCGGTATCCGTGCCCGAAGACAGCACGCCAGACACCTCGCCCGAGCAGTCGCCCGACCCCGCGTCGCAGGACGTAACGCACGAGGAAAGCAGCGAGCCGCCCGTGGAGGAGTCGTCGACGCCGCCTGTTGAGCAATCGTCCGAACCGCCCGTGGAGCAGTCGTCCGAACCCCCCGCTCCGGTATCCAAGGACCCGGTGGAAGAATCTTCGGAACACTCGCGCGAGCCGGTATCGCAGCCCGAGGAATACGACTATATCCCCGACGTGCCGGGACTTCCCTACACTTCGTACGAAGGTATGACCAAGAGCAAGCTCACGGCTTCGGAATACGACGCGTATTTCAAGGATTCGATGTTCATAGGGCTTTCGATATTCGTGCATTTTTCCACCTTCAACGAGACCATGCTCACCAAATATCCCGGATTCTTGGGCAACACGATAATATTTGCGAGATCCAACTTTTCGGCGTACAACAACTTCAGGTATAAGCCCACCGACGAAGATTCGGTGCATCCCAAACTTAACGGCGTGAAGATGACCTGCGAAGACGCTGTCAAGGTATCCGGCGTGAAGACCGTGTATCTTTCGATAATGGCGCTGAACGAGCTGGGCATCTACAAAGACGACTGCGTAAAGAAAACTTACGACAGCACGGTCAAGCTCATAAACGCCATAAAAGCCAAATCCCCTTCGGTGGAGATAGTCATACTGAGCAACACCTATATGGTGTACGATTTCAACAACTTTAAGAACTTAAACAACGGCAACATTTCAGCGCTGAACAATATGATGCTCGATTACTGCAACGAACACGGGATGGATTTCATCGACGTTTCGACCATGCTGATGGACGGCAACGTGCTCGCCGACAAATACTGCCGCGACGCGCATTCCGGCAGCGGCTGCCATTTGAACAACGACGGCTTCGCCATCTGGACCTGCGTGTTCCGCAATTACGCGTATCTCAAACAGAAAGGGCTTTACGAAAACCCGCCGTTCATGCCCACCTACACCAAGAACAAATAAAGCGTTTTGAAAAGAGGGACCGATATGAAAAAAGCATTAGCGTTGCTGCTCGTAATAGGCTGCGTGTTCTGCGCCGCCTGCGCGGGGAGCGAAAAGAAGCTCGCCTGCACGATGGACGGACTTTTCGATATGATATGCCAGGTGAACGCCGAAGGCGATATGTTCGCGCGCAGCGCAGACCGTCTTGAAGAGCTCGGCATACCCGCGGACAGCTTTAAGGCCGGCAGATTTATGATACCCGAAGAAAGCGCCGGAGTTGAAACCATAGCGTTTTTCGAAGCCGTCGACGGCGATCAGGCGAACGTGATCAAAGCCGCGCTCGAAGCGTACGTGAACGCCACCAGAGTAGAACAGAAAGACTACAACGCCGAAAACTATCAGGTAGCTCTCGACGCCGAAGTGGTAAAGGAAGGCAACTACGTTTACCTCGTTATGTCCAGCGCCAAAGAAGCGATACTCAAGATAATCAACGACAATCTCAAATAAAACATTCAGAGGCGAACAATGAATCTCAGACACCGCAAAAGAACGGCGCTCATAGTATTCTTGCTGTGCCTGCCGTTGGCTTTAATTGCGTATTTCCTGTTCACTTTCACCAACGAAAAACTCAACGCCGACGAAATAACGAATATGGAGATAACGAGCGACGGCGCGGACGCGATCGTTTACACCGACCGCGAAAGCATAAGCTTTTACACCGAGCTGTTTCTGGCTTCTTCCAAGCTCAATTCGCCTATGCGCGAACTGGAAAACGAACCGGCGGTAAAGGTGAGGCTCGAGCGCGAGGATTCGGTGCTCACGTACGTCATCTACCCCGAGCTTTCAGAGACCGGGTGTATGTTCACCGATCCGCGCGGCGTGTGCTATCTTATCCCCAAGGAAGACGCGCGCGCGATGCTTTCGCGCAAGGAATTCTCGTTCCTTTACGTGGCTTCGGCGCTGCCCGAGCTGACTATAGTTTCGGGCTCCTCGTCGACCGAGATACTGCCCGTTTCGTACGGCTGGTATTATAAAAAGCAGGACGGCGCGTACGAGCAATACAAAGAAAAACCGGTGACCGAAGGCGGCGAATACGCGCGCATTTATTCCAACCGCAGCAATTCGATGACCTTCAGCCGCAAGCCGGACGAGCTGAGCGTGACCATAACCGACAAAGACGGCAATATCCTGCCGCAGACCGAGCTCGGCCCGCTGGTGTTCGGCAACGACACGGTGCTCAAAGTCACCGTGAACGCCACCTGGCTCCGCACCGGCGCGGGCAACTGCGACGGAAGCGCGTCTTACGATTTTGAACTGCTCTACGACATCCCCGCCATACTCACGCTTTCTTCCGACACGGCGCAGATAGGCGGCGGAGTGGTGATAAACGTGCGGTTTTTGAACGAAGACGAGACCGTGACGCTTAAATCCGGGCTCGACCTGGGAGAACTGTATTTCACCGAAAACGAAGGCGTAAAGACCGCCGTGCTGGGCGTTGCGGACACCAACTTCCCCGGCAAATACGAAATAGAGTACACCATAGGCGACAACACCGATTACTTCGACCTCACCGTGGCGGGAAAGACCCAGGACGAAAGGGCCGAGATCTACCGTATGAGCGTAAGCGACGAGCTCTACGAGCAGGCGCTGAGCGATTCCGCCAAAGCGGAGCTGAACGGCATAATCGAATCCATATACTCGACCGCCCCCGAAAAGACTTATTCGGTACTGGGATTCGCCAAGCCGGTCTCTTCGGGCAAGCTGGTCCAGCCCTACGGCACGCGCGTTATAGCCAACGTGAACAACACGACCGACACGCATCTGTTCTACGCCATAGGCAACACCTATTCCGTGGATAAAGAGGCCGGGGTCTACGCCGCCGCCAAAGGCAGGATCGCTTATACCGGCGAATGCGGGACTTTGGGAAAAGTGGTCATAATCGACCACGGCTGCGGCGTTTTCAGCTGGTACTACGGGCTCAGTTCCATAGAGCGCGGCGAAGGCACCGAGGTCGGTCCTTCCACGCTGCTGGGCAAGGCCGGAGTCAACCCCTACGACAACACTTCCATAGTGGGCTTCTGCGTCACGGCGGGCAAAGTGTTCATAAATCCCATACCTTAAAAATAACGAATAAACATAAGCATCATGCCGCGTCTTTGCCAAAAGGCGCGGCTTTGGTTTTGCGGAAAGGAAGAAAAAGGATGAAAAGGATAAGCGTGGCGGTAATGCTCGTTACCGCGTCGGCGGCGACGGTCTTGTGCGGCGCGTTCCTGCTTTGGGGAGGCGGCGGCATAGAAGCGATCCCGGCAAAGCGCGAATGCGCCGAGCTGCTTGCGGCGTGCCTTGCCGAAAGCGTTTTCTTTGCGGTGCTTTGCGAATACATACTGTAAAAAGGCAGACGGGCGGTCCGGAAAAAACGGGCCGCCTTTTTTGTCAGTTCGTATTGACAAACGCGCGGCGCGGGAGTATAATGTAAGAAAAATAAGAAAGGTAGGAAATATATGAAAGACAAAGCCGAAGGACGCTTTATCGTCAGCGTCAAGGTCGGTCCCAAGGGGCAGATCACCATCCCCAAGGAAGCGCGCGCTATGTTCGACATTTCGGTAGGCGACACTCTTATGGTCCTGGGGGACAAAAAGCGCGGGATAGCGCTTTTGAAAGACGATATGTTTTACGGATTGATGGAGGCAAACGATGGCGATAAAAACTTATGAGCTGTGCAAGGAATACAAAGACGTAAAGGCTATTGACCGGCTAACGCTTGAAATCCGCGAAAACGAGATTTTCGCGCTGCTGGGCGTGAACGGAGCGGGCAAGACCACCACGGTCAAAATGCTTTCATGCCTCACCCGCCCCACTTCCGGCGACGCCGAAGTTATGGGATATTCGGTGACGAAAGAGCCCGAAAAAGTCAAATCGGTCATAGATATTTCGATGCAGGAGACCGCCATAGGCAGAAACCTGACCGTTATGGAAAATCTGAAATTCTACGCAAAGATACGCGGACTGGACGAAGCCGCGGCAAAGGAACGCATAGACGAAATGATAAACGCGTTCGGTTTTGAAAAGGTGCTCAAAAAGCGCGGCAAGACGCTTTCCGGCGGTTGGCAGCGCAAGCTTTCGATCGCGATGGCGCTGCTTTCCAAGCCGAAGGTGCTTTTTCTGGACGAGCCCACGCTGGGGCTCGACGTGCTGGCGCGCCACGAGCTTTGGGATATGATACGCAGGCTCAGAGGCGGCACGACCGTGGTGCTCACCACGCACTATATGGAAGAAGCCGAAAAGCTTTCGGACCGCATAGGGATAATGAAAGAAGGCAGACTTATAGCAGTCGGGACCGCCGAAAGCTTTATCCGAACCACCGGCTGCCAGAACTTTGAAGACGCGTTCATTGCTACGGTGACGGAAGGGGGCTTGAAATAATGAAATCTCTTAAACGTATATACGCGTTCGCTGCAAGGAACATAAAAGAGACGATACGCGAGCCGCTCACGCTGATATTTATGTTCGCGTTCCCGCTGTTTATGGTGGCGCTGTTCTATTCCCTGTTCCATTCCGCCGCGCCGCAGTTCACGATGGCGAATCTCGCGCCCGGGATGATGGTGTTCGGCCAGGCGTTCATTACGCTGTTTTTAGGCATACTCATCGCGTCCGACCGCGCGTCGTCGTTCGTCATACGCCTTTACACCACCGAGCTCAAACCGATGGAATTCCTCGCAGGGTATGAGCTTTCGATGGTGCCGGTCGCGCTCCTTCAGGCCGTGCTCATTATGGCGGAAGCTATGATCATAGACCCCTCGTTCGCTTCGTGGAACGTGCTGCCCGCCATAATCATAGGACTTATCCCCGCAAAGCTGTTCCTTTCGTTCGGCGTGCTGTTCGGCTCGTTCTGCACCGAAAAGACGGTCGGCGGCGTGTCTTCCATAGTCATAACCGCGCAGTCGATGCTCAGCGGTATGTGGTATCCGCCCGAAGGGCTCAGCGGCGCGTTCGTCACGCTGATGGACATACTTCCCTTCAAGAACGCCGCGCTCGCGGTGAGCAGCGTGGCGACCGGCAACGTGAGCGTGGAAAACACGCTTGTCCCTTCGCTAATCGTGCTCGGCTACGCCGTGGCGATATGGATAGCCGCGGTGTTCATCTACCGCCGCAAAATGATACAGTAGCTGCATCTTGACACACGGCGTTTGCGGATATATAATATTGATATCCCCAAACACGAAAGGAGAGCCGTTATGCCCTCGTTTTATGCCAGAGTGACGCTCAACTATTCCTACGCACAGAAAATGATAGAAGAACAGAAATCGCCTTTTTCGGATTTTGTGAAAGGATTCCCCGCAGAAGCCGGATGCGTATCGGTGAACGAAAGGTTCACGTTCGGTATATTCCGCTTGGATTCTTCCGATGCGGATTCGTGCCGCGGGATGATAAAAGAAGTCTGGGACCGCACGTCTGAAGGCGACGGCGGCGATATAAGCGTTTTGCTGACTCCCGACGACGGCAGCAGCACCGCCGAACTGATGCGCGTCATTTATAACGTGTATTACGGCGTGGAACCGTATCAGGCGCTGGTGACCGAGCTGACCGCGGCGATCCCTTTGCTCAAAGAACGCGGAGCGCTTGGCGCCGTGAGAAAGCGCAACTACCTGTTCGCCATCGACGGCGGATGCGGGTTCACGCGGCTGCTTTCGTCGTTCGGCGACTATCTGCACAAGATGCAGGTGTACGAATCCACCGAGGAAGAACGCACCAAATATATAGAATACAAGCTCGCCAAAGAAAGCGGCAACGGCTTTACGGGCGTGGACGATTTTATCGGCGCGCTGCGCGAAGGCACCGAAAAGCCCGACCTGAGCATTATAGGCGTTGATATTTCGTCTTTTCTCGAAGGGCAGAAATTCGACGAGCTCAGAAACGTGCTCCGCCGGATGGAACGCTACCAGAACGATTATATCTTTGCGTTCCGCATCCCGTTTCTTGAAAAAAAGGCCATGGACGACGTGGCGTCGGTCATCGCGGACGTGTTGTATCTGAAAGTGATACAGATCCCGCCGCTCCACGACGCCGTGATGTACGATTTCGCCTGGGACTGCATACGCGACCTGGGTTATTCCTGCGACAGCACGCTGGCGGAAACGCTGTTTGCGCGCATACGCAAGGAAAAACAGGACGGCCGTTTTTACGGGTTCAAGACCGTTGAAAAGATCATAAACGAAGCCGTGCTTATAAAAGCGAACCGCGACGCCGCCGAGGAATACGCCGGCAGGACGGTCGACCGCAAGACGATAATGCCCGCCGACGTGGAGGCGCTGAACCCCAAAGAAAAAGCCAAAAAGACCGGCTACGACGAGCTCGCCGAGCTCATTGGCATGGAAAAGATAACCCAAAAGGTGCGCGAGATCGTCGCACAGGTCAGGTATTCGATGAAACAGGAAAAAGTCGACCGCCCGTGCATACATATGCGCTTTGTGGGTTCGCCCGGTACCGGCAAGACCACGGTGGCGCGTATAATAGGGCAGATAGTCCGCGAGGAAGGCATTCTGCGCAAGGGCGCGTTCATGGAATATTCCGCGCGCAGTCTGTGCGCCGAATACGTGGGCCAGACCGCCGTCCGCACCGCCGCGATATGCCGCGACGCGTACGGATCGGTGCTGTTCATAGACGAAGCATACGCCCTGTACGACGGTTCGCGTTCGAGCAACGACTACGGCCGCGAGGCGCTGACCACGCTCATTTCGGAAATGGAAAACCACCGCGACGATATGCTCGTCATAATGGCGGGCTACACCGACGATATGGAGACCCTCATGCAGGGCAACGCCGGATTGCGAAGCCGTATGCCGTTTATGATAGAATTCCCCAACTACACGCGCACCCAGCTTTACGAAATATTCATGCTGATGGTAAGAAAGAACTTCGACTACGAACCCGGGCTCGAAGAGGAAGTCCGCAAATTCTTCGATTCGATATCGCAGGAATACTACGACTCGCACGAGTTCGCCAACGCCCGCTTCGTGCGCAACCTTTACGAGCGCACCTGGTCCAAAGGCGCCACCCGCGCCGCGCTCGAGGGTCTGCCCCGGCTGAAACTGCTCAAACAGGATTTTATTGCGGCGAGCGGCGAAAAAGAGTTCGGCGAAAAGCTGCAGAAAGAGACGCGCATAGGATTTTAAGTATACATAAAAAAAGAGCTTTTCCGCAAATCACACGGAAAAGCTCTGTTTTTTTATTCGGTTTTGCGCCGTTTGAAAGGCAGGCGGAAAGTCGTTGCGAAAATGGCTTTGTCGGCAAGAAGTATGAGCTGCGGCAGCACCGTAAGCACCGCCAGCACGGATATCACCGCTCCGCGGCCCACGGCGTGGCCTATATGGCCCACGTAAACGTCGCTTACGCGGTAAGCGATTATGAACCCCGCGGCCGCCATTATGGCGCCGGAAGTGATAAGAGTGGGGAAGCTTTCGTTGACCGCGCGTTTGACGGATTCTTTTTTATCGTACGTTTTGCGGTTTGCGAGATACCGGCTCATCATAACTATGGCGTAATCTATGGTGGCGCCCATCTGGATCGCCGAAACGATCATATTCGTGACAAAGGAGGCGCGCATCCCGAGTAGATACGGGATGGAAAAGTTGATCCAGATACTTCCCTGGATGACGAACACCAGCGCCGCCGCCGCGACCGGGCTTTTGAAGGTGAACAGCAGTATGAGGAACACAAACACCACCGTCAGCACGGAAATGAGCACCGAGTCGCTCTTATACGAATCGCGCAGGTCGCGCGCCACGGCGATATCGCCGACTATGAGCGCTTTCCCGGACCCGAACTCGTCTTCGCAGATCGAGCGCAGCTTTTCGACGAACAGTTCGCTTTCTTCCCCTTCGACGGGGAGCGAGGTGCTTATTATAAGGCGGTCGTATTCTTTGCCACAAAGCTGAGTGCAGGCGGTCTCGAGCCGCGCGCGGTATTCCGAAAGCATAAGCGTCTGTTCGGGCGTGAGCGCGACGGCGCCCGAATCGATCTTGCCGAACAGATACATCGCTACGTCGACAAGCGGGAACGCGAACCCGGATCCGTCGTCGACGAGCGCGCGGATATCGCCGTTTTCGAGCCGGAAACCTTTATAAAGCAGGGCCGCGTCTTCGCTGCTCACTCCGAAAAGGTTTGCAAATTCCGCGGACGTGAAGCGGTCGGTGACGTATCCGCCGCCGAATTCCGCGCTTGCGAGCCCCAGCGCCGAGACGACGGACGAAAGCTGCGTTATTTTTTGCACCGCGGCGCGCTGAGCGCCGTATTCGCCCGCGGGGACGAGTATCACCGCTTCGGCGCCCGGGTGGAAAGTTTCGTCTATGGTGTGCATCGCGTCGCGGCTTTCGGAACTCACTATTTCGGAGACCGACGAATCGCTGAAAGCGTATTCGGTCTTGCCGGAAAGGATCACCGCCGCGGGCAGGATACACGCGAAAACTATGAGGAACACCGGTATCTTTTTGGCGAGTATCGCGCCCCATCCGCTGATATCCGGCACTAGCGAGCGGTGCACGGTCTTCTTAAGCGGTTTCTGGAAGACGTATATCATACACGGCATAAGCAGGAACACGGTGAGCATACTGCACACGATCCCTTTTGCCAGCACTGTGCCGAGATCATATCCCAGACGGAACTGCATAAGCATAAGCGCGACGAGGCCCGAAACGGTGGTCAGCGCCGAAGAGGATATTTCTTTTATGGATTTGGAAAGCGATACGACGAGCGCTTCCCTGCTTTCGGGGCACTGCGTGAGTTCGAACTGATACCGGTGGGCGAATATGATGGCGTAATCTATTGCGAGCGCGAGCTGAAGTATGACCGCGACCGAATTGCTGATGGAAGATATTTCGCCCAGCCAGTGATTGGTGCCCATATTGAAAAGCGCGGCGAAAACAAAAACTATTGCAAAAACGACCACTTCGAAATAACTTTTGGAAGTGAAAAGCAGCACGGCGGCGATAACGACGGCGGCTATTGCCATCACTCCGATCATTTCGCTTGCGAGTTTATCTATGTAATTATTGCCCATTTTGGCGTAAACGTAGTTTTCGTGGCCCGATACCAGTTCGCGTATCTGCTCTACCGACCGCGTGACCGACTGCCCGCCGGGGCGCGACGAAAGAGACACGTCAAACAGCGCGGCGTTATCTTTGAAATGCGAATCCGACGAATCGAACTCCGTCATAACGACGTTTTCCACGCGGGATATCTCGTTTGCTATCGACTGCGCCTGTTCGAACGTGACGCCTTTGACCATCACGCGCGCGGATTCGAACGGCGGGAATTCTTCTTCCATCACCGAAAGCCCGCGCCTCGTTTCTGAGCTCGGCGGCAGAAAAGCCGCGAGTTCGCCGTTGGTCTTCACTTTTCCCAGCGAAAGGGCGCAGTACACCGCAAAGACCGCGAACAGCGCGAGTATGATATAGCGGTATTTGACTATGCGCGCGGCGGCGGAATAAGTGAGGTCCGGCTTTGCGCGCCGTTCGGTGATGCCGTTCAAAAGGACGCCCTCCGTACAAAGATTTCTTTTTATGCGACAATATTATACACGAACCGGCACGGTATTTCAATACCCTTTTTATACCTCCGCGCCGTCTGTTTTTGGCGCTTCCATCTTGATTTTTAAAACCATATGTGCTATAATCCACTTTACCGACCGGTTTTCACTTTTATTTTTCAATTTTTAATTTTCAATTTGCAATTTGCAATTTGCAATTTATATTCGCGGGTATGGCGGAATCGGCAGACGCGCCGGATTTAGGATCCGGTGGGAGACCGTGCAGGTTCGACCCCTGTTACCCGCACCATGCAAAAAGACGCCTTTTGGCGTCTTTTTGCAATGATATCCGTTCCTTCCCCATTCCCCAAAACTCGCTTCGCTCGTTTCGGGGGCCCCTTGGGGCGCCGGAACGGGTGATATATGCTTCGCATATGATATCCCCTTCGGGGGTGATATACGCCTGCGGCGTATTGACGGGGTCCCCACAAAACCTGCGGGTTTTGTGGGGTGTCAGGAACGGGTATTATATCATACTCGGCGCACAGCGACGAGTATATCATGCCGCGCTTTGCGCGGTATATCATACTCGCGAATGTGGGTATATCATTGAACGTGAAAAACAGGTGCCGGTTTTTTTCCGGCAACATTCCCTGCGCGCAAGCATTTCACGGTGCGGGAACAAAATAGCGCGTTTTGCAAAATAATCATTGACAACAGGCAAAAATTATGATATACTCACAAAAGCTCGGTGGAAGTAGCTCAGTTGGTTAGAGTATCAGGTTGTGGCCCTGAGGGTCGTGGGTTCGAGTCCCATCTTCCACCCCAGCAAAAATGGCACGCGCAAGCGTGCCTTTTTGCAACTAAATCCGTCCTCCCAATTCCCCGAAACGAGCGATACGAGTTTTGGGGAACGGGGTCCGCGATTTCACTAAGTGTTTTATCATCCCGCAAGAATCATTTCGTCTTGCTTTTTTAACAAAAACATTGTATAATAAAAGCGCGAAAAGCGGTATAAAGTCATTGTGCCGAATTTGCGCGGATCTGCGGGAGGAGAAGATGGGAAAAGTGAAAAATGCTCTGGCGTTTGCCGGAAAGCTGTTGTTATACTACGCGGCGATACCGTTTATCGCATGTCTGGTCGGCGTCGTCTTCTATTTCGGGTTGCTCGACTTTGTGGTCGTGCCCGCCGCCATACTCTTGATATATATCTTCATCCGGTGGAAAAAGCTCCTCGATATGCGCGAAGCGGCGGTGATGAACATCTGGATGTTCGCCGCGGTGGCTATAGTGTTCGCTTTTACCGCAGTCATTTCAAAAGGCGATTTCACGGGCGCGTCGCGGACGATCATCAGCGTGGTCTGTTTTCCGTTCATAATCGTTCCGTATTCGGATTTTACCCTTATAATCGTAGCGCTCGTCACCTATTTTATCGCGGCGCTCACCTGCGCGATCTGCGCGGGGTTCCGCGTTAAGGCGGCGCGTTCGGTCATAGGCGTGATCGTCGCCGCGGCGGCGTTGTTCGTGGGGTTCAGAGCTTACGGCAACAGATCGGAAGTGAGGTACGCCGGGCACGGATTTAAGTATATGCACGGCTATTCGAGCACCGATTTCACTGATTACACGGTCTACGCTTCCAAATCCAAGCTCGTGACCCCCGACACGGATCCCGGCTATATGATAGAAAACGAAGAAGAAATGCCGGTGATGGACGGGGCCGAGGCGTGCTATCCGCTTTACGCGGCGTTCGCCAAAGCCGTTTACAAAAATATAGACGTCATCGAGCGCGAATACATACAATCCGGACAGGATTCGGGAGCAAACGGAAAGATAGTCACGTTCACCAACACGGTGGTAGGATTCGAACGCCTTGTGAACTGTGACGCCGATCTGTTTTTCGGCGCACGGCCCTCGAAATCGCAGCAGGAATACGCAAAGAATGCGGGAGTGGAGCTCGTCATCACGCCCATTGGCAAAGAGGCATTCGTGTTCTTTGTTGAAGACGACAACCCCGTCGATTCGCTGACGAGCGAGCAGCTCAGGGCGATCTACCACGGCGACGTCACTAACTGGAAAGACATAGGCGGCAAAGACGAAGAGATCGTTGCGTTCCAGCGCCCGGAAAATTCCGGCTCACAGACAATGATGCAGTATTTTATGGGCGAAACGTCTTTGATGGATCCGAAAAAATACTACGTCGCCGATATGGCGGGCGTTTTGGACGTTGTCGCACAGTACGCCAACGAAGCCGGCGCTTTGGGATATTCGTTCCGCTACTTTGTGGAAGAACTTCAGCAGGAAAAAGGCGTAAAGCTTATATCTGTTGACGGGGTGGCGCCCACTTTGGAAAACATAGAAAACGGCACGTATCCGCTCACGGTGGATCTGGTACTCATAACCCGCAAAAACAACAAAAACGCGCGCGTGGAACAAATGATAGAATTCATCCTTTCGGAATCCGGTCAGGAGATTATACGCAAGACCGGCTACGCCGCTTTGGGAAACTGAAAAGAAAAAGACCGAAAATATTGAAAGGCACGGACAGATGGATATTCTGGAACTTAAAAACGTATCGTTCAGCGTGGCTGACGAAAGCAGCGCCAAAGAGATAGTGCGCGACGTGGATCTGAGCATACCGTACGGCAAGCTGATCGCCGTCACCGGCCCCAACGGCGGCGGAAAATCCACGCTCGCCAAGCTTATAGCGGGTATTGAAAAGCCCACCGAAGGCGCGATATTCTTCAAAGGCGAAGACATAACCGAAAGATCGATAACCGACCGCGCAAAGGCGGGGATCGGCTTTGCGTTCCAGCAGCCGGTAAAATTCAAGGGCATACGCGTGCTCGATCTGCTGCGCATCGCCGCGGGCAGAAAGCTCACGGTCGCCGAAGCGTGCGAATTCCTTTCGCTGGTGGGGCTGTGCGCGCGCGATTATATAGACCGCGAGGTGAACGCCAGTCTTTCCGGCGGCGAACTCAAACGCATAGAGATCGCCACCCTGCTTGCGCGCAGGACCGAGCTCGCCGTGTTCGACGAGCCGGAGGCCGGCATAGACCTGTGGTCGTTCAACAACCTTATAGACGTCTTCCGCCGCATGCGCGACGGTATGGACGGCGGTTCTATTATCATAATTTCGCATCAGGAACGTATATTGAACATAGCCGACGAGATAGTGGTGCTCAAAGACGGCCGCGTGGCAAGCCGCGGCAGCCGCGACGATATACTGCCCACGCTGATAGGCACATCCGCCGCGGTGAACTACTGCGTTAAGATCGATCCCAACGGGAGGTGACGGCATGAAAGAACTCGATACCATTCAAAAGCGGCTGCTCGAAGAAGTCGCCGACCTTCATACCGTACCCGAAGGCGCGTACAACATCCGCGCAAACGGCGAATCCGCCGGGAGAAGATCCACCGAAAACATAGAGATAACTTCCAAGACCGGCGTGAGCGGACTTGAGATACGCATAAAGCCGTTCACCAAGAACGAAAGCGTGCATATCCCCGTGGTGATAGCGGAAAGCGGTCTGAAAGAAGTGGTCTACAACGATTTTTACGTGGGCGAAGGCGCCGACGTCGTCATCGTCGCCGGCTGCGGCATAGATAACTGCGGAAACCAGGATTCGCAGCACGACGGCGTGCACCGCTTCTTCATAGGCAAGGGCGCGCACGTCAAATACGTGGAAAAGCATTACGGTTCCGGCGACGGCGCCGGAAAGCGCATACTCAACCCGGTGACCGAAGTGTACCAGGAAGAAGACAGCTTTGCCGAAATGGAAATGGTGCAGATAAAGGGCGTGGACGATACGCTGCGCACCACCAAAGCCGAGCTCGCAGGAGGAGCAAAGCTCATTGTGCGCGAACGTCTTATGACGCACGGCGAACAGAACGCGGTAAGCAAATACGAAGTAGCGCTCAACGGAAAAGGTTCGAGCGCCGACGTGGTATCGCGCTCGGTCGCGCGCGGCGATTCGCACCAGGTTTTCGACGCCAAGATAGCCGGCAACGCCCCCTGTAAGGGACATACGGAATGTGATTCCATCATAATGGACCGCGGACGCATACTCGCCGTCCCGGGGCTTGAAGCCAACGACACCGAAGCCGAGCTGTTCCACGAGGCCGCCATTGGCAAGATAGCGGGCGACCAGCTCATAAAGCTGATGACTCTGGGGCTTACCGAAGCCGAGGCGGAAGAGCAGATAATAAACGGATTTTTGCGGTAAGACCGCCTTTCGCGCAAAAACGCTTGACAGACACTTTTGCGAATAGTATAATAACACCGCTCCGCAAAACACGGAGCGGATAACGGGATGTAGCGCAGCTGGTAGCGCGCGTGGTTTGGGACCACGATGTCGCAGGTTCGAACCCTGTCATTCCGACCAAAGCAATAAGGACTCCCCTTGCGGGGGTCCTTATTGCATTGATAAAGCAAAAAACAGGGTTCGAAGGGCGCGTGTTGAATGACGTGCCGGTGGGATAATACCCCGAAAATTCTTTCAAATTTCCGGGGACCCCCATCTGTCAGACCGCGCCACCGCTCCGCCCGCAGGCGGGCGAACCCTGTCATTCCGACCAGAAAAAGCCCGACGCGCAAGCGCCGGACTTTTTCAACTCTATTCGCCTTCGGCGAGTTTAATTGCGTTGCAGTGTTATTCGGCTGACGCCGAGTGTTATTGCGCTTCGCGCAGTTTAAGGCGAATAGAATATCACTTCGAGCGAAAGCTCGAAATATCACTTTTCGCGCAGCGAAAAATATCACATCACGCGTCAGCGGGATATTTCACTCTTGTAAGGTAGCAGGCTCGGTGAGTCTGCTCGTTTTTTCAGCCGGTATTAACGGTTACGCAACTTAAAAAAGTGTGTAAACCCACTATGACACTTTCACGGCTTCGTCGTGTAAAGAAGTCAGTGGTCTATGCGAGGCGGTTTAACGACAGTGCAGATTTATGCAAAAGTCTCCCTGCACCCGGTTAATACTTCAACGCTGTGACGGTTGTGACGGTTGTTTGGGTTATTACCTAACAGGCGAGAGAAAAAAGCGTATTGCGTTATTGTTTTCATAGAGACGATTTGTTATAATACTATTGCAGCTGCAGAAAAAATTATTAAGGAGCCGCATGATTATGTTGCATTTAGCTGAGAATTTAAGAAAATACCGATTGGTAAAAGACCTGACGCAAGAAGACGTCGCAAATTATCTCAATATCACCCCGCAGAGCGTTTCAAAATGGGAACGCGGAGAGACCTATCCTGACATCACCTTGCTTCCTGCTTTGGCGAATATTTTTGAAACAAGTATCGATTTGCTTATCGGCATGGATGAGGTACGTTCTGCCGATGCGCGATTACAGATACACGCAAAAGCCAATGATCATTTAAGAAGCAATCAGTTCGATATGGCAGAAAAAGTATACCGTGACGCTTTGTTGATATATCCGAATAAACCGGGAATGATATTGGGACTTGCGGGAGTTTTAGCCTTGCAAGGACAGACAGAAGAAGCTATAGCATTAACTGAAAAAGGGTTGCCCTTGTCACAAAACGAAAAGCAGAAGGCGACTCTGAGAGCAACACTTTGCTTTCTTTATGCAAAGATCGGACAGAACGATCGCGCGGCAAAACTCGCTTCTGAATTGCCGCACACAAGGGAAAGCCGAGAAGTGATCTATCCTCTTATAGTATCCGCCGATCACTCTGATTCGTTCGATGAAAATATCAGAACACTCATTCTTGGGGAAGATGTTTGATGTGTATCGTGCCGGATATCATCATAAAAACCACTTGCGTTATGAACACTCAGACCAACACAAGAAGGGCTCCCCTTGAGGGAGTCCTTTTTGCGCAGTTGAAGCAGAAGCAGGGTTCGAAGGGCGCGTGTTGAATGACAGCCCGGGCAGCAATAAATAAAGGAAAAAAGGAATAAATCTGCTTTTTGTTTTACACGGATCGATTTTGAGGCTTGAAATTACAAAAGCGGCATGTTATAATATAAGTAATTCAAAAAACAGGAGGTCACACATGAAAAAAATATTAGCGCTCACGCTTGCACTTTTGGTGCTCGTCAGTCTGGCTGCTTGCGGAAGCTGCGGCAGTTCCGGCAACAACAGTACAAACAATTCCGCCGCTACCGGCGATGATCAGCAATCCGGAAATGAATCCGGCACCGGCAACAATTCGCAAAGCGGCAGTACCGCCGAACCGGCAAAGCTCAGCGCCAGGATCAATTTGATTGACCTTGACGACAGAGATCCGTCCGTCCTTCGCGGCGTGGCCATCAAAGGCAACTGTGCCGGCACTGCGGGCGACTTCAACAGCAAGGCGAAGTCCCTTACCGACGTCCGCTGTATTTTCGAGCTGAATGAGTGGGTCGAATTCTACCCGGATACCGACGCGACCTACGGGCTCAGAGTCTGGATACTCAAGCACCGCGACGATCAGGAATATTACAACACCTGCAAATTCAGCGACCTTATGCCGAACTTTGCAAACTATTGCGATCTTCATTATCCCGAGGATGAAGAAAATCCGGATGAATGGAACTGGGGCAGCTTCTACCTGAATAAGGATGAATGCGAACCCGGCTATTACGATTTCGTTTTCACTTATGAGGGAAAAGCGATCGCCACCCTGCTGACCCGTTTCTATAACGAAAATGAGCTCACCGTCAAATCCGACGCGGAGCTTGAAGCGCTGATGCACGAATGACCGGCGCCGCGTTTTAAGAACGTTTTTGAACGTACAGGAACGACGCGGATCTGATCCCCGGCGGCAAAGCCGGCGCCTGTGATAAGTCACCAAAAAAAGCAGCCTTTGCGGTGTACTTCGTAAGGAAGTACACCGCAGCTAAATTCGCCTTGCGGCGAGCTAAATTGGGCTTCGCCCAGCTAAATTTGCTTCGCAAGCTAAATTCGGCTTTGCCGAGCTGAAAAAGGCGAATTTAATTTAGCTGTCCCTATGGGACAATTTAGCTATCGAACGCAGTGAGATAATTTAGCTGCGAGCGACTGCGAGCAATTTAGCTGTTTTCAAAATCATTCTTAATATCAGAGCGGTTAGAACAAGCTGAAAGAAAATAACCCACTATGACACTTTCTCTATTCGAAAGATGTCAAAGTGGGCTTGTTTCTTCTTTATGTTGCCTCTCTGTTGAGGCTCTTTTTTTATTTCTCAAATCTCGTCCGCGCGGATCGTTGTCAGACCGTTTTTGTAAAGATACGTTTCAAACGAATAAGGTGCGAGGCTTATTTCAAATTCCTCTCCGTCGATGACAAGAGCCGCGGAGCGTTCAACATCCGTCGGGTTGAAGATGCGTATGACGTCGCCTTTTCCGTATTCGCTTTCCTTGTACGCGGTGACGGTCAGACAGTCGTCGCCTTTCAGCATAAGTCCATCCTTCGGCTTTTCTCCGTCGCCGGACGGGAAGAACGACATACAGTACGGCGCCTCGCAGTACTGCTGCGTCAGCCTTTCCGCGCGGTCAAGCAGCGCGTTCTTTTCGCCGCCCGTTATCCTGAATTCAAACGTCTGCTCGCTCATATCCATATGAGGCATGAATCTGTCGTCCGGCATCACGCGCCTGTCGCCGAGCGGATGAGCCGTGTACGGAACGGTATGGAGCAGGGAGATCCTGTATTCGTCTCCCTCGACGCTTGAACCGTAGGTCGATCTGCCGCGTATCAGAACGGCGCTGCCGCCCTCGTCTATCAGTTTGTATCTTTGCGACACGGTCTCGTCCCCGTTCGTCAGAAGCGCTTCTCTGCCGTACGGGACCTGCCCGACGACGCCGTCGAGCCTCGTCGCCGGCAAAGCGAGCTTTACCATTTTCAGCTTTTCGTCAAGTCTTATCCTTATCGAAACGTCGATCTCGGCGGTGTGCTTTGACAGTCCGTATCTGACGTACGCGCGCGAGGTGCCGTAACCGAAGACCGCCTCTATGACCGTGCGCACGCTTCCGTTCTCTATTACGCGGACGGCCGGCAGTTTTCCGGTCGCGCAGTATTTCGCCGTCTCCTCTTCGTCAAGAAGAGAAAAGCTTCCGAGCAGGCTGCGGTACGACGTTACCGTCATACCCCACGCGTCAGCCTTGTCCTCAAGCACGTCTATGCGGCAGGCGTTATGCAAAAGCTCCTCTCCGTCAACGGAATAAGACGAGATAAGCCCCGTGTTTTTGCCGATCTTAACGCGCATCCTGCCGTTATCGAAAACAAATTCGCCGTTTTCGTCGGGCAGCTGTTCGGGCTTTTGCTTTTTCTTCTCCTCGAACCTGCAGTTGAAGCGCGTTACGCCGCACGGCTTTGCCTCTGCGTAAAAGCTGATGCGCTTGCGCCAGTCTATCGGTATGTTTGAAAGCTCCTTTTCCGGCTGGCACGGGATCTCGGAGCCGTTTTCGTCGTACAGATGCGGATATTTTACCGTGTCGCCCCAGCCCTGGTCCCAGAGCATGAATTCACATTCGTATATCCCCTTTACCGGGTACGGATGCGGATTGTAAACTATCACGGGTATTTCGTCGTCCTTCGCCTTCTTTTGTCCCGCGCACATCGCGAAGGTGGATCTTGCGCGCAGCTTCGTCAAGGTATCGTACGCGCCGCCGAGCTGTCTTATGCCCATCGCCTCGACCGGCTCGACCGAGGAGCCCGGCAGATAATCGTGGAACGTGGCGAACAAAAGCGCCTTTTCCGCCTCCGTCAGAAGTTCCTTCGGATATTTGTGCGCAAAGCGCGAGAGCATACACATTTTTTCCGTCCCGTAATACATATCCTCAAGCGCGCGAAACATCGATTTCAGCTTCGCCTGGCTCGTGTAACAGCCGACCGCCCACGGATTTATGCTTTTGTCCCATACGGGAAGCTCCGTTTTGTCAAGCTTGTCAAAATAGTCGTTCGGAGCGGCGTGAACGACCCTGTCGCCGTTTTTCTCCGCCTCCGCCATCAGTCTGTCGAGGTTGTCGAGGTCCTTTTCGGAAGCGCCGCCGCCGTGGTCGCCCACTCCCCACAGACATATACCTGTCCCGTTGTCTTTAAGGGCGTTCAGATGGCCCTGCGCCTTTAAATGCGCCGTGTAAAGCCCCGTGCCGTAGCCGTCGGGCTGACGCTCGCCGATTATTTCCGAACCGTTGAAGCCGACCCAGCGGTAGCTGTTCGGCATTCTGATCAGGCCGTCGTCCGGGCGGCAGTGTATATAGTATTTATATCCGCATTTTGATAGGATCTGCACGAGTCCGCGGCTGTGACCGAAGGAATCGTAGTTGTTTGCAACGTCCGGGATAACGCCGAATTTCTCGTAGAAATATTTGCGTCCGTACGCCGCCTGCCGTACGAACGTCTCGCCCGACGGCATATTGCAGTCCGGCTGAACGTACCAGCCGCCGACTATGACCCATTTTCCTTCGCTGACGAGCTTTTTGATCTCCGCGAAAAGCTGAGGCTCGTATTCCTCCACCCATTCGTAAAGCACCGCCTCGTTGTGGCAGAAAACGTAATTGCCGCGCTCGCGGCAGAATCTCGCCGCCACGCGGAACGTGGAGACGGCCGCGGCGGCTCCCTCGTCCCATTCCCATTGCCAGACGGGGTCAAGATGAGCGTTTGAGATCAGATAAAGCGTTTTTTTCATATTACACCTCGCATAAAGCAGACAGTCCGTCCGCGGAATAAGCGCCCGCGCGGTTTATCGCCGCGGCGCTGTTTTTGTTGAAATTCGTGTGTCCTATGTATCTGTAAAGCTCCGAAATCTCGTCGACGAACTGCTCCTCCGTTTCGCATTTTGCGGAGGCGAAGCGCAGAAGCGCGTATTCGCAGACGATGCCGCAAAGCGCCGCCTTTATATCGGCGCCCGGGAAATCCGTTATGAACATACGGTTGACGATGAGATTTTCATACCACAGACCGGCTTCGGGGAAACGGCTGTCAAATGAGGCAATATCCCCGTACAGCCGCTCTTCGCCGTCCCTGTCCCTTCCGTACCCGCAAAAATCCTTATACACGATCTCGTCAAAGCGCTCCGACGCCTCCGCCATGATGCCCGTATACATAGCGAGCAGACCGAAATGTAAATACGTATAGCCGTGCCCGAAAACGACCGGCAAAAGCGCCCTGATACGCTCCTTCAGCGGTTTTTCGCGGTTCTGGAGAGCTTTTACGTACGTTGAGGCAGGCTCCGGCAGAGGCGCGGAGAATGAAAGCGGCGCGTCGCGCATAAGCATCTCGACGACGCGCTCACAGCTTGCGCTGCATCCGGCGTGCGCGTCCGTGAACGAGCGCGGATACATACGGCAGACGGCGGGCAGGACTTCCTCGCCGCATTCTATCTGCAAAGAGCACAGCCCTTCCTCGTTAATCAGCCGGCATTTGCCCGTGTACGACGGCTTCATCATCGCATATCTTTCGGGCGACGGATCGTCGACCGGGGCAAGCGCGACGTCGAGCGACGAGCGAAGGTCCGCGGGACAGTCCAGCCCCAGCAGTCTGAAATATTCCGTATCGGACACCGTTATTCCCCATCCGCCGCAGCAGACGCGGCGGCAGGCGCCGCATTTGCACTTGAATTTATCGTAATAATCCGTATATATCCTCATTTTGCCGCCCTCTTGCTTTTTGTTTATTTTATCACAAAAACACGTAAAAATCAATAGTTTTTTTGATTTCACGTTATGACTTTCGCCGGCACGGCGTACGTGGAAAATCTGACGTTCTGCGATACGTCAAAATTGTCCACGGCTTTGATAAGTCCGACGCATCCGATCTGAAACAGATCGTCGGAGTTGTCGCCGCGCTTTTTTATTTTGCTCACCTCCGATAAAACGAGCTTGAGATTTGAGGTGATGAATTCCTCGCGCGCCGCCCGGTCGCCCGCCTTGACGCGCTCCATAAGGGCGCGCGCCTCCGTATCGGACAGCGTCTTGAGCTGCGACGTGTTTATGCCCGTCACAAGCACTTTGTTGTTCATATATAAAATTCCTTTTTTTGATATGATCTGCGCATCGCGCATATATATTATTGCCGCCTCTTTTTCCGCGCCGCACGTGTATTATGCCTGTATTTTTTGCCAAATCCGTTTTCGGCGTGATTTTTTCATCGGATTTAATAAAAATCACCGTTTTTTACATAAAAGTATTTGACAAATCAAAAAAAATATGGTAATATATAACGGAATATATATAGGAAAATATAAAAGGGCCGAATGAAACGGAAAATTGATTACAAAGATTATCTTGATAAGGTAAAGGGCTGTTTTGCCGGCAAGGCGGCGATAGGCACGATGGGCGCTCCGTACGAGGGCGTTAAAATGAGAATGGAGCTGAAATACCGTCCCGAGATGACGGACGCCGCGCTTCCGAACGACGACCTTGATCTGCAGGTCCTGTGGCTTGACGTCGTACAGAAATACGGCGCGGATTTCACGTCAAGACAGCTGCTGCAGCGCTTCTGCGAATACTGCGACTATTCGCCCGGGGAATACGCCGTAATGCGCAAAAACTACCTGTGCGGGATATACCCGCCTTATTCGGGAAGCTACAGAAACGATTTTTACAGGCAGGGCATGGGCTGCCCGATACGCTCCGAGATCTGGGCGTGTCTTGCGCTGGGCGAGCCGAAGCTCGCGGCGGAATACGCGAGCCGCGACGGCGTGCTCGATCACGAGGGAGAATCCGTCTACGCGGAGATGTTCTTTGCGGCGGCGGAGGCGGAGGCGTTTTTTGAATCCGATATGGAGAGGCTGATAGAGGTCGGTCTGTCCGTGATCCCGTCCGACTGCAAATTCGCCGGACTTGTGAAATACGTCTGTGAGCTTTGCGAAACGTATTCCGATATGGAGACGATACACGCGTGGATCCTCGACAGATACGGTCATCCCGACTGCACAAACCTGTTTCAGAATATGGGCGTTACGCTCGCGGCGCTTCTGCTCTGCGGCGGCGACCCGATAAAAACGGGAATGACGGCGCTCAACTGCGGCTTCGATACGGACTGCACCTGCGCTTCCGCCGGCGCGATGCTCGGCATAATTTTAGGCGGCGAGAGCTTTTCCGAGCTTACGGGACTGTATGATCTGAAATACGTTTTATCCGTAAGATCGGAGGGACACGGCGACAGGACGGAC
>JAEEGH010009625.1_pt1 | contig 22486 bp, 19 predicted proteins | sample 9134181 | NCBI WGS metagenome assembly JAEEGH01 (sample SAMN16246544, study PRJNA631951) | gut metagenome | biome: gut microbiome; feature: rumen; material: DP-attached | host: Bos | place: Iran: Karaj | collected 2018-10
TGACCCATGTGATTAAGGATGCAAGACGTCTCGGAAGATTCTTATCAAGGAAAAGTTTTTTCATAAAATAGTAATTTGCAATACAGGGAATGAATACAAGAGTGTTCATGAATGCTTCCTGATCAGGATTCTGACTGACTGACCAGTAATGATTCTGTATAAACGCTGTAATGATGAAGGATACACAGACAATACAGGCTATGTATGTACCAGCTTTTTTTTGTGTGTAAATTTTGCCATTTATCCGATGCTCTAGGAAATAGCCAATCAAAGGGAAAAACACCTGGTGCTCCATGACAAAGAGAGTGAATGAATCTGAGGGTTTCAGTGGAATTCCCAAAATAAATTATGCGATAAACTCGGATTTTTTAAGCAGGAACCAGATTATGATGAGATAGTAGAAATCCCGCTGCTCCATTACCTTTACCAGCTTCCTTAAAAGCGGGAGAGAGATCAAATAGGCGAGATACTGATAGAGGAACCAATAGGAATCTGTTTGTGCAGACCCGTACAGATTTGACAGGAAGACCCACCAGCTGATCTGACTGTTATTCTTAAAAACAAAGTAGATATAAGAGATCAAGGAGAATAAAAAAAGAACTGTCAGATATCTGAATACTCTTTTAAGAAGCTGAGAAATGCTTTCTTCTTTTGGAAGGAGCAACGCCCCTGAGATCATATATAACATAGGTACTCCTGTTTTTATCAGAAAGGAAATTCCTATGTAAAGCGGCCTGCTGGGACCGGCATCAGGCAGTGCATGATATCTGTACAGTATGGTATGGTGCGCAATGACCAGAATGATTGAAACAATCCGGATAATATCAAGATGTGTTTTTCTGGAGTTTATAGTATTCATTTCATAGGCCTTTATGAATAGATTTCCGCCTCGACAAAGAGGCGGTCTTTTTTTGAGCGTCCGCCGATGTCAGATATCTTTCCTTTTCCTTTTCCGTGTACCGAGATAACATCGTTTGCTTTTATCTGCGCATCGGGTTCTTCACAGACTGCGTAATTGAGAGACACAGCGCCCAGACGGATCAACTCTGCTGCAGTACTGCGGGAAATACCGAACATGTTGCCTGCAACAGCATCAAGACGCATGCTTTTTACTGTAAATTCCTTTATTCTGGTTTTCCTCTCGGGAAAGCTGACATCAGAGAGTGAGATTTGTTCTGCCTTTACACTGCAGCGGCCGACCTTGTTAAGTTCCCGGAGAAGCAGCGGTACAACGGAAGCCATGCAGAAAACTACAGCGGTATCGCTGTTGATAAGGATATCGCCGATTCTGTTCCTTTCAATTCCGAGACCGAGTATAGCACCAAGATAATCTCTGTGTCCGGGTTCACCGAAGAAGCTTCTGATCTGTACGACCTGGATGGCGTCCTCAACATCCAGATCCTCCTCGGACAGGAAAAACGGCAGGAAGAAAGCCATCTTTCTTTCACATTCCGGGTGACCTCCGCTGAGAAATAGTTTAACCTCATCAGAGGGAAGCCGGAGTTTTTCAGCTTCCAGACATTCTGCCGGTGTAAGAAAACTGCTGCTGGTAACGCAACAGTTTTTTTCACAGCGCTGTGCAAGATCAAGAAGCCTTCTCGAAAGCTCATTCTGCGTCTCGGCGCGGGATGAATAAGTGCCCATGTTTCGTACCTGCTTTTCACAGAAAGGAGCGGGTACTTTTTGTACCCGCCTTATATAAACCGGGAACTGAGCCCGGAAAGGAGAATGCGCAATTGCGGCGCATTCCCGAAATGATTATACGGGTTCCGGACAGACTTGTCAATAAAATACGGGAAATCATGTTGACGGAAGATCTTATAATATCTATAATAAACAAAAATCATGACGGGGGTATAAATGTGAAAAAAAGGCTGGCATTGGATTCGTTTCTGAATTACCGGTTTCTTTCAGAGCTTTCATTTGCACCGGACGGGAAACAGGCTGCTCTGGTTGTCAGCAACTGTGACGAAAAGAATAACTGTTATCATTCGGATATCTGGATGTATCGGGAAGAACAATGGCTGCAACTGACATCAGATGGGAAGGTTTCCTGTTTTGAATGGGAGGATACAAACCACATTCTGTTTCCGGCAGCACGGACAGAGGAAGAGATAAAAGCTAAGGAGGAAGGAAAGCAGCAGACGGTATTTTACCGCCTTTCTACGCAAGGAGGGGAAGCAACAGCTGCATTTTGCATTCCTCTGCATGTACAGGCATTCAAAAATGCCGGTTCAGGGAAATGGCTTTTATCCGCTTATGTCGACCTTAACTGCCCGGACTATTATAAGCATACGGAAGAGGAAAGGGAAAAAATAGACAAGGAGAAAAAGCAAAATAAAGACTATGAGGTTCTGACTGAAATACCTTTCTATCAGAATAGCGGCGGTTTTTCCGATAAAAAGCGATCAGCTCTTTTCCTGTATGAGGAGGCAGAAAAGAAACTGATCCGGCTTACTGATCCTAAGGAAGAGGTCAGCTCTTTTACCTTATCTGATGATAAAGCTAAACTGTGGTATGTAAGTTCCCGCGGGGGAGATGTACTTTTTTATAATCCATCAGGAATCACGGAAGTCAGCCTTTCCACCAGGGAGAGCCGGTGCGTTACAGAGGATCTCGGGCTTGAACCTTATTTTCTGGAATATACCGGAGGAAAACTTGTTCTTGCTGCAGAGGAAAAAAACTGCAGACATATCGCCCGGGAAGGCTGTTTTTATCTTGTTGACTGTGAAACCGGGGGACTTACACTTCTGTTTCACAATAAGGAAGCGTTGTTCAACTCAACAGGGAGTGACTGCCGTTACGGCGGAGGCTACCAGGAAAAGGGGGCAGGAGAGAATCTTTGGTTTCTGACAACCGTCCGGGATGGCGTGGAATTAAAGAAGCTTAATACTGACGGTGCTGTGTGTTGCGCAGCCAAATGTGCATCAATAGACTGTTTTGATATTTCGCCTTCCGGAGATATCCTGTGCGTGGCAATGACAGAAGGGAAACTTCAGGAAGTATACCGCGTAGAGAATTCAAAGATCTCTCCGGTCAGCAGCTTCAATGAGGAAGTGCTGGAGAACGTATATATTGCCCCTTACAGAAAACTGACAATTACTTCTCAGGGCAAAGAGATTGACGGCTGGATCCTATATCCGAAGGATTATTGTGAGGATAAAAGCTATCCGGCTATTCTGGACATACACGGAGGTCCGCGCACAGCCTACGGAGAAATTTTTTACCATGAAATGCAATTCTGGGCAAATGAAGGCTATTTTGTGTTTTTCTGCAATCCTGTCGGCAGTTCGGGAAGAGGATGGGAGTTCGCAGATATTACCGGCTGTTACGGAGAGGATGAATACAGGAATCTGATGGATTTTACAGACGCTGTCCTGGAAGCCTGCCCTCAGATTGATCCGAAACGTATGGGATGTGCGGGAGGTTCATATGGAGGATACATGGCAAACTGGATACTCGGCCATACAGACCGCTTTGCCGCGGTTGCCACTCAGCGTTCCATCTCCAACTGGATATCGTTCAGCGGAACTTCAGACATCGGATACTTCTTTACTCCAAACCAGCACGGGGCAGATATTTATTCAGAAGAAGGTGTTCGGCTGTTATGGAACTGCTCTCCTCTGAAGTATGTCAGCAATATGAAAACGCCGACACTCTTTATTCATTCAGACGAAGATTACAGATGCCCGATTGAACAGGGCCTGCAACTATTTACAGCTTTGAAGGAAAAGGGTGTGCCGGCGCGGTTTGTTTGGTTTAAAGGGGAGAATCACGAACTCTCGCGTTCCGGTAAGCCACTGCACAGAATACGCCGCTTGCAGGAAATCACCGCCTGGATGAACCAATACTGTAAAGAAAACAAATAAGAGATAGCATATTGACAATAATTGCGTAGGCAGAAATATGTCTACGCAATTATTGCTATAATATTATGTTAACAATAGCTTCCCTCGACTTCTTCTTATTTTTCCAGTCCATTCGCTATAAAGTGGTCGCTGTGCATCTTCATGGATGAAGGCATACCGGCCATATAGAAGGCACTGTTGTGAGCACCGTCACGCAGTTCCCAGATGACATCAGCTCCTATGCTTTCTAGATATTCACCGGCTCTCCTGGTATTTTCCGGATTAACCATCTGATCTGAAAAACCGCAATCGAGATAGAAATTCAGTCCGGTGAGATCTTCTGGCAGATAATCAGAGATATCTTCCGGAACTGCACCCATATGGCTTGCAAATGAGCTGAAGATCTCCGGATGTGTTACACCGACTTTAAACACACCGCCGCCACCCATGGAAATTCCGCTGATTGCACGAAATTCGGGCTGAGGGATAGTGCGATAGTTGCTGTCAATCTCTTCTATCATATCAACATATATGTGGCTTGCCCATGGACCTACATTGTCTCCTATGGAACCATCGGCCGGAACTTCTGTGTCTTCGTAAAAGCTGTTCTTTCCGGAATTCGGCATGACAACGATCATTTCAGCTATATCGCCGGAAGCAATCCATTCATTCATATGAGATTCAATATGATCGACGTTGACAAAAGAGTCTCCTGTGGAATTGATACCGTGGAGAAGGTAAACAACAGGATAGTTTCTGTCTGGCTGCTCATAATAAGAAGGAGGAAGGTAAATACTGTATTCAAGTACCTTTCCGTTCATGGCATCAATGTGGGAAATATATTTCACTTTATAGCAATGGCTCATATTACCCTGTTCAAGCCCTGTCTCCGGATCAAAGTATTCAATCATTTCCGGAAGAGCAGAAATGATAACAGATTCACCATCCTTTTCACCTGCTATCGTGCGGGAAGCAAAATAGACAGGCCGCTCATGGTAGGAATAAAAAGCACTGTTTTCATCAGTAACAGTTATGCTGTCGTATTCTTCAAAGAGAGATTTGATCTGTGCGAGCTTTTCAGCCTTCTCAAGTTCATTTTCGTTGAAGGTTTCTGAAAGGGTAGCTGCATAGGCATCCAGATCTTCTGTTTCCAAAGCGTGAGCCTGAGCAGTGACCGTGGTCTCATAAACAGCTGCATCGTTCAGCTTTTCTATAGGCAGATTTTTCAGGAAATTTACACAGTCGCGCGTGGCAGCGAGTGCCAGTGTACGGTCATAAAACCCACCAAAGGAATTATTGTTATAGATTCGGATGCAGAGCTCATTTTCACCTTCCCGGAAGAGTTCTGCGGGAACCGGGTATTCTCGGGAGACTTCCCAATAGGATTTCTCGAAGCTGAAGGCACCATGGTTAATAAATCCGCCGTCTGATGGTATATTTGCCGGGTCGGCTTTCTGCCCGTTTTCATCAATGAAGCCACTGGCAGCAACAGGAGTCCCGTTCACATAAACTACATCCAGATCATCAATTACACCCAGGAGAAGGGTTACGTTTTCTTCCGTTAAAAAGCCTTCCGGAACGATTATGGTTTTGCAGAACCATGCCTCGCTCCAGTTCGGAAAGAGTTCATTTTCGCTCAGAATACTGCGGTCATTTTCTGCGGGAGTTTCTCCGCGATACATCTGAAGCAGCCCGCCTGTCGCATAATCGGCAGCAGGGCACAAAATTGATTCCCAGGCTGAATATGTATCGGCTGAAGGTATTTGCGCAGTGTTACTGTCTTCCCAGGTCACTTCACACATATCATAAGGCATATACTGATACATGTTACTGTATTTGCGATAGACTTTGAAATTCCATTCACCTGATAAATCGACGTACTGAGAAGTGTACTCGGCAGATTCCGCATTATCTGCAAATGATGCAGGGAAGAGAGTAAATAGCAGGCAGAGTGCGAGTGCTGCGGCCAAAAAAATTTTGCGCTGTTTTTTCATGAGAATGCTCCTTTCAGATTTAAAGATTTTATGTTCATGCAGAGCATCTGTATAATAATATCTATACGCAGCTCTGAAATGAATCCGATAAAAAAAGTTTGATTTAAAATTAATTAACGTTGTTAATTAAATGGTGTCATTATTACGCAGAATGAATTGATTCTGCGTAATAATACGAAAATGTTCTGCTCAGCCTTTTACGGCACCGCTGGTCATACCGGCGATGATCTGTTCCTGGAACAATATATACCCGAGAATTGAGGGGACGATCGAAATTACGATCGCTGCATACATCGATACGTAGTCAGTAGAGAACTGATTGGTAAAGTAACGGATTCCAACCTGAATCGTTCGTAACTTTTCCGAAGAGACGATCAGATTTGCAAATACAAATTCATTCCAGCAGGTAAGAAATTCAAAGGTTGCTGCAGTGACAATCCCGGTGCGGCTGAGCGGGAGCAGAATATGGAAAAATCTGCCGAAGAATCCACAGCCATCGATATAGGCGGCTTCTTCCACTTCCATGGGAATGGAATCCATCAGGCCGCGGATCAGGAAAGTGGACATAGGAATACCGATTGCACTGTACAGAAGAATCATGCCGCCATAGGTGTTATACAGGCCAAGCTTGTTGATGATGACAAAGTAGGGGACCATCAGAGCATTCAGAGGTACCAGAATCCCGGCTGTAAAGAGAGTGAAAATATGTTCTCTGCCTCTGAAGCGGAAACGGGAAATACAGTAGGCACTCATGCTGGCAATGATAACATTCAGCAATGTGGCGAAAAGACCTACAATTACCGAATTCAGGAGCATTCTTCCTAATCCGGCAACGGCCAAAGCATTGGTATAATTTGACCACTGCGGCTTTGCCGGCAAAGAGAAGGGAGAATTTGCCAGAAATTCAAAATTTGTTTTCAGTGAGGAGATAATCAGCCAAATCAGGGGGAAAATGGTATATATTGCAAAAAAGATAATCAGAATCCAACGCAATACAGCTAACAGAAGTTCCTTACCGTGCAAAGCGGGACGCAGCCTTGTTTCACTCATCGTAAAGCCCTCCTTGCTTTCTTCAGTGCAGCAGCTTCTTCGTTTCGTCCCTGGAAGAGGGTTCGGATACAGACAATGAAGACGATGCCGATAATAATCAGAATAACAGCGGAAGCACTGGCAATGCCATAGTTTGAGCTCTGCATCTTTTTATACATATAAAGCACAATGGTAGAGGTTGTGTTGGCAGGCTGACCGTTTGTCAGCATATAGACCTGTTCAAACTGACGCAGACCCATGACACTGGCCAATGTCACACAGGTCAGCAGTGAGGTTTTCCTGATCAGCGGGATAGTAATATAGATGGCCTGCTGAAAGTCTGACGCACCGTCTATAGTTGCAGCTTCATAGTAGGAGGTATCGATCGTGGTGATGTCTGCCATCATGATGACCATATAGTAGCCTACATAAAATACCCAGGAAATCAGAACGGCCGGAAAGGCGGTCTGAATAGTACCGAGCCAGTCTTTGGCAACCGCTCCTAAGCCTATGGCACGGAGAAGGCCGTTAAGCATGCCGTGCTCAGCATTGTAAATAGCTCTCCAGAGGGTAGCCAGAGCAATACCGGAAATAACCTGGGGGAAAAAGTAAACCGTACGGAAGAATTTCCATCCCTTAGGCTTGCGGGACAATATGATTGCCATTACCATAGCAAGAGGAACCTGAATGAAACCGGCAACCAGTGCCCAGATGATATTGTTGATGACAGAGCGGATAAAAGACTTATCTTTAAACAAAAGCTGAAAGTTTCTTATATTGTTATAAGCTGGAGCGGAGATTCCATTCCATTTCAGCAGGCTGACGGCAATCACATAAATAACCGGGATGACAAAGAAAATAACCATCACAGTGATAGCGGGAGCCATAAAGGCAATCAGCGGCCCTTTATCAGAGCGTGTAGGTTTCAAGAAGGCACCATCCTTTCACAGGATTTTAAAATAGGCTGCGGGATAAACCGCAGCCTTTCAAAGTAAAGAGAGTTTTATCAACCCATTTCAATTGCCATCTGCAGCTGATCAACAAAGCCCTGGGCATCAACTTCACCGAGAACCAGCGCTGATACAGCAGCCGGGAACTCAGCAATGAAAGCGGGCGGGAATGCAGCCTGGACATGCATGATGGTATAGGGGGCAGTAGAGGCAACTTCTGTAACTTTCTGGGAAATCAGATTTGTTTCGGGAGAAGCTTCATATTTGACAAAGAACATAGAACCGGAACTGAGCGCCCACTGAGAAACACGCTCAGGTTCGGAGATATACTGCAGGAATTTTATAACAGCTGCTTCCTTGGCGGGGTCAGTCTGCTTTCCGGCAGCCAGGAATGCCTGTACAGTTGTGACGAGGCCGCCTTCACCTTTGCCGCCTTCATAAGTCGGGTTCTTGGCAACTTCGCATACGTCTGCGAGGAGAACACCGTCAATAGCATTATCTTCCTTATACAGGTTGGCAATCCACCACGGGCCATTCAGGTAAATAGCAGTATCGCGCTTAATCCAGTGGCCGTTGACATCCGGAGCACCGGCAGAGACAGCGCCTTCAAAGGTGTAATCATACATCTTCTTCAGAACTTCAGCAGCTTCAACGAAGGCGGGATTGGAGAGGCCGTCTGCATAGACATCCTTGCCGCCGATGGCTTCAAGCAGCAGAGAGTACCACAGCATGGAAGACCATGCATTTTCACCGGCCATCTGACCCATAACATTATAACCGGCTGCTTTTACATCATCAGCCATCTTGAAGAACTCTTCATAGGTTGCAGGGAAATGATCCCAGCCTGCAGCAGCAAATATTTCCTTATTGTAAATAGGAGTGAATACAGCTGCTTCGAACGGAAGAATCGTAACAACACCGTCGGCATTCCATGCTTCAGCTGTTCCGGCTGCAAAGTTTTCACCCCAGCCTGCATCCAGATACGGCTTCAGATCCATAAACTTACCGGATGCGGAGAGTTCTTTAATCTCAAAAGCAGTGTCCAAAATGCAGAGATCAGGAGCACTGCCGGTGGTTATTGTAGTACGAATTTTATCACGGTAGGCCTGATAGTCAGTCTGTTCTTCAACAACGATGCGGATTGAACCGGCATTTTCTGCATTAAAAGCATCAATCATTTCTGCGAGATAAGCGGCCTTGGAGTCTGTGCCGACCCAGATGCAGGGGAAATTGATAACAATTTCATCGTCTGCAAATGCGGGCTGTGCAATGACTGTCAAAGACAGGCACATTGCAAATAACAGGATCAGTGCGAAAATCTTTTTCATGTTGTTTCTCCTTTTGATTAACATTTTTAATTAATTACCGCAAACCCTTGCGTTTGATAACATCATTATAGAGAAAGAAACCGAGGTTGTAAAGGCCTTTTTCACAGCCTGAGGATATAAGGCCGGATTTTTGTTTGAAATACCCAAAAAGAGAAGTCTGTATTTGTGCAGGTTAACCAAATTTAAAGGCGAGGTTTTTAAACAAGCCGCTAAAGGGAGAGGACGTTTTGAAGAATACGGGTGGATAGCCAATTGATGAGGAAACGGTGATCCATCCTCCGGAGTATAATTCTCCGTTCCACAAATGCTGCCAGCTTCCCTGCGGAAGCCATACCTTTCGATTATCCCTGCCTGGCTCTACAACGGGAGCAACAAGCAGATCATCACCAAGCATGTAACTGTATAATTCTCTGGAATATGCGGTGTCCTCATCAGGGGCTTCCAGAAACAGGGGACGCATGACAGGAAGCCCGGAGTAGCTGTTCTGCTCGACACAGTGCTTCAGATACGGGAAAAGCGCGGTGTGGAGATTTGTCAGCCTGGCAGCAGCGTTGAGGATGGTGTTGCTGTCATAAAGCTGGACATTCGATGCCGGACGATTACCCTCATGAGTGCGCATAACCGGCGTAAAACAGGTAAATTCCAGCCAGCGGAGAAGAAGTTCTTCATCCCGCTTCAGATAAAATAGTGTTGTATAGCCACCGGCATCACAGGTATGCAGGCCAAAGCCGCTCATACCGAGAGTGAGTGCCGCTGTGATGACAGATGGCAGGCCGTCATCAGCTGACCAGTCAACGCACTGATCGCCGGCCCAGATCAAAGTTGCACTCTTCTGACTGCCGGCTGCGCCTGCCCTCATGAAAAAGACACATTCACCGAGCTTCCCGCTCTCTTCCACAGCTTCCCGGTTGCACTCTGCCCACAACACAGGCCAGCGGTTATGCAGGGCAAGGCCGGAACCTTCGTAACAGACAGCATCAGCAGGAAGATATTCTCCGAAGTCTGCCATCCAGCCCTTGAAACCGAGTGCAATGAGATTGTTTTTAATGATATTCTTATACCAGGCATACGCTGCAGGGTTTGTCAGATCCACAACTCCGCAGTCATACTCGCCGAAATCAAATAAATAGTCTGATCCGTCTTTTCTGCGGACCAGGAAGTGATTTTCTTTTGCCTCGCGAAAAAGAACGCCGTCCTCTACCAGGTAAGGGTTAATATAACCCATCCAGGCTGTTCCTGTATCTTCCGCAATTACTTTATCCAGTTGCGGATAGAGTTCCTGATTCCAGCGCCAGTCCCACTGCAAACGGGAGCCAAAGGACGTGACTCGCTTTCCCTCCCAGTCCTGAATCCAGACAGCAGAAAGATCAAGCCCGGCGTCACGGCAGCGCTTTTCCATCGCAACGGCCCGTTCCGTACCGCCCTGTACACCGAGCCACAGACCGCGCATGGCCCACTCAGGTAAAGAAGGCTGGCGGCCGAGCAGTGCGGTCAGCTTTTCCAACAGAGAAGAGTAGCTGCCTGCACAGCAGAGCACCAGACTCAGTTCCGTACTCCACAGGGATATTTCGTGAAAACTGCTTTCGCGTAAATCAAGTTCACAGTATTCATAGTTTTCCACATGGGCAAAATACATCCGTGAGGAAATCATGGTGGGCTGAGGGAAGAAAGTGGTGTGATAGTCTCCGCCGCTTCCGTCAGCGGCATCGGCAAGGCGGGTAATTTCTGTAAGCTTGTTGCGTCCTACCCCTTGTTCCCGAGTCCAGATCGGCCAGAGCTTTCCGCGGAGATCAAGTGCTGAAAACTGCTCGCCGCCTCCGGTGATATGTTCCTTCTCTTCCGCGGGAAGCCGAAGCCAGAGACGGTTAAAGCGGCTGTCACTGCAGTGCCCTTTCAGGCGGAGATATCGCTCTTCTTCCGCCAGGCAAAGATAGTAATCTCCTTCCATGGCGGGAGAAGTAAAGCGTAGCAGTTTTTCATCTCCGATTTCTTCATACCCGGAAAAGCACAAAGGCAGGCGTTCCGAAAGCCTGTCCTCGATATCAAAGTTGCCGCGGAACATCCGGATACTTTCTTTACCGACACCGAGAAACACCGCAGGAGCCTCCGGTGTATGCATAAAGAGCAGCAAATCATTGCTGACAATGGAAATACTGCCGGGAGAGTCAGAAATAAGCTTGAACATATAAGTCTCCTGTTATTCATTGTACCAGCTGTCGTCACTGCTTGATGTTGTAGTCATCTTCCTGAAAACGGGCTCAATATGCAGACTCATCAGCATACAGAAAGGACCCGGAAGCAGAGGAATGAAAATAGGGAGCATCCAGCAAATCAGAATCAGCGCGGTTAATTCTGCACCTAAAAGCAGTGTGATACCGAAATGACGTATAGACAGATAAAAAGCATACCGAAAGATATTACCGATTGTGTTTTCAAAACGGGAAAGAAAAGCAAACAGCCAGGGAATCAGCAGCGGAACAGGCAGAAAGAAAAGTCTGCTCAGATAATACAAAAGGTTCCCTTCGCGTACACCCATGCGGGAGAAGGCATAGGCATCACCGATTCCCACAAGAATGTATAGCAAACAAAGCAGCCAGATCAGTGTTGCCTGCCGGAAGTTGGTGCGAAAAGAATGAAAGAAACAGCTGCTGACTCTTCCGCGATCATGACGGATGCTTTTGACGATTGTATAATACAGCGCAGTCACGGAAGCGCCTGCAGTGAAGAAAGGAAGTGAACAGAAGAGGCATAATAAACCTGCCCAGATCAGATCAATCAGAGAGGAGAGAAGATTGCCAAGACGGGACGTCTTCATCAAAAGCTTAATACATCAAAGCGGAACATTTCGGCCAATGCGAGAAGAGTTGCTTTTTGACGGCCTTTGATCACGACAAAATGGGGCTCGAATCCCTCCAGAACACTCTTTTCCACAATGCTCCGGCTTTCAGCGTCTGTACGGATGACGATAGAAGTTCCGGTAAACTGTTTCGGTTTATCCAGCGCTTCTCCCTCCGCAAGGAAGAAGCGAAAGCTTCCAGCCGGAGTTCTGCCGATGCGGAAAATGGTAGCTTCCGGGAAGGCCTCACAGCCAAAGTCCATTGCAGGCCCGATTTTCCGGTTCGGGTGAACACCGACAACTGCGCCGGTGTCTTTTCTGGCAAGAGAACAGGCTGCTGCACCGCAGTGCCAGAATGTGATGGTATTTTCCTTTTCATCCAGCGACACGGGATCACCGAAGAAGACAGGAGCATCGCTCAGGTTCATACCGATCCACATGGACAGTGCACCGTAGATGTCCGCTTCACAGGCAGAAGCTATACCCTCGTCATTGAGAAGAGACAACACTGTGCATACCGGAGTACCGAAAGCGGTAAAGAAGTCCGGCCAGCAGCGGCTGGCAAGCGCACCGATTTTGTGAGACCGTACATAATCGCTGTATGCTTTGTAAAGCCGCGCATGATCAAGACGATTGTTTTCGGGCGTTAAGCTGAACCCGCAGGTGGAGACTTCAGTCTTTTTTATATAATCTGCACACTCCTCGTCACTGAATCCTTTGGCCATGTCAATCAGTTCCCTGGCCTCAATGGCTTCCAGTTCCACACCGAACACATTCATCAGTTCACTGTCGAGTGCACGGCCAAAACCAAAGCCCTGCGGGGTATGCCCGACAGCAGCCATCCTCAGAGAACGCATTGCCTTTTTTGTCTCTGCAGCCTTAACAAAACTGCTAATAACGGATTCAGTTTCCTCCTCATCCGGCGATCCGAAGATATAGGAGAACGGACGGTTATCAAAAGCATGCAGCGTGTTGGCAGCGGAATATGCGCCAGTCAGAGAATTGAGGCGGAGACGGCCTCCGTCAATAACAGGTTCACGAAGTGTCCAGAGCTGGAGCGGGCAGGAGAAGCGCCGGAGAACCTCTGACATATAAGCGGCGTTGGCAAAGGTGAGGTTTTGGAAGACAATCAGATCCGGCTGCACGCTGCCCAGATAGGAACAGAGATTATCCATGCTCAGCAGCATGCTGTCCGGGCATATAAACCGGTTGTCAATCTTTTTAAGGAGAGTGCAGGAACGTGAAAACTGATCCTGTGCACTCTCCAGATGGAAGGTGGGCACACCCACAGGAATATAGACAGGGCAAAAACTCATAATAGAATCCTCCTGGAATTCTGAATTATTTAACACTGTGAATAATCATACCCGCAGACAGGTCTGATGTCAATATAGAAAAAAGCAGAGGAATAAAAAAATCCCCTCTTTTTGCGGTTCCTTATTGACAAATAGAATGTGGTGGATTAAACTGACAATTGCTTAAAATCATTAATCAATTAAGGAGGAGTCCTACGTTGAACACAAATCTGAAAGATGCAGCCAGAGACATCCGCTGTGATACGCTGCGTTGCATCGGCCATCTGGGCGTCGGTCATATCGGAGGCTGCCTGTCAGTAGCCGAGCTGCTGGCTGTGCTGTATTTCGAAGCCATGAAGATTGATCCTGCCCAGCCGAAAATGCCGGGAAGGGACCGCTTCATCTGCTCTAAGGGCCATGCCGGTCCTGCTGTTTACTCTGCGCTTGCAAACCGCGGATATTTTGACAGGAGCGAGCTGCTGACACTGAATCAGGGCGGTACCAATCTGCCTTCTCATTGTGATATGAACCGCACAGTCGGTGTGGATATGACAACAGGCTCTCTGGGGCAGGGATTCTCCTGCGCAGTCGGTATTGCACTGGGATCAAAGCTGGAAAAGGACGGAGCTACAATCTATGCTTTAATCGGAGATGGTGAAAGCCAGGAAGGGCAGATCTGGGAAGCTGCAATGTTTGCAGCGGCCAAAAAGCTGGACAATCTGATTGCCTTTACTGACTATAATAAACTGCAGATTGATGATACAGTGGCTAAGGTCAATGATATTGCTCCTCTTGCAGAAAAATGGGCCGCTTTTGGATGGAACGTTATTGAAGTAGAGGACGGCAATGATGTGGAACAGGTTTCTGCAGCAGTCAGCCATGCAAAACTCGGCATCGGAAGTGGGAAACCGACGATGGTGATTTTGAATACACTCAAAGGCTGCGGAGTGCCCTGGATTGTCAATCTTGGTCCCGGCAACCACAACTGCCCGATCAGCGAGGAACAGGCAGAGGCTGCTATCGCAGAAATCAGAAAGGAGGCCTGAATCATGGAAATGAGAGCTGTTTATGCGGAATGTCTGGCAAAACTGATGGAAAATGACAGGCATGTCTGTGTGCTGGATGCAGACCTTGCGAAAGCAAGCGGTACGCGCGCATTGTATGAGCGCTTCCCTGAACAGATGTTCGACTGTGGTGTAGCAGAGCAGAACATGGCCTCTATTGCTGCCGGCCTTGCAAGCTATGGCTTCAGACCCTGGATCGAAAGTTTTACGCCGTTTGCCACACGCCGTATATGCGATCAGATGGCTATCTCTATCTCCTACGCCGGAAGCAATGTGAAAATTGTTGGCACTGATCCCGGTATTGCAGCAGAGCTGAACGGCGGCACTCATATGAGCATGGAAGACATCGGTGTTGTGCGTTCAATTCCCGGTATGGTAATTTTTGAGCCGGTAGACGCGGTGCAGCTGCGTGCAGCAATCCCTGTACTCGATGCGTATAAAGGGCCGGTTTATATGCGCCTGTTCCGCAAGGAACTGCCGGATGTCTTTCCGGAAGATTATTGTTTTGAACTTTTCAAAGCAGATTTGCTGCGGGAAGGAAGCGATTTATCCATCTTTGTTTCCGGTTTCCTTACAGCAGATGCGCTGAAGGCAGCGGAACTGCTTGCGGCGGACGGAATTGAAGCCGAGATAATCAATGTTCATACGATTAAACCGATTGACAAAGAGACTGTAACAGCTTCTGCAAGAAAGACAAGGGCGGTGCTCACAGTGGAAAACCACAATGTAATCGGCGGGCTGCATTCCGCTGTTCTGGAAGCGCTTGCTCAGGAAAAAATTCCTGCCTGTGCTGTCGGTGTACAGGATCGCTTTGGTGAGGTCGGCAAACTTCCTTATCTGCGCAAAGCAACTGGTCTCACAGTTGAAAATATAGTTGAAACGGCAAAAAAGGCTGTTTCCCTGAAATAAGAAATCCGGGCGGAGCTTGCTCCGCCCGCAATAATATACTGATAAAAGGAGATATTAGCATGAAAATAGCAATTGGCAGTGATAAATCCGGATTTGCTGCGAAAGAAGCAATCAAGGGATGGCTGACAGAAGCAGGTGTTGAATTTGATGATCTGGGAACAACCGATCTTGCAGAGGTTCACCCGTATTATCAGGTGGCGAGCGAAGTTGCTCCCTTGGTACAGAAAGGTAAATATGAAAAAGCGGTACTGATCTGCGGGACCGGGGCAGGCATGTCTGTTGTAGCTAATAAGTACAAAGGAATCTATGCGGTTGCCTGTGAAGGAGTTTACGCAGCGAAGATGGCCCGTGCAATCAACAATGCCAATATCCTCTGCATGGGAGGATGGATCGTCGGACCGGAAATGGCAGTCGAAATGGTAAAAACATTCCTGAACACAGCATGGTGCCAGGATCTGGAAGACTGGCGTGCGGAGAACATGCATAAATTCGCTGCCAAGCTGAATGCAATTGAGGATGAGATCTATGGCTGATTTCATCTATTCCCAGCCGGTAAAAATCTGGTTCGGGAAAGGAAAACTGTCGATGCTCCCAGATGTGCTGAATGAGCTCAAGGCTGATAAATGTGTACTTGTATGCGGGAAGCATTTTCAGGCAAAAGCAGAGGAGCTGCAGAAAGCAGAAAAGCGTATTTGCGGCATTTTCTCCGGGGTCGAGCAGAATCCTCAGCTTTCAGGGGCTATGGAAACAGCTGCTCTTGCAAGAAGTTTACAGGCAGATACGATCATCGGTATAGGCGGCGGCAGTTCCATAGACACAGCAAAGTTTGCAGCGGCTATTGCCGGAGAAGAGACGGATGTATTGGCCTGCTATCATGGAGAATTGCCTTTCCCGAAGACGCATCTGAAAATCGTCGCGATTCCGACCACTGCAGGTACCGGAAGTGAAGTGACACAGGTATCGGTGATCAGCCATGGCAGTGAGAAACGGACGATCAACAATCCTGTGTTTATGCCTTGTGCTGCCATTGTCGATCCGGAACTGAGCGCTACGGTTCCTCCGCGGACGACAATGAACACAGGGCTTGATGCTCTTGCTCATGCACTGGAAGGATTCTGGAGTGTAAATCACCAGCCAATTCCCGATATTATGGCTGCAGAAGCAGTGAGGATGGTTTTGCAGAATCTGGAAACGGCCTGGAGAGAACCGGGAAATATGACAGCCAGAGAAAACATGGCTTATGCTTCTCTGCTGGGAGGACTCAGCTTTGCACTGCCGAAGACAGCTGCTTGCCATGCCTGCAGCTATCCGCTCAGCGAAGACTATCATCTTCCGCACGGGGAAGCCTGTGCATTTACACTGGACAGCTTTGTGCTCATCAATGCGGATGAACGGCTGGAAACACTTTGTAAAGCTGTAGGAGTGAGCGGAACGGAAGAACTTGCAGAAAGAATCCGGTCGCTGAAAGAGCTGGCAAGCCTCCGGACCAGACTTTCACAGCTCGGAGAGGTGAATCTGGACAAACTCTGCAGTGACTGTGCAAAGCATCCCTTGATGAATAATAACCCCGTCCGGATGGACGAAGAAAAGCTGCATGCCATGTTTGAAGCACTTGCCTGATAACGGATTAGCAGACTAAGACAGGAAGGGGAGATTTGTGTGCCTCTTGAGGGAGACAACATGATGAGTGTAAAACGGAATAACCGAAGGGCTGCACTTCGCCTCCTCCATGAGCAGGGCAGCATGTCCCGCAAGCGTATGGCTGAATTCCTTGGCCTCACGCCGGCAGCAATTACCAAAATTGCAGGTGAGATGCTGAGTGAAGGCCTCCTGCGTGAAGGGAACGCGGTGCCGAGCAGCAGTGTCGGCAGACGGGAAATTATGATGGATCTGAACACCCGAAGCGGTTATGCACTCGGTGTACTGATCAATCTGAGGCAGGCAATACTGTCTGCAGTCTGGCTGGACAGTTCTGTGATTTTTTTCTGTGAAGTTCCGCTGCCGGATCATGCGCCTCCGGAAGAGACCGTACAGCTTCTTGCGTCCCGGCTGCTCACAATGACAGATGAATATAACTTGAACAGGGAGAAAGCTGTCGGCCTCGGCATTGCTGTCCGTGGGATCTGCTCAGCAGACGGCCGATGTGTAACTGACAGTTTCGGAGCTCTTAGAGACGGAAAATTTCCGCTTTGCCAGCGTTTTGAGGAACTGACCGGGCTGCATGCGGTGATGGCAAACAATGTCAGAGCACTGTTTGCCGCGCAGATGTTTCTGGCAAAGGACAAAACAAGCGGAGCACAATTTTTCCTACGTTGTGAATACGGAATCGGTGCGGCCCTTTCCATTGAGGGGAAAATCTGGCACGGCGTCAGTGAGCAATGTGCGGAGATCGGACATATCCCGGTTATACCACGCGGCGGCAAACCCTGTTCCTGTGGGAAAAGCGGCTGCCTGGAGACAATTGCTTCACCTACTGCTATCCGGGAAGATGCCCTTGCTATTCTCTCTCCGGATAAAACCCCTGTGCTCTGGAAACTCAGCACAAAAAAAGGGACTGAAAAGCTTGATATCCATGATATAATGGAAGCTGCGCTCAGCGGAGATGAGGGAATCGGGCTGCTGGTAGACAAAGCTGTTAAAACACTGGCTGATGCACTGAAATCGGTTATCTATCTGATAGACCCAGGTAAAATTGTGCTTTACGGCAGAATGTTTGATAATCCTTATTATCTGTCACGCCTTCTCGGGGAAATGCGCCTAGGTGTGGATACACGGCATGAGGTGACGATTGAAAAAAGCCCGTATAATCATCAGCTCGAGCAGAAAGCTGCCTGCCTGCTGGCTGTGGAAGCTTTTTTTGACAATGGCGGAGTATATTTGCGGACCACTGAGGAAAAGTGATCCCTACTTATAAAGATGCAATAATTTATTTATAGTAGCTGGAGTTGCAAATCTGAGGAATATTAAAAATGACCTCGGCATATAAGCCGGGGTCATATATTTTTAATCTGGTTCTGAATCAGCCTGCCGACAGCATCTGCCAGCCGGTCAAAGCTTTGGATGCGTACAAAATCCTTTCCATAGACGAGTTTTGCTGACGGGATATCTTCATCATCACCGGTAAAGATACAGACAACAGCAATGCCGTCCGAACGTGCACGGCGTACCTCCAAAGCAGTGTCGCGGATTCCGGCCTGGTTTTCATACGGGATAGGCTCTGAGTTGGCAGATGAGTGAATCCTAACAACATCGTTTGGCTTTACATCGGAAAGAATAATCAGGAGTTTGTTTTCATAAGGATCGTCCCGCATCAGGTAGTGAGAGGCCCGTACAGCAAGACCATCCCTGTTGCAGCCGTTTGATACATAATCGAATATTGCCCGGTTATCCTGGGGCTTGCAGTAATCGCGGTAAATGCGTAGAATGGTGTAGCCGGTCATGGAACAGAAGGAAATAACTCTGCAGGGAATACCGCAGCGGGTGAGACTTTCGGCAATGATATAACCCTGGGTAGAAATAATCTCCTGGCGGTTTTTTTGGGATGTTGATGCATCAAGCAGAATATCCACACACAGCTCGCCCATATCACTGTGTTCTGCTTTGAGAAATACATTTTCATCATCCAGCACTTCTCCGCGCCAGACCAGTGGCTGGTTGAGTATGCCGCTGTTGGCTTTGACCAGAGAGGGGTGAAGATGCATCAGAACAGAATTCCGGATGTTACCGGAAAGCTTGGTAATGGCAATCCGGTTCCGGACAATATTGTCCTGATAATACTGCTGATTTTTTTTGATTTGTGCCGCTTCTCTCTGCCTTGACAGAGCTTCAAAAGCATTCTGAATCTGCCCTGCAGGAAGACGTTCTCCGTATGTTAAGAGAAGATGACAGTTCTGATGGTTGCCTGTACATAACGACCTTTCCAGTTCCGAAACCTGACGTGGAGCAAACATGGATTTTCCATATTTCGTTTCCATAAATACTCGGAGCTCTGCAGAGGAAAGCGTTGTCTTGATTTCATAATGAGCATTCTGACCGGAAGAAACTCCGCCATAAATGTTCTCCGGATGATCGGCAAATCCAATACCGAATCTACGATAACGCCCTGATGCTTTTTTAGAGGTCAGCTTTCCAAAGGTCGGAAGAATAAGGTTGCGTTTTCTGCACTTTTTTTCTTCTGTAATTATCTGGAACCATTGCAGAAAAAGAGCAGAGGCTTTTTTTACAATGGCATCAGTATCATCGTTGGGGGAGAACTCAAGCTCATCCAGAAGCTGAATCTCTGTTTTTGAAAGAGAAAGCTTCTGACCAAGAACCCGCTGCCAATGTGCAAGCGAGAGCCTGCCGAGAAAATCCAGATCATTTGCCGGCCTGCCTGAATGTTCGTGTACATAACGGGCAGCATATGCATTGCGCAAATCAGCCAGCACAGGACGACCTTTCAGTTCTCTGTAAAATACAGAATTTTCCAGCCCAAGCCAGAACAGTCCTTCGTAGATATCGCACTCTTCATACTGCTGAAAACTACGCAGGATCGCCTCCAGTTTCGGGTATGCGTACAGCTTGCGGACAGCGCCGATGATACAGTTCCAGTACAGATCTGCCTGCCCGTTCCGGTCATAAGCTTTGAAATCAGGGGTAAAGCTGTATGATCCGGCACTGTTCCAGATCAGGTTTTCTGCTCTTCGCTTCTGCAGGTCTGTGATTTCGGGTACCATTGAAAACAGTTTGTCTCCTTCTTCTATGAGCAGTCTGCAGAATCTCCTGCAGAGCTTTTAAGACGGTATATTCAAATTATACAACCTACACTTCTGGGAATCAAGTGAGTAATAGAGATGTTTCTTCAGGTCTGAACTTGACAAAGATACAACAGAAGTGATAGAATCCCCTTGGTTTGAGTTATAATAAAGGAGAAAAATATGATGAAAGATTTCTCGTATCAGCTTATGAAAATGCAGTCACTGTTTCATAAACAACTGCTGAAAGGGCTTGAGGATACAGACCTTTCAACAGGACAGCCGAAGGTGCTGGCATACCTGAAATCCAACGAAGGAAAATGCCAGAAAGAAGTTGCAGAGGCCTGCCTGATTGAGCCGGGTTCTCTGACAATTCTTCTCAACCGTATGGAAAAGCAAGGCATGATTGAACGCCGCTTTCAGGGCGGAAACCGTAAAACCCGCTATATCTATCTGACAGATTTTGGTATGGAAATGGCGGATAGGGTTATTGCATGCTTCTATGAGGTTGAGAGTATGGCTTTCAGTGGCTTTACGGAAGAAGAAAAAAAGAGCTTCCGGGAACTGAGCGAAAAAATAGCAAATAATCTGGAGCTGAAAAAGTAACTTCGGATTGCAATATCAGCAAAATCTAAGGAGAAAGAACCATTATGAGCAGTTTCAAAGACCTGCGGATAGTCGATAATTTTTATCAGACAAGTTCGTACATCCCTATGCCGACGGTGATGATTTCATCTCTTGCGGAGGACGGCAGTACCTCTGTCGGCTCGTATTCCCTTTGCTTCCCGTATTATATTGCGGGAAAGGGATACTATGCGCTGATTCTGGAGGCGCGCAACTCCTCCAATACAGCACAGCATTTGCTCGCCGGCAGAAAACAGATTGCCATCAACTATATGCCTGAAGGCAGAGGTTATCATAAGAAGATCGTTGCACAGGGATGGCCGGGTGACACCCCGACGGAGAAGATGAAGAATTTCGGCTTTACGCTGGAGGACGGGCTGTGCATTCAGGAGGATCCTTTTACGCCGAGACCGAAGGTGGTTTCCGAGGCTTATCAGGTAATGGAATGCACCTGGATGAGTGATCTGGAGAACGCAACGGAAGACATCGGCAGAAAACTGGAAGACGGCTGCTACCCTGCTCCTTACCGGGATTTCAACGGCATTACTTCTCAGTATGGAGCACACTTCATCCTGCGTATTGACAAAGTGCTCATGAAGCCCAAGCTTTGGGACAATATTATCAACGGCGTCAAAGGACGCCTCTGGCCGAATGTTCTGATCTGCCATGGTTACCGTGACAGCAAGAATTTCTGGTTTGCAAGAACTCCTAGGGTCGTGCCGGAGATGTTGCCGCTGAGAGAGGCTACACTTTCCTCTGTGCGTTATGCTGCGGACAGAACTGACCCTGATGTTCATTTCACCGATGATGCTTTACAGAAACTTCTGAATGTTCCGCGTATTTTCCTTCCAACGGTGCTGAAAGGCTGTGTGGCCTGGGCAAAGGAGAATGGCGTTACGGAAGTGACTGCGAAAGAAATGGACATCATCAATGACAAACGTGCCAAAGAAAAAGGCAAAGGAAAAAAGTGAGGCTCAGCAATGTATGAATTTACAGTCCCTATGGGGCTGATGGATTTTGTTCCCGTTGCTCTTTTCGGAATTACTGCGGTGCTTCTTCAGAGAGATCTCTATAACAAAATGCCAAAGTACGCATTTGCCTGTTTCGCAGCAGGAACGGTGAATATCTTTCTCGCAGGCTTTTTGAAGGCGCTTTGGAAGCTCCTGTATGCTGCGGGAGTGTGTGATTTTCAGGTGTTCAACGCAATGTTTATGCCCGTGAATTCCATCGGCTTCCTGCTGGCAGGGCTTGGAATTTTACTGATGTTCCCAATCCGCAAGCAGATGCTGGCTGTGGCTCCGCCGGTGTTTTCTGGCACTTTCGTATTTATTTCCATGATGGTTCTCGGCCTTGGTGCGATATGTACCTGCCTCAGTATCCTTGCAGTAAAAATGAAGAGAAAAGGTACTGTTGTGCTTTTTATACTCACCTTTATCTGCTACATGGGGATGGGCTATCTCGGAAGCAGGGATTCGACCGGAGCTGCAGCCAACTGGATTGAGCAAAGCGTCAACTGTGCAGGAGAAATCCTTTTGCTTGCCGGAGCCCTGATCCTTCACAATGCCGGCTTAAGAGAATACAACTCGTAATTATTCTTCCAAATTATTCTTTTTTATTGACCAAGAAAAGAGGTTCTATCTGTTATGTCCTATCCTGTGTTTCCGGCAACGATATGGCTGCTGTTTGCTGTTGCCATGATTGTAAGCTCTATTGGTTTCAAAAACTATGTGTGGTTTATTTCTCTGGGTTACGGTTTTTCCATTGCCGCAGAAGGCCTGCTCATGCTGATACTCTTCCGCAATAATCTGACAATCGGGACAGTGTTCCTTTGTGTGATCTTTGTGCTTTATGGCTGCCGCCTCGGAGGATATCTTGC